>Ga0209794_1002164_pt1 | contig 11284 bp, 11 predicted proteins | sample EBPBio232013_DNA_FD_185869 | JGI IMG/M metagenome (GOLD analysis project Ga0209794, IMG submission 185869) | Wastewater treatment Type I Accumulibacter community from EBPR Bioreactor in Madison, WI, USA - Reactor 1_5/23/2013_ DNA (SPAdes)... | ecosystem: Engineered > Bioreactor > EBPR >... | reverse complement strand
GGTGGCGAACGGATCGACGGCCTGGCTGCTGCCGCAAGGCAGCAACAGGCTTGCGCACAAGGCCAGCCGTCGCCAGCCGAGCATGGCTGTCACCATTGGCCGCCCCGGGCGATGCTGGCAAGATCAAGCTGGGCAGCCGGCAGGTCGCGCACGATCCGCCCCTGTTCGAGGACCAGCACGCGATCAGCGCTGGCAATCGTCTCCGGGCGGTGGGCGACGATCACGCGGGTGATGTTGAGCCCGCGGATGGCGTCGTTGACCCGCTGCTCGCAGGAAATGTCGAGATGACTGGTGGCTTCGTCGAGGAACAGGATCTGCGGTCGTTTGTACAGCGCGCGGGCCAGCAGGAGGCGCTGTTTCTGGCCTCCGGAGAGGGCGGCGCCCATGTCGCCGATGAGCGTGTTGTACGCCATCGGCATGGCCACGATGTCGTCGTGGATGGCGGCCAGGCGGGCGCATTCCTCGATCCGCGCGGGCTCGGGGTGGTGGTCGAAGAAGCTGATGTTGTCGGCGATTGAGCCGGCAAAGAGGACGTCGTCCTGGAGCACGGTGCCGACCATGCCGCGGAGCACGCCGATGCCGACCTGGTCGACCGGTTGGCCGCCGACCCTGACCTCGCCGCGGCTGGGCGGGCGGATGCCGAGCATGGTGCTGATCAAGGTTGATTTACCGCAACCGGACGGGCCGATGATGGCAATCGACTCGCCGGGGCGGATGTGCAGGTTGATGCCGTCGAGCACCCAGGGCTCGTTATCGGCGTAGCGGTAGCCCAGTTCGCGCAGCTCGATCGAGGCATCGGCCGGTGCCGCCTGGCCGGCCACCGGCACGGCCCGGCCGTCGTTTTCCGCGGTCGAGAAAACGATGTCGGCGAGGCGCTCGCCCTGCAGTTGCAGCATCTTGATTTCGACGATGCGGTCGATCAATGCACTGACCCGGGAATCGAACTGGTCCTTGTAGGCGCTGAAGGCCATCAGGGCGCCGACGGAGAAGTGGCCATCGAGAATCAGGCGAGCCCCGAGCCAGATGATCAGGATGCGCTCGATGCCGAACAGCAGGCCGTTGGCCAGTCGGTAGAGAATCTGCAGTTTCTGGTTGCGCAGCTCGGCGTTGATCTGATCGACCAGCAGGCTGAGCCAGGTCGAACGGCGTTCCTCCTGGCGCTGGAACAGCTTGATGCTGCGCACGCCGCGCACGGTTTCAAGGAAATGGCTCTGCTGCTTGGCAGCATGGATGATCTGCTCCTCGGTGGCGTTGCGCAGCGGCCGGTACCACAGCCAGCGGACGATCCCGTAAAGGGCCATGGCACCGACCGCAATCCAGGCCAGCAGCGGGCTGTACACGAACATGACAACGAGCACGACCAGGGTCATCATGCCGTCGAGGATGCCCTCGACGAAGGCGGTGGTCAGCGTTTTCTGGATCGTGTCGATCGAGCCGAAGCGCGATACCACGTCGCCGAGGTGGCGCTTTTCGAAGTAGTCGACCGGCAAGCGCAGCAGGTGACTGAAGACGTTGGCCCGCCATTGCAGGTTCAGGGTCGTCGCCAGGTGCATGATCACCCACGAGCGCAGGGTGCCGACCCCCTGCTGCATTAGCATCAGCATGCCGAAACCGATGGCCAGCGTGGTCAGCAGGTCGCGGTCGCCGGAGACGATGACGTTGTCGATCACCCACTGCAGGAAGAAGGGGCTGACCAGCGCGAACACCTCCAGCGATACCGCCAGCAGCAGCACCTGGCCGAGCGAGCGGTAGAGCCCGGTGACGTGGCCCATGAGCTGGCGCAGGCGGACGCGCTGCTTGAGGACGACCGGTTTGAAATCGGTGTTCGGCCACAACTCCAGGGCAACTCCGGTGAAGTGTTCGGACACTTCGCTCAGCGGCAGCTTGCGCACGCCGAAGGCCGGATCGTGGATGGTCGCGGTGTGGCGGTCGACCGCCTTGAGCACCACGAAATGGTTGAAATCCCAATGCAGGATGCACGGCGTGCGCAGTTGCGCCAGGTCTTCCAGGTCGAGCTTGACCGGGCGCGTGCTCAGGTTCAGCGCATGCGCCATCTGCATCAGGTGGGCGAGGGTGCTGCCCTTGATCGAAACCAGAAACAAGCGGCGCAGGGTAGCCAGGTCGGTACGCAAGCCGTGATAGCCGGCGACCATGGCGATGCAGGCGAGGCCGCATTCGGTGGCTTCCGTCTGCAGGATTTGCGGCAGCTTGCGGCGCAGGCCGAAGGAGAGATGATCGAGAAAGGACATGCGGTGTCCGAAAGAAAGTGAAAGGTCGCTCAGAGCTTGCCGGTCAGGCTGAACAGTGGCTCCAGCACCCATTCGTAGAGGCGACGGGTTTCCTGAAGCACGTCGGCGTCGAGCAGCATGCCGGCCTGTAGCGGATAGGGCTGGCCGTAGGCCTGGATCGCCTGCTCGGCCAGTTCGACGGTGATCAGGTACAGCGGCTCCTGCATCTGGTTCTCGAAGGCGCTCGGCAGCAGGGCGGAGATCTCGCTGGCCGGCAGCGCGGTGCGGGCCACCGAACGGACCTTGCCCTCGGCGTGGCCGAACTTTTGATAGGGATAAGCCTGGTAACGCAGGCGCACGCTTGAACCCGGGGTGATGAAACCGACCGCGCGGCTGGGCGCATACAGGTGGGCCTCCAGGCGGGCCTGGCCGGGGACGATGCTCATCAGCGGGCGGCGGGCGTCGGCCATCTGCCCGACCTCGCCGACGACGGCGGTGGCAATGCCGTCAATCGGCGCGGTGATCGCCAGCAGGCGGCGCCCCTCGCTCTCGCTCAATTCCTGGCGGGTGCTGGAAATCACCCGTTCAATCTGGGCCAGCTGGTTGGCATGCTTCAGGCGCAACGCCGACAGGCTTTCCTGGCGCAGGCCGAGCTCGCGCTGCAGGGCAATCTGTTCGCGCTCGATGCTGCGCTGGCGAGCCTGCTGGTCCAGCCAGTCAGCATGCTTCTGCTGTTGCTGTTCACGCGAAATGTAGTCACGATCGAGCAGGCCCTGGTAACGGCGACTGCTTTCTTCGGCCAGGGCCGTCCGCGCCCGCTGACCTTCGAGCAGGCTGGCGATCTTCTCCAGTTCCGACTGCAGCGCCTGAATCTGCCGGCGCAGCCCTTCCTGTTCTTCCCTGTGCAGCCGGTCGGTTCGTTCCAGTTCCTGGCGCAACGAATCCTGACGGCTGCCCAGTTGCTCGCTGATGCTGGCCTGTACCGACTCCAGGGTAGCGCTCTGGCGTTCGCTGGAAAGCATGAACAGGACCTCGCCGGCGCGCACCGCCTGGCCTTCGCCGATGCGCTTCTCCTGAATGATGCCGGCCTGCGGCGTGTAGATGCGGAGCAGGCCGGTATCGGGCACCAGTTGGCCAGCGACGCTGCTGCGCTTGGTGTAGCTGCCGAAGGTGAACAACAGGACGATGCTCAGCGCGCAAAGCGCGGCCACCAGGCTGAGGATACGGTAGCTGAGGGGCCTGATCAGCAGGATGTCGCCGAACGATTTGGGCTTTTGCGCTGCCAGGGCAGCGTCGCGGAAAAGAGGTTGGTTTGGCTGTTGGGCCATGCTGCACAGTCTTTCGGGATACCTCCTGGCCCAGTCTGCAAGCGCCTTGACGGACGCGGGCGAGGCTGGATCGAGCGGGACGGGTGGAGGTGTCGTTCAGGGGCCCGCCCCGCCGGCATTACCTTAGCGGCAGGTGTTGCCGAACAGACCGCCGAGCAGGCCGCCGAGCAGGCCGGTGACCGTGCCCACCAGGCCTTGCACCAGGCCGACAACCGGGGTCAGCAGGCCGCCAACCAGGCCGAGGACCGGGTTCAGCAGGCCGCCGAGCAGGCCGCTGAGGTCCAGAGCGCCGCCGGAAACAGCTTCGATTTCGGTCTTGTTCAGTTCTTGAATTGCCATGTTGCTACTCCTTTAGAGATTAAAGATCGCCACGGATGTGGCAGCTACTGTCCCCAGACTGGAACAAAGGTTGGTCTGCATCGGCGTAAAATATGAAAATCAGGCCGGCAATCTCTTGAAAATGCAAACCGCGTGGCAATGATAATCAAATAATCTACAATTGCAACATTATTCGCAGGGCAATGTGATGGCCACGCAAAATATGAAAACTCTCTCGCAGTCAGGTGCTTCAAGCGTCCCCATGATCCTGCTGGTGGCGGGGGTCTGCCTCATGCTCGGAACCCTCGCTCACGAACCGGCGCTGCCCGAACGGCTGGCTTTGGCTTATCCTGCACCCATGATCGAGTTTTTCGTTTTCCTGGCGGTGGCGGCGCTGGCCGGGTATTTCCTGAGCACGCGCTGGCGGCGGCTGCAGCAGGTGCTGACCCGGCTTGAGCGCGGCGATCTGACGGCACGCACCGGTTTTCGCGGTCAGTCACCCGTGGCCAGCCTGGGGCGACAACTTGACCGGGTAGTCGACCAATTCCAGACGGAACGCCACAACCTGCAGGCGAGTGAAGCCCGACTGCGCCTGGCGGTCCAGGGCTGCGACATCGCGATCTGGGACTGGGCGCTGGACCAGGGCATCGTGTACTACTCGCCGCGCTGGAAGTCCCTGCTCGGCTACGCCGAGGACGACATTGCCCTGGGCGGGGCGCCGTGGCTGCAATGGGTGCATCCCGACGATCTGCCACGGCTGACCCGCGAACTTGAAGACAGCCTGGCGGGTAACGGCGAGCAGTTCGTCTCCGAGCACCGCCTGCGTCGGCGACAGGGCGACTATCTGTGGGTCCGCCAGAGCGGGGTGATCGGCCGCGACGAGCACGGCCGGGCGCTGCGGATGATCGGCGCCCTGGCCGACATCACCCCGCAACACGAGGCCGAGCAGGCCCTGCTGAGCAGCCGCGAAGCCTACCGCTCGGTGCTTGAAGGAGTCACCCAGGTAATTTTCCGCGCCGACGACGAAGGGCGCCTGCTTTTTCTCAACCCCGCGTGGACGGAGCTGACCGGGCATGCGATAGCGACGACGCAGGGAACTTTCCTGTTCGATTACGTCGCCGCCGACGAACGCGCACCGCTGCGCGAATTCTTGCGCCAGGCCCGGGCCGGCGGCGACACACGACTGACGCGCGAGCTGCGTTTGCGTTGTGCCGACGGGGTATGGCGCTGGTTCATGCTGGCGCTGCGCGGAGCGCACCTGGACGGCGTGTCCCTGCTGGCCGGCGTGCTCGCCGACATCGAGGCACAGAAGAACGGCGAGGCGGCGTTGCGGCACAGCAACCAGGTGCGCGACGCAATTCTGCAACTGGGACCGGATGGTTTTGTGTTCGCTGATGAGGCCGGCATCGTCAGTTTCGTCAACCCGGCCTTTGTCGAGATGACCGGTTTGTCCGATCGCGATTGTGTCGGCCTGCCGCTGGCGCATCTGGACGCCCGCCTTGGCGAACTGGCCGAGGCGGCGCCGGGCTTTGCCCGCGCTGGCGACAACGGCGACGGCCTGCTGCAGTTGCGGCCACCGCACAAGGTGGTCATCCGCTGGCTGCTGCGGGGCCTGCCCGACGACGGCGGCGGCGTGCGCGGGCGGGTGCTCTACCTGCGCGACATCACCCGGGAAAGCGAGGTGGACCAGATGAAGAGCGACTTCCTGTCTACCGCGGCACACGAATTGCGCACGCCGATGTCGAGCATCTTCGGCTTTTCCGAGATGCTGTTGTCGCGCGAGTTCGAGCCGGCGATGCAGCGCGACCTGCTGGAGCGTATCCACCGCCAGACCCGGAACCTGATCAACCTGGTGAACGAACTGCTGGACTTGTCGCGAATCGAGGCCAGGGGCGGCAAGAGCTTCAAAATGGCGGTACAGGACCCGACCCCGGTGGTGCTCAACGCGGTCGCCTCCCAGTACATTCCGGCAACCACCCACAAGCTGGAATTCGACTGGCCGAAGAAACTGGCCAAGGTCAGGCTTGATGGCGAGAAGTTCCAGCAATGCGTGATCAATCTGCTGAGCAACGCCGTCAAATACTCGCCCGATGGCGGCACCATCCGTCTGTCGGCGGCATCCCGGGGCGAGGGCGCGGCCGAGATGCTGGGAGTACGCGTCACCGACGAGGGCATCGGCATGACACCGGAGCAGGTGCGACGGATTTTCGAGCGCTTCTACCGCGCCGACAGCAGCGGCAAGATTCCGGGCACCGGTCTGGGCATGTCACTGGTCAACGAGTACATGAAGATTTTTGGTGGCGACGTCGAGGTGATCAGCGAGCCGGGCCAGGGCACCACCGTCACCCTCTGGCTGCCGGTGGTGCGCGAGCACTCGGCGATTGTTGAAGGACAGGAATGAAGCCCTTGCGCGTGCTCATCGTCGAAGACCAGAGCGACCTCCGCCTGCTCGTGCGCCTGGCCCTGGAACCGCTGCAGCCGGAGTTCATGGAACTGGCCGACGGCATGGCGGCGCTGGCGGCGGTGCGCAGTTTCAAGCCCGACCTGCTGCTGCTCGACGTGATGCTGCCCGGTGGCGTCGATGGTTACCAGGTATGCCGGGCAATCAAGCAGGACCCGCTGACGCGGGCGATCAAGGTGGTCATGGTCAGCGCGCGCGGGCAGACCGGGGATATCGAGGCGGGACGCCAGGCCCTGGCCGACCGTTACGTGGTCAAGCCCTTCAGCCCGCTCGCCCTGCTCGACGAAGTGCGTTCGTGTTTGTCAGATTGACATTGCATTTCTCGGTGACATAATTGAACTAAACAATTAATTCATATTTTTTGAAAAAGGCTGGGTGTTTCATGTGGGATTCGATCAAGAAGTTCTTACGCGATGAAGAAGGCGCCACGGCAGTCGAGTACGGCCTGATCGCCGCCCTGATCGCAGTGGCGATCATCCTTGCTGTCGGCGATGTCGGTGACAAGCTGAAGGCAGTGTTCGAGGCAATTCGCGACGCCCTGCCCTGATCCGCAAACAGCGGACCAGGATGTTTCCGTTGCTTGCGCGTGAACCTGCTCATCACCTGTTGGGCCTTGCTGCTCGCCGGCCAGGATCTGCGGCATCGGCGCCTGCCCAACATCGGGCTGTTGCTCGGCTGGCTGTTCGGCCTGGGCGCCTACCTGCTCACTGGCAGCCTGCCGCTGGGACACAGTCTGGGTACCGGAGGGCTGGCGCTGGCCCTCGGGCTGGTGGGCTTCTTCCCGTTCTATCTGGGTGGCTGGATGGGTGCTGGCGACGTCAAGTTGATGGCGGTGATCGGATGGTTGGGTGGGATCGACGTACTACTGGCGACCTTCGTTTTCGGTTCGCTGCTGGCCGGCGGGCTCGCCTTGGGGCAACGGCTGTTGCCAAGGCTGTTCCGGCAATTGCTGTCGGCGCCGGGGACCGCCCCCCGCCTGGCCACCCGACTGCCGTATGGTGCCTGCCTGGCGCTGGCCATGGTCGGACTGGTCTGGCTCGGCACGCCGGCCTCCCTGGCGGGCATCCGGCCATGAGCCGCCGGCAGCAACAGGGGGCGGTGGTGATCGAGTTCGCTCTGGTGTTCGTGCTGTTCTTCATGCTCCTGTACGGCATCGTCGCCTACGGAATGATCTTCGCCATGAAGCACTCGCTGCTGCAGGCGGCCAACGAAGGGGCGCGGGCGGCGGTACGCGACGTCGGCGGTCTCCCGGAACGGATGACGCTGGCCGGTGTCGTGGCGGGCGAAAGCGTGGCCTGGCTGGGGACCCGGGCACCGGTGCCGGAGGTCAGCGCCGAGAATTGTGCGGCGACGCCTTACGTCTGCGTGAACGTGAAGCTGAGCTATGACTATGCAGCGAATCCGTTACTGCCCGCGCTACCGGCACTGGGCATCGTATTGCCGACGCAACTGAGTGGGCAGGCGACGGTGCAGCTGGACGCAGTGTATTGACCGTTGCCAGGCAGCGGGGAGGTTAAGAAAAGTGGGAAGAACACAAAGGCTGGTTGCCATCCTGCTGGTCGTCATCGCGCTGGCGCTGGCTGTCTATGCCTGGACGCTGAGCAAGGAAATGGTGCCGGAACAACCGGTCACCCACATGGTGGTCGTCGCTCACCAGCGTATTGCCGCGGGCCAGACCCTGACTGCCGACAAGCTGCGCCTGCTGGCTTTCCCCGAGCGCCCACCGGGGAGCTATAGCGACCTGGCCAGCGTGATCGGCCTGAGCACGCCGGTCGATATTGCCGCCGGCGAAGCCCTGCTCGCCGAACGCATTGCGCCGGCAGCAGCAGTGGCGACGCTGCAGAAACTGAATGCCGGCGAGCGCGCGGTGGCGATCCGGGTGGATGAAGTGATCGCCGTTGGCAACCGGCTGCAGCCAGGCGATCGGGTCGATCTCTTCGCCAGCTTCCGGCGCAACAACGAAGAAATTGCCGACTCCCACGCCAGGCTGCTGCTCAGCGACCTGCGCATCCTGGCTTTCGGCAACCAGGAAGGCAGCACCGAACCAGTACGCAAGAACAGCATCAAGGCGACCGTCGAAACGCCGCGGACGGCGGTGCTGGCAGTGCCGTTGAGCGAGGTCGACAAGCTTGCCCTGGCTGCCGAAACAGGCCGCCTGTTGCTGGCCCTGCGGCCCGCCGCAACAGATGCCGAAGCGGCAGCTCCCGGAACGGAAATTTACCGTCTGCGCGAGTTGACCGCGACCGGCCCGCTTGCCACCGGACCACGGCCGGCCGCAGCAACGGCGCCGGGCACCCCGGTCCGGGTGCTGCATGGTTTGAAGGAGAGTCGCGTGTACGTCCACTCGAAGACAGCGGGGAGTGCGCCATGAACGGGATGGGAATCAGGGCGGCACGCTGGCTGGGCTTCCTCGCTGCGTGGTGCTGGGCCCTGGCGGCCCTGGCCGGCGACGAGATGATCCGTGTCGACGCCGGCGGGCAACGTCTGGTGCAGATGCCATCGACCATCGTCAGGGTGGCGGTGGGCGACGAAAAGGTGGCCGGCATCCGGGTCACCGGGACGCGGGAATTCATCCTCCAGGGACACACGCCGGGAACGACCAGCCTGCTTATCTGGCTGCGTGGCGACCAGCAGGCCCGCCAGCAACAGGTTCTGGTCAGCCGTGCCACGCTGGCGACTGGCGATGCCTTGGCGGACGCTTTGAAGCTGCGCGCTAGCGGCGACCTGATGGTACTGTCGGGTACGGCGCCGGACCTGCCGACCCTGGCACAGGCGCGGCAGCAGGCGATGCAAGCGGCCGGCGGCGACCGGGGACAAGTGCTCGACAAGAGCGAATTGCCGTTCGGCGGCGAGGTACAGATTGACGTCCGGGTGGTCGAATTCAGCCGCAAGGTGTTGAACCGGGCCGGCTTGAGTTTCCTCTCCAACAAGTCGGGCTTCACTTTCGGCAGCTACGCGCCCGGCGCCCTGAACCAGGCGACGCTGAGCAACGCTGGCATCAGCGCCGATTCCAGCCTGCCGATCAGCCAGGCGCTGAATCTCCTGCTCGGATCATCGTCGCGCAACCTGCTCGGGGTGATCAGCGTACTCGAAGGCAACGGCTTCGCGCGCACCCTGGCGCGACCGACGCTGGTCGCCCAAAGCGGGCGCGATGCCGAGTTCCTGGCTGGCGGCGAATTCCCGGTACCGGTGCCGCAAGCCCTCGGACAGACCACCATCCAATACAAGCCCTACGGCATCCGTCTGCAGGTGTCGCCAACCGTACTGAGCGAGAACCGGATCGCGCTGACCGTCAGCCCGGAAGTCAGCGACCTCGATTTCGAGAACAGCATCACCATCAACGGTGTGGCCGTCCCCAGCCTGGCCACCCGGCGCGCCTCGACCAGCGTCGAACTGGGTCACGGTGAAAGCTTCGTCATCGGTGGTCTGGTCAGCCAGCAGGTACTGCGCAACGTGAACAAGGTGCCGGGGCTGGGCGACATGCCGGTGCTCGGAGCTTTCTTCAAGAGCGTCAGCCTGTCGCGTGAGGACAAGGAGCTGGTGTTCGTCGTCACGCCGCGGCTGGTCCGGCCGCTGGCCGCTGGCACCGAACTCGGGGCGATGCCGGGCGAATCCTTTGTCAAGGATGTACAGCCGGGCTGGCGGACCTGGTTCCTTTCCGACGACGAGTTCAACGGCCGCTACACCGGCTTTTCCAGGTAAGGCGGAGAACGAAGATGGAACAACGTTTTATCGTCGTCACCGAGCAGGAAGCTCGCTTCAACACCCTGAGCGAGGCGGTCAGACGCCTCGGCGTTTCAGTCTGGCTGCACTGGAACAGCGACGTCCTCGTGCAGTTGATCGGTTCGATGGGCGCTTCGGCTGTCTTCATTGAATTCACCGAGGAACGCGCCACCCAGGCGGCTGACCTGGCCGACAAGCTGCTCGCGGTCTATCCGCGCCTGTGGATCGTCGGTTTCGCGCAGCGCGCCGACAGCCAGCTGATCATCGAAGCCATGCGCGCTGGCGCTCGCGATTTCGTCGAGCTGGGCGCCAGCCCGGAGATCATCTGTCGCTCCCTCAAGCAAGCGCTGGAGCAGTCGACCCGGATGCCGGCCCAGGCCAGTGGCCGCATGATCAGCCTGCTCGGCGCCCGGCCTGGGGTCGGGGCGACCACCGCCGCCGTGCACCTGGCCCTCCTGGTCAAGCAGGAAGTCCTGCCCGACGATCCGGTGCTGCTGCTCGATTTCGGCTACCCGACCGGGGACGCAGCGCTGTATCTCGACACCCGGGTCAATTTCAACTTCTGCGATGCCGTGCGCAGTTTGCGCCGCCTCGATCACGCCCTGCTCAACACGGCCTTCGCCCATCACAAGAGCGGACTGTCGCTGCTTTCCCTGCCGCAGAACCTGGCTGAGCTACGCGAGATCGCGCCGGCTGATGCAATGACCCTGCTCAGCCTGCTCAAGTCCTATTTCAAGCTGATCGTCGTGGACCTGGGTGGTTTCGCCGGTACCGACCTGTTGCTGTACGCCCTCGGCGTCAGCGACAGCACGCTGCTGGTCAGCGAACAGGGCATCCCGTCGATCTTCTCGGCCCGCCAGCTGCTCGGCAGTTTTCAGGAACGCGGCGTGAGCACCGAGCGTATCGGCCTGCTCACCGGAAAAATGGACGAACGCATCGAGATGTCGTCGAAGCAGCTGGCACAGCACCTGCAGTTACCCTGGGTCGGCGACCTGCCGCTGCGCAGCGAGCGGATGATCGCCTGTGCCAACCAGGGCCGCCTGCTGCTCGACCTCTTCCCCAACGACCCCTATGTCGAGGTGCTGCGCGCCATGGCCCTGCGCGAATGCGGGCGCCAGGGCGCCCCCCGGCTACCGCCGAATGGCGCCTTGGGGCGCCTGCGCGAGTGGTTCAAAGCCTAGGAGCCGACATGGATTTCGATTTCACGCTCGGTAACGATCCACGCT
>Ga0209794_1002163_pt1 | contig 11286 bp, 5 predicted proteins | sample EBPBio232013_DNA_FD_185869 | JGI IMG/M metagenome (GOLD analysis project Ga0209794, IMG submission 185869) | Wastewater treatment Type I Accumulibacter community from EBPR Bioreactor in Madison, WI, USA - Reactor 1_5/23/2013_ DNA (SPAdes)... | ecosystem: Engineered > Bioreactor > EBPR >... | reverse complement strand
TAATGCGTCAGTTCGGCCTCGGTGCGTCGGTTTTCGGTAATGTCGCGGGCGATCACCATCAAGGCCAGGCGCGTGCCGTCTGCGGCCAGCAGCGGGAACTTGCGAACTTCACAGATGCGCTGCGGGGCGTTGTCCGGATTCAGGTATTCCACACCGTGCGTGATCTCGCCGCTGACCCAGGCTTCCTCGTCGCTGGCGGCTGCACGTTCGTGGAATTCCCGGAAGGCGGGGCGTTCGCGGGCCAGTTCCAGGTTGGTCATGCCCTGCCAGGGAAAACCGCGCAAGCCGAGGATTTCCTCGGCGGCGAGGTTGATCTGCTGCCAGCGATTGTTGCCGTCCTTGAGTACGACCACATCGGGCAAGGCATCGATGAAACTGGCCAGACGGGCGTTACTGTCGCGTAGCGCGGCATGGGCGCTGTCGATGTCGGTGATGTCGCGGAAGGCAACGACCGAGCCACAGTGCCGCCCTTCGTGCCACAGGGGGTTGACCGTCAGGATCACCGGGAAGCCGCTGCCATCCTTGCGCCAGAACCAGTCGTTACATGTGCGCAGCAGGCCGTCGGTGACCGTCTTGTGCACCGGGCATTCCTCGGAATGGTAAATGCTGCCATCGGCGTGGCGATGGTGGAACAGGGCGTGGGTGTCGGCGTTGAGGATCTCTTCCGGCGTGTACCCGAGCAGCTTGCAGGCCGCAGGATTGACGAAGATGCAGCGGTGCGTCTCGTCGAGACCGAACACGCCTTCGCCGAGCGCTTCGAGGATGGAGCGCTGGCGGGCCAGGTGGGCCGACATTTCCTCGATCCGGGTTTCGACGGCGCTGGCCATGACCGAGAAATTCTGGCTAAGTTCGCGGATCTCTTCGGTGGCGTCGGTAGGTAGCGGAGCCCGGTAGTCGCCGGCGGCGACACGGCTGCTGGCGGCGGCAAGCAGGCCCAGATGGCGGGTCAGCCAGTAGCCAATGACGAGCAGTACGACCGTCGTCAGCAGGATGCCGGTCAGCGCGATCAGACCGGCCTGCCAGAGTAGCTCCTGACGGGCTTCTTCGAGGAAGCTGAGCGAGAGGCCGTAATGCAGGTTGCCGTAGTGCTGTCCGTAAATTTCAACCGGAAAGCGGACATCGAGGATGGCGTGTGCGCCCTGTCGGCGCCCTGGCTCCGGCAGCGCCAGGTTCTCCGGCCAGTGGCTGCTGGCCAGACGGTGCCCCTGAGGGTCGGTCAGGACCAGATATTCGATGTCGTCGTTCTGCTGCCAGCCGTCGAGAATGTCGCGCAGGCTGGCGTAATCGCGCTCAGCCAGCGGTACTGCCAAGGCGACGCCATAGGCTTGCTGGATGGTTGCCTGGTGGCGTTGGGTCTGCACTTCCAGGCGTTCGTCGATCAGGCGCAGGCTGTTGCCGGTCAGTATCGCCAGGACCAGGATCTCGACCAGCAAGCTGGCGAGCAGGAAGCGGAAACGCAGGCTGCGGGTGAAGGCCGGTGGCCGCAAGGTGTTACCTCATCATGCGCAGGGTGATGTCGACGAAAGCCTGCAGGCGTTCCAGGTCGGCAGCGGAAACCGGCTGGTAGCCGAGGTAGCCGGTGTCGGCGAAGAAATTCCGGCCGGCAGGGGTGCCGGGGAATGCCTGCAAGGCCGCGCGAACGCGGGCAATTTCCGCTTCGCCCAGACGCGAATGCGCCAGTGTCGTCACGTGCGGGGTGCGCGCGTCGGTCGGTTGCAGCCGGAGCTGTGCCTGAATGTCTTCAGGCATCTGGCGCAGGGCGCTGTCGGCGCTGAAGGCCGCATCGGCCTGGCCACCGGTCACCGCGGCAACCGCGGCGCCGTGAGAGTGATACTCGACTGCGCGGTAATCACTGTCAAGCTTCAGTCCGTTATCCTGGAGCCATTTGATGCCGCTGATCGCGGTGACCGACAGGCGGCTGGGAATGGCGACGGTCTTGCCGCGCAGGTCGGACGGCTTGCGCAAGCTGCTTTCCCTGGTCACGACGAGGACCGGGTTGAGTTCGGCGGAGTAGCGGAAGAGGGGCTTCATTCCGCGCTGGCTGGCAATGGCGGCGAAATGCGGGCCAGTGATGGCCAGATCGAAATCGCCGGCGAGTAGCGCGTTGACATGGGTGAAGTAGTCGGTCGACGTGAATACGGCGACTTTGCGACCGAGCGATTTTTCCAGGTGCTCGGTCAGCGGGCGATGGGTCTTGACCAGGGCCAGCGGGCTATTGAAGGGCATGATGCCGAGTCTGAGCGCAGTCTGTTCACTGGCCGCGGCCGGAGCCATCATTGCCGTGCTCATGATGATGCACAGGAGGCCGAGAAGGCGCTGGTGGAAGGGCATGTCGGTTCCTGTCGGAAAGGCTTGCTGCAACTAGGGCATTGTCCTCCAGAAGCGGGAGGGCGGCAACCGTGGCAATGCGTGTTTCAGTTGTCCTGGCCTGACCAGCGCTGGCGATAATGGGCCGGTGCCATCCCGGTCCACTCGACGAAAGCGCGATAGAAGGCCGAGGCGTCGTTGTAGCCCAGATCGCTGGCAATGCGGGCGACCGGGTCGCGGGTCTTGACCAGGCGGGCCAGTGCCAGGTCGCGGCGCAGCGCATCCTTGATCGCCCGGAAACTGGAGCCTTCCTCTTCCAGTCGGCGATGAATGGTGCGTGGTGACAGGTGTAGTTGGGCCGCCATGTCGTCGAGCGAGAGCGTGCCGGGAAGTGAGGCGCGCAACAGGTCGCGGACGCGGATGACCATTTCGCGGTCGCGCCGGTAGAGCGTCGTGATCTTGCCCGGTGCCCCGTGCAGGAAAGCCTCCAGCGCGGCTTCGTCGCGGCGGATCGGCAGGTCAAGGAGGTTGGCGTTGAAACCGGCGACCAGGGTGCCGTTGCCGCCGGGCAGGGTGGGCATGAAGCGCGAATCCTCGGTGAAGATCAGCGCGTAGTCGGCAGCGTGCGCCGGTCGATGATAGGGGAAGATCACATGATCGAGCGCCAGCCCGCGCCCGGCCAGCCAGCAGGACAAACCATGGAGCAGGCGCAGCAGCCACTCGAATGCAAAGATGCGGCCCGGATCGTCGATTTCTGTCGCCAGTCGATGCCGTTCGACGATCTGTAGTTCGGCGCGGCCGTGCGTGCGCCGGATATGCACGCTCAGGTCGGGCAGCACGATGTGCAGGAAGCGGGCAGTGCGTTGCAAGGCCTCGGCCAGGGTCGGTGCACTGAGGCAGCCTCGGCAGAGGAACTCGAAACTGCCACAACGCATCGGCTGAGAGAACAGGCCGAAGCCTTCGTCGTCGAGTTCGTGGTTGATCAGGTTGTAGAGGGCAGCGTAACGTTCAACCGGAATGCGGCTGGCGGTGTCTGCAATATCAATCCCGGCAGCGCTCAGCAGGTGGCCGGGGTCAAGATGCCGGCGCGCCAGTCCGGCCAGCATGCCGCTAACAAAGCCCATGGCAACAGAGGCTTGGCGTCGGTTTGTGGTAGTGGCGGTGGTGCGGTGCAGCATTTCCGGGCTTTTCTGCAGTCGGGTGCGCCAGCTTAACATCTTGGCGGAATTTGCACGATCATCGTCAATCCCCACAATGGTGCGATGGGCAAAGCGGCCTAAGATGAGCCCTTTCCAATTTGCCATGCCGAGGTTGCCGTCATGACCGATCTATCCGTTGCCAAGAAGCTCGTCCCCTACAAGCCGAAGAACAAGGTCCGTTTCGTCACCGCCGCCTCGCTGTTCGACGGTCACGATGCATCGATCAACATCATGCGCCGCATCCTGCAGGCGACCGGCTCCGAGGTCATCCACCTTGGCCACAACCGCTCGGTGCAGGAGATCGTCAACGCGGCGCTGCAGGAAGACGCGCAGGGCATCTGCATCACCTCCTACCAGGGCGGCCACGTCGAATTCTTCAAGTACATGATCGACCTGCTCAAGGCCAACGGCGGCGAGCACATCAAGGTCTTTGGCGGTGGTGGCGGCGTCATCGTGCCGTCCGAGATCAAGGAGCTGCATGCTTACGGCGTGACCCGCATCTACGCGCCGGAAGACGGTGTGCAGATGGGTCTGCAGGGCATGATCAACGAAGTCGTCGAGAAGTCGGACTATGACGTCGCCGACCAGGGCGTCCCGAGCGCCGAGCAGGTGCTGGCCGGTCTGCGCGCCGGCGACCGCCGCCTGCTGGCGCGCGTCATCACGCTGCTCGAGAACGGCTCGGCGCCGCAACTCAAGGACCCCCTGCTCAAGGCGGCCGCCGAACTGAGCATCCCGGTGCTTGGCATTACCGGTACCGGTGGCGCGGGTAAGTCTTCACTCACAGACGAAATCGTTCGCCGCTTCCGCCTCGACCAGGGCGACAGCGTGAACATCGGCATCGTTTCCATCGACCCGTCGCGCAAGCGCACCGGCGGCGCCCTGCTCGGCGATCGCATCCGCATGAATGCCATCGAGCATCCGAACATCTTCATGCGCTCGCTGGCCACCCGCGACACCGGCAGCGAAATCTCCGTGGCGCTGCCCGAGGTCATCGCCGCCTGCAAGCTGGCTGGCTTTGATCTGGTCGTCGTCGAGACCTCCGGCATCGGCCAGGGCAACGCCGCCATCGTCCCCTTCGTCGACCTGTCGCTGTACGTGATGACGCCGGAGTTCGGCGCCGCCTCGCAGCTGGAGAAGATCGACATGCTCGACTTCGCCGATTTCGTGGCGATCAACAAGTTCGACCGCAAGGGCGCCGAGGACGCGTTGCGCGACGTGCGCAAGCAGTACCAGCGCAACCGCGAGTTGTGGACGACGCCGACCGAGGACATGCCGGTGTTCGGCACCATGGCCGCGCGTTTCAACGACGACGGTGTCACCGCGCTCTATCAGGCGCTGGTCCCGGCGCTGACCGAGAAAGGCCTGAAGCTCAAGCCGGGCACGCTGCCGCTGGTTACCGTCAAGCAGTCGTCGGCCAGTCGCGCCATCGTGCCGACCGCGCGCGTCCGCTACCTGGCCGAGATCGCCGATGCGGTACGCGGCTACCACAAGCATGTCGACGAGCAGGTGACGGTCGCCCGCGAGCGCCAGTCGCTGCGCATCGCCAGGAAGGTCTTCGCCGGCTGCGAGAAGAACGTTGCCGACTTCGACGAAATGCAGGCGTTCAAGGACAGCCAGCAGGACCCGAAGGCGAAGAAGCTGCTCGACATGTGGCCGCAGACGCTGGAAGCCTATTCCGGCGACGAATACGTGGTGAAGATCCGCGACAAGGAAATCCGCACCAAGCTGACGTCCGAATCGCTGTCAGGCACCAAGATCCGCAAGGTGATCCTGCCCAAGTACACCGACGACGGCGAGATCCTGCGCTTCCTGATGAAGGAAAACGTTCCCGGTTCCTTCCCCTATACCGCTGGTGTCTTTGCCTTCAAGCGCGAGGGCGAGGACCCGACCCGCATGTTCGCCGGCGAAGGCGACGCCTTCCGCACCAACCGCCGCTTCAAGAAGGTGTCGGAAGGCATGCCGGCGCACCGCCTGTCGACGGCCTTCGACTCCGTGACCCTGTACGGCTGCGACCCGGACGAGCGTCCGGACATCTACGGCAAGATCGGCAATTCCGGCGTGTCGATCGCCACGCTCGACGACATGAAGGTGCTCTACGACGGCTTCGACCTGGTCTGCCCGACGACCTCGGTGTCGATGACCATCAACGGCCCGGCGCCGATCATCCTGGCCTGCTTCTTCAACACCGCCATCGACCAGCAGCTGGCCAAGTTCGAGCAGGACAACGGCCGCCAGCCGACCGAGGACGAAGCCGAGAAGATCCGCGAATGGGTGTTCAAGACCGTGCGCGGCACCGTCCAGGCCGACATCCTGAAGGAGGACCAGGGCCAGAACACCTGCATCTTCTCGACCGAGTTCGCGCTCAAGATGATGGGCGACATCCAGGAGTTCTTTGTGCACAACCAGGTGCAGAACTTCTACTCGGTGTCGATCTCCGGCTACCACATCGCCGAAGCCGGGGCGAATCCGATCAGCCAGCTGGCCTTCACGCTGTCCAACGGCTTCACCTACGTGGAGAGCTACCTGGCGCGCGGCATGCACATCGACGACTTCGCGCCCAACCTGTCGTTCTTCTTCTCCAACGGCATGGACCCGGAATACTCGGTGATCGGCCGCGTCGCCCGCCGCATCTGGGCGGTGGCGATGAAGAACAAGTACGGCGCCAACGAGCGCAGCCAGAAGCTGAAGTACCACATCCAGACCTCCGGCCGCTCACTGCACGCGCAGGAGATGGACTTCAACGACATCCGCACCACGCTGCAGGCGCTGATCGCTATCTACGACAACTGCAACTCGCTGCATACCAACGCCTACGACGAAGCGATCACGACGCCGACCGAGGAGTCCGTGCGCCGCGCGATGGCCATCCAGCTGATCATCAACCGCGAGTGGGGCGTCGCCAAGAACGAGAACCCGAACCAGGGTGCCTTCGTCATCGACGAGCTGACCGATCTGGTCGAGGAAGCCGTGCTCAAGGAGTTCGAAGCCATCGCCTCGCGCGGTGGCGTGCTCGGTGCCATGGAAACCGGCTACCAGCGCGGCAAGATCCAGGAAGAGTCGATGTACTACGAGCACAAGAAGCACGACGGCTCCTACCCGATCATCGGCGTCAATACCTTCCTCAATCCGAAGGGCATGGCCCAGCAGGAAATCGAGCTGGCCCGCTCGACCGACGAGGAAAAGCAGTCGCAGATCAAGCGCCTGCGCGACTTCCACGCCCGCAACGCCGACAAGGCACCGGCCATGCTGGAGAAGCTGAAGCAGACGGTGATCGAGGACGGCAACGTCTTCGCCGTGCTGGTCGATGCCGTCAAGTATTGCTCGCTGGGTCAGATCAGCTCGGCGCTCTACGAAGTCGGTGGTCAGTACCGCAGAAGCATGTAAGCAAGGCCCCGGAAGGGGAACAGCATTCCGGACCCGAACAGGGCGGAGGAGCAACAATACGGCGAGGCTATGTACCTCGCCGTTTCAATTTTTGCCCCTGCTTCCCGATATGGTGGAAGGTATGTCTTTGTGCTACAAAGAAAATCCGTTCAAGCTTGTGCTTGGCTGCCGATTTTTTTGCGTCATCGGCTTCGTTGCTGACGGACATCGTGTGCCCGGATGCGGCTTCAATACTTGCCCCTGAGCTTCAACTGCGGAGATGATCATGAGAACACTGTTCGTGCTGCTCACCCTATGTGGCCTCGTTTTGGGTGGGCCGTTTTCATATGCGGCGGAGAAGGGCTGCGCAATGGTTCTGCTTCATGGGAAATGGAGCAACCCACAGTACGTGAGGAGTTTTGGAAGCCGTCTGAGTGATCTCTGCGACTACAAATCGATTGAAATGCCGTGGTCACAGCGGCGTGGTTACGATGCCGATTATCCCGAGGCGCTTCGGGAAATTGCCACACAGGTGTCCGAGCTGCGCGCTAAAGGCTACCGCCAGGTTGTTCTGGCAGGCCACAGTTTTGGTGCGAACGCGGCGATGGCGTACATGGCTGTGCACGGTGATGTCGACGCGGTAATCGCTCTCGGTGCCGGGCATGTGCCGGAGGTGTTTTATGAACGGGGGAGCACGCGTGATTCGGTGGACAAGGCGCGGCAAATGGTCGTTGCTGGCCGAGGCGAGGAGCGCAGCAGTTTCGACGATATCAACCAGGGCCAGAGCCGCAGTATCCGCATGGCGGCGCGGGTGTATTTGAGCTACTTTGATCCGGAAGGCTTGGGCAACATGGGGCTGTCCGCAGCCGCCTTCAGGAAACCGGTGCCGTTTGCCTGGATCATTGGTACGGGCGATCGCTTACAGGCGGCCGGTCCGGAATTCGCGTTTGCGCGAACGCCGAATCATGCGAAAAGCGCATATCTTGAAGTACCCGCCGATCATCTTACGGTACTTGACGCGCCAGGGGCAGAAGCAGCCCGGCAATGGCTCAATGCCTTGATCTCGGACTGACAGGTAATCGCCGAATGAATGGCGTCGTCACCGGACAGTCTGCTCTGTTGGTGGTGTTCAGTGTGTCAGCGTTTTCTCAGTCATCAACAGTTCCAGGCTGGCGGCGGTCAGCGGCTTGCTGAACAGGTAGCCCTGCATCTCCTTGCAACCGAGGGCGATCAGGTGCTCGCGCTGACTGGCGTTTTCCACTCCTTCGGCGACGACATGCAGGCCGAAGCTGCGAGCGATGCCGATGATCGCGTGCACGATCGCGTCGGAGCCATGGCTGAAGCCCAGGTCGCGAACGAAGGACTGGTCGATCTTGATGGTGCTGACGGAGAAGCGGCGCAAATAGTTGAGCGAGGAATAGCGGGTGCCGAAGTCGTCGATCGAAACCCCCAGGCCGGTACGTCGCAGCTGATGGACTTTGGCGATGACGGCTTCGGCATCCTTCATGAGCAGGCTCTCGGTAATCTCGATTTCGATCGCCTCCGGCGGCACGCCATGTCGGTGTAGCGGCGCCACAATGCGGTCGAGCAGGTCGCCGCGGTCGAAATCGCGTGCCGACAGGTTGACGCCCATCCGCCAACCGCTGAAACCTTGCGCCCGCCAGCTTGCCAGCTGGCGGCAGGCAGCATCCAGTACCCAGTCGCTGAGGCCGGCAATCATCCCGGTTTCCTCGGCCAGCGGGATGAAGGCGTCCGGGGAAATCATCCCCTGCGTCGGGTGATTCCAGCGAATCAGGGCTTCAACGCCGGTGATGCGGCCGAGACCCAGGTCGAACTGCGGCTGGTAATGGAGCTCGAACTGCCGGCCTTCCTCGATCGCCTGGCGCAGGTCGTTTTCCAGGGAAATCCTCTCGACGTGCATGGTGTTCATCGAGCGGTGGAATTGCAGGAAGCCGTTCTTGCCATGCGCCTTGGTCTGGTACATGGCGATGTCGGCGTTGCGAATCAATTCGTCCGGGGTTTCGCCGTCGTCGGGATAAAGGGTGAAACCGATGCTGGCGGTGGCCAAGAAATCGCGTTCGGCGATGGTGAAGGGGCGCTTCAGTTCGCTCAGCATTTTTCTGGCAATGATGGCGACATCCTCGGCACTGGCGATGTCCGGCAAGAGAACGGTGAACTCGTCACCGCCCTGGCGGGCGAGGGTGTCGCCGGAGCGCAGGCATTGCCGGATACGGCTGGCGAAATCCTTGAGCAGACGATCACCTTCGGGGTGCCCGTAGGTGTCGTTGATCAGCTTGAAGCGGTCGATGTCGAGGAACATCACGCCCAGTCGCTGGTCGCGTCGTCTGGCCTGGGTGATCGACAGATCCAGGCGGTCGAGAAAGAGGGTGCGGTTGGGGAGCCCGGTCAACAAGTCGTGGAAGGCCTGGAAAGCGATTGTCTCCTCGGCCCGTTTGCGCTCGGTGATGTCGCGGGCGACGCCGGAAGTGCCGACGAAATGCCGCTGCCGGCCCGTTTCATCGGCGGTATAAACGCCTTGCGAACTGAGAATGGCAACAACCATGCGGTTGTCGAAGCTGCGTACGCTGTTCTGCTTGTTACGCAGACGGACCTCGAAATTGCTGGTCGCCCGTGCGCCGATGCGGCGCTCGCCGAAAGCGTAGCGCGCCTGTTCGACATCGTCTTCATGCACGATCACCGAGAAGTGCTGGCCCAGCAGTTCTTCCCGGGTATAGCCGAGCAGCGATTCGACCCGGCCGTTGACGAAGACGAAACAACCCTCATTGTCCAGGGTGTAGATCAGGTCAGGCGATTGTTCGACTAGGAAGCGGTGCAGGCGTTCCGACTGTTCCAGGCGCGCGGTCATCTGCGCGTGTTCCTGCTCCATGCGCCGGTTGCGCAGGGCACGGTCAACGCACTGGATGAGATCGGCCGGATCGCAATTCTTGCGGATGAATTCGAAGGCGCCGCGACGCAGGGCCATGATTGCCGAGTCGATCGATTCGTCGGCACTGAAGACGATGACCGACGTCGATATCCGGTTGCGCGTCAGCCAGTCCATGATCGCGATGCCACCCATGTCCGGCAGGCGCAGATCGAGCACGACCACGTCGATGTCGCGCCGTTCCAGACGCTGCATCGCGTCGCGCCCGCAGCTGCAGTCCTCGATCCGGCGCCCGGGGGCGGCCAGCAGCTCACGGTAAGCGTTGCGGAAGTGGGCCTCGTCATCGACGATCAGGATGTTCCGGAATTCCGTCTTGCCGGGAGCATGCTTGATCGGATCGATGTCGGGCAGCAGTCTCATTGTTTGGCGACTCCACTGGCAATATTTTTGGCGGCAAACGCGCAGGCTGACGTGTCGGCGTCGTCGCGGCGGGGGAGCAGCAGGGAAATATGGGTGCCCTTGCCGGGCTGGCTGCGACAAGTGATGGGAATGCCCTGACGAGCGGCCAGGGTGCCGACGATGGTCAGCCCGATCCCGCGAGGCTGAGCGCCGGCGGTGTCCACCGGTTGGTGGATGGAGCGCATCGCCGCTTCGCTCATGCCGGGGCCGGTATCGTCGAGACATAGCTGGATGTAGCTGTGGCCCTCATGAATCACGCCATCGGTGAGCGAAATGCGCAGCTGCTGACCGTCGCCCAGCGATTCCGAAGCGTTCTTCCAGAGATTGAGCAGGATCTGTTTGAGGCTGTCCCGGTCGCAAGTTACCGGGAGCGGTGTTTCCGGGTGATGTATTTCGGCCCAGATGCCGCGAGTCTGAAAGAGCGATTCGCCATAGAGCAGCAGCAATTCATCAACCAGCTGACCCACATCGAGCGCACCGGCCTCCGGTCTCGGGTCAGGCAGTTCGCTCATCCGGCTGACGATATTGCCGATACGATCAATTTCCTCGCGCAGGATTTCCAGCTCCTGGCGTACGCCAACGCTGTCGGGCAATTTGCGGTCAAGAATCATCAGGTAACTCTTGATGATGCCCAGCGGGTTACCGGCCTCGTGGATGATGCGCCTGGCCTGCCGGCTGAAATGATCGGCAGCGTCCTTTTCGGCTTGCTGACGGAACTTGCGTGCTTCGCGCAGCGACTCCAGGGCAATGGCGGCGATGCGTCCGAAATTGAGCAGCCAGGGCAGGCGCCGCAGCAGGCGCTGGTGTTGCGCGCGGCTCAGGGCACAAACCATGACACCGGTGAGCTGTTGCCGCGCCAGCATCGGTACGCAGAGCAGGCCTTCGCTACTGAAAGCACGGGCCAGCTGGATGTCGATCAGCGCGGCGCCGATGCCGTCTTCGTAGGAACTGAGGATGCGCCGCTGCACGGCGGCATGGGCCGGCAGCGAGCCGGGGGGGGCGAGGCTGAAGTCGAGCTGGCGGAAGATGGCGGGTTGCTGGCCAACATTCGCACCGGACAGCGAACGGCCATCC
>Ga0209794_1002162_pt1 | contig 11294 bp, 6 predicted proteins | sample EBPBio232013_DNA_FD_185869 | JGI IMG/M metagenome (GOLD analysis project Ga0209794, IMG submission 185869) | Wastewater treatment Type I Accumulibacter community from EBPR Bioreactor in Madison, WI, USA - Reactor 1_5/23/2013_ DNA (SPAdes)... | ecosystem: Engineered > Bioreactor > EBPR >... | reverse complement strand
CGGCGACCGCTGGGTCCGCGAGGACCTCGGAGATCGGCGGGGGCTGGGATGTCATGCGGTCGATCCCGTGGCGGCAGAGCCGGCGGCAAGACGCAGCGCCGCCAGAATGGTGAATGATGTCTTTCGCGATTGTGTCGGAACCACGCCGGAAGGTCCACGGCGCCAACGCCGCAATGGCCGTCAACCCGGCATTAGGGTTAATCCGGGGCCGGGCGCCGTCGCGACGGCGCTTCGCACCTATGGCGGGGCGGCCGGGGCGCATGCTAACCACCGGCGCATCGCGGTTGCAAATCACCCCCGGTTGCCATGATCGACAAGCTTCGCGTCCTGCTGGCCCACCCGCGGTTCGAGCGCTTCATCATCGTCCTCATCGTGATCAACGCGGTAGCCCTCGGCCTCGAGACGAGCAGTGCCGCGCGGGCTGCGGTGGGGCCGGTGCTCGCCTTCCTCGACACGGCGATCCTGACCGTTTTCGTGGTCGAGGTGGCGGCGCGCATCCTGGTCCACCGCACGGCGTTCTTCCGCGACCCCTGGAGCCTGTTCGACCTCTTCGTCGTGGCCATCTCGGTCGCGCCGACGACCGAATCCCTGTCCGTGCTGCGGGCCTTGCGCGTGCTGCGGGTGCTGCGCCTGATCACCACGGTGCCGTCGCTCAGGAAGGTTGTCGGCGGCCTGATCACGGCGCTGCCGGGCATGGGCTCGATCGGCCTGCTGCTGGGGCTGATCTTCTATGTCTTCGCGGTCATCGGCACCAAGCTCTACGGCGAGGCGGCGCCCGAGCAGTTCGGCACCCTGGGGGCCACGGCCTATACGCTGTTCCAGGCCATGACCTTCGACGACTGGTCGAACGGCATCGTCAAGCCGCTGATGGAAAAAGGTTTCGCGTCGGCCTGGTTCTTCCTCATCAGCTTCATGGTGATCTCGGCCTTCATGGCGCTGAACCTGTTCATCGGCGTCGTGGTGACCGCGCTCGACGCCGAGACCGACGAGGACCAGCCGAAACTCACCCATCCCGCCGGGTCCGAGCAGGAAGTGCTGCATCGCCTCGACGCGGTGGCCGCCGAAATCCAGGGCCTGCGGGCCGAACTGGCGCGGCGGCAGCAGGGCGCCTGACCGCCGCATCCGTTTCACCTTCCGGTGTGTAACGTCTCTGCCGAGGTTTGGCTGGCCCGGCGGAACGGTTATGATTTCCACGGCTGAAACGTGCGAATCATCGACCCTCGGGAGGGCTCCATGGTGAAGCAGGCATCCGGCGCCCGGACATCGGGGGCTCACGAATCCGGCGCCTACGAGATTCCGCTGGAGATGCGTGAGTTCGCCGACAAGAGCGTCGAACAGGCCCGCAGGGCGTTCGACGGCTTCGTGGGCGCCGCCCAGCGCACGGTTGCGGCCATGGAGGACCATGGCGACACGGTTCAGGCCGGCGTGCAGGATATCGGCCGCAAGACCATCGCCTTCGCCGAAAGCAACGTCGCCGCCAGCTTCGCCTTCGCCCAGCAGCTCGTGCGGGCTACCGACATGACCGAGGTGATGAAGCTCCAGTCCGAGTTTCTGCGCAGCCAGATGGAGGCGATGCAGGCCCAGGCCCGCGAGCTCGGCGCGTCGCTGACGCAGGGGCGGCGCAGCAAATAAACTGGCGCCCGCGGCTTGGCGCCTTCTTCAGCGCCGGTTTTCGCTGCGGCGCAACATGCTGAATTCGCGGAACTTTGCGACGATTGCCTGGTTGTCGTCTTGTGCGCCGCAAAATTTGTTGCATTGCACAACAATTCTGCCTATATTCGCATCATGCCACGCCGCATGGCCTCCGGGGACGGGGCGCGGCAAGTGCTTATGTCAATGTCCCCTTGAGGAACTCCCCATGAGCCAGGCTGCCAAAGCGCCCAAGACCGAGAAATCCGCCGCCACGCCGGCCTTCGCCTTCCCGGCCTTCGACCTGTCGAAGTTCGAGATGCCCAAGTTCGACCTGCCGAAGTTCGACGGCACGGCTTTCGACATGTCGAAGGTCGAGGTTCCGGCCGCCTTCCGCGACGCCGCCGACAAGGTCGTCGCGCAGGCCAAGGACGGCTATGCCAAGCTGAAGACCGCCGCCGAGGAGGCCACCGGCCTCGTCGAGGACACCTACGCGACGGCTTCGGCTGGCGTGAAGGACTTCAACCTGAAGGCCCTCGAGGCGTCGCGCACCAACGTCAATGCGAGCTTCGACCATGTCCGCGACCTGATGGGCGCGAAGACGCTGGCCGAGGTGATCGAGCTCCAGTCGGGCTTCCTGCGCAAGCAGTTCGAGGCCATGCAGATCCAGTCCAAGGATCTCGCCTCGATCGCCCAGAAGACCGCGACCGACACCGCCGAGCCGGTGAAGGCGAAGATCGAGAAAGCCTTCAAGTCCGCCGCGGCCTGATTGCTCTGATTCTCCCGGGACCGCGTCCTTGCAGCCGCGGTCCGAACCTTGAGACCCGGGCTTTGGCCCGGGTCTTTTTCATGGTGCGGCCGCGTTTCGACGGGTGCGTGCAGCGTCTTTGAAAAAAGCCGTGAACCTGCGGCGGGGGTCGCGACGACCCAACTTGCAATGGCGGAACCTTCGGACTAGGTTCCGCCCCGCTGGACCGGCCCCGCCGCGTCCGATGTGCAGCTGTAGCTCAGTTGGTTAGAGCGCCAGATTGTGGCTCTGGAGGTCCCCCGTTCGAGCCGGGGCAGCTGTACCAAACCTCTCCGAAATCCGTGCATGGACCGACCGACCGGCCGCGAGCCGGTGCCGTCGGCAGCCTCGTCGAGACGCCGGGTGCGTCCGCACGCCGTCCGACGGTGACGACAGACCTCAGGCGGCGGGCCGGCCGTGCTCGTCGAGCAGCGGCTCCGGCCGCGCCAGCCGGACCAGCGCATCGGCGTCCGCGCATCGGATCGTCCGCCCCGACACCGACACGCCGTGTTCCGCCAAGGCCGCGAAACTGCGCGACAGCGTCTCGCGCGTCATGCCGAGGAAGCTCGCCAGCTTGACCTTCTCGAAGGCGATCCTGACGATCAGCCCGTCCGGTGTCGCCTCGCCATGGGCGACCAGCCAGGCGGCGAGCCGCTCGATGCCGGTCCGCATCTTCTGGGTCCTCAGCTGGCGCACGATGTCCCGGTAGCGCTCGGCGAGCTCGTTGACCACCGCGCCGGCAAAGGCTGTGTCGCCAGCGAAGACCTTGCGCACCGCACCCGCGGGAATCATCAGCAGCCGGGAGGGCGTCAGCGTGCGCGCAGACTGCAGATAGACCTTCTCGACCAGCACGGCCGCCAGGATGAAGGTCGATACCGGTGCCAGGAATCCGATCGTCGTTTCCTCGCCGTCGCTGGAGGCGAACATCTCCACCAGGCCCTCGACGACCACGTGCAGGAAGTCCGCCTCCTCGCCTTCGCGAATGAGCTGGACCTGGGCCGGAAACCGCTGCAGCAGCGCCGCGTCCATCAGCGCATTGAACTGGGCTTCGCCGATTCCGGCGAACAGCGGCAGGGCTCGAACAGTCTGGATGTCCGTTGCGCGCACGCGTGTGAGTCTCCCGGTTTCACGCTGACTCGAATTTGACAAAAGTCAAAGCGAAGCGCGTCATATGAACGTACTATGCGGGACATTAGACAAAAACTGGAGAGACTGAAGTCAAAAGTAGCATTCGCATTGCAAAATTCAGAATTGTTTTGATTTCCATCAATACATCAATCGCTGCTCCGGGCTTGTGTCACGGCCATTCCTTGCGGCCGTCGTGTCGCAACTGCTCCTGGGGCTGCCATCATGACGCTAGCGCCGTCGCCATCGAGTGCCGACCAGAATCGCGCGCTCTGGCTCTCGACATTCTCTTTCACCATCTGCTTCGCGGTCTGGACGATCTTCTCGATCATCGGGATCCAGATTAAGCGCGACCTGTCGCTGAGCGAGACCGAGTTCGGCCTGCTCGTCGGAACGCCGATCCTGACCGGTTCGCTGATCCGCCTGATCCTCGGCATCTGGGCCGACCAGTATGGCGGGCGCGTCGTCTACGCGATCACCATGCTGTCGGCGGCAGTGGCGACCTTCCTGCTCACCTTCGCCTACGACTACCCGACCTTCCTCATCGCCGCGCTCGGCGTCGGCATTGCCGGCGGCTCGTTCGCCGTGGGCGTGGCCTATGTCGTCAAGTGGTTCCCGAAGGAGCGGCAGGGCACCGCGCTCGGCATTTTCGGCGCCGGCAATGTCGGCGCGGCCGTCACCAAGTTCGCCGCACCCTTCGTGATGATCGCCTATGGCTGGCGCATGGTGGCGGTGGTCTGGGCGGTGGCTCTCGCCGTAACCGCGGTGGTGTTCTTCCTCGGCACCAAGGACGATCCCGACCTCGCCGCGCGCCGCGCGCGGGGCGCCAAGCCGGAGCCGATCTCGGCGCTCATGGAGCCGCTGAAGAACGTCCAGGTCTGGCGCTTCTCGCTCTACTACTTCTTCGTCTTCGGCGCCTTCGTCGCGCTGGCGCTGTGGCTGCCGCGCTATCTCATCGGCGTCTATGGCCTGAGCATCACCGCCGCCGGCATGGTCGGCGCGGCCTATTCGATCCCCGCCTCGATCTTCCGCGCCTATGGCGGCCACCTCTCCGACAAGTTCGGCGCGCGCACCGTGATGTACTGGACCTTCCTGGTCTCGGTCGTCTGCACCTTCATCCTGTCCTACCCGCCGGCGGACTATTCGGTCCGCACCATGACCGGGCCGGTGACGTTCCACATGGAGCTGGGGCTCATCCCGTTCATCGTGGTGGCCTTCGTCCTCGGCTTCTTCATGAGCCTCGGCAAGGCGGCGGTCTACAAGCACATCCCCGTCTATTACCCGAACCGGGTCGGGCCGGTCGGCGGCGTCGTCGGCCTCATCGGCGGTCTCGGCGGTTTCGTCCTGCCGATCGTCTTCGGCCTGATGAACGACCTGACGGGCGTCTGGCAGAGCTGCTTCTGGCTGCTGTTCCTCATCGCCGCCGTGGCCCTCGTCTGGATGCACTTCGCCATCCAGACCATGGAGCGCGAGGCTCGCGAGGCGGGTGTCGCCCGCGCCGCGCTGCCGGAACTGCCGGAAATGCAGGGCGTGCACGGTGCGGGGCAGGCTGGCGCTCTCGCGGCCACAGGCCCGATCCAGGACTGGCGGCCGGAGGATCCCGGCTTCTGGGCCTCGAAGGGCAAGGCCATCGCCCGGCGCAACCTGTGGATCTCGATCCCCAATCTCCTGCTCGCCTTCGCGATCTGGATGGTCTGGTCGGTGGTGGTCGCCAAGCTGCCGGCGGTCGGCTTCCGCTTCTCGACCGACCAGCTGTTCTGGCTCGCCGCCCTTCCGGCACTGTCCGGCGCGACGCTCAGGATCGTCTACGGCTTCATGCCGCCGGTCTTCGGCGGGCGCCTGTGGACGACGCTGACCACATGGTCGCTGATGATCCCGGCGGTCGGCATCGGCCTTGCCGTGCAGAATTCCGGCACGCCTTACGCGGTCTTCCTCGGCCTGGCGCTGCTCTGCGGCTTCGGCGGCGGCAACTTCGCCTCGTCCATGTCCAACATCGCCTTCTTCTTCCCGAAGGCGGAGAAGGGCAACGCGCTGGCGCTCAATGCCGGCCTCGGCAATCTCGGCGTCTCGGTGGTGCAGTTCGTCGTGCCGCTGGTCATCACCGCCGGCGTGTTCGGCGCCATCGGCGGCGATGCCCAGATCGCCAGCGCCGGCGAGCGGATGTTCCTCCAGAATGCCGGCTACATCTGGGTGCCGTTCATCGCCGCTGCCGCCTTCGCGGCCTGGTTCGGCATGGACGACCTCGCCAGCATGAAGGCTTCCTTCGCCCAGCAGGCGGTGATCTTCCAGCGCCGCCACAACTGGATCATGTGCTGGCTCTACGTCGGCACTTTCGGCTCCTTCATCGGCTATTCGGCCGGCTTCCCGCTGCTGACCAAGACGCTGTTCCCCGAGGTCGACGCGCTCAAGATCGCCTTCCTTGGCCCGCTGGTCGGCGCGCTGTCGCGCTCGCTCACCGGCTGGATCTCGGACCGCTGGGGCGGCGGGCGCGTGACGCTCTGGGTCTTCGCCGGCATGGCCGTCGCCGTTCTCTCGGTGCTCTGGTTCATCACCGTCAGGGATCAGCCGGGCGCCTTCCTGGGCTTCTTCCTCAGCTTCATGGCGCTGTTCATGCTCACCGGCATCGGCAACGCGTCGACCTTCCAGATGATCCCCGCGATCATGCGCAAGGACATGGCGCGCCTCATGCCGGGCGCCGACGAGCCGACCCGCGCCCGCCAGTCGGAGATGGAGGCGGCCGCCATCATCGGCTTCTCCTCGGCGATCGGCGCCTATGGCGGCTTCTTCATCCCCAAGGCCTACGGCACCTCCATCGCCATGACCGGCGCGGTCAACGGCGCGCTGTGGGCCTTCTTCGCCTTCTACCTCACCTGCATCGCAATCACCTGGGCGGTCTACACGCGCCGCGGCGGCGTCCTCTACGACGTCGAGCGCGCCCGGACCGCCCCTGTTCTTCAGCCCGCCCAGTGATCACGGGAACCCGGCCATGTCGCACTTCCTCGACCGCCTGACCTTCTTCCGCCGCCCGGCCGGCACCTTCGCCGACGGCCACGGCATCACCACGACCGAGGACCGCTCTTGGGAGGACAGCTACCGGCGGCGCTGGCAGTCGGACAAGATCGTCCGCTCCACCCACGGCGCCAACTGCACCGGCTCCTGCTCGTGGAAGATCTACGTCAAGGGTGGCATCGTCACCTGGGAGACCCAGCAGACCGACTATCCGCGCACGCGGCCGGAACTGCCGAACCACGAACCCCGCGGCTGTTCGCGCGGCGCGTCCTATTCCTGGTATCTCTATTCCGGCAACCGGGTGAAGTACCCGATGGTGCGCTCGCGGCTGGTCAAGCTCTGGCGCGAGGCGCGCGCGACGCTGGCGCCGGTGGCGGCCTGGGCTTCCATCGTCGAGAACCCCGACAAGCGGAAGAGCTACACTTCCAAGCGCGGCCATGGCGGCTTCGTCCGGTCGACCTGGGAGGAGGTCAACGAGATCATCGCCGCGGCCAATGCCTACACGGTCAAGACCTACGGGCCGGACCGCGTCCACGGGTTCTCGCCGATCCCGGCCATGTCGATGGTCTCCTACGCGGCCGGCGCGCGCTACCTGTCGCTGCTCGGCGGCGTCTGCATGTCCTTCTACGACTGGTACTGCGACCTGCCGCCGGCCTCGCCCCAGACCTGGGGCGAGCAGACCGACGTGCCGGAATCCGCCGACTGGTACAATTCCGGCTTCCTGATCCTGTGGGGTTCCAACGTGCCGCAGACGCGCACGCCGGATGCCCATTTCTACACCGAGGCGCGCTATCGCGGCGCCAAGAGCGTGGTGATCTGCCCCGACTATTCCGAGGCCTCGAAGTTTGCCGATCTCTGGATCTCGGTGAAGCAGGGCACGGACGCGGCGCTGGCCATGGCCATGGGCCACGTCATCCTCAAGGAGTTCTACGTCGAGCGGCAGGTTCCCTATTTCCAGGACTACGTGCGGCAGTACTCGGACATGCCGATGCTGGTCCGCCTGGTCGAGCAGGACGGCCGCCTCGTCCCCGAACGTCAGCTGCGCGCGTCGGATTTCGCCGGCAACCTCGGCGAGGCCAACAATGCGGAATGGAAGACCGTCGCCATCGACGAGGCGACCGGCAAGGTCTGCGTGCCGCGCGGCTCCGTCGGCTTCCGCTGGGGCGAGAAGGGCAAGTGGAACCTCGAGGAGAAGGACGCATCCGGCAACGAGACGCGTCTGCAGCTCTCGCTGGATGGCACGGGCCGCGAGTTCGCGGATGTCGCCTTCCCCTATTTCGGCAACATCGCCCACGAGCATTTCGCCTCGACCGACCATGACTCGGTGCTGACACGCAAGGTGCCGGTCCGCCGTCTCCGGCTCGCCGACGGCGAGGCGCTGGTGGCGACCGTCCACGACCTGATGCTGGCCAATTACGGTGTCGATCGCGGCTTCGTCGGCGACGCCGTGCCCACCAGCTTCGACGAGAACGGCCCCTACACGCCCGCCTGGGCCGAGAAGATCACCGGCGTGCCGCGCGACCAGATCACCACGGTGGCGCGTGAATTCGCCCGCAACGCCGAGAAGACCCGCGGCCGGTCGATGGTCATCATCGGCGCGGCGATGAACCACTGGTTCCACGCCGACATGAACTATCGCGGCGTCATCAACATGCTGGTGCTCTGCGGCTGCATCGGCCAGTCCGGCGGCGGCTGGTCGCACTATGTCGGCCAGGAGAAGCTCCGGCCCCAGAGCGGCTGGGCGCCGCTGGCCTTCGGCCTCGACTGGGCGCGTCCCTCGCGCCAGCAGAACTCGACCTCCGCCTTCTACGTCAACACCAATCAGTGGCGCTACGAGACCGTCACGCCGAGCGAGATCCTGTCGCCGACCGCGCCGAAGGGCGACTGGGACGGCACGATCATCGACTACAACCTGCGCGCCGTGCGCATGGGCTGGCTGCCGGCCTATCCGACGCTGAAGGAGAACACGCTGGAGATCGCGGCCAAGGCCGCGGCGGCGGGTCTTGAGGCGAAGGACTATGTCGCGAAGGCGGTGAAGACCGGCGACCTCGCTTTCTCATGGGAGGATCCGGACGACCCGCGGAACTGGCCGCGCAACATGTTCGTCTGGCGGTCCAACCTGCTGGGATCGTCGGGCAAGGGCCACGAATATTTCCTCAAGCACCTGCTCGGCACGTCCCATGGCGTGCTGGGCAAGGACCTCGGCGGCGCCGGCGGCGTCAAGCCGAAGGAGGTCGTCTGGCATGACGAGGCGCCGGAAGGGAAACTCGACCTGCTCGTCACGCTCGACTTCCGCATGTCCACGACCTGCGTCTACTCGGACATCGTGCTGCCGACGGCCACCTGGTACGAGAAGAACGATCTCAACACTTCGGACATGCACCCCTTCATCCACCCGCTGACGGCGGCGGTCGATCCGGTGTGGGAATCGAAGTCCGACTGGGAGATCTACAAGGGCATCGCGAAGACCTTCTCGGAGGTCGCGCCGGAGGTGCTCGGCGTCGAGAAGGACGTGGTGCTGAGCCCGATCCAGCACGACAGCCCCGGCGAGATCGCCCAGCCCTTCGACGTCAAGGACTGGAAGAAGGGCGAGATCGAGCCGATCCCCGGCAAGACCATGCCGGCCGTCACGGTGGTCGAACGCGACTATCCCAATCTCTATGCCCGCTTCACCTCGCTCGGACCGCTGATGACCAAGGTCGGCAACGGCGGCAAGGGCATGGCCTGGAACACCGAGCACGAGGTGGCGCTGCTCAAGGAGCTGAACGGCGAGCACCACGACGGCCCGGCAAAGGGGCTCGCGAAGATCGAGACCGACATCGACGCGACCGAGGTCATCCTGATGATGGCGCCGGAGACCAATGGCGAGGTGGCGGTGAAGGCCTGGAGCTCGCTGGGCGGCTTCACCGGCCGCGACCACACCCATCTCGCCATCCCGAAGGAGGACGAGAAGATCCGCTTCCGGGATGTGGTGGCCCAGCCGCGCAAGATCATCTCGTCGCCGATCTGGTCGGGGCTCGAGAGCGAGAAGGTCTGCTACAATGCGAGCTATACCAACGTCCACGAACTGATCCCGTGGCGGACGCTGTCCGGGCGTCAGCAGCTCTACCAGGACCATCTGTGGATGCGGGCCTTCGGCGAGGCGCTCTGCGTCTATCGCCCGCCCATCGACCTGAAGGCGGTGAAGCCGGTCATCGGCCTCAAGCCCAACGGCAACCGGCAGATCGTGCTGAACTTCATCACGCCGCACCAGAAGTGGGGCATCCACTCCACCTATACCGACAACCTGATGATGCTGACGCTGTCGCGCGGCGGCCCCATCGTCTGGCTGTCGGAGACCGACGCGGCCAGCGCCGGCATCGTCGACAACGACTGGGTGGAAGCCTTCAACGCCAACGGCGCCCTCGTCGCCCGGGCGGTGGTCTCCCAGCGCATGAAACAGGGCACGGTGTTCATGTACCATGCCCAGGAGAAGATCGTGAACGTGCCGGGGTCGGAGACCACCGGCAAGCGCGGCGGCATCCATAATTCGGTGACCCGCGCGGTGCTGAAGCCGACCCACATGATCGGCGGCTACGCCCAGCTCGCCTACGGCTTCAACTACTACGGAACCATCGGCACCAACCGCGACGAGTTCGTCATCGTCCGCAAGCTTTCGGCGGTCGACTGGCTGGAGAAGCCCTTTGACGAGGCCGCGGCGCGTGGGCCGCAGGCCGTCGCGGCCGAGTGACAGGAGACAGACCCATGAAGATCCGCGCTCAGATCGCGATGGTGCTCAACCTCGACAAGTGCATCGGCTGCCACACCTGTTCGGTCACCTGCAAGAACGTGTGGACCAACCGCGAAGGCGTCGAATACGCCTGGTTCAACAATGTCGAGACCAAGCCGGGCATCGGCTACCCGAAGGACTGGGAGAACCAGGACCGCTGGAAGGGCGGCTGGAAGCGCAAGGCGAACGGCAAGATCCAGCCGCGCATCGGCTCGAAGTGGCGGGTGCTGGCGAACATCTTCGCCAACCCCGACCTGCCGGAAATCGACGACTACTACGAGCCCTTCACCTTCGACTACGAGCACCTGCAGAAGGCGCCGGAGCTGGAGGCCTTCCCGACCGCGCGGCCGCGCTCGCTGATCACCGGCGAGCGGATGGAGAAGATCGAATGGGGTCCGAACTGGGAGGAGATCCTCGGCGGCGAGTTCTCCAAGCGCTCGCAGGACAAGAATTTCGAGGGCGTCCAGAAGGACATCTACGGCCAGTTCGAAAACACCTTCATGATGTATCTGCCGAGGCTGTGCGAGCACTGCCTCAACCCGACCTGCGTGGCGGCCTGCCCGTCGGGCGCCATCTACAAGCGCGACGAGGACGGCATCGTCCTGATCGACCAGGACAAGTGCCGCGGCTGGCGCATGTGCGTCTCCGGCTGCCCCTACAAGAAGATCTATTTCAACTGGAGCTCCGGCAAGTCCGAGAAGTGCATCTTCTGCTATCCGCGCATCGAGGCGGGCCAGCCGACGGTGTGCTCGGAGACCTGCGTCGGCCGCATCCGCTATCTCGGCGTCGTGCTCTATGACGCGGACGGCATCGAGAAGGCGGCGGCCACCGAGAACGAGCAGGATCTCTACGAGGAGCAGCTCAAGCTGTTCCTCGATCCGAACGATCCGAAGGTGATCGAGGAGGCGCGCCGGCAGGGCATTCCGGAGAACTGGCTGGAGGCCGCCAAGCGTTCGCCGGTGTGGAAGATGGCCA
>Ga0209794_1002160_pt1 | contig 11300 bp, 8 predicted proteins | sample EBPBio232013_DNA_FD_185869 | JGI IMG/M metagenome (GOLD analysis project Ga0209794, IMG submission 185869) | Wastewater treatment Type I Accumulibacter community from EBPR Bioreactor in Madison, WI, USA - Reactor 1_5/23/2013_ DNA (SPAdes)... | ecosystem: Engineered > Bioreactor > EBPR >... | reverse complement strand
GGGCGTGATAGTGCTCAATGATGACCGCCCCGTAGTAGTAGATACAGCGGTGCAGGATGGTGGCGACCAAGGCCTGGTAACCGGCATCGTCAGTGGCTGGTTCTTCTAGGCTGGCGCACAGAGCATAGGCCCGGGCCATTTTTCTCCAAGCCCCTACCACGCGAACAAATACAGCTTCCTCGCCGTCGCTCAGCGGCACCGCCTTGTTGTGGTAAGTACGCGCCAGCTCTTCTTCGACAAAGCACAGCGGGGCCCTGGCTGCCTCAAGTAACTGGAACATCACCCCGGCGTCGGGGGGATCCTTTAACAAAGCGTCAAGAAAGCCGTCCAGCTGCTTTTCCGCCATGAGCGGGTTGGCCAGCATCAATCCGGAGAGACAAGCCATCCCGCTCTCCAGGTTTGCGATGTAGAGCATTCCGCCTTCCCGCTTGTCATTCATGACCTTACCCCTTGCTCGAGATGCCTCAGGAATGCCGCAAGCAACGTGCCGTCCTCCGGAGCGGTCCGCGACGGTATCACGTCACGCTGTGGCTTGCCCCAAATAGGTTCCGGAAAAAAACGATCATCGCGCCAACGGGGAATCACGTGCCAGTGCAGGTGAGGTACCACGTTGCCGAAGCTGGCAAGATTGATCTTGTCCGGTTGCCAGCATTCCCGGATTGCCGCTTCCAGGGCAAAAACGACAGCCATCAGGTCATTACGCGCCAGCAGGGGCAGATCGGTCATCTCGCCAACATGCGCATGCCAGATCACCCGCCAGAATCCGGGCAAAACGGGATCGTCCACCTTGACCACGCGGCAGTTCCCGTTCGACCACAAAACCGCCCCCCCTGAGGCGGCACAAAGTTCGCAAGTGCTCTGAGCCACGATCAATTCCCGTTTTTTTCGTAGCATTGCACCAGCCAATGCGAACTGCAAGTGGCTGGGATCGATTTCGCCGAGTTTATCGCCCCGAAACTTCCCGGATCAGAGCAGGACGCGTTCGATGCCTCCCGAATTGGCCTTGCCGACGTAATCCGCCATCCAGTTGTCACCGAGCAGGTGCTTGGCCATCTCGACGACGATGTAGTCGGCCTTCGTGCCGGCATCGTCATCGTAACGACTCAGACCCTGCAGGCAGGCCGGGCAGGAGGTCAGGATCTTGACTTCGCCCTGGAAACCGTCGGCACGCAATTTTTCGGCGCCCTTCTCGATTTCCTGCTGCTTGCGGAACTTCACCTGGGTGGCGATATCCGGGCGCGAGTAGGCGAAGGAGCCGGAATCGCCACAACAGCGGTCGGTCAGCGGCACATCCTGGCCCATCAGCGTTTTGGTGACGGCCAGCGGGTTGTAGGCCTTCATCGGCGTGTGGCAGGGATCGTGGTACATGTAGCGCGTGCCCTGAACACCTTCCAGCTTCAGACCCTTTTCCATCAGGTATTCGTGGATGTCGAGCAGGCGGCAGCCGGGGAAGATTTTCTCGAACTGGTACTTCTGCAACTGATCCATACAGGTGCCGCAGGAGACGATCACCGTCTTGATGTCGAGATAATTCAGCGTATTGGCGACGCGGTGGAAGAGCACGCGGTTGTCGGTGGTGATCTTCTGGCCCTTGTCATCATCGCCCGACGAGGTCTGCGGATAGCCGCAGCACAGGTAACCGGGCGGCAGTACGGTGGTCGCGCCGACTTCGTAGAGCATCGCCTGAGTGGCCAGACCGACCTGCGAGAACAGGCGCTCGGAACCGCAGCCAGGGAAGTAGAAAACGGCGTCCGATTCATCGGTCGTTTTCTTCGGGTTGCGGATCACCGGGATGACCTTGTCGTCCTCGATGTCGAGCAGGGCGCGCGAAGTGCGCTTGGGCAGGTTGCCCGGCATTGGCCGGTTGAGGAAGTGGATGACCTGGGTCTTGACCGTTGGCGCGCCGAGCGAGGCCGGCGGATGCTTGCGCGTGTCCTGAACCAGGCCAAGCGCCTTGGCCGCCTTGTGCGCCAGGCGCTGGGCCTTGAAGCCGAAGTCCATCATGACGCCGCGCATCAGCTTGATCGTCGCCGGGTCCTTCAGGTTCAGGTAGGTCATCGCCGCCGCGGTGCCGGGGCTGAAACGCTTCTTGTCCTGCTTTCTGAGGAAATTGCGCATGGCCACCGAAACATCGCCGAAGTCGATGTCGACCGGGCAGGGCTTCTCGCAACGGTGGCAGACCGTGCAATGGTCAGCAACATCGTTGAACTCATCGAAATGCTTCAACGAGATGCCACGCCGGGTCTGTTCCTCGTACAGGAAGGCCTCGACCAGCAAAGACGTGGCGAGGATCTTGTTGCGCGGTGAATACAGAAGGTTGGCCCGCGGCACGTGGGTCGAGCAAACCGGCTTGCACTTGCCGCAACGCAGGCAGTCCTTGACCATGTCGGAAATCTTGCCGATCTCGGATTGCTCCATGATCAGCGATTCGGTGCCGAGCAGGCTGAACGACGGCGTATAGGCGTTGGTCAGGTCGCCGCCATGCATCAGCTTGCCCTTGTTGAAACGCCCTTCCGGATCGACCTTCTGCTTGTAGGCGCGGAAGGGGCCGATCTCATCCTCGGTCAGAAACTCCAGCTTGGTGATGCCGATGCCGTGTTCGCCGGAAATCACGCCGTCCAAGCCACGGGCCAGGTGCATGATGCGCTCGACCGCCTTGTTGGCCGTCTGCAGCATCGCGTAGTTGTCGGAGTTGACCGGGATGTTGGTGTGCACGTTGCCGTCACCGGCATGCATGTGCAGCGCGACGAAAACGCGGCCACGCAGGACTTCCTTGTGGATCGCCTCGATGCGTTCGAGGATCGGCCGGTACATCGCACCGTCGAAGATCTTGGCCAGGCGCGCCTTCAGCTCCTGCTTCCACGAGGTGCGCACGGAATAGTCCTGCAGGCGGTGGAAGAGGGTGGGGTTGGCAGCCTTGTTGCTCAGTTCGCCAGCAACCACGCCGTAAGAAGCAAAGCGCGACTCGGCTTCGGCCAGCGGCAGGTCGAGGTTGTCCAGCAGCCATTCCCAGCGCAGGCGGACGGCCTCGACATAGTCCAGCGCAGCCTGCCGGCGGTCGCCGATCAGCACGTCCTTGTCGAGATTGGCGTCGCCCGAGTTCAGCGGCAGGTCGCCCTTGAGGAAGTCGGCCAGGGCGTCGCACAGCGCCAGCTTGTTCTGCGTCGACAGCTCGATGTTGATGCGCTCGATGCCGTCGCAGTACTCGCCCATGCGCGGCAGCGGAATGACCACATCCTCGTTGACCTTGAAGGCGTTGGTATGGCGCGAAATGGCGGCGGTGCGCGAACGGTCGAGCCAGAATTTCTTGCGCGTTTCGGCGTCGACCGCGATGAAGCCTTCGGCGGCGCGTAGGTTACACATGCGCACGACCTCCGAGGCGGCGGCCATCACAGCCTTCTCGTCGTGGCCGACGATGTCGCCGATCAGCACCATCTTCGGGCGGCCGTGGCGCTTGGCCTTGGTCGCGTAGCCAACGGCCTTCACATAGCGCTCGTCGAGGTGTTCGAGACCGGCCAACTGCACGCCGGCGGCGTTGCCGGCGCCACCCGGCTTGAAGTAGTCGGTGATCTCGACGATGGCCGGCACCGCTTCGCGGACCTGGCCGAAAAACTCCAGACAGACGGTGCGCGTCACCGGCGGCATCTTGTGCAGCACCCAGCGGGCGGCGACGATGATGCCGTCGGTGCCTTCCTTCTGCACGCCGGGAATGCCACCGAGGAACTTGTCGGTGACGTCCTTGCCCAGGCCGATCTTGCGGCAGGCAGCGCCGGGCATGGTCAGGACTTCCTCGCCGAGCAGCTTCTTGCCGGAAGGATCGAAGCGTTTGACGCGGAATTCGACGTTTTCCTGCTCGTGGATCTTGCCGTAGTTGTGATTGACGCGTTCGACTTCCAGCCAGTTGCCGTCCGGATCGACCATCTTCCACCAGGCCAGGTTGTCGAGCGCAGTGCCCCAGAGCACGGCCTTCTTGCCGCCGGCGTTCATGGCGATGTTGCCGCCGATGCAGGAAGCCGAGGCGGAAGTCGGATCGACGGCGAAAACGCGACCGGCCGCGCTGGCGGCCTCCGAGACGCGTTCGGTAACGACGCCAGCGCCGGTGCGGATGGTGGCGTACGGCGTTTCGTGGCCGGCCAGCACCAGTTCCTCGACCGGGCCGATGTCGATCAGTTTTTCGGTGTTGATCACCGCCGAATGCGGCGTCAGCGGCACGGCGCCGCCAGTGTAGCCGGTACCGCCGCCACGCGGGATGATGGTCAGGCCGGCCTCGAAACAGCCACGGACGAGGTGGGCGATTTCTTCCTCGGTATCCGGGTAGAGGACGACGAAGGGGTATTCGACACGCCAGTCGGTGGCGTCGGTGACGTGAGAAACGCGGGCCAGGCCATCGAAAGCAATGTTGTCGCGGCGGGTGTGCTTACCCAGCACCCTGAGCACCTTGCGGCGCAGGTCCAGGGTTTCGCCGAAGCGCGCCTCGAAGCGGTCCACCGCCTGTTGCGCGGCGACGACCAGGCGACGGACCTTCTCGGAACGCTCGGGATCTTCGGCCTCGCTCTCGGCACGGCGCTTCTCGACTTCCTTCAGGCGATGGCGCAGGGCGCTGACCAGCGCGTCGCGGCGCTCGCGGTTGTCGAGCAGGTCGTCTTCTAGGTAAGGGTTGCGCTGGACCACCCAGATGTCGCCCAGCACCTCGTAGAGCATCCGCGCCGAACGGCCGGTGACGCGCTCGCCGCGCAATTCGTCGAGGATCGCCCAGTTGTCGGCACCGAGCAGGCGGATGACGATTTCGCGGTCGGAAAACGAGGTGTAGTTATAGGGGATTTCGCGCAGGCGGGCGGTCATGGAAGCAGCCGTGATCTGTCAAAAGAAGGATTTTAGCGTATTGCGGCGCAACACGCGGGGCAGGTAGACCGGCGATAGCAGTCGGGGTTCAGTATCCCACCGCGGTTTGTGCCACCAGCCAGTAACGCGCGAACTTGCCGAGTGCCATGAACAGGCAGCACGGCAGCCAGTGCAGGCGCAGCCAGCCGGCGGCGACGCACAACGCATCGCCGACCAGCGGCAGCCAGGAGAAGAGCAGGGCGGGGCTGCCCCAACGATGCAGGTGGTGCATGTACGGCAGCCGATCCATCTGCTGCCAGCGCGGCAGGAAGCGGCCGCAAGCCCACGAGGTCATGCCGCCGAGAGTATTGCCAAGCGTGGCCAGGGCCAGCGCGCTCGCTTGCTGTTCGGGATGTAGTTGCAGAAAGCCCCACAACACCGCTTCCGAACCACCGGGCAAGAGCGTTGCGGCAAGAAAACTGCTCAAGAAAAGGCCGGCAAGCCCTTGTTCTGCCGTGACGTTTACCCACTCCACCCGTAGAATCTCCCTTTTGCCCAGCCAGAATCAGATCATGCACCCGGATTATCTCGAAAAAGTCCTCAACGCCCAGGTTTACGATGTCGCCGTGGAAACACCGCTGGACCTGGCCGGCAACCTGTCGACCCGGGTGCACAACCGAATCTGGCTCAAGCGCGAGGACATGCAGCCGGTGTTTTCGTTCAAGCTGCGCGGCGCCTATAACAAGATCGCCAGCCTGTCGGCCGAGAAACTCAAGCGTGGCGTGATCTGCGCCTCGGCCGGCAACCACGCCCAGGGCGTAGCGCTGTCGGCGGCCAAGGTCGGCTGCCGGGCAGTCATCGTCATGCCGGTGTCGACGCCGGGGATCAAGATCGAGGCGGTCAAGCGGCGCGGTGGCGAAGTCGTGCTCCATGGCGATTCCTACGACGAAGCCTATGCCCACGCCTTGGAGCTGGAAAAATCGGAGAAGCTGACCTTTGTCCACCCCTTCGATGACCCGGAAGTGATCGCCGGCCAGGGCACCACGGCAATGGAAATCCTGCGCCAGCACTCACGCCACAACGGCCCGATCCACGCTGTCTTCTGCGCCATCGGCGGCGGCGGACTGGCCGCCGGCGTCGCTGCCTACATCAAGCGCCTGCGTCCCGAAATCAAGGTCATCGGGGTGGAGACCTTCGACGCCGATGCGATGAAGCAATCAATCGAGAAGGGGCATCGCGTGCGCCTGCCGCAGGTAGGGCTGTTTGCCGACGGGACCGCGGTCAAGTACGTCGGCGAGGAAACCTTCCGCCTGTGCAAGGAACACCTCGACGAGGTCATCCTGGTCGACACCGACGCCATCTGTGCCGCAATCAAGGATGTCTTCGAGGACACCCGCTCGATCCTCGAACCCTCGGGCGCGCTCGCCGTCGCCGGGGCCAAGGAATATGCCCGCCAGAACAAGCTCAAGGACAAGAACCTGGTCGCCGTGACTTCCGGCGCCAACATGAATTTCGACCGCCTGCGCTTCGTCGCCGAACGTGCCGAATTCGGCGAACAGCGTGAAGCAGTGTTCGCCGTGACGCTGCCGGAGAAGCCGGGCGCCTACAAGAAGTTCCTGTCGCTGATCGGCAAGCGCAACGTCACCGAGTTCAACTACCGCTACAACTCCGACAGCGAAGCGCATGTTTATGTCGGTATCCAGGTCAGCGACCGCAAGGAATCGCTGAAACTACTCGACAGCCTGCACAAGCACGGCTATGCGGCGCTTGACCTGAGCGACGACGAAATGGCCAAGAATCACGTCCGGCACATGGTCGGCGGCCACGCGCCGCAGGTCTGCCAGAAGGGCATGAAGGAACTGGTCTACCGTTTCGAGTTTCCCGAGCGTCCGGGCGCCCTGATGAACTTCCTGGAGCGCATGAGCAGCGGCTGGAACATCAGCCTCTTCCATTACCGCAACCATGGCGCCGACTACGGTCGCGTGCTGGTCGGCATGCAGGTGCCGCCGGCGGAAATGAAACAATTCCGCGAGTTCCTGAAAAACCTTGGTTACGCGCATTGGGATGAGAGCGAGAACCCGGTCTACAAGCTGTTTCTCGGCTAAGCACAAATGTTCATAAGAAACTGCGATTTCATTCTTTGTAGCGATTAACAAGCTCGCTAGACTGCGGCAATCAACTCCCGGAGAACATGGATGAACATCGCCAAGAACATCAGCGCGCTGGTCGGCAATACGCCGCTGGTCGAGATCAACCGTCTTGCTGCCGGTAGCAGCGCCCGCGTCGTCGCCAAGCTGGAATTCTTCAACCCCGGCCACAGCGTCAAGGACCGCATCGCCGTCGCCATGCTCGACGCCGCCATCGCCGCCGGCAAGATCGGTCCGGACAGCGTCGTGCTCGAACCGACTTCGGGCAACACCGGCATCGGCCTGGCGATGGTCTGCGCGGCGCGCGGCATCAAGTGCGCCTTCACCATGCCCGAGACAATGAGCCGCGAGCGCAAGTTGCTGCTCAAGGCCTACGGTGCCGAACTGATCCTGACCCCGGGGCCAGAAGGCATGGGCGGTGCGATCGCCAAGGCCAGGGCGCTGGCTGAATCCGACGCAAAATATTTCATTCCGCAGCAGTTCGAAAACCCGGCCAACCCCGAAGTCCATCGCCACACGACCGCCGAGGAAATCTGGCGTGACACCGACGGCCAGGTCGACATCTTCGTTGCCGGCGTCGGCACCGGCGGCACCGTCACCGGGGTCGGCGAAGTGCTCAAGGCAAAGAAACCGAGCGTCCGTGTCGTCGCCGTCGAACCCGAGGCTTCGCCGGTGCTGTCCGGCGGCCAGAAGGGCCCGCACCCGATCCAGGGCATCGGCGCCGGCTTCGTCCCGGGCGTGCTCAACACCGCCGTCTACGACGAAGTCATCCGGGTGAGCAACAATGACGCCTTTGCCACCGCACGCCAGATGGCAACCGAGGAGGGCCTGCTGGTCGGCATCTCGTCCGGTGCCGCCACCTGGGCCGCACTCGAACTGGCGCGGCGACCGGAAAATGCCGGCAAGCTGATCGTCGTCATCATTCCCTCCTGCGGCGAACGCTATCTGTCCACCGCACTTTACGAGCACCTGAACGTTTGAACGATTTCAGCACCGTCATCGATCGACGCGGCTCCGACTCGATCAAGTGGGCCCGCTACGCCGGCCGCGACATCCTGCCGCTGTGGGTGGCCGACATGGATTTCGCGGTACCACCGGCTGTCGTCAGCGCCTTGCAGCAACGCATTGCGCACCCGGTTTTCGGTTACGCCCACCCCTGGCCGTCGCTGACGGAGTCAGTGCTCGCTCACCTTGAAGGTGAATACAACTGGCGCATCGACGCCGAGTGGATCGTCTGGCTGCCGGGCCTGGTCAGCGGCCTGAACATTGCCTGCCATGCCGTCGACGGCGACGCCCTGACGGCGACACCGATCTATCCGCCTTTCCTGACGGCCCCGCGCCTGTCCGGACGCAATCTGCAGTGTGTCGACCTGGCCGAAACCGGTGATGGCTGGCGCTGGGACAAGGATGCCCTGGAGGCAGCGACGACCGAAACCAGCCGGCTGTTCCTGCTCTGCCACCCGCATAACCCGGTCGGCCGTTGCTGGACCCACGCGGAATTGCTCGAGCTGGCCGCCTACGCCGAACGTAACGACCTGATCGTCTGTTCCGATGAAATCCACTGCGGCCTGATCCTCGACACCGACAAGCAGCACATCCCGTTCGCCAGCCTGTCGCCCGAAGCTGCCCGGCGCAGCATCACGCTGATGGCGCCGTCCAAGACCTTCAACATTCCCGGCCTCGGCTGCGCCTTCGCGGTCATTCCGGACGCCGCGCTGCGCCGCCGCTTCCTGCGGGCGATGGACGGCATCGTGCCGCATGTGAACGTGCTCGGCCTGGTAGCCTGCGAGGCGGCCTACCGCGACTGCGCCGACTGGCACCGCGAACTGCTCGCCATACTGCGGGCCAACCGTGACCGCGTCGAGGCCGCTGTGCGCGGTCAAGCCGGCCTGCGCATGCAGCACGTCGAAGCCACCTACCTGGCCTGGATCGACGTGCGGGCGCTTGGTCTGGAACAGCCTCAGACGCATTTCGAAGCCCACGGCATCGGCCTCTCGGACGGCAAGGATTTCGGCGCACCGGGCTGGCTGCGGCTCAATTTCGGTTGCCCAACCAGCATTCTGGACGAAGCACTGCAGCGGCTGGCAACCGCTTGCCAGGCAGCATGAGCGCCTACCAGATCAGCTTGCTGGCCCTGGTGGCCGGCGTTTTCGCCCAGGCTGCCGCCGCTGGCCTGGCCTTCCAATGCACCCTCTCACGCCGGCTACCGCTGGCCAGCCGCGGCCACTGGTTCGTGCTCGGATGCGCCAGCGTGTTGTTTGGTCTGCACCAGGCTCGTGCCCTGGAACTGGCTCTCAAAACGGGTCTATTTGATCTTGAACAGGCACTCTTTGCCGGCATCGCCAGCCTGTTAGTAGCGATCGCCCTGTTCGGCCTCAGTCGGCGGGCCTGAACACGCCGGCCTCGGTGACGATCCAGTCCAGGCGCTGGTCATGCGCTTCCGGTCGGATGCTGTCCACACGATTGATTTCGAAGCCGAGACCGACGGTCAGCGGCCGTGGGTTCAGCGTCGCCAGGGTACGGTCGAAGTAGCCACCACCGTAGCCAAGCCGGTAACCGGCAGCATCGAAGCCATTGACGGGCAACAGGATCAGATCGGGGAGCAACCAGTCACCGGAGATCGGCGTCGGAATGCCGTAGCGGTCTTCGTGCAACTTGCTGCCCACCTCCCAGGTACGAAAACGCAAGGGCGCATCGCTGGTCACGACGACCGGCAAGGCAGCTCGGGCGCCGGCCCGCTGCCAGTCGGCGACGAGCGGACGCACATCCGGCTCTTGCTTGATTGGCCAGCAAAAAGCGAAACTTTCCGGCATGACAAACGTCGACCGCAGGTGGCCGATTATCGCCGTCGACATCGACTTGTGTTCCTCCGGCGAAAGCTGGCTGCGTCGATTCGTCATCTCCCGTCGCAAGGCCTTTCGCCAGGCCGTGCTATCCTCGAAACCCTGTTCCATCCGGTCAATCTAGCATGAAGCTTCACGCATTACTTGCCGCCCTCACGTTTGCCACCAGCGGCTTCGCCCAGACCGGTGATGACGCAGTATTCATGGAAGCCCGGGAGGCTTTCCGCAACGGCGACAGCAACCGCCTGGAAAGCGCAGTCAACCGCCTGGGCAGGCACACACTGGCCATCTACGCCGAGAACTACCGCTTGCGTAACCTGCTGGCCAAAAACGACGATGCCGGCATTCCAGCCTTCCTTGCCGCGCAGGAAGGCAGCAACGTCGCCGAGCGCTTGCGTGCCGACTGGTTACGCTGGCTGGCCCGCCGTTCCACGTGGAACCTGGTTGAATCTGAGTATCCGCGGCTGCTGGCGCCGGAAGCGGAATTGACCTGTCTGTACCAGCAGGCAAGATGGACACGCGGTGATCGCAGCGCGCTCGATCAGGCTGCCGATAGCTGGCTGACCCTGCTTGAGCCCCCTGAAGGTTGTCAGCCTCTACTGAGCAGCTTGGTCAATACCGGTCGTATTACACCGGACGAGGTCTGGACACGCGCCCGTCTTCAGATCGAGGCCAACCGCCCGCAGTGGGCCAGACGCACGCTCGACCTGTTAGCTGCCGACCGTTCGCCGGACGCAAAGAATTTCGACAACGCGGTGAAAAATCCCATGGCCTTCCTGGCCCGACAGGGCAACGACTGGCGCGCGAGCCGGAGCGGACGTGAATTGGCTGCAATTGCCATCCGCTATGTTGCGGCCAACGATCCGGAAGCGGCGGCACGTGAACTGGAGCGGCGCCAGGCTGCCATGCAGCCTGGGGAAAGGAAATGGGCATGGAGCCAGATCGCCCTGCAGGCGGCGCGCAAACACCATCCCGAGTCCCTGACTTGGTACGCCTTTGCCGGCGATGCCCCGCTCAGTGACGAGAATCACCAGTGGAAGGTACGTAGCGCGTTGCGCGCAGGAAACTGGGGGACCGTGCGCAGCGCCATCGAGAACATGCCGTCAGCACTGGCCGCGCGCCCTGAATGGGTCTACTGGCTGGGACGCGCATTCCGTGCCGGTGGGCGACTGAGCGAAGCCGACGCCCTGTTCGCCCGCATAGCTGGCGAACCTCACTTCTACGGCAATCTGGCCGACGAGGAATTGGGGCGTGCTGTCCTGCCACCGCCGCGCGCGACGCCGCCAAGCACCGAAGAGATGCAACTTGCCCGCCGCCACGCCGGCCTGCAGCGCGCCCTGGCATTATTCCGGCTGGACATGCGTACGGAAGCGGTCCGCGAATGGAACTGGGCCCTGCGCGGGATGAGCGACCGCGAACTGCTCGCGGCTGCCGAGCTTGCCCGACAGCACCAGATCTGGGATCGGGCCATAAATACTGCCGACCGCAC
>Ga0209794_1002159_pt1 | contig 11310 bp, 13 predicted proteins | sample EBPBio232013_DNA_FD_185869 | JGI IMG/M metagenome (GOLD analysis project Ga0209794, IMG submission 185869) | Wastewater treatment Type I Accumulibacter community from EBPR Bioreactor in Madison, WI, USA - Reactor 1_5/23/2013_ DNA (SPAdes)... | ecosystem: Engineered > Bioreactor > EBPR >... | reverse complement strand
AATACTGACCCACGGCATAATGCCCCGGCGCCGGCAGGGTGAAGCCGAGCTTGGCGCATTCTTCCGCAAAGAAGCGATGCGGAATCTGCACCAGCATGCCGCAGCCGTCACCGGCCTTGGGGTCCGCGCCGACAGCGCCGCGATGCTCGAGGTTCTCAAGGATCTTCAAGCCATTGGCAACAATGGTGTGGCTCTTGCGGTTCTTGATGTCGGCCACAAAGCCCACACCGCAGGAGTCCTTCTCGTTGCGCGGATCATAAAGCCCCTGCGCCGCCGGCAGGCCGGGGTCGAAGCGGGTGGCGCGTTTGGTCGCGCGGAGGGCCTTGGTTTCGCCGGCCTCAGCCTGCATCACACCATCGCTCATCCGTTCAATCTCGCTCATGGTCCACTCCCGCCACGGGTTCAAAGGGCCGAAACTTACGTGATCACCGACACATCAAGCCCGTCCTCGACATGCCGGGCGCCCAAGGGGCGGACAGCAGGACGACGGCGGGCTCTCAGTAGGTCAGCAACACTGTCCTATTGTGGGGGTTATAAAGCAGAAATGTTCCCCCCACACAAGGGCCGTTTAGCAGAATTTTACCTGTTTTGTTGCGCCTCAAACCCCTGATTTTGTAATTTTATTGCTCGCGCTTTCGAAAAGACGGAATATTGGTTCGAAACATGGGAAAATAGCGGTTTTTCGCCCAGCCCTTCGGCGTGACTTTTTTGCCGCTGCCGCACCCTGAAATCTGTCGTGAATTCGCCGCAATGGGCTGGCTAATCGTCAGGGGTGTTCGACTTGCGTTCATCACGGGTTTGCAAGAGTTTACCGCACCTGTTCGGCTCATCCCGCTGCCGGCTGATACGCAAGATCGAGGCTTGCCGCGCACCTGAGGACCATCGAATGACGATCAAGCGCCTCCCCCTCGCCGCCCCCCGCGCCCTTCTGCTCGCTTTGCCCTTGGCCGCCCTGGCGCTTGGCGCCTCGCTCGCCGGTGCTCAGGCGCAGGTTTTCGTCCGCCCCTTCTATTACGGCGGCACCTGGTCCGGTCCTGTCGCGCCGCCCGCCCCGGAAGTCTCGGGCCGCCTGCCGATCGACGTCCTGTTCGAGGAAATCAGCGATCAGGGGTATCGCCCGCTCGGCATCATCTCGCGCACCCGCGACACTGTCATCGTGGAGGCGAGCGACCCGCGCGATCGCCGCATCAGGCTCACCGTGGATGCCTATGATGGCGAAATTCTCTCCCGCCGTCCGATTGCCGCCGCCCGCGCCGAACCGCCGCGCTCGCCCCATATTCGCGAAGTGCCGGAAACCGAGCGCGCGACACCGCCGCGCCGCAAGAGCGAGCAGGCCCCGCGCCCGGCCCCGGCCAATCCGCAGGGCGTGAACCCGGACGCGCGCAAGCAGTCCCCCGCGCCAGCCAGTCCGGTCGCCCCCGCGCGCGATCCGTCGCAGTGGGGCAAGGCGGGCTGAACTTAAGCCGATGGCCACAACAAAAAGGGCGCCGATGGCGCCCTTTCCTGTCTTATGGCGAAAAACCCGTCAGTGGGCGACCGCATGGCTCTCGACGATTTTCGCCGCGGTCACCGGCGCACCGGCAATCTCGATGCGGCGCGGCTTCTTGGCTTCGGGCACCTCGCGCACGAGATCGATGTGGAGCAACCCGTTCTCCAGCGTGGCGCTCACGACATTCACGTAGTCGGCAAGCTGGAACCGCCGCTCGAACGCCCGCCCGGCAATGCCCTGATGCAGAAACTCGCGGCCCTGCGCCTCTTCGCGGGCCTGCCGGTCACCGCGCACGATCAGCGCGTTCTCATGCGCCTCGATCGAAAGATCGCTCTCGCCGAAACCAGCAATGGCGAGGGAGATGCGATAGGCATTCTCGCCGAGCTTCTCGATGTTGTAGGGCGGATAAGCGGTGTTCGGCTGCTCGAAGGTGCCGAGCTGGTCGATGAGCGAAAAGAGACGGTCAAAGCCCACACCGGAGCGATAGAGCGGAGCAAGATCATAGGAACGCATGGCATCCTCCTTGGAAGCGATAGCCTGGGATGCATCCGCCGATCCACGCGGGATCTTCTGGCCGGATGCTGGGATTGTGCCGCCGTCTTGGCCGGCACAGACATCGAGGTGGGGGCCGGTTTCCACGCTTTCAAGAGGGCGGAACGCGGTTTTTGCGATGAACCCGACATGAACACGCAGAGGCGCTTTGGTTCAGGCGCGCTCCGGTAAAACCACATCATGAGCGGTGCCTGCTGGCACCCCGGATGACCCCAATGCCCCAGACGCTGACCACAAACCCTTCGGCCATAGAGCCCAGAGCGATGCCCTTCGACAGCTCCGTCTCGCTCGCGCGCAGCAAGCGCGGCCTTCTGTTGGGCGCAGGCCTGCTTTGCGCCGCCCTTGGCGCTGCATGGCTGGCCACAAGCTGGCTCGCCACCCCCGCCAAGCCCAAGGCTGGCCTGAGCACACCGCTGGATCGCGCGGCCATCGCCCGGCTTGATCTCTCAGGCTTCCAGAAAAAGGGCACCCTGCTGATCGGCGAAACCACGACCCCTTCCGGGGCACGCCTGCGCCTCGTGCTGGATGCACGCACCCATGAGCTGGTCGGCATGCGCGTGATCGAGGAAGAAACCCCGGCCAAGTAGCCGGGCGCAATCGGACGTCCAAGGCACACCCTTGAAGCCTTGGTCGCGGCCTGCCATGGATGGAGGCATGCGCGACCATCTCGCCCCACCCCCCGATGCGATCAACCTGCCAGAGGGCGAGGCCCTGCGCCTGAGCGCAGATGATGGCTTTGCCCTGCGCGCAGCCTTCTTCCGCCCGCCAGCGGATGCACGGGCCAATCCCCGCGGCACGATCTTCCTGCTGCAGGGCCGCGCGGAATTCATCGAGAAATACGCCGAGGTGATCGCCGAACTTCTTGCGCGCGGTTTTGCGGTCGCCACGCTCGATTGGCGCGGGCAAGGGGGCTCGGCCCGCATGATGAAGAACAGCGCCAAAGGCCATGTCGAGGATTTCACGGATTACGAGCGCGATCTGGCCGCGCTGATGGCCGCCGCCCGCGCGCACGCCCTGCCTGAACCTTACGGCCTGCTGGCCCATTCAACCGGGGCGGCCATCGCCCTGCACCATCTGGCGCGCGACCCCTCCGCGTTTGGCCGCGCCATCCTGTGCGCACCGCTGGTGGAAATCGGCGGGTTGCGGTGGAAGGCCGGCGCACGAGCACTCTCGCGTCTGTTCTCACTACTGGGGCTGGCGGGCCTCTTCGTCCCGACCGGCAAGGCAGAACCTACCAATCTGAAGCCCTTCGAGGGCAATCCGCTCACGGGGGACGAGACGCGCTACCGGCGCCCGCGGGCATGGCATGAGGCCGCGCCCGATCTTTTCATCGGTGATCCGACCATCGGCTGGGTGGAGGCGGCCTTCGAGAGCCTCGCGCGGTTCCGCAAACCCGATTTCGGCCAGAAAAACCGCACGCCGATCCTGATGGTTCTCGGCGGGGCGGATCACGTCACCGATCCGCGCGCAGCCGGCGATCTCGCAGTGCGCATGCGCGGCGCTTCCAGCATCACCTTGGCCGAGGCGCGCCACGAAATTCTTTTCGAGCGCGACCCCATCCGTGCGGCCTTCTGGGCAGCGTTCGATGCGTTCATGCTGCCGGAGGAGACAGCGCTGCCCTGAGGCGCGCGCTTATCCGTGCAGCTTTTCCATGGCCGCCGCATGGAGCGCCTTGTTGGCCGCGGCCAGAATGCGCCCGCCATTCGCCGCGCTCTTGCCATCCCAGGTGGAGATAACACCGCCCGCGCCCTCGATGATCGGGATCAGCGCGACGATGTCATAGGGCTTGAGCCCCGCCTCAATGACGAGATCAACCTGCCCCGCCGCCAGCATCGCGTAGGCGTAACAATCGGTGCCATAGCGCGACAGGCGCACGCTCTGCTCCACACGAGTGAAGCCCTCGCGCTCCTCGGCAGAAAACAGTCGCGGATCGGTGGTCATCAGGGTCGCTTCCGCCAAAGACCCCACGGCACGTGTGCGCAATTCGCGCATCCCGCGCGGGCCCTTGAGGTGCGCCTTGCCGACCCCGCCTACGAAAAGCTCGCCTGTGTAGGGTTGATTCATCGCACCCAGCACCGCCTCGCCGTTCTTCATCAAGCCGATCAGCGTGCCCCACACCGGCAGTCCGCACAAAAACGCGCGCGTGCCGTCAATGGGGTCCACCACCCAGACATGCTCGGCGTCGGGCTTATGATCGTCGAACTCCTCGCCCACAATGCCATGATCGGGAAAGGTCGCCCGGATGAGGCGACGGATCACGGTTTCCGCGGCGCGGTCGGCCTCGGTCACAGGATCAAAGGCCCCCGCCTCACGCCCCTTGTCGGTCACGTTCAGCCCGGTGCGGAAGAACGGCAGGATCGCCTCCCCCGAAGACTGCGCGAGCTTTTCGATGAAGGCGACAAGATCAACCGGGCGCATGAACGAAGTCCCTTGCGGCATGGGAGGACAAAAAAGGCATGCTGGGCAGAGCCTGGCCAGCAGACAGCCGATAACCTGCCCATCCTTGGCGAACAAGCGCGGCCGGTGAAACCTGAGATCGGCGACACCCCAAACAGGGGGTTAAAAGCGTTGCGCAAAAAAATTTGGCCCACCGGGTACGATGGGCCTTGCAAAATTGTGCAGCGCAAAATATAAAGAAGGTGTCACGACGGTTCGCCCTCGTGACGTGCCCTCCTTGGGCGTTTCCTCCCTAGACTTTCCAGGCCGCTTCGAGCGGCCTTTTTTTTGCTTGAAACGTCGAAAATTCGGCGTTTTGCCTCAAAAGCCTACGGTTTTACCCGCGAAACGCTTGTCCCGGTTCTGGCGCCGGTTGGTTATGCGCTTCGTTCATGGCGCCTATTCAGCAGCCTTCTGAGAAAAATGCAAGGCCGTCGTGTCAAAATCGAATAGCAAAAGGCGCGAAAGTTCGATCAGTGCTGAACTAAGCACCGAAGATAGGACAGAAAACCCCTGATGGGGCACCAAACGGACTTCATCCATATAAAGTGCGCGGTTGATCTCGATCTGGATGGCATGCCAGCCGAATCGTGGCCGCCCGTAATGCTCGGTGATGTAGCCCCCGGCATAAGGGTGGTTGCGTTCGACATTCAGCCCGGCATCGCGCAGCAGAATTTCCAACCGGTCCACCAGCCAGGGTGCGGCACTCGCGCCGAAACGGTCCCCGATCACCACATCCGCCAGCCTACGCCCGCCGCGCGGCACCCCGCTCGACGGCATGGAGTGCAGATCGATCAGCACCACACGGCCATGGTGCGCATGGCGCAGGGCCAGCTCCTGCTGCAACCGCAGGTGATAAGGCACATAGGCCTGCGCGATGCGATCCATCGCCTCATCAAGCGTGATCTTGCCCGAATAGATCTCGACCTGATCGCCCACCACGCGCGGCAGCGTGCCCAAGCCCCCTGCCACGCGGAGGGACCGGGTGTTGGCATCCACGGGGAGCACGCCTTCGATCAGGCGCGGATCCAGCTCCAACGGTTCGCGGTTCAGGTCAATGTAGGAGCGCGGAAGCAGCGCCCGCATCAGCGGCAGGCCCGCCTGCACCAGGGGTGTCACCAGCTCGTCAACGAAAAGGTCAGAGGCACGCCGGAGCTGGGGCTTGGCCAACTGGCTGCGCGCCAGAAACGACTCGGGAAAGACATCGCCCGAATGGGGGGAGTTGAAGAAGACAGGCGAATCAAGCGCGCCTGCATTCTCGATGACGTACAAGCCCTCATCCGTTGACGGCAATCCTGTCGTCTGGCGGGGCGTCGTCATTGTTCCTCCGTTGGCGGCGCGCGCATCTGTTCACCATGATGAACGCGAAAGCGCGGGGCGTCCAGCAGTGGACATCCCGTGTGTGGAATATACACTTCATCTTTACCATGCGCGCCTAACGCTGTTGTCGATAGCAGATGGGGTGCCGCATAGCGCGCACCAGCGTTCTCGGGAAATCCGCCCGGCACGAGACATCACGACGACCACGAGACACCCAGAAGACAACGAGATCCGCATGACCAAGATCCTCCTTGCCGAAGACGACAATGATATGCGTCGTTTCCTGGTCCGGGCGCTGCAAAACGCGGGCTTTGATGTCGCCTCCTTCGACAATGGCCGCTCGGCATACCATCGCCTGCGCGAGGAGCCCTTCGAACTCCTGCTGACCGACATCGTCATGCCGGAAATGGACGGCATCGAACTTGCCCGCCGCGCCACCGAACTCGACCCGGATATCAAGGTGATGTTCATTACCGGTTTTGCCGCCGTGGCGCTCAACCCGGAATCGAACGCCCCCAAGGATGCCCGCGTCCTTTCCAAGCCCTTCCACCTCAAAGACCTCGTCAATCAGGTCAAGCAGATGCTCGCGGCCTGATCGGGCACAAAAACCGAGGCGAAAATTTCCTGTCCCGCGCGTTCGAAAAAGGCTTGCCCTTTCAGGCCAAGCTGACTATACGAGCGCTTCCTTTTGCCGGGGCCGCAAGGCTCCGACGGGCGCGTAGCTCAGCGGGAGAGCACTACATTGACACTGTAGGGGTCACTGGTTCAATCCCAGTCGTGCCCACCATTCACCCCGGACGGGGTGCTCGAAAGAGCCTCTGTCCGACCAGACTTCGGGTTAGAAACCCGGTGGAGTTGTAAGATGAAGATCCGCAATTCGCTCAAGGCGTTGATGAAGCGTCACCGCGACAACCAGATGGTCCGCCGTCGTGGCCGCGTTTACATCATCAACAAGACCCAGAAGCGCTACAAGGCGCGTCAGGGCTAAGCGTCTGGCGCTCACGCGCCGACTTCATCACGACTTTGAAAAGCGCCCCCTCAGGGCGCTTTTTCGCGTTGATGATCTGCGGGTCGCGCCCTATCGTTCGGATATGCGCAAACTTCGTCCCCTCCTGCTGCTGATTCCGCTGGGCCTGTCCGGCGCTGCATGGGCGCAGGAGCAGCCGATGCCGCCGAGGGCCACGCCCCGACCAGAGGCACAAAGACCCTCCCCGCCCAAGGCCGCGCAAGCCAAGCCGGCCCCCGCCAAACCTGCACTCCCCACGGAGCCCAAGGCCCGGCTGGAGGCGCTGTTCGGACGTCTGCATGAGGCGCAATCACCTGCCGAAGCACGCCAGACGGAAAAGGAAATCGAGCGGATGCTGGAGCGCTCCGGCAGCGCAACGGCAGACCTCACTTTCACGCGTGCGGGCCAGGCCTTTGCCGGGCGTGATTTTGACACCGCGCTCGATCTGCTGGACTATACCCTCGCGCTACGCCCCCATTTTGCCGAGGGGTACCATCGCCGCGCACAGGTGCACCTGATGCGCAAGGACGAGGAAGCCGCCCTGCGGGATCTGCGCATCACGCTGGCGCTGGAGCCGCGCCACTTTATGGCGCTGGCAACTTTTGCGGGCCTCATGCGCGCCAGCGGCGATCGCAAGGGCGCCTACAAGGCGCTCACGCGCCTCAAAGACCTCAATCCGCATTTCCCCGACATCGGCGAGGTGCTGGAAAAGCTGCGCCCGGAGATCGAGGGCCAGAAGATCTAGCGATCCCTCAGGAAAAGCATGCCCTCCGGCTCGACCGGCAGGTGGGTTACCGCTTTCCGCCCTACCCGCTCGACCTCAGCCTGAAGCGCCCACAAAAGCGATTCGTAGCATGTTGGTGGCTCCCGGCGTGCCGAAGGGTACACCGGCCACCAGAATGACACGCTGGCCGGGGCTGGCGAATTCCTGCTCGCGTGCGACCCGCGCACCGAGGCGCGCCATATCGTCCACGTCCTTGGGGTCTTCCCCCACCACCGCATGCACCCCCCATACCAGCGCGAGGCGGCGGGCGGTCTGGGCGGAGGTGGTCAGCGTCAGGATCGGCGGATAGGGCCGCTCGCGCGCAATGCGCAGCGCCGTGGCACCGGAAGCCGTCCAGGCGACAATGGCTTTGAGGTCGAGCGTTTCTGCCACCGAGCGCGCGGCGGCCGCGATAGCATCCGCACCGGTCGACTCAGGCGGAGAGCGCTGGCCCGCCAGCAGTACGGTGTAATTGGGGTCGCGCTCCACGGAGGCCGCGATCTTGCTCATGGTGCTGACGGCCTCGACGGGATACTGCCCCGCCGCGCTTTCTGCCGAAAGCATCACCGCATCCGCACCCTCGAACACGGCGGTCGCTACGTCCGAAACCTCGGCGCGGGTCGGCATGGGCGAGGTGATCATCGATTCGAGCATCTGCGTCGCGACCACCACCGGCTTGCCGAGCTTGCGCCCGATACGGGTGATGCGCTTTTGCAGGCCCGGCACCACCTCCAGCGGCATCTCGACGCCCAGATCCCCGCGCGCCACCATCAGCGCGTCGGAGAGTTCCATGATTTCTTCGAGGCGCTCGATCGCCTGCGGCTTCTCCAGCTTGGACATGACGAGTGCGCGCCCGCGCGCGATCTTGCGCACCTCGGCGACATCTTCCGGGCGCTGCACGAAGCTGAGCGCGATCCAGTCCACCCCGGCATCGAGCGCGGCGGTGAGATCGGCGCGATCCTTCGCGGTCAGCGCGGAAGAAGGCAGCAGGGTATCGGGCAGCGACACGCCCTTCTTGTTGGAAATCGGCCCCGCAACCTCCACGCGAATCACCGCGCGGGTCGGCTCGGCCTCGGTCACGACGAACATCAGCTTGCCATCGTCGATCAGAACACGGTGTCCGGGGCGCAGCGCCTCGAGAATTTCAGGGTGTGGCAGATAAACGCGGGTGGCGTCGCCCGGCGAAGGATCGGAATCGAGCACGAAGCTCTGATCCTTCTTCAGCATCACGGGCGGGCTGGCGAAGGTGCCTACCCGCAGCTTCGGCCCCTGAAGATCAGCGAGGATCCCAATGGGCCGCCCCACCTGCCCCTCGATGCGGCGGATCTGGGCCACGCGATTGTTGAGCACCTCGTGGCTCGAATGGCTCATGTTGATGCGGAAGACATCGGCCCCCGCCTCGAACAGCGCCTTGACGACTTCGTCCGCCTCGGAAGCCGGACCGAGAGTGGCGATGAGCTTGGTGCGTCGATTGCGTCGCATGATCGCGCGCGTCCTTCTACTTTTGTCTAGCGCCTGAATAGGCCCGGATCACCGGACTGGCAACGCCTTCACATCAGCGGCTGGAAACGAGGCCGCCATCTCCCAATTCTATCGTCCAGTCGGCCTGCTGGCCGGTGTCCACCTCGATAAAGCCCGCACGCTCATACCCGCGCGCATAACAATCGAGCGGGCCACGGATCGAGAACTCGACATCGCGCGTGCACAATACATTCGGGCCGCTCCACGCGCCGCCGCGATCGTAATCAATCCCGTGAATGTAAAAGTAGCGCGACGTCAGCTTGCCGCGAATGATAGTCTCGCAGCGATTGGGCTTGAGGTTGAACCAGCCTTCCGTCACCCAGACCGGGCCATCAAGGTAGCCGATGGCCAGCCCCACACGCCCTTTGGTGGAATTGCAGACGCGCATGTCCGCCTGCGCGGGCGCGGCACTCAGGCTCATCAGCAGGGCAAGGGCGAGCGCGAACGCGCCACCGGAGAGACGAATGGACATGGCTCTGGTATCCCTCCGGGGCGCGCGAAGGTCAATCGAAGATCAGCCCTTCCCGCACATGCGCCGCCACCGATCGCGCCGAGACGGGCAATTTCCTGAGGAAGCGCCCTTTCGGGCCTTGCTCCGGCGCACCCCGATCGCACTATAAGCGGCATGATTACGCCTCAGCTGGCTCCCGCTTTTGAAATCCTGCCCGGCCCTGCGGATGCCGGGCTTTTGCTGGTGTGCGACCACGCCGAAAACACGATCCCGCCCGATCTGGACCAACTCGGCCTGAGCGAGGCGGAGCTTTCGCGCCATATCGCCTATGACATCGGCGCCAAAGCCCTCACCCATGCCCTGAGCGGGATGCTCAACGCTCCCGCCGTCCTGTCACGCTTCTCGCGTCTGGTGATCGACCCCAACCGCGGCGAGGATGACCCCACGCTCGTAATGCGCCTTGCCGATGGGGCCATGGTGCCGGGCAATGCCCGCACCGGCCTGGCGGATGTGGAGGCGCGGCTTGAACGCTTCTATCGCCCCTATGACAGCGCGATTCGCACCACATTGGAGGCGATGGAGGCTACGGGCATCATGCCGGTGATGCTCTGCGTGCATTCTTTCACCCCGCAGATGAAGGGCCGGGCCCGCCCTTGGCATGCCACCCTCATCTGGGATCACGATCCGCGCTTCTCCCGTCCGTTTCTGGCCGCACTGGAAGCGGAAGCCGGCCTCATCATTGGCGAGAACGAGCCGTATCAGGGCGGCCTGATCGGCGACACGGTGGACCGGCACGCCCTGCCGCGCGGGCTGGCGCATACGCTGCTGGAGGTGCGGCAGGACCTGATCGGCACGCCGCAAGGCGTTGCCGCATGGGCTGCGCGTCTTGCGCGCCTGCTGCGCCCCCTGCTGGCGGATCCGACGCTGCACCGGCGCGAGTATCACGGCACGCTGCGCGAAAATGCGCTCGCACGGCGCTCGCGCGCACTCAAGGATTGACCCGAGCCGCACACCCTGACAAACACCGCGCCAGAACACTCCCGGAGACGGACATGGACGAGATCAACCCCTCCACCGCTGGCCAGCTCAAGAGCATCATCGAGCGCATCGAGAACCTTGAGGAAGAAAAGCGCCAGATCGCTGCGGACATCAAGGATGTCTACGGCGAGGCCAAGGCGAACGGCTTTGATGTGAAGACCCTGCGCAAGATCGTCTCGCTGCGCCGCAAGGAAGCCAATGAGCGCCACGAGGAAGAGGCGCTGCTGGAAACCTACCTGCGCGCGCTCGGCATGGAATGAGCCGCAACGCAGATTGAAACGAAACAGGGCGCGCAAGCGCCCTTTTTTTATGACTTGAGGCAGGTTTTACCGACCAAGCCGGGTGAAACCGCCGCTGGCGTCGATCTCGCGCACGAAGCTGCCGGAGAAGCCGAGGCTCGGCATATACTTCTGCGCGGCAAAATCCTGCCCCGCAGGCGCGCGGCCAATCTCGGCCGGGCGGGCTGCCACCACCGGCGGCACCGCCAAGGGCTTTTGCCCGGCGGCCCGCGCATTGGCCCGCCCGGCATCGAGCGCGGGCGGGGGCACGGCAATCTTGGGGGCCGGGACAGGCTGCGCCTTCGGCGCGGCCACGGGCAGCGTAACGCTCGCATGGCGCTGGGGCGGCAGCGGCGCGCTGACAGCGGCATAGGCATGGGCCGCGGGCTGCACCACGGTTTCCATCTTGCCCTCACCCCCACGCAGGACACCCGGCAGCGCTGCCGTGCGCAGGGC
>Ga0209794_1002156_pt1 | contig 11327 bp, 8 predicted proteins | sample EBPBio232013_DNA_FD_185869 | JGI IMG/M metagenome (GOLD analysis project Ga0209794, IMG submission 185869) | Wastewater treatment Type I Accumulibacter community from EBPR Bioreactor in Madison, WI, USA - Reactor 1_5/23/2013_ DNA (SPAdes)... | ecosystem: Engineered > Bioreactor > EBPR >... | reverse complement strand
GACATCAAGAATGCGCGCCTTGTGGTGAACGGCGCGGGGGCAGCGGGCATCGCCTGCGTCGAGCTTGTCAAAGCCATGGGCTTTAACCCTGAAAACGTCATGCTCTGTGACACCAAGGGCGTGATCTATCAGGGCCGCGTCGAGGGCATGAACCAGTGGAAGAGCGCGCATGTCGTCAAAACCGACCGCCGCTCGCTGGCCGAAGCCATGGAAGGCGCGGATATCTTCTTCGGCCTGTCCCAGAAGGGCGCGCTGACGAAGGAAATGGTCGCCTCGATGGCGCCCAATCCCATCATCTTCGCCATGGCCAACCCGGACCCGGAAATCACCCCGGAAGAAGCCCATGAAGTGCGCGATGACGTGATCATGGCGACGGGGCGTTCCGATTATCCCAATCAGGTCAACAACGTTCTGGGCTTCCCCTATCTCTTCCGCGGCGCGCTCGATGTGCAGGCCACCACGATCAACATGGAAATGAAGATCGCGGCGGTCAAAGCACTGGCTTCGCTTGCGCGTGAGGATGTGCCGGATGAGGTGGCGGCGGCTTACGCCGGTGCGCGCCCTCGCTTCGGGCGCGAGTATATCATCCCCGTGCCGTTCGATCCGCGTCTGATGGCGCGTGTGTCGGGCGCGGTGGCGCAGGCCGCGATTGATACGGGTGTGGCCAAGAAGCCTTTCGCGGATCGCGAGGCCTATGAGGCGTCGCTCTCGCGCCGTCGCGACCCGGTGGCGAGCGTGCTCGCCCGCGTGTTCGAGCAGGTGCGCGCGCGGCCCAAACGCGTGGTGTTTGCCGAGGGCGAGGAAGAGGCCGTCATCCGTGCCGCCGTCAGCTTCGCCAATCAGGGGCTTGGCACCGCCGTTCTGATCGCGCGGGAAGATGTGGCGCTGGCCAAGGCCGAGGCAGCCGGCATCGAGATTCGCGGCGAGGTCGAGATCGTGAATGCGCGCCTGTCGGATCGCAACAAGGTCTATTCGGACTTCCTCTACGAGCGTTTGCAGCGCAAGGGTTACCTCTACCGGGACTGCCAGCGCCTCATCAACAATGACCGCAACACCTTCGCCGCCTCCATGGTTGCGCTGGGCGATGCGGACGCGATGGTGACGGGCGTGACCCGCAACTATTCCACCGGCCTTGCCGATATCCGCCGTGTCATCGATGTGCGCCCGGGGCATACCCCGGTGGGCGTGTCGCTGGTGCTGGCGCGCGGGCGCACCGTGCTCGTGGCGGATACCGCCGTGCACGACATGCCGACCTCCGAGGAACTCGCGGGTATCGCGATGGAGGCGGCGGGCGCGGCGCGGCGCCTCGGCTACACCCCGCGCGTGGCGATGCTGGCCTTCTCGACCTTCGGCAATCCCGTCTCCGAACGCTCGGAGCGCGTGCGCGATGCCGTGAAGCTGCTCGATCAGCGCCACGTTGATTTCGAATATGACGGTGAGATGGGCGCGGATGTCGCGCTTAACCCGGAGCTTCAGGCGAATTACCCGTTCTGCCGTCTCTCCGGCCCGGCCAATGTGCTGGTGATGCCGGCCTTCCACGCCGCGGCCATCTCCACCAAGATGTTGCAGGAGCTGGGGGGCTCCACGGTCATCGGGCCGCTGCTGGTGGGCTTCGACAAGCCGGTGCAGATCGTCCCCATGGGCGCCAAGGACACGGATCTCGTCAATATGGCGACCCTCGCCGCCTTCGGCGTGGGTGGCTAAGTTACTGGCCTTGTCATCCCCGGCCTGACCGGGGATCCAGACCTACGTTTCGGACGTCGGGATGGATGAAACTGGATCCCCGCCTTCGCGGGGATGGCAGTTGAGGGGTATTTTGATGCCCATGAAGACCTCCCTTCCCATTGAGGAAGCGCTTCCCGCCCTGCTGGAGGCGCTGGAGCATCAGGGGCAAGCCGTGCTGGTGGCGCCGCCGGGCGCGGGCAAGACCACGGTGGTGCCGCTGGCGCTGCTGAACGCGCCGTGGCGCGGTGATGGCACCATCCTTGTGCTCGAACCCCGCCGCATCGCCGCGCGCGGGGCAGCCACCCGCATGGCCAGCCTTCTGGGCGAAAAGCTGGGCGAGACGGTGGGGCTTCGCGCCCGCTTCGACAGCAAAGCCTCCGCCAGAACCCGCGTTCTGGTTGTCACCGAAGGCGTTTTCACGCGCATGGTGCTCGATGACCCGGAACTTTCCGGCATCGCGGCGGTGCTGTTCGATGAATTTCACGAGCGCTCGCTCGATGCCGATTTCGGTCTAGCGCTGGCGCTGGAGGCACGCGCAGCGCTGCGGCCCGATCTGCGCCTTGTGGTGATGTCCGCCACGCTGGATGACACCCGGATCAGCACACATCTGGGGGAAGCCCCCCTGATCCGGTCCGAGGGGCGCACCTTCCCCATCGAGACCCGCTATCGCGGGCGTGATCCTAACACACGCATCGAACAGGAGGTCGCGAGCGCCATCCGCGCGGCGATCCACAGCGAGCAAGGCTCTGTCCTCGCCTTCCTGCCCGGACAAGGCGAGATCGAGCGCACCCTGCGCCTGCTGGAAGAGGCGAGACTGCCCGACACCGTCGATCTGTGCCCGCTTTACGGGGCCTTGCCACCGGAGCGACAGGATGCGGCCATTCGGCCCGCGCAACCGGGCCGACGCAAGGTGGTGCTGGCGACCTCCATTGCCGAGACCTCGCTCACCATCGAGGGGGTGCGCATCGTGGTCGATTCCGGCCTTGCCCGCGCTCCCCGCTTCGAGCCGGACCTCGGCCTCTCGCGCCTTGAAACCGTGCGCGTCTCGCGTGCCTCCGCCGATCAGCGCCGGGGCCGCGCCGGGCGCATGGAACCGGGCATCGCGATCCGCCTGTGGGATGAGGCGCAGGATGCGGGCCTCATGCCCTTCAACCGCCCCGAAATTTTCGACGCGGACCTTTCCGGCCTGCGGCTCGATGCTGCGCTCTGGGGGGTCAACACGCTCGATGAACTGCGTCTGATCGACCCCGCCCCTGCTGCTGCGCTGAGGGAAGCGGAGGCAATGCTGCGCGCCCTGCATGCGCTTGACGAGGCCGGGCGCATCACAGAGCACGGCCGCGCCTTGCAGAAGCTGCCGCTTTCCCCGCGCCTCGCCGCGCTGGTGCTGGCCGGGGCCGAGCATGGGCAGGCGGAGGAGGCTGCGCTGCTCGCCGCGCTCACGAGCGAACGGGGTGTGGGCGGCAACGGCGTCGATCTCACCGAGCGGATGGAACGCCTTACGCGCGAACGCTCGCCGCGCGCTTCGGGGGTGAAGGATCTCGCCGCGCGCTGGGCGCGCATGGCGAAGGGAGATGCCACCAAGCCTGCGCTTTCCGCCGGGGGACTGCTGGCACTGGCTTTTCCGGATCGCATCGCCAAGGCGCGCGGCAATGGCGCGTTCCACCTCGCCAACGGACGCATGGCGGCGCTGGAGCCCACCGAAGCGCTGGCCGGGGCACCCTACCTCGTCGTCGCGGATATGACCGGCACGGCGGCGCGCGCGCGGATCACGGCGGCGGCGGCGATTGCGCGCGAGGAAATTGATCAGCTCTTTGCCGATGAGATGCGGCGGGAGGAAGAGGTCAGCTTTGATTCCGCCTCCGGCGCGGTGCGGGCGCGGCGTGTCGTCAAGCTGGGCCAGCTCACGCTCGACTCCGCGACCCTGCCGCTCAAGGCGGGTGAGGAAACGGCCAAAGCGCTGGCGCGGGCAGCGGCCAAACGCGGGATCGACCGTCTGGACTGGAGCAAGAGCCAGCAGCAACTGCGCGACCGGGTCAATTTCATCCGCCGCGCCGAACCCGAGGACTGGCCGGACCTTTCGGATGAAGCGCTGGGCGAGCATGTGGAGGAATGGCTTGCTCCCTTCCTCTCCGATGCGACATCCTTGAGCGCCATCAACGCCGAGCGGCTGGGTGCTGCGCTCGATGCGCTTCTGCCTTATGCGGCGCGGGCGCGGCTTGAGCGCGAAGCGCCCACCCATTTCACCGCTCCCACAGGCAACACTCACCCTATCCGCTATGAGGGTGAGGGCGCGCCGTATCTCGCCATTCGTGTGCAGGAGTTGTTCGGGCTGAAAACGCATCCTGCGCTGGCGAACGGCAAGCTGCCGCTGACGCTGGAGCTGCTCTCGCCGGCGCAACGACCGATCCAGATTACACGGAATCTGCCGCGCTTCTGGGAGGGATCATGGGCCGATGTGCGGGCGGATCTGCGCGGGCGCTATCCCAAACATCCCTGGCCGGATGACCCGGCGAATGCAGCACCAACCGCGCGGGCCAAGCCCCGTGGAACCTAAGCCGACACCTTCGGCAGCCGCCGCACGCTCCGCAGCAGGCTGCCCTTGGCGGCGATGCGTTCCAGTGCCGGGCCAATGGGTTCGCTGGTCACTTCCATGAAATGCGCATTGGCATGGATCATCAAGCCGTTGCCCTGCGCAATCGCGACATGGCCGGGCCAGAACAGCAGATCGCCGCGCTGATACGCCATGGGGTCGGCAGGGATCGGAATGGCCTCGCCGAGGCTGGCTTCCTGCATGTCGGAATCGCGTAGCGCCGGAATGCCGCAGGCGAAGCAGGCGGTTTGCACCAGCCCGGAACAATCGAGCCCGAGGCTCGACTTGCCACCCCAGAGATAGGGCACACCAAGAAAGCGTTCCGCCACGCTCACCGGATCATGCCCATCGGGCACGAGCGGGCCGAGATGGCGCGCGTAGAGAAAGCCATCCTCGGTGCGCAGGAAATCGCCCTCCTGCCCCGTGACGCTGACTTCGGCACCGAAGGGCAGATGCCCCAGCGGCGTCACCTTGATGCCCGGCACAGCGTACAGAAAGCTGCGCAGCGCGGTGATGCGATGGGTGGGCGGGTGTGCGCAGGGACCAAGCGTATCGGCGCGCAGATAGCCGACATAGCCATCGCGCTTGGCCTGCCCCCAGGCCCAGCCTTCCTTCAGCTCATAAACCTCGAAGATCTCGCCGAAGACCAGCTCTGTTTCATAGCCGAGGGTTGCATCCTTCGCGCGGCGCAGGGGGGCGGTGGCGCGGATGACGCGCAGGGGCGCGCATTCCGCAAAAAGCGGTGCCTCCACCAGCCCTTTCAGGTGCGCCGCCGCAAGATCCTCGCGATAAGGATTCAGGCGGCGATCAAGGGCAGGAACAGAAGACATGGGGGTCACGCCGGAAGGGTGCCGGCGCATTCGACGATGAGATCACCGAACTGCTCGACAAACAGCGAGCCGCGCACCGTGCGCTGGATGATGACGTTGCGCCTGTCCTGCGGATCCCGGCGGCGGGAGACGAGATCAAGATCACCCATCGCGTTGAGCGCGCGCGTGATGACGGGCTTGGTGACGCCCAGTTTGGACGCAAGACCCCGAACCGTGTGCGGCGGCGGCTCAAGATAGATCGTCAACAGGATAACGGCCTGGCGAGCGCTCAGGTCGACGCCATGATCGCGAATGGTTGCAAGCCCAACCTCTTGCCAGAGCTTGAGGGCCTGCAGAGGGCGCAAACGGACGCTCATTCTGAAATGTCCCAAAGGTCGCGACGGTTCATGCACGACCTGCGGATCAGTTTAAAAGTTAACTGTTTCGTCTCCGTATCATGGAAACATCAAATCCATTGTTATGCAACAGAAAGCCGCTCCACTTATCCGTATTTACTACGGATAAGTGCAACCACCAATCGAGCCGCCTGCGGCTCGCCCCCCTCGGGGCGACCGGGCTTGGCCGAGGGGGTCCAGCCGTAGATGTCGAAGTGCACCCAGGAGGTTTTCTCTTCCACGAAGCGCTTGAGAAACAGCGCCGCCGTGATGGAACCGGCGAAACCGCCCACGCCTGCATTGTTGATATCGGCGATTTTCGAGTCGATCATCGTGGCATAAGGCTTCCAGAGCGGCAGGCGCCACACCGGATCGTTGATCGCGATTCCGAGCGAGGACAACTCCCCGGCGATCGCCTCATCCTCCGTGTAGAAGGGGGGAAGATCCGGCCCGAGCGCGACACGCGCCGCGCCCGTCAGGGTTGCGAAATCGATGAGAAGATCGGGGCTGTCCTCACAGGCCAGCGCCAGCGCATCCGCAAGGATCAGGCGGCCTTCCGCATCGGTATTGCCGATCTCGACGCTCAACCCTTTGCGGGAGGTGTAAACATCGCCGGGGCGGAAGCTCGACCCGGAGACCGAATTCTCGACGATGGGAATGATGACGCGCAGGCGGATCGGCGCGTTCAGGGTCATCAGGATATCCGCCGCCGTCAGCGCGGCGGCAGCCCCGCCCATGTCCTTCTTCATCAGAAGCATGGCGTTGTCGGGCTTCAGGTTCAGCCCGCCGGTATCGAACACCACCCCCTTGCCCACCAGCGTCACTTTGGGGGCACGCGCATCGCCCCAGGTGAATTCGACGAGGCGCGGAGCCACGGCTGCCGCGCGGCCCACGGCATGGATCAGCGGAAAATTCTGGGCGAGAAGCTGATCACCGGCAATTTCACGCGCGGAGCAGCCATGGGTTTCCGCCAGGCGGTGCACCACCCGCGCCAGATCGTCAACGCCCAGTGCGTTGGTCGGCAGGTTGATCAGATCGCGCCCGGCGTTCACGGCGCGCGCGGTTTCCTCCATGGTGTGCTCATCGCAGCCTTCAGGCGGCACAAGCGTCACCGCAGGCACTTCAGCGCTTTTGAACCGCGAGAAGCGATACTGCCCCAGCAGAAAGCCGAGATAGGCAAGATCGGGGTTCTCCAGCGCACCAACGATACGATAGCGCCCGGCGGGCAGCTCGCTGGCGAGCTTGGCCAGCGCAAAGGGCGCTGCCGCAAGACCGGCATCGCTGCCAACCCCTAGCAGCACGCCCTCCACGCCGCTTTCGCCCCCCGGCAGAACCAAGAGCCGCCCCGCTTTGGGTTCGAAGCCGGTGGCACGGGCATAGGCCCGCGCGCCGGGCGACAATTCGAGGCCATCGCTGCCCTGATCGCCCCAATGGGCTTCATCGACGAGATAGACGGGCAGCGTGTCGGCGGCGGGCTGATGGGTCATGGAAGGCTCGTTCACAAGAGTCGCAGGGCGGGAATCGGTCGCGGCAGAATCGCAGCAATTAACGGTACATTAGGGTTAACGAGTTATTGGTGAAACAAGGTTGGGCGCGTCAAAAACCCTGCAAGGGGCGCCCCGGTGATTTTCACCCCTCGTGTTCCCGGAGGACAGTCCATGCGTTCACGCTCCCACACCGGCGTCATCGCCGCACTCCTGATGGGGGTCGCGCTCGGCGGCTGCTCCACCAACCTCAAGGAATACACGGGCTCCATCGGCAACATGAGCCTCTCGGCACCGGGGGGAACTTCGATCGAAGCGCTTGCCGCGCGCTATGACGCGCGCCCCGGCGAGAAGCGCGCTTCGCTGGAATATGGTGCGGCGCTGCGCGCCCGCGGGCAGCTTCCGCAAGCGGTGGCGGTGCTCCAGCGCGCCTCGGTAAGCAATATCGGCGACCGCGATGTCGCAGCCGCCTATGGCAAGGCGCTCGCCGAGGCCGGGCGCTTCGACGAGGCCATCGCCGTGCTGGGGCAGGCGCATACGGATGATCGCCCCAACTGGCAGGTGCTCTCGACCATGGGGTCGATCCATGACCAGCTCGGCAAGCACGAACAGGCGCGCGAACTCTATCACCGCGCCCTCCAGATCGCGCCCAAGCAATCTTCCGTGCTCAACAACCTTGGCCTGTCCTACATGCTGACGCAGGAGCTTGCGCAGGCAGAGGCCACGCTGGCGGAAGCCGCTGCGCAGCCTGGTTCGGACCAGCGCGTGGCCGCCAACCTTGCCCTGGCCCGCTCGCTGCGTGCCAAAGCCGCAGCCCCCGCAACACCGGCCGCGCCAGCCAAGACGCGCAAGGTCAGCGCCGCCGGGGCGGCCTTCGATCTCAAGGGTACAATGCGCTGAGCGCGCAACATGCGCGTCCTCGGCCCACGGGATGGCACACTACTCCGCAGGGGCCATGCCGATTTCTGATGTGATTTGACGGGCGTGCGAATCGCCAAGACCTGCCAAGGCCGCCCCCGCTTAAACAGGCCAGGGCGTGTCGACGCGGGCTAAGCCCATTCTGCGCGCTGAAGCATCAGATTTTTCGGCAGGAACGGCGCAAGGACTGCGCCCAGTTCATCTGACACCAAGAGGCCCTGAACGCTGACGTCGATCCAGAAATGGCAATCACCGACACAGGTCCGGCGGATATAGAGCGTGGGCTTTTCACGCGGCCGCACCCAAGCGCTTTTGCCATCCATATATGTTGTTAAAATATAGCCAGATCGTTCTCGGTCAACGCAGTTCGTCGAATTGATAAAACGATAGATCCAATATTTTAGTTCAAATTCGTCATGAACGAGATTTGCAGGAAAGAATTGCATATTTACATTCGAAAAAGAACTTAATACACGATATAGACCATCTGATATCATGGGATATGGGCCAATATCGCCCATCGCCAACAGCGGCTTGGCCGGTACCTTCTTCAATCGAAACGTCGACATCACCTGTGCCGGATCAACCGGAAATCCGGTTATCTGGGAAAAGGGGTCACCCGAGCAACGCGCCCCTTCTGGATGACGACGGGAGAAATCCTCTTGCCGGGCCTGAAACAGGCGATCCTCCAGCTTGCCGTCAAACTTGACCAGCTCGATCATCGGTTTGGGCGAGGGTTTGCCGCTGCTCGTCATCTCGAAAGGCATTGATGTCGCTCGTCAGGACCGGATGTGGATCAGGCGTGATCATTCGTCTGCTGGATACGTGCATTCAAGCCAATGACACCCCCAACACGCCCTTGCACATGGCGGGGAGATCACTGCCACTTGAAGATGCGGATCAGGGCTGGCGAAAGGATGACGATGAAGAGCGCCGGCATGAAGAACACGATCATCGGCACGGTGAGCTTGGGCGGCAGCGCTGCGGCCTTTTTCTCGGCGTCCGTCATGCGCTGGTCACGGCTTTCCTGCGCCAGCACGCGCAGCGCCTGCCCGACCGGGGTGCCGTAACGCTCGGCCTGAATAAGCGCGGTACAGACGGAGCGGACGCTGTCGAGCCCACTGCGTTTGGCAAAGTTCTCATAGGCGGAGCGACGGTCCGGCAAGTAACTCAGCTCAGCGGTGACCAGTGCCAGTTCCTCGGCAAGTTCCACTGAGGCCGGGGCGATCTCATGGCTCACTTTGGTGAAGCCATGCTCCACCGACATGCCGGATTCCACGCAGATCAACAGCAGATCGAGCGAATCCGGGAAGGCCTTGCGCATCGATTCCTGACGCTTCTTGGTGACGTTGCTGAGATAAATTTCCGGCGCCTTGATGCCGAGGTAAGCAGCGAAAATCCCCAGCATCAGCTTGCCACCGCCGGACATAGCGGAAACCTTGGGGTGCACCAGCATCAGGAAGCCCGCCACCGCCATGAAGCCCAGCGGCGCCAGAAAGCGCGCGACGAGAAACATCGTCTCGGCCTTGGGGCCGCGCAGACCCGCGCGCATCAGTTTCTCGGTAGAGGTGTCGGTGGAGAGCCACTTGTCGAGGTTGAACTGCTCGACGAAGCGCTTGGCCTTGGCACCGGGGTCCGAGCGCAGGGCGGGCTTGAGATGGCCTTCCTTGCTCAGGCGTTCGCGCTCGCGGGCGCGGATACGGTCGCGCTCCACCGCCACGGTGCGCATGCGCTCGTTGATGTCGGAGCGGTCGAGATAGGGCATGGCAAGGGTGACCACGCCGGCAGCGACCGCGACCGCAGTGAGCGCGGAGGAAAGAACGCGCGGATCGGTGAGGGTGTCGATGAGCGCCATGTCACACCTCGAAGTTGATCATGGCGCGCATCACCATGGTGCCCACGAACATGATGAAGGCCGCAGCGCCCATGGCCATCTTGCCGGTGGTGGTGGTCCAGAGCAGCGAGATGTAATCCGGGCTGCCGAAGTAGACGAGCGTGCCGACGATGAAGGGCAGCGCGCCGATGATGGCGGCAGAGGACTTGGCCTCCATCGACATGGCGCCGACCTTGTCGCGCAGCTTCTTGCGGTCGCGGATGACCTTGGACAGGTTGTGCAGGATCTCGCCCAGGTTACCGCCGGATTTCGACTGGATCTGGATGACGATGGAGAAGAAGTTCACTTCCTGCGTGGGGATGCGCTCATAGATGCGCGCGGTGGCCTCGCCCACGGAAATGCCCATGGTCTGGGCCTCGATGACCGTGCGGAATTCCGAACGTACCGGCTCTTTGGCCTCGTTGGCGACAAGGCGGAAACAGTCGTTGAGCGGCAGGCCGGAGCGGATACCGCGCACGATGGCTTCGATGGCGTTGGGGAACTCTTCCAGAAACTTCTTCGTGCGGGTCTTGCACATGCGGTTGAGCAGCCAGCGCGGAATGACAAGGCCACCGATCACCCCGCCGCCGATGAGCGAGACCGGCTGCCCCGTGAGCACGAACAGCAGAAGCGCGACGATGCCGCCCCCCACCGCCGACATCGTGAAGAACTTCTGGCGCGTCCAGTCGAGCCCGGCGCGTTCGAAACGCTGCTCAAGGGTCAGCTCCTTGGAGCTCTTGCGCGCCTCAAGCTCTTTCAGGCTCTCCGAAATCTGGCGCTTGCGGGTGCTGGTGTCCTCGGCGGCGCGGCGCTTGGCGCGTGGTTCGATGAGCGCGGCCTGACGCTTCTCGGCGCGGTTGGCCCCCGAGAGCAGCGGTTCGAGGAAGGCAAAGGCAAGACCGCCCGCACCGAGCGTGGCCAGAACCGCGATGATGATCTGGCGGGTATCCATCAGGCAATCCTCTCGTCACGCACTTCGGCGGCATCGAGGGCGGCAGCCAAGCGCTTGTCCTCGTTGTAGTAGCGGGCCCGGTCCCAGAAGCGCGGGCGACCGATGCCGGTGGAGCGATGGCGGCCAATGACCTTGCCGTTGGCGTCTTCACCCTGAATTTCGTAGAGGAAGAGATCCTGCGTTGTGACCACGTCGCCTTCCATGCCCATCACCTCGGTGATGTGCGTGATGCGGCGCGAGCCGTCGCGCAGGCGCTGGGCCTGAACGATGATGTCTACCGAGGAGGTGATCATCTCGCGCACGGTTTTCGGGGGCAGGTTGTAGCCGCCCATGGCGATCATGGCTTCCATACGGCCCAGACATTCACGCGGGGAGTTGGCGTGGATGGTGCCCATGGAGCCATCGTGGCCGGTGTTCATCGCCTGCAAAAGGTCGAACACCTCGGGGCCGCGGACTTCGCCGACGATGATGCGTTCGGGACGCATACGCAGGCAGTTCTTCACGAGGTCGCGCATGGTGATGGCGCCCTGCCCTTCCAGATTCGGCGGGCGCGTTTCAAGGCGCACCACGTGGCTCTGCTG
>Ga0209794_1002155_pt1 | contig 11327 bp, 11 predicted proteins | sample EBPBio232013_DNA_FD_185869 | JGI IMG/M metagenome (GOLD analysis project Ga0209794, IMG submission 185869) | Wastewater treatment Type I Accumulibacter community from EBPR Bioreactor in Madison, WI, USA - Reactor 1_5/23/2013_ DNA (SPAdes)... | ecosystem: Engineered > Bioreactor > EBPR >... | reverse complement strand
CGGCAAGCCGTTCGGCGAAGACGGCGGCGGCCTCCTCGCCATAGGTGGCGACCATTTCGACGAAGGAGGCGAACAGGGCGGCCTGGGCGATGCAGTCGGTATCCAGCCCGTCGAGGCGCGCCTCGGCGAAGGCCTCGGACACGTAGCCCATGGCCGCATGGCGCTGGTCTTCGGCCTCCACGGAACGGGCGGCAGCAGCGGGTAGGAAATGCATCATCGCGTCCACGTCGGGCCTGTTCGTCGGCCTTGTCCCATCTCGGAAACCCTACCACGGGCAGGGGGTGGGTCGCGCCAATTCTGACCGGAAGGTTAACGTCGGTGAATAAATCCGCGGCGTTCCAGAAATGACACTGTGGGGCCAGCGCCTTAGTTGACGTAGCGGCCGGTAATGTCGACCACGATGCGGTGGCCTTCGTCGATATAGCGCCGGGTCGCGAGGCGCGCCGCGTCGGTGCAGGTGCGGTGCGTCTGCTCGAATCCGGCATAACCGCGGTTGAAGCTCTGGGTCAGGCGCTCGCGTCGCTCGCCGCCGGCCGCTTCGGCATCCAGCAGCGCCTGCATCTCGCGCCGCCAGGCGCCAGTCTCGGGCGCCCGGCAGAGCGTCCTGAGGTAGTGGAGCGCACCCATGATCTCGGCGAGGCGCATGAGCTGCGGCTCGTAGGGTGCCTGAAGCACCGCCGCCGGTGGCGGCGGGGCGGCTGCCGGCGTCGCCGGACGCGTCGCCTGCGCCAGGGCAGGCGCGGGCAGGAGCGCGATCAGGAGGGCGGCAAGGAGCCTTGGCATGAGCGAGATATGAGCGAGGCCGCGAAGCCGCGCAACCGGAACCGCCGGAGACGGTTGATGGCCTCGCCTATCCGCCCGCCGCCGCGAAGGCGGCGCGCACCACCTCGCCGAGCCCGTCCGTGGTCGGCAGGGCGGCAAGCTCGTCCGGCGTGACCCATCTGACGTCTGCGGCTTCCGGTCCCGTCACGCCTTCGCCGGCCACCCAGCGTGCGGCGAAGGTGACGACGACGAAATGGCGCTCGACGCGCCCCTGAACGTCGCGGGCGATGATGTCGCGATGGCCGCAGATCGCCAGCGGCGCGGCGACGACGCTGACCTCCTCCATCAGTTCGCGCGCCGCCGCCTCGGCCAGCGTCTCGCCGACCTCAACGAGGCCGCCCGGCAGGCTGTAGAGGCCGGCGCCCGGCGCGTTGGCACGCTGCGCCACGAGGATGCGGCCGTCGCGAATGACCGCGGTCGAGGCGGCGAGGATGGGGCGGGCGGGGTAGGAGCGGTCCGACATGGCCGTCCGGATCAGCGCGTCATCAGCGCGTCGATCGCATCCTGCGCCGAGGCCGGTTCCAGAACGTCCTCGTCCTGTTCGATCACGGCGTTCATCAGGCCGGCGGCGCGGGCGGCGAGGTGCTTCAGCCGGTCGGCCGCCTCCTCGGCGATGAAGCCGGCGACGGCGGTCGGCCCCTGGTCGGTGAGCTGGCCGATCGTGTCGGCCATGATCTGGTTCATCTCCTCCACCACCGCGAGGAAGCGGCGGCGCGAGATGACGGGCGCCTGCGCGAAGGCCTCCAGCACCAGCTCCTTGTCGCGGTAGCTGGAGCGGATGAAATGCTCCTCGTAGGTCGCGGGCTGCCAGCCGAGCACGTCCTCGATGCAGTCCGGCATGGACGGCACCAGTTCCAGAAGCATGATGACTTCGTTGAAATGGTTCAGATAGTCGGTGGCGAGCTTGGTCTCCGGGTGGATGTTGGCCGCGCGCAGGCGCTCGGGCGTCAGCACGGGAGGTGCATCCTGGAGAAGGTCGTCGAGCATTGAGATAAGGCAGCCCCGGAATCTGCCACAATGAGGCATGGCCGCGGTGAAGGAAGGCTTAAGCGCCGGTAATCCGGGCGGTGCTTCTGACGCTGGGTAAGGGAGATTGGCCGCATGTGCGGGCGGTTCGCAGTCAAGATGATTCCCGAGGTCATGCAGCAGGCCTTCGGCTACGACGAGCGCCCGAATTTCCCGCCGCGCTACAACATCGCGCCGACCCAGCCGGTGCCCGTCGTCACCATCGATCAGGGCAGGCGGCGCTTCGTGCTAATGCGCTGGGGCTTCATCCCGGGCTGGGTGAAGGACCCCAGGGACTTCCCGCTGGTCTTCAACATCCGCTCGGAGGGCGCGCGCGAGAAGCCCTCGTTCCGCGCCGCCTTCCTGCGCCGCCGGGCGCTGATGCCGGCCGATGCCTTCTACGAATGGCAGCGCGCGGGAAAGGCATCGACGCCCTATATGGCGCGCCGTCCCGACGGCGGCCCCTTCGCCTTTCCGGCCCTGTGGGAGACGTGGATGTCGCCCGACGGCTCCGAGATCGACACGGCCGCGCTGATCACTGCGCCTGCCGAAGGGCCGATGGCGGCCATCCACCACCGCACGCCGGTCATTCTCGACCCCGCCAACTGGAACGAATGGCTCGACCCCGCGACCAGCACCGAGCGCGCCGAGGCGCTGCTGTCGCCGCCGATCCAGACGGAGCTCGAACTCGTCCGCATCGGCCCGGCCGTCAACAAGGTGTCCAACGACGGGCCCGAGGTTCAGGCGCCGGCCGGCGCGGCGGAGGTCGTGAAGCCGGCACCGGCGAAGCCGAAGCGGCCGGCCGCCAGGGCGGCGGGCGGCGATGGCGGGCAGGGCAGTCTGTTCTAGCCCCCTACAGCACCTTGCCGGGGTTCATGATCCCCTTCGGGTCCAGCACGCCCTTCACCGCGCGCATGATCTCCATGGCCACCGGATCCTTCACGCCGGGCAAGAGGTCGCGCTTCATCCGGCCGATGCCGTGCTCCGCCGAGATCGAGCCGCCGAATTTGCCGACGATGTCGTGGACAATGGTCTGCACCTTGTCCCAGTGGTCGAGGAACGCCGCCTTTTCCATGCCGATGGGCTGGCTGACGTTGAAGTGGATGTTGCCGTCGCCGAGATGGCCGAAGGGCACCGGGCGGCAGCCGTCGAGATAGGCTTCGCAGGCGGCCACGGCCTCGGCGATGAAGGCGGGCACGGCCGCGACCGGCACCGAGACGTCGTGCTTGATCGAGCCGCCCTCGAGCTTCTGTACCTCGCTCATGCCCTCGCGCAGCCGCCAGAACGCGTTGCGCTGGTCGATCGTGTCGGCGAGCGCGGCGTCGGTGACGATGCCCTCGTCGAAGCCGCTCGCGAGAATCTCCTCCAGCGTCTCGCGCAGGCCGGCGGCGGAGGCGCTCGACAGTTCCATCAGCACATACCAGGGCGAGGGTGCGCTTAAGGGGTCGCGGGCGCCCGCCAGATGCTTCAGCACGAAGCCGAACAGGTTTCGCGGCATCAGCTCGAAGCCGGTCACGGAGGGGCCGGCCTTTTCCTGCGCGCGGCCGAGCAGCGTCAGCGCCGCCTCGGGCGAGGGCACCGCCACCCACGCGGCCTCGATCGAGCGTGGCGCGGGGAACAGCTTCAGCACGGCCGCCGTGATGACGCCGAGCGTGCCTTCCGCGCCCATGAACAGGTGCTTCAGGTCGTAGCCGGTATTGTCCTTCTTCAGCGTGCGCAGGCCGTGCCAGACGCGCCCGTCCGCCAGAACCACTTCGAGGCCGAGCACGAGGTCGCGCGCCATGCCATAGGCCACCGCCTGCGTGCCGCCGGCATTGGTCGAGAGATTGCCGCCGATGGTGCAGGAGCCCTTGGAGCCGATATTGAGCGGGAACAGGCGGTTCGCCTCGGTTGCCGCGTCCTGCGCCTGCTGCAGCGTCACGCCGGCATCGACCGTCATCGTGTTGCCGGCGGGATCGACGGTGCGGATCCGGTTCATGCGGTTCAGCGACAGGACGATCTCAGCGCCGGTCTCGTGAGGGACGTGGCCGCCGACGAGGCCGGTGGCGCCGCCCTGCGGCACGACCGGCGTGCCGGTCTCGCTGGCCAGCGCCATCACCGCCGCGACTTCCTCGGTCGAGCCGGGCCGGACCACCAGCGAGGTGCGGCCGTGATAGAGGCTGCGGTCGTCGCGCAGGTAGGGCGCCTGGTCGTCGGGATCGGTGATGGCGTAGCGCTCGCCGACGATCGCGGCGAAGCGCCGGATCAGGTCGGCCGGCATGGGCGGGGCGAGAGCGGCGGCGGGCTTCGGCAGAGGCATGGCGGACGGGCGTTCCTCGGATTTTCGCCTATTCAGCCGCGACAGCGCGCAGCGTCAACCGGCAAGGCCGGATGGCTGCGGTGATTCCCGCCGCGCCGATTTCGTGCAGGCGGGCCGTGCCGGCCCTTTCGCCGGCGCGGCTTCGGCCTTATCTTGTGCCCTGGAGCTGCGACGTACGTCAGGACACATTTTCCCCGGGGCCTTATCGATCTCATGGGAGCTGTTCCTGCCCTTGTCCGTGGACTTGGGCACACGGCGCCCACCTACTTAGGTAGGTTCCCGGGATCGCTTGTCCGACGGCGGAGCGGCTCCGCTTCCCAATTGGCGCGGGCTCTGGCAGTGAAGCAGTCGCCATGACCGCTTCCCGCAAGGCCGCCCTCCGCGACGCCGCGCTCGCCCGCCGCGACGCCCTCGACCCCGGCTTCCGCATCGAGGCCGCGCTCGCCATTGCCGAAGCCTTTCCGCTCGACCGCATTCCCGTGGCGGGCAAGATCGTCTCCGGCTTCCTGCCCATTCAGTCCGAGATCGACACCCGCCCGCTCATGGACCGGCTGCGCGTCGCCGGCGCGCGCCTCGCTCTGCCGGCTTTCCCGGATCGCAAGGGGCCGATGGTGTTCCGTGAACTCGTACGCGGCGCCGACCTCGTGCCCATGGGCTTCGGCACGTTCGGACCGGGGCCGGAGGCGGCCGAGGTCGATCCCGACATCCTCCTGACCCCGCTCGCCGCCTTCGACGCGGCCGGCAACCGCATTGGCTACGGCAAGGGCCACTACGATTTCGCGTTGGCGCGGCTCGACCGCGTCGCCCCCCGCATCGCCGTGGGCATCGCCTTTTCGTGCCAGGAGGTTGACGCCGTGCCGCACGAGCCCCATGACCGAAAGCTCGATTTCCTTCTCACCGAGACCGGGTTCAGGGCTTTCTGATGCGTCTCCTTTTCCTTGGCGATGTCGTCGGCAAGTCCGGCCGGGTCGCGGTCACCGAACGGCTTCCGGGCCTCGTCTCCGACCTGAAGCTCGATTGCGTCGTCATCAACGGCGAGAACGCGGCCCATGGCTTCGGCATCACCGAGGCCATCTACCAGGACCTGCTGGACGCCGGCTGCGACTGCGTCACCCTCGGCAACCATTCGTGGGACCAGCGCGAGGCGCTCGTCTTCATCGACCGCGCGCCGAGGCTGGTGCGCCCCGCCAACTACCCGCCGGGCACGCCCGGCCGCGGCGCGGCGCTGATCGAGGCGAAGAACGGCGCGCAGGTGCTGGTGATCAACGTCATGGGCCGCCTGTTCATGGACCCGCTGGACGACCCCTTCGTCGCCGTCGAGCGCGAGATCGAGGCGGCCCCCCTCGGCCGCGTGGCGGACGCCATCGTCGTCGACGTCCATGCCGAGGCGACCACCGAGAAGAACGCCTTCGGCCACATTTTCGACGGCCGCGTCTCGCTGGTGGTCGGCACCCACACGCATATCCCGACCTCCGACCATCGCGTGCTGAGCGGAGGCACCGCCTACCAGACCGATATCGGCATGTGCGGCGACTACGACAGCGTCATCGGCATGGACAAGACCGAGCCGCTGCGCCGCATGCGCGAGAAGACGCCCGGCGGCAAGCTGGAGCCGGCAGGCGGCGAGGGCACGCTGTCCGGCATCGTCGTCGAGATCGGCGCGAACGGCCTCGCGACCTCGGCGAAGGCGCTCAGGGTCGGCGGCGTGCTGGAGCAGACGCCCTAGCCTCTCCAGACTGGCTTCTGCTCACCCGTCATGCCCGGCCTTGTGCCGGGCATCCACGTCTTGAGCGCGATCTATGAAGAAATTCGTGGATGGCCGGGACAGGCCCGGCCATGACGTAAGGGGCTACGTTTGCTCAAGGGAGCTTGCCGCTCCGATCAAGCCCCTGTAATCCCGCGCCATGTCGCACAACACTTTCGGCCACCTGTTCCGCGTCACCACCTTCGGCGAGAGCCACGGGGTGGCGCTCGGCTGCGTGGTCGATGGCTGCCCGCCGCGTATTCCCCTGACCGCCGAGGACATCCAGGCCGATCTCGACCGCCGCAAGCCCGGCACCTCGCGCTTCACCACCCAGCGCCGCGAGCCGGACGAGGTGAAGATCCTCTCCGGCGTCATGACCAATGACGAGGGCGTGCAGGTGACGACGGGCACGCCCATCGCGCTCCTGATCGAGAACACCGACCAGCGGTCGAAGGATTATTCCGACATCAAGGACAAGTTCCGCCCCGGCCATGCCGATTTCACCTACGAGGCGAAATACGGCATCCGCGACTATCGTGGCGGCGGCCGGGCCTCGGCGCGCGAGACGGCGGCGCGGGTCGCCGCCGGCGCCATCGCCCGCAAGGTCGTGCCGGGCCTCACCGTGCGCGGCGCGCTGGTCCAGATGGGGCCGCATGCCATCGACAGCGACAGGTGGGACTGGGACGAGATCGGCAACAACCCGTTCTTCTGCCCGGACGCCGACAAGGCGAAGTTCTTCGAGACCTATCTGGACGGCATCCGCAAGTCCGGCTCGTCCATCGGCGCGGTGCTGGAAGTGGTGGCGGAAGGCGTGCCCGCCGGCCTCGGCGCGCCGATCTATGCCAAGCTCGATGCCGAGATCGCCGCGGCGCTGATGGGCATCAATGCGGTGAAGGGCGTCGAGATCGGCTCCGGCTTCGGCGCGGCGGCGCTCACCGGCGAAGAGAACGCCGACGAAATCCGCATGGGCAATGACGGCAAGCCGCTGTTCCTGTCGAACCATGCCGGCGGCATTCTCGGCGGCATTTCCACGGGCCAGCCCGTGGTCGCGCGCTTCGCGGTGAAGCCGACCTCATCGATCCTCACCCCCCGGCTGACCATCGACAAGAAGGGCGGCGAGACGGACATCCTGACCAAGGGTCGCCACGACCCCTGCGTCGGCATCCGCGCCGTGCCGGTCGGCGAAGCCATGGTCGCCTGCGTGATCGCCGACCACTATCTGCGCAACCGCGGCCAGAACGGTTGAAGTAGCACTCCCTTCTGTCATGACCGGGCTTGTCCCGGTCATCCACGCCTTGAACGCGACCGGTGGCAGGAAGGCGTGGATGCCCGCCACAAGGGCGGGCATGACGAATAGTGCGAGCGGATGTTCATCTCTGCCGAAATGCAGATCAGCGTCTGCAGAATTTCAGTTTGACTGAAATTCTCGCCGCGCCCATCTTCCCGGCATGAAGCTCGACATCTGGCTCGCCCGCGCCGGCATCACCCGCGTCGCCTTTGCCAAGAGCCTCGGCGTCTCGCCGGGCACGATCACGGCGCTGTGCAACGGCGAGGCGCCGTGGATGTCGCGCGAGACGGCCGAGCGCATTGCCGACCTGACCGGTGGCGCCGTCACCCCCAACGATTTCATCGGCCTCAAGGGGCCGCGCGACGAGGAGAGAGCCATGCTGGAAGCGACCGAACGCGTGAAGGCCGCCCTCGACGCCTTCGCCAAGGGCCAGATCGTGGTCGTGACCGACGACGACGACCGCGAGAACGAGGGCGACCTCATCGTCGCCGCCTCGCTCTGCACGCCGGAGCAGATGGCGTTCATCGTGCGCCACACCTCCGGCATCGTCTGCACGCCGCTGACCATCGGCGAGGCGCAGCGCCTCAGGCTCGACCCCATGGTGTCGTCCAACGACAGTCCGCACGGCACGGCCTTCACCGTCTCGGTGGACTATCGCCACGGCACGACCACCGGCATCTCGGCCGATGACCGCACGGCGACCGTGCGGGCGCTCGCCAACCCGAATGTCGGCGCCGTCGATTTCGTCCGCCCCGGCCACATCTTCCCGCTGATCGCCAAGGACGGCGGCGTGCTCATGCGCTCCGGCCATACGGAAGCGGCCGTCGACCTCTGCAAGCTCGCGGGACTGCCGCCCATCGGCGTCATCTGCGAACTGGTCAACGACGACGGCACGGTGACGCGCGGGCCGCAGGTGACCGCCTTCGCCGAGAAGCACGGCCTCGTCATGGTCTCGGTCGCCGACCTCATCAAATACCGGCAGTCGCGCGACAAGCTGGTCGAGCGGGCCGGCGAGTTCCCCATCGAGACGCCCTATGGCCCGGCGCGCGGCATCGCCTATCGCACGCCCTATGATCGCGTGGAGCATCTCGCCGTCGTCTTCGGCGAGATCGAGGAAGGCCGCACGACGCTCGTCCGCCTGCATCGCGAGACGGTGCTGCGCGATGTCTTCGGCAAGCACCGCGTCAATGACTGCGCCATGCAGAAGCTGGCCGAGAAGGGCGGCGTGCTGATCTATCTGCGCGACGGCACGGCCGGCGTGCCCGCCCAGTCGCTGGCGGCGACCGCGCCGGGTCCGGACCTGCACGAGAGCCACGGCTCCGCCAAGATGCGTGACGACCAGTGGCGCGAGATCGGCCTCGGCGCTCAGATCCTGCGCGACCTCGGCGCGACCCAGATCCGCCTGCTCGCCTCCAAGACCCGTCACTATGTCGGTCTCGGCGGCTTTGGCATCGAGATCAAGGCGACGGAGATGCTGGAGGTCTGACGGCTTTCAGCCCTTCAGCGGCCCGTAGGTCGCGCCCGTCGGCGGCGCGATGCTGTCCGGCACGAAGAAGTCGGGCGCCAGCGCCTGCGAGGGGTCCATCCGGTAGCGGTCGAAATCGGTGACGCCCTCGCCGCTCAGGAAGGTGTCGTCGATCAGGAAGTTCCCGGTGAAGCTCGACGGCTTCGAGAAGACGGCGTGCGCGGCGTCCGCGAGGATCTCCGGCGACCGGCTCATCGCCATCAGATTGTCGCCGCCGAGCAGGTTGCGGATGGCCGAGGTCGCGATGGTCGTGCGCGGCCACAGCGCGTTGACGCCGACCGCGCCCTTCAATTCGCCCGACAGACCCAGAACCACGAGGCTCATGCCGAACTTCGCCATGGAATAGCCGGTGGTGCCGGCGAACCATTTGACGTTCATGTCGAGCGGCGGCGACAGCGCCAGGATATGCGGATTGCGGCCGGCGGCGGCACTCGCCCTGAGGTGCGGTATGGCGCATTTCGAGGTCAGGTAGGTGCCGCGCGCATTGACCTGGTGCATCAGGTCGAAGCGCTTCATGTCGAGTTTCTCGACGGGCGCGAGATTGATCGCCGAGGCGTTGTTGACGACGATGTCGATGCCGCCGAACTTCGCCGCCGTCTTGGCTACGGCATCCGCGACGCTCTCCTCCTCGCGCACGTCGACCACCAGCGGCAGCGCCTTGCCGCCGGCCGCCTCGATCTCCTCCGCCGCCGAATAGATCGTGCCGGGCAGCTTCGGATGCGCCGTCTCGGTCTTTGCCGCGACGACGATGTTGGCGCCGTCACGGGCGGCGCGCAGCGCGATGGCGAGGCCGATGCCGCGCGAGGCACCGGTGATGAACAGCGTCTTGCCGTTGAGGCTCATGGCGGTCTCCTCCCGTTCGAACTGGGACAATGCCATGCGCGGAGACGCAGCGTCTTGCGGGAAACCGCTATTTCCGCGTCATGAAGGCCATGAAGGCGGCCTTCGCCTCGTCGCCCTTCAGCAGCTCGGCGAACAGCGCGCCTTCCTCGTCCATGCGGGCGCGGACCTCGTCCGAACCCTTGCGCAGCAGCCGGCGCGTATGGGCGAGCGCGATGGGCGGCTTGGCGGCGAGCTTCGCCGCGGCGGCCAGCGCCTTCGCCTCCAGCTCCTCCGGCGCCACCACCTGATTGACGAGGCCGATCTCCGCGGCCTCCTTCGCGCCGAACGGCTCGGCCAGCATGATGTATTCGGTCGCCTTCTTGATGCCGGCGAGGCGCGGGAAGATCAGCGATGACGCCGCCTCCGGCACCAGCCCGAGATCGACGAAGGGCATGCGGAACAGTGCGTTCGGGCTCGCATAGGCGAGATCCATATGCAGCATCATGGTGGTGCCGACCCCGATGGCGAGGCCGTCGACCGCGGCGATCATCGGCACCTCGACGGTCCCCAGCGCCTTGATGAAATCGCCGGCCGGCGAGGTCTTGGCCCCGCCCGCGGAGCGCTGAACGAAATCGGCGATGTCGTTGCCCGAGGTGAACACGCCCGGCCCGCCCGCGAAGACCACCGCGCGGGTGCCCTCCGCGCCTGCGTTCTCGATGACGCCGCGCATCGTGTCGTACATGGCGCCGGTCAGCGCGTTCTTCTTGTCGAGCCTCGTCATGCGGACGAGGACGACGCCGTTATCCTGGCGGGTAATGCTGACGTGATCGGTCATGACGGCCTTCAGCTCGCGAGCGGGATGTCGAGATCGGTAATGCTGGCGCCGCCGGAGACGACGCTTTCGGCAAGGCCGGAAGCGGCGGTGGCGAGGTTCTCGGCGAAGAAGCGGGCAAGGCCGGTCGCCTCGGCGCGGACGACGTCCGGGCCGCCGGCGCGCGTCGCAAGCGCCTTCTCGGCCAGCGACGTGCCGCCGAGGGCGAGGCCGAACAGGCGCGCGTAAGGGCTCGCGCCCGCCAGAGCATCCGCCTGATCGGATTTCAGCGCGGCGAGCAGGTGCTTGGTTGCCCGCTCCAGCGCGTCGACGGCCTCGGCGAGGCGCGGCGCGGTCAGCCCGAAATCGGCGGCGTTGGTGCCGGCGACATCGGCGATGACCCGGCGCATCCGGGCGATCTCGGCATCGACCAGCGCGCCTCCCTCGAGGCCGATCTTGCGGGTGACGAGGTCGATGGCCTGGATGCCGTTGGTGCCCTCGTAGATCGCGTAGATGCGTGCGTCGCGCATGTGCTGGGCGGCGCCCGTCTCCTCGACGAAGCCCATGCCGCCATGGACCTGCACGCCGATCGACGCGACCTCGTTGCCGATATCGGTCGAGAAGGCCTTGGCCACCGGCGTCAGCAGCGAGGCGCGAGCATTGCTCGCCTTCCGCTCCTCCTCGGTCTTGCCGAGATGGGCCCGGTCGATCTCCGAGGCGAGGCGGTAGCAGATGGCGCGGGCGGCGCGGGTATAGGCGCGCATCGTGCCGATCATGCGCCTGACATCCGGGTGCAGCGCGATCGGGCCCATGCCCTCGCCGGCATAGCCGGGCGCGCGGCCCTGCCGGCGTTCGCTCGCATAGGCGATCGCCTGCTGCGTCGCCCGCTCGGCGATGGAGACGCCCTGCAACGCCACCGCGAGGCGGGCATTGTTCATCATCGTGAACATGGCCATCAGGCCACGGTTTTCCTCGCCGACCAACCAGCCGATGGCGCCGCCCTTGTCGCCA
>Ga0209794_1002154_pt1 | contig 11328 bp, 9 predicted proteins | sample EBPBio232013_DNA_FD_185869 | JGI IMG/M metagenome (GOLD analysis project Ga0209794, IMG submission 185869) | Wastewater treatment Type I Accumulibacter community from EBPR Bioreactor in Madison, WI, USA - Reactor 1_5/23/2013_ DNA (SPAdes)... | ecosystem: Engineered > Bioreactor > EBPR >... | reverse complement strand
ACATGGCGGCAAAGCGGGCGTTGACCACGCGGCCCTTGCCCTTCTTGACCTTGTCAACGGCCGTCTTCATATTGTCGTAAATGCCCCGGCGCGCCACGCCGCCCAGGGCCTCAAAGCTGCGTGTGTGCGCATCAAACAGCATCTCGTGGCCCTGGCTGGGGTACCGGTTCAAGAACAGCTCCGCTCAACCCATCAAGAAGGAGTCCAAACCCAAGAAGTTATCCACACCGTGAGCCCTCCAAGGCTTTATCCAGGGTGGGTCAATATTGGATGGAAACGGTGGGTCAGAATTCGGTGGAAATCAACAAGCTGCTCTCGCTTTTCGATGAGATGGCTCAGAACCGCCTCATGAGGACCGTCAAGCCATGCCTCGAAGCTGCGGCAGGTATAGCAGGCGATGGGGGGAGTGTCAGGATTTCTGTGTGTGAGGCTGTTGAATCCGTCACTCAATCGTGAGGCGGCTTGGTGATCTTACTGGCCCGATCTGGTAAATCGGTCCTCGTAGAGGATCGCAAATTGGTTCATCGCTGATTTCCAGTGGTTGGCCGCCCGCCCCCAGTCCGCGGTGATGTTGCGCAGCGCCAGCCAGATCAGCTTGGTGGCCGCCTCGTCGCTGGGGAAGTGGCCGCGCGTTTTGATGATCTTGCGCAGCCGTGCGTTCACGCTCTCGATGGCGTTGGTGCGGTTTTACTCCACGGTGGATCTGGTCAACGCGCTGGAGCAGGAGAAGGCCCAGGGCAAGGCGGGGCGCATCGCAGCGAGCTTGCAGCGCATGGATCTGGTCATCCTCGATGAACTGGGTTATCTGCCCTTCAGCCAGGCTGGAGGTGCCTTGTTGTTCCATCTGCTCTCCAAGCTCTACGAGCACACCAGCGTGATGATCACGACCAACCTGGACTTCAAGGAGTGGTCCAGCGTGTTTGGCGACGCCAAGATGACCACGGCGCTGCTGGATCGGCTCACGCACCATTGCCACATCGTGGAGACGGGCAACGAGTCGCACCGCTTCCTGCACAGCACGGCCGTGGCCAAGAAACGCATCAAGGCACGTGAACAGGCACACAAGGGGCAGCCGTTTTGAAGGCCAGAAGGCAAGCCGCTGGCGCGGCTTGCCTTCTTCAATACCGATGACAACAGTCCTTCAAGGAGATTACGAACCGGGATCAGGCACTACACTTATCCACAGCCGGCCCTCTCAGGCTGGCTTGCAGCCCTGGCTCAAAATTCAAGCGGCACGGTGGCTCAATTTTGAATCGGCGCCAACACGCGAGCATATCCGCTACATGTGGCGAGAGGCCCGAGGTCTCGGGCGCGGCCTGAGCAGCTCTCGATAGGGCTGGTGCTACCGGCTCGGGTGGGGCTACCACCAATGGCAATGGTGGTTGGCCGATTTCAGCTGGCGATGGATGTTCATCCAGTGGCGCCTCCGGTTCATGGCTGAAGCGCACCAACCATTCAGCCGCCAGTCGCAGGGCAAGAGTCTTGGCCACCGCTGGGTCGTTCGTTTGCAGGTTCGTGCGGACCCGCAAGCCGTGGCGCGGCTGATGCGCAACAGGAACGCGTATCTGGAACCAGAAGCTCCCGTGGTGGGTAGTGAGGTATGAAGTTCGCGACATCGAGCATCTCCAGGTTTTGATGGGATGCGGGATGGCGTCAAAAAAAATGGCACAACAGCAAACAGCTGATGTGCCACCAAATGATTGGAAGTCCCTGACGAATCAGAAAACCCTTTTTATATCAATCACTTAGCGTTACTTGGCGGAGAGGGCGGGATTCGAACCCGCGGTGGGCTATTAACCCACACACGCTTTCCAGGCGTGCGACTTAAACCGCTCATCCACCTCTCCGAAGCCCGCGATTATAGCCATGCTTGTGGCGGAATCTTGCAGATTTGCCGGATCAGCAGAAAAACCCTCGTTTTCTTGGAGCCGCCTTGCTGTCAGCCATTGGTCAGCGCCGCGTTGCGTATGCCTTGCAACGTGCCGGTCGGAGTGATGGCCTCGGGGTCGATGAAGCAGTGCAGGATTGCCGGCAGGCCACTGGCGCGGGCGCGCTCCAGGGCAGGGGCGAAGTCCTCGGTGCGTTCGACGCGCTCACCATGGCCGCCGAAGGCCTGGGCGTAGGCCTTGAAGTCGGGGTTTTTGAGCGCGGTGGCGCTGACGCGCCCGGGGTATTCGCGCTCCTGGTGCATGCGGATGGTGCCGTACATGGCGTTGTCCAGCAGCACCACGACCAGGGGCAGACCGTATTGCACGGCGGTGGCGAATTCCTGGCCATGCATCAGAAAGTCGCCGTCGCCGGCGAACACCACTACCTCGCGTGCAGGCCATAGGCGCTTGGCGCCCACACCTGCCGGCAGGCCGTAGCCCATGGAGCCGCTGGTGGGCGCGAGCTGGCTGCCATAACTGGTGAAGGGCCAGAAACGGTGCACCCAGGTGGCGAAATTTCCCGCGCCATTGCAGAAGATCGTGTCGGCGGGCAGTACGCCCTTCAGGTGCTGCATCACGGCGCCCATTTGCAGCTGGCCGGGGATGCGGATGGGCGCGGGGTCGCTCCAGGCCAGATATTCGGCGCGCGCCGCCTGTGTGTGTCCGGCCCAACCCGGTGCGCTGGCTGGAAGCAGGCTGACCAGCGCCGCGGCCATCGCCTGGGGCGTGGCATGTATGGTCTGCGCCGGGCGGTACAGGCGGCCAAGTTCGTCGGCATCGGCATGTACATGCACCAGTGGCTGTGCAGGATTGGGTATATCGAACAGTTCGTAGCCCTGCGAAGGGATTTCCGACAGCCGGGCACCGAGCACCAGCACGAGATCGCTCGCGCGCATGCGTGCCAGCAGCTTGGGGTTGACGCCCAGACCCAGGTCGCCGGCGTAGCTGGCGTGGTTGGCGGGGAAGAGCATCTGCCGGCGGAACGAGCAGTACACCGGCAGTTGCCAGTGCTCGGCAAATGTGGCGATGTCGCGTACGGCTTGGTCGGACCAACGGCTGCCGCCGAGGATGACGACGGGTTGTTCCGCCCCCTGCAGGCGTGCATGCAGCTCTTGCAGCGCGGCGGTGCCGGGGCAGGTTTCCGTGACTTGGTAGGGCAGGGCGTCGGCCACGCTGACGGCCTCGGTCAGCATGTCCTCGGGAAGGGCCACGACCACCGGGCCGGGGCGGCCCGAGGTGGCGACGTGGAAGGCGCGTGAGATCAGCTCGGGCAGGCGCGCCGGGTCGTCGATGTCCACCACCCACTTGGCCATGGTGCCAAAGACGGCGCGGTAATCGAGCTCCTGGAAGGCCTCGCGCCCCTTGGCGCCGCGCGCCACCTGGCCCACGAACAGGATCATGGGCGTGGAGTCCTGGTGGGCGATGTGCACGCCGGCCGAGGCATTGGTCGCTCCCGGCCCGCGTGTCACGAAGCAGATGCCGGGCCGGCCCGTGAGCTTGCCCTGGGCCTCAGCCATCATCGCGGCGCCGCCCTCCTGGCGGCAGACGGTGACGGCGATGTCGGCGTCATGCAGAGCGTCGAGAACGGCCAGGTAGCTCTCACCGGGTACGCAGAACAGCTGCTGGACACCATGGGTGATGAGCTGGCGCACCAGGATCTGGCCGCCGGTGCGAGGGGTGAGGGCAGGAGACATTGTGGGCTTTACTGTTGGTAGGTTTCCAGCGGCTTGTCGTTCGGGGTGGCAAACAGCTGGCGCAGGGCGTTGCCCAGGGGCAGGTTCAGGCTGGCGTTCTTGGGCGGGATGGGGTTCACAAACCACTTGGTATAGATTTTTTCCATCTCGCCGGATTGCATCAGGCGCGTGAGCACGCCATCCACGGCGGCCTTGAAGCCCGGGTCGTCCTTGCGAAACAGCAGGGCAATCGGCTCGGCACCCAGGGGCTCGCCCACGATCCGGTAGGCGCTTGGATCCTTGGAGTTGGCGATGACGCCGGCCAGGATGTTGTCATCCAGCACGAAGGCATCGGCCCGGCCGGATTCAAGCAGCATGAAGCTCTCGTGGTGATCCTTGCCGAGCACGGTCTTGATGGGCGAGCCCACCACGCGCTCCTGCTTGCGCAGCAGCTGCACGGCCGTGGTACCGGTGGAGGCCGCCACGGTGCGCCCGCCCAGCTGGGCAATGGAGGTGAGGTCAGAGTCCTTGCGCACCGCCATGCGCACCTCGCTCACGTAGCTCGTGACGGCGAACGCCACCTGCTGCTGGCGCGCCAGGTTGTTGGTGGTGGGGCCGCAGCCAATGTCTACCGTGCCGTTGCTCACCAGAGGCATTGTGCTTTGCGCGGTGATGGCCATGTATTCAAGCTTGGCCGTGGGCGCGATCTCCTTGAGCACGCGTTCGCACAGCTCGACGTGGTAGCCCACGTATTTTTCGTTGGCGCCCAGTGCGTAGGCCATGGGTGGCGACGATTCGCGCACCCCCAGCACTGCCTTGCCCGAGGCCTTGATCTTGTCCAGCGTGGCCGACGGTGCCTGGGCCAGCGCCGCGGGCAGGGCGGCGCACCACAGCGCCAGGCCGGCGGCGGTTGCAGCCATCTTGGTGTACGAGCTTGCCATGTTGTGTCTCCTTGAAGAATCGTATTGGCTCTGCGACGCCGCAACTATCCATGCTTGACGGGCCTGTGCATAGCGATAAATTGGAACTATTTCATGAAAATTTGGTATGAACTACCTGGGGTTATCTCGGGTATCGGTGTGTGTTGGCGGCGTAAACAGTGCGCTGGCACCGTAGTGGCCGTGTCATCCTTGTGTTTCAATCATTCCTTAACTGCATGACCATCTTGCGCAAGACATTTCTGCCGCCGATTGCGGATCTGCTGGCCTTCGAGGCCGCGGCGCGGCACGCCAGCATCTCGCGTGCGGCGCAGGAGCTGCACCTGACGCAAAGCGCCGTGTCGCGCCAGATACGGCAGCTGGAGCAGCAGCTGGGCATGGCGCTGTTTCACCGCGTGCGCCAGCGCATCGTGCTCACCGACGCCGGCCGTGTCTACGCCGCCGATGTACGCGCAGCGCTGCAGCAGCTGTCGGCCAGCACGCAGAAGGCCATGGCGCTCTCGCATGCCGGCGGCCTGCTGAACCTGGCCGTGCTGCCCACGCTGGGCACGCGCTGGCTGATACCGCGCCTGGGATCGTTCACGGCGCAGCACCCTGATGTAACTGTGAACTGTGCAGCGCGCACCGAGCCGTTTGACTTTGCCGGCACGCCTTTTGATGCCGCCATCCATTTTGGCGCCCCCACCTGGCCTGGCGCCGTGTGCGAGTTCCTGATGCGCGAAGAGGTGGTGCCCGTGGCCAGCCCAGCCTTTCGCCAGGGGCATGGCATACGCAGCCCGCAGGATCTGACGCGCGTGGTGCTGCTGCAGCAAAGCACGCGCCCCACGCAATGGGCCGAGTGGTTTGAACAGGTGGGCGCACCCACCACCGTGGCGCTGCGCGGCCCGCGCCTGGAGCATTTCGCCATGATTGCCCAGGCCGCGGTGTGTGGCCAGGGCGTGGCCCTGTTGCCGCGCTTCTTGATCGCGCAGGAGCTGGCCAGCGCCGGCCTGGTGCAATTGTTTGACGATGCGGTTGTGAGCGCCGACGCCTACTACCTTGTCTACCCCGAAGCGCGTGCGCAGACGCCGCTGGTCATGGCCTTCAGAGACTGGCTGCTGGTGCAGTGCGCGGGTAGTCAGGAGTAGGCATCAACGTTGGCTGGTCTGGATCATCTTCATGGCTGACGCCACCAGGGCCGAGACCTCGGTCATGTTGCTGGGCACGATGAGGGTAGTGGTGGCGTCGGCGGCGACCTTGCTGTAGGCATCGACGGCCTTCTCGGCTACCTTGAGCTGCACCGCCTGGTCGCCGCTGGGCTGGCGGATGGCGGCGGCGATGCGCTCGATGGCGCCGGCGGTGGCATCGGCCACGGCGGTGATGGCGGCGGCCTCGCCCTCGGCGTTGTTGATGGCTGCCTGCTTCTCGCCCTCCGACTTGGCGATGAAGGCCTGGCGCTCGCCCTCGGCCAGGTTGATCTGCTCCTGGCGCTTGCCCTCCGATGTCGCGATCACGGCGCGCTTTTCGCGCTCGGCGGTGATCTGCGCCTGCATGGCGCGCAGGATCTCGGCTGGGGGCGTCAAGTCCTTGATCTCGTAGCGCAGCACCTTCACGCCCCAGTTGAGCGCCGCCTCGTCGATGGCTTCGACCACCTTGGCATTGATCAGGTCGCGCTCCTCAAAGGTCTTGTCCAGCTCCAGCTTGCCGATGACCGAGCGCAGCGAGGTCTGCGCCAGCTGCGTCACGGCGCTGATGTAGTTGCTTGAGCCGTAGCTGGCGCGCATCGGGTCGGTGACCTGAAAGTACAGGATGCCGTCCACCTGCAGCTGCGTGTTGTCCCTGGTGATGCACACCTGGCTGGGCACGTCCAGCGGAATTTCCTTCAGGCTGTGCTTGTAGGCAATGCGATCGATGAAGGGGATGATGAACTTCGGGCCGGGCGAGAGGGTACCCGCGTACTTGCCCAGGCGCTCCTTCACCCAGGCATGCTGCTGGGGCACGATCTTGACGGCGCGGGCGATGAAGATCACGGCGATGACGAAGAGGACGATGGCGACTTCCATGGGGGGTATTCTTTCTGTGATTTCAAGTTACAGCGGATCGACCAGCAGCCGGTTGCCCACCAGCTCGGCCACGCGATGAGCGCCGACCGACGGGGTGATGCCAGGACGGTGGATGGCAGTCCAATTGGCGCCGCGGTATTTGACCTGAGCGGTGCCGTCGGCCTGCCAGGCGTCGATGAAGACGGTTTCGCCCACGTCCAGGTTCACACTGCGCTCGGCCCGGGGGCTGGGTTCTCCCGGGCGTGAGCGGCGCTTGATATAGGCCACCAGCACCGTGCTGGCCCCGACCACGGCGCAGGTCACGATCTGCATCGTCAGGCCCAGGCCCATGTGCGCTGCCACGGCGCCTGCGGCCATACCTATGGCCAGCATCAGCAGGTAGAAGGTGCCGCTGAGCAGCTCTATGGCCACGGTGACACCTGCCATCAGCCACCAGAGAGTGGCGGGATTGAGGTTCATGTTGTATCTCCTTGGCTCGTATTGTGGTTTTTTGTTTCCAGTGCGACGAATTTTGGGCGAAATACCAGCAGTTTCATAGGCAACAAGCCCATTTTTCATACACTTCGCGCCTATTTTGTTTATTGACCCGGTTGCCGGAGGCAGCGCATGAAATTTCGCTTTCCCATCGTCATCATCGACGAGGACTATCGTTCAGAAAACACCTCCGGCCTGGGGATCAGGGCGCTGGCCCAGGCCATAGAGGCCGAGGGCTTCGAGGTGCTGGGCGTTACCAGCTATGGCGACCTGAGCCAATTTGCCCAGCAGCAAAGCCGCGCCAGCGCCTTCATCCTGTCCATCGACGACGAGGAGTTCACCCTGGGCACGGGGCAGGATCCCATCGTGCACAGCTTGCGCGCCTTCATCGAGGAGGTGCGGCGCAAGAACGTCGAGGTGCCGATCTACGTGCACGGCGAGACCAAGACCGCGCGCCACCTGCCCAACGACATCTTGCGCGAGCTGCACGGCTTCATCCACATGTTCGAGGACACGCCCGAGTTTGTGGCCAAGCACATCATCCGTGAGGCCAAGAGCTACCTGGAGGGGGTGCAGCCGCCGTTCTTCAAGGCGCTGCTGGACTATGCCGAGGATGGCTCCTACAGCTGGCACTGCCCAGGCCACTCGGGTGGCGTGGCGTTTTTGAAGAGCCCGGTCGGCCAGATGTACCACCAGTTCTATGGCGAGAACATGCTGCGCGCCGACGTGTGCAACGCGGTGGAAGAACTCGGCCAGCTGTTGGACCACAACGGCGCGATTGGCGAGTCCGAGCGCAATGCGGCGCGCATCTTCAACGCCGACCACTGCTTCTTCGTCACCAATGGCACCAGCACGTCCAACAAGATCGTCTGGCACCACGCGGTGGCGCCGGGCGACGTGGTGGTGGTGGATCGCAACTGCCACAAGTCGATACTGCACAGCATCATCATGACCGGGGCCATTCCGGTGTTCCTTAAGCCCACGCGCAACCATTTCGGCATCATCGGCCCGATACCGCAAAGCGAGTTCGAACCAGCCACCATCCAGGAAAAGATCCGCGCCAACCCCTTGCTCAAGGATGTGGATGCGGCCGCAATCAAGCCGCGCGTGCTGACGCTGACGCAGTCCACCTACGACGGCGTGCTCTACAACACCCAGACCATCAAGGGCATGCTCGATGGCTATGTCGATAACCTGCACTTTGACGAGGCCTGGATTCCGCATGCGGCCTTCCACCCGTTCTACGGCACCTTCCATGCCATGGGCAAGAAGCGCGCGCGGCCACAGCATTCGGTGGTCTATGCCACGCAGTCGGTGCACAAGCTGCTGGCCGGCATCAGCCAGGCCTCGCACGTGCTGGTGCAGGACAGCCAGACCACCAAGCTCGACCGCCACCTGTTCAACGAGGCCTACCTGATGCACACCTCGACCAGCCCGCAGTACAGCATCATCGCCAGCTGTGACGTGGCGGCCGCCATGATGGAGCCGCCCGGCGGCACGGCGCTGGTGGAGGAAAGCATCGTCGAGGCGCTGGACTTTCGCCGCGCCATGCGCCAGGTGGCCGAGGAATTCGGCAAGGACGACTGGTGGTTCAAGGTCTGGGGCCCCGAGGAGCTCGTGGATGAGGGCCTGGGCACGGCCGAGAACTGGGTCTTCCGCAGCAAGGGCAAAAAGAAGAACGGCGCCGCCAATGCCAGCAAGTGGCACGGTTTTGGCGATCTGGCCGATGGCTTCAACATGCTGGACCCGATCAAGTCCACCATCGTCACCCCCGGCCTGAACTTGGACGGAAAATTTGGCAAGACCGGCATTCCGGCTTCCATCGTCACCAAGTACCTGGCCGAGCACGGCGTGGTGGTCGAGAAGACGGGGCTGTACAGCTTCTTCATCCTGTTCACCATTGGCATCACCAAGGGCCGCTGGAACACGCTGCTGGCCGCGCTGCAGCAGTTCAAGGACGACTACGAGAAGAACCAGCCGATGTGGCGCATCCTTCCAGAGTTTTGCCAGCAGCACAAACGCTACGAGAAGATGGGCTTGCGTGACCTGTGCCAGCATGTGCACGAGCTATACGCAAGGTTCGACATCGCGCGCCTGACGACCGAGATGTACCTCTCAGACCTGACCCCGGCCATGAAGCCCAGCGACGCCTATGCCCACATTGCCCAGCGCAAGACCGAGCGCGTGCCCGTCGATGAGCTGGAAGGCCGCATCACCACCAGTCTGATCACGCCGTACCCGCCGGGTATTCCGCTCCTGATCCCGGGTGAGGTCTTCAACAGGAAGATCGTGGACTACCTCAAGTTCGCGCGCGAGTTCGCCAAGCTGTGTCCCGGTTTCGAAACCGACATCCACGGCCTGGTGGAGATCGAGGACGAAAGCGGTAACGTGCACTACTACGCTGACTGCGTGGCCCAGCCGGGCGCCACCGCTGCGCCCAAGGCGCGTAGCGCACGTGCATCGGCCAAGGATAAGCTGGTGCAAGTGGGCAGCGACGGCCCCTTCGGCCGCACCCTCTGACGCGCCACTTGACGCGCCACCTGGCATACCGGTCAGGCCAGAACCGAGGGTGAGCTATGGCCCTCGGTTTTTTCTATTGTTTTGGCTCAAGTAGCGATATCTGTTGATTGGCCCGTGCCACGCTCGGTAGGCTTGTCATTCGGCGTCAATAGGAATCGCTACTTGAGCCATTGTTTTGATAGCTGATAGCGCTTTATGGACGGGCGCTAGGGCCCGGTTTGGCTAGTTTTTTCACCCGGTGGCTGATCAGCCCGCACGCGCCAGAAGCGCGCAAAGCGTGGCAGACCGCCGGCGTGCGTGCCGTTGAAGCGGTAGGTCACCAGCGTGCCCAGCGGTGGCGGATCGCGGCGCAGTGCATCGCTCAGGCCGCTGCCCAGGCGAAAGCGCTGGCCGTCCGGCATTTGCACCAGCAGCGCCCCGGTCTGGCCCGCGTACTTGCCGCGTCCCGGTACATGGCCCACCACCAGGCCTTCCGCATCGTCGAAGGACTTGAGCTTGAGCAAATCCTCGCTGCGCCCGCCGCGGTAGGGTGCATCGCCCCGGCGCAGCATCAGGCCCTCGGCGCCGGCCTTGTCGTGGGCGCGCAGCTGCTGCATCAGCTCGCCATGGCTGGCCACGCGCCACTGCGGCACCGCCTGCACCCAGGGCTGGCCAATGGCTTCGACCTGGCGTTGCAGAGTGGGCAGCCGGGCATCGAAACCACCCGGCGCGCTGGGCACATCGAACACCATGTAGCGCAGGCCGCGCCACTGCGCGTCGTCGGGCGTGCCGGCCGCCACTGCGGCCTGCGCGGCGGCGAACCGGCCGCGTCCGGCCCACAGCTCGCCATCCAGGGGCTCTGCCGGCCAGCCGGCGGTAAACCAGGCGGGTGCGCGAATCGGCAGGCCCTGGCGGCTTTGCAGCTGGCTGCCCGTCCACAGCGCGCGTACGCCGTCGTATTTCTCGCTGACCCGGTAGGCGGTCACGTCTATTCCAGGGTGGTAACGCTGTGCCAACGTGGGCGAGGGCGGAGCGGCATGCGCCGCCATGCAACCCAAAATCATCAAAAAACATAGCTGCAAACGCTTTATATATAAGCGCTGCATGTGAAAAACATGCTCAGTATCATGGCGGTTCGGGCGCAAAGTGGCATCAACGCGGCGCATGGGATCTCCCGGGTGGCTTGTCGAGGCCGCATGAACATGCTTGCACAGGGGCAGCGGTGGTGCGGCGGCCTCGGTGGTGAATTCGGGAGGCGGGGGCGAGCCCGTAAACTGTAGGCGTCATTCACCCCCCTAAGGAGCACCGATGTTTCCCGAGTATCGCGACCTGATTACCAAGATCAAGGGCCAGGACGGCCACTTCACGCGCCTGTTTGACAAGCACAACGAGCTGGACCAACTGATCAAGAACATGGAGGCGCGCATCGTCGCCGCCACGATCCATGAGATCGAGAAACTGAAGAAGGAGAAGCTGCTGCTCAAGGATCAGATCTACGCGCACCTGCGGCGCGTGGACGGGGCGCAAGCCTGATGCTGCCTGCCTGAACCATCCAGCCCCGCAGGCCATTGTTGCTGGCAGGGTTTTTTCATTGCCGGGCCGCCCCAAGATGAAAAGCCCCCCTCGGGGGGCAGCGGACTACGCGAAGCTAGTGTAGTGTTCCATTCTGTTTGGAGCTTAATCGGCTATTGGCCCGAATGACCTTCTGCAGGATGTCGCGGGCGCTCTTGGTCCAGATGAACGGTTTGGGGTTGGTATTGTGATGTGCCACGTA
>Ga0209794_1002150_pt1 | contig 11350 bp, 7 predicted proteins | sample EBPBio232013_DNA_FD_185869 | JGI IMG/M metagenome (GOLD analysis project Ga0209794, IMG submission 185869) | Wastewater treatment Type I Accumulibacter community from EBPR Bioreactor in Madison, WI, USA - Reactor 1_5/23/2013_ DNA (SPAdes)... | ecosystem: Engineered > Bioreactor > EBPR >... | reverse complement strand
ACACCAATCCAATCTATGCCCTCTTGAATATAATCCAAGGTGGCTCCCGTTGAACTCCCACCGGAGAATGCATCTGAACCTGAAGAACCAAAATAAGCGCCATCTTGGGTACTTCCGCTTAAAGGCCGTTGGGCATAAACCACAACTTCACGAAGCAATTTCCCTTTTATGGGGTCATCATCATTTCCATAAACATCATCATCCCATAAGCCCAAAGGGTCTGTAAACAAAACCGGGTTATTGCTCATGGCCAGGTATGAAGATGCATGCTGCATCAATGGGTTGGCTTGGCACCAGCGGCCCAATTGGGGATCATAGGTCCTGAATTCAAAATCATACCAGTTCAATCCATACAAATTCCCTGTAGCATCGGTAAACTCATTTTGCTCTAGGTTTGGGTGCTTAAATTTATATTTTGACTTCTGTTAGCTCTTGCAAAAAATGTATCACTAAAATATTTATTTACCACTGTTCACCTAGGACCTAGAAGCTGTAAATGAGAATTTTATTTTACCAAAAAAAATCTTCTAATTCGTAAATAGAGCCAAATTAATCTCCAAATCCTTGAAATTATCAAAAAATTCTGGAATTATATAGTATTCCTCTGTACCAAATTTTTCAGTATAATACTCTAAAAATATGACATTAAAAACATGAAGATTACGCTTTCTTATTATTTTGGTGGATGAAAACATACCATCTTCCGAATAGATAACAATGTTACTACCCTCAAATTGAATTTTACGAACTATATTTCTAATCAATCTCCTAGGCTTAATTGCAGCGCTATAAAATCCGATAAAAAATACAGGAAAAGTCAACAATACAAAAATTAGAGACGTTTCAGAAAATCCAAGTTTAATAAAACCAACGACGACAGATACTAGTAAAAAAAGTGGAAAAAAAATGAATGTTTGTCTAACCTGTTTGGTTCTAAGAACAATAAATTCTTTTCCTTTTGTATTTAATTCAATAGTTTTCATTTATTTTTTATTCTGCAAAAGTGGCTTTAAATTGTCATAATAATAAAGAGCATAACTTGATGCAGCGCGAAAAAACTGAGCATTTGAAGCGGGAAATAAAATAACATTCATATTGCTTCCACCCCCGAATATAAATGCGGCAGCATCGTTTGAAATACTCAGAGCATTCTGCATAGGACCAGTTTGGAAAAAGCATTTGTTTAGAACAGAATAATCATAAATTTTCCCTGCAACCCCACCCAAATTTGATGGAACAGCATTTCCAATTCGAGAATTTCCTGAAGAGAATGCGGCAAGTCTCATCGAATTCATGCCTATTCGTCCAATACCATCAACTACTGCTAGTGAGGACAAGCCTCCAGTAATAACTTCACCAAAAACCCCAGCAGTTACCTCTAATCCGCCTCCTATCAAGCCTAAGGAAGCATCAGCTATTCCAAACCAGTCAACGGTACTTGACCCATGCGGAGAATCACTAATTTTCAATAGATTTTCAGGTAATAAAATCTCCTGATTAAATCCCAAACCGGAAACGGATTTTCCTATTACAAATTGAAGGTTCAGCAGGTATTGGTTGTATTCCATTTCGGTTACTTGTTCTGAAGAATAATTCCCGTTGAAATTAGTATGATTCAGCGTAAATCCAATTTTCCCTGATATCCCACCTACCAGGAGTCTTCCGTTTTCATCCACCCCTCTCCAAGCTGTATAAGGTCCATCATCCTTTCCATAAACATCATCATCCCATAAGCCCAAAGGGTCTGTAAACAAAACCGGGTTATTGCTCATGGCCAGGTATGAAGATGCATGCTGCATCAATGGGTCGGCTTGCCACCAGCGGCCCAATTGGGGATCATAGGTCCTGAATTCAAAATCATACCAGTTCAATCCATACAAATTCCCTGTAGCATCGGTAAACTCATTTTGCTCTATGAATTGGTGGTTGTATTTGTAATCACTTCCTGTTGGAAGACTCGGAGCCTTTGTGGCCTCAAATACCAACCCAAATGGATAGTAGTGAAACTCCTCTAACAATGCTCCGGTATAATGCGTAACGAACAGATTGTCGGTGCGTACACTAATGCCTGATTGGTTACTACTAAATACATACAAAAAACCATTCTGAGGTATAGTAAATAATTCAGTTGTGGTAGTTTGCCATGCCGATGATTGGGACAATTGGATAACTTGACTCATTTCTGGCAGTAACTGCATGGTTTCATCAAATAGCAGGTAATTCAAAAATGCCATCGCATGTGTGGTATCGGCATTTTGTTGTTGAAGTTCATTAATACTAAGGGTTAATGTACCAACGTCAAGTATTGCCTGCTGTGCCGCCTGGCTTATACCCTCAAGAGCAGCCATGGGGCCTGAAAGTGCATTTACTAAGCTATACACCAAACTTTGAATTGGAATGGTTGAACTATTTGCTGAGGAACTAAGTAGTGATTCAACACCCAATTCAACCTGATCTCCTGCCATTACTTTTAGCATTAATCCAGGTCCAATAATTTTCCCCTCAGTTGGATTTAAATTGGCAGAATAAAGATTAGTAGTATCCTCACTAAATGGTCTGTTAGCTCGCGTATCATCTAAATGATCAAACAACTGTTCTTCAATGGGAGCATACACTACTTCACTAGTTGCAAGATAAGATACTGGTAAATTTGGAACACCAGTATTACTCAAGGTATCTGAATTTAGTGAACTATTGATTAGATTTAACACATTTCCAGGGTCTTGATCAGGGCTTCCTGCTTCCGGCCAACTGATTCCTGACGCGCCACCACCAAGTGAACCAATGGAATTGGATTCGCTTTCGGTAATAATGCTCCGTATATTGTCAATATGGTCCTTAATGTAGTAATCATACGTATAAATTCCCTGAGCCTGATTAACGCGAATTCTACCTTCATCATGATGAATCATACTTAGAGCCCCATTGGAATAAATTACTTCACCTATGTAATCAAAAGATTTAGTGGAATTGTTAACTTGAGTAAAGGCAGTTTTACGAAGGAGAGTTCCATTGGCGTCGTAGAAATACTTTATTGTATTCCCGTTATTAAATATTATTTCAATCGGTTTATTTAATCCTGCCCAATCCTGCCGAATAGATTGGATTCCTTTATTTAAATCAGATTTCAAATTTCCATTCTGATCATAAGAATAGTCTTGGGCACCAACAACATCCCTAAAATCTCCTAAACCATCATGTAGGGAGGGATTTTTGCTTTGAGAGCTTGAACTCTCACTTACTTCTAACAGTTTATTGGTCCCTGTCTCATAAGTGTAATTCAGATCGTCTAAGGTTATAATATTACCCAACCCATTTGTAGCCTTATGGGCCATAGTTAGTATATTTCCATTTGCATCATAGGTAGTATTATACATGGTAAAATCCTTCTCCGTCTTAATAAAGGAATTTGGAGAATTTACTGATGTTTGATTATAATCGGCATGTGTTAAATTTCCCTTGAAATCGTAAGTGTAACCGTATGATCTTAGTTCTTTTCTCGTACCCTTGTTCCTCCATTTGACACCGGCAATTCTTCCATTCTTGTAATTTTGGTCAAAACCATAGTCATAGGAAATTTCCATGCCGAAATAGTCGGTTGAATTTTCAAGTGCTACAAATTGCTTATTTATACCAATTAACCAATTCCGAATATTATATGAATAATTAACGTTGTAGCCAAAACCACCCAATTTCCTTACTGTTAACCTACCAAGGTTGTCATAATAATACTGTCCTATTGTTCTATAATTTTGAGCACCATTTAATTTATGCTCCGCTTTAGTTAATCTTCCGTAAGCATCATATGTAAATCTCTTATAAATTGTAATTATACCAGGATGAGTAGAAACATAATTTTTCAATAAACCTCGAAAATCAAACCCGAAGGATTCATAGGTTAAGAGTCCATTAATTCCTCTTTTTGCATTTTGAATGAGCTCCCCTCTATTGTTGTAAAATACAATACTAGTTGTCTTTGAACTTGAATTTGAAATATTTGATACAGAACCGGTAAATCTTCCACGCAAATCATTTGTTTTGTTAACCTGATAACCATTTGTTTGGCTGCTCAAATTTTGAGAAAAAGCAATGTTTGAAAACTGGTAAGAATCATAGTAGTTTGAAAGTAAAATTTCAACATCTGTAAAACTTGTTTGATAATCTGAATTCGAGCAAATCTGGCTGAAGCCAATATACTTTAAGAAATCAATTCCAACTGCCGGATTGTTTACCAAGTTACTTAGTTCGATTGGCAAATAAGGGATAGCTGTGCCTGAAGGATAAATCATATTGACCCCAAAAGGCGATGTTACTGAAGTCGAGGTAGTAGAACTGTAGGTTAATTTACACTTTCCCTTTTGAACTAATCTTCCTTGAATATCATACTTAAAAAAAGACCATTTAGATTCACTTCGTTCATTTGGTTCCTGACTTAAAACCAACTTATTGTTCAAATCATAAACAAAATAACTCGGTTCAATACCCGGTTTCTTCTGGGCATAAACAAGTCCCTTTTCATTATAAAGGTTAACAAAACAAAGCCCATTTAAAAGCTGACTTGTAAAATTGAATGAATTTGCTTGGAGACTTTCTACTCCTTTTGGAGTGACAGTTACTCTAAGATTACCAAAAATATCGTAAATATAAAATGTTTCGCTTTTTGCAGTTGGGGTTCCGTTATAATAATGGCCTTCACAAACCAGTTGGCCTACCTCATTGTAATACTGAATATTTACAGTTTGGGTGCCATCTTCATCCACGGTTATTTTTGAAAATAATTTTTCATAATTCCCTAAAAAAACAGGCAAAGAACTTGAATTCCCTGATATTGAAAACTTTGGTATTGTAGTATTTTCAATAAACCCTTCTTGATATTTTATGTATGTTCCTGTTCCAACCCAACTATTTCCTTGGGGAAAATACTTTACCAAATTCCTATCTGAGCTTTCTTCAAACTCCGATTTTGAGTAAAGATAATTTTCACCTGTATATCCTAGCTCACTATATGATTGATTCAAATTTGATGAAATGTTACGAGTAAAACTCCCTGAACTCTCAGATTTAAAAAATGGCAATGGAGTAATTTCTTGCTCACTCCATTCATTATAATTCCTAGCTTCTACAAAATCCTTACCGGAAGTAAATTGTCTTCTAATTACCTTTTGTGTTGTCCTGCCATATCCATCAAAATAAATACTTGTCAGCAAAGAACTACTTGCATTATCTTTAATATTGTTAAAATCAGAAATTGTCTTAACTGGAACAACTGGATGGTATTCCCTTATACTATTTAACGTAATAGGACCACTAAATCCAGCAACAGGTATTGAGTTTGAACTACCTAAAGGAGGAAGAGAATTAGAATTCGGTTTGTTGCTTTGGGAAAAGGCATCTAAAATCAATAAACAGAATAGAAATGTAAGAATATGTCGCATACTAGTATTCCTCCTTTATTGAATAAGAAAAACTCTTCAAAATATTTCCTTCATTGTCATAAACAAATGAAAGTCTACCTAATCCATCATATTCCATTCTTGAAATATCAATCCCACCTTTAGAAACAAACACATTCTGATAATAATTATCAAATCCTGAAATACTGATTTGAGCCCCTTCTCTAAAAATTACAATCTGGTCTATAAGGCAATTTCCACTTATTTCAACTGTTATACCTCCCGTAAAAACAAGTTCATTTAATGTCCAACCATCTACTACTCCAATTATGGTCGGCGTTAAACTTAAAGAATTGGCTTTTAATATAGAGGTTCCATTTCGGGTCCAAAATCGGAGAATATACTTTTGTGAATTACTTAATGATGCTCCATTGAATGAAATAGTAATACCAGAAATATTTAGTGAATAAGATCCTGCACGAGCAAGTCCGCTCTTGGGTGCTAGAGGCCATGAACTTCCGGGACTATTGCTAAATAAAAAATTACCCTTAGTTGTGCCATTCCCTAAAGCACCTTCAATATCTTCAAAATCAACATAAGCCATCTCAGTCGTCTTACAACCATCACAAACTGAAATGATCTCATCCTCAAATTGGTCATATATCATAGATGAATGATTATTCCCATTAGTAAGCTGATTCAAATTATTATTGTTGGTATAATTACTAAAAAATGATTCCAGATAATAATTGGATGACTTTAATATTGAACCATTGATATAGTTTGAAAATATGAAATTACTAATGGATGCTGAATGGATTTGTTTAAGAGAAAATTTTCTAGCAAGATTAACATGATTAGAAGTTGGATCAACAGTATATTCAAAAAAACTACCAGCTTGAATAAATTCAGTTCCAGAACCTTGTCTCACAGTTTTGACTACCTCAATTGGATAAGCCATTCTGTTAGATGATCTTAAATATAATAAAGCCTGTGAAAAAGGTGTGTTATTAACAGAATTTGGTATTGAAAAATCCCCGGCAAACTTATAGTAATTTGTCTCAATGGTTCCATTAAACTTAGTTGTAATTGTTTTTATAGGTTGATAATGTATTTCGTTGAATGCTGGTTCAAAGAAAAAATCCACCTTTTCGGTGCTACTTGATGTTGTAGTGAAATACCTCCTTTTCTCCGTACTTTTCAGTTTTGAAAATGTAATTAACAAATCAATTTGATAAGCACTTAAGTAGGATTCACTGGTCAAAGAAGGTACAATTAAATTAATATCCTGAGAATTAGAAGAAACTTGGTAAATCTGGGGTTCTGGAAGAAGAAATGCTAGTGAAAGGGTGTCATAATTTGAAACAAAATTACTTTCATATTCAAATTGCTCCTCAAAAGTTTTTGTAATCCCGTCTGGCTTATAATGCGTTACCTTTTGCAATCTGCCCGGAATAGATGGATCAAAAAGGAATCTGCCCCCAAAATTAGCAGAAACAAAATTAGTTTGATATTCTTTTTCAATAATATATTTATAAACTGTACAAGCCTCATCTGCGGAATTAATAATTCGTACTTTCTGATAGAAAACACCTTCATCTATGATGTTTGGTGAGAAATCACTAAGAACAGATGACCTATAAAGACAAAGACTCTGGCAATAGTTTGTTACCAATGGCTGATTTGGAGGGACAGCATACAAAGTCACTGGTCTCAAAAATTTACTAATATTTGGTCTTTTCCTTGAATAAGATCGACCATTAAAATAGAAATAATTTGTATATAATCTATCACCAATTCCTGATTTGGTAACTATTTGTTTTAACCTTAATCCATCTTGAACTAAACTATAACCTGGTTCGGAGGTTGAGGAATTAAGTTCGTAACTAAATTCCTCTGTTTTTCCAGTACCATAATCAATTTTCTCTAAAATCATTGCCTTTGCAAAAGTTAAATCCGGATCCCTATTTAAAGAAGGATAATCGTCTAAGTAATAGCCAGCTGATCCAGTTACATCAGCTCTGTAGGAAGTGGAAGGCAACATGGAATAAAAAGTACCATTTGGATTAACTAATGAAAAAGTTTTATTATTAAAATAGCCTTGTAAGTCCTGACTTGGTGTTCCAGGTGATGGAAGATCAATTTGATTATAATAGAAATTAGTGGAAGGTTGAGTGAAACTTAAGCTTTTTCCGAATTTTTGAACACTTGCCAACATCATCCTTTTGCTTGCCAAGCCACTTCCAATCCCATTAGCCTTAACTCTGTAAAAGTAATTAAGCACAACTCCTTCAAAAAGACTATTAGAAATAAAATGACTTATTTTACTCAGACTTTTCTCCCCCAAAATATCTTCCCGATCTGAATACTCTAACAAGAATCTATGCTGATTGAAATCTATCTGAATAGGTCTTTTAGTTCTAATATGAGAAATTATATTTATTACATCATAGTCATACTTTTCAATTGTAGAATTACTAGAGTTTAAATTTGAGGGACAATTTTCTCTAAAAAGTAATCTTGATTCAGTTTCAACTTGATCTATCTGTACTGAATAAGTATATTCATCTGAATAACTAATTGTAAGAACTTGCCCATTAGGAGATTGCACTTTTGTAAGAAACCAAGAAGAAACGCTTTCTGAATTTTGCACTGAACCGGATTGAAGCCTTGTATACTCCTTTTCAGTGAATGAATAATTAACCCCGGATTCGTCAGTTATCCTAAATGAATTTGAAAACCCATCAACTACTCCAAAGTCAATTTTTATGGAAGACTTTGGGAACGTAACAAATTGATTACCTTTTTTAATAAACTTAACTGTACTTGTTCCTATGTTTAAAATAAAGAAGTCGGGCTGTCCATCCTTTGTCCCCAGGTAAAAGCCTTTTAGGAAATTATTAATATCCGGATAACTTGCATTTTGCCAACGCCAGCCAGGACTTGGAACATTTTGATAATAACCATTTGCTCCGTTATCATTTAATCCACAAACAACTTTGGTTATAGAACCAATTCCGGAAAGTTGCCATCCAAGTCCAACTCTACTGCTTCTTTGGTTTACTTTTACACCTTTACCAGAATAAGTCAAGCTTAAGTCCAAGCCAGAAAGTCCTGAAACGGCCTTTAACAAAGGTATCTTGACATGCAAAATCCCGGTTCCCTCATTTACATTGGATCCAAAATTTTGTTGATCATTTAAACCCATACTCAGCTCCTCAAAATTCTCAACAAAAGGAGTTTGACCATAGATACTAGGACAAGATAGACCAAAAATCAATTGAATAAAAAAAAGAAGAAGGTAGTTTTTCATAAGCTAAATCGAATTGTAAAAAATTGTTGATTTCTTTGTTTAAATGCCAGTAGATTTAATCCAATTTGAGTTTTTATGTAGTTATTATTTTCTACACCAATTTGGAATCTATAGTTAGGTTTTCTTTCTATTTCAAGGTCACTATTATTAGGAAATATAAACTCATAATTAATAAAAATATAGGCTTTTCTAAACATTTCCCTTTTAACCATAAATCCTATAATTAGGGCCTCATGTTTTATTCCTTGCGGAATCTTTTCTCCAAAAATTGCTGTTGAATTACCGATACTACCAACTATACTTGCCTTAGTGTTTATGTTATATTGTAATCCAATCAAAACATCTAAATTTATTATATTTCTCGGTATGGATGGTCTTTGAGGACTCCAGATAAATACTCCTTTAAATCGGCTTCGAAATGGCAATTCACGGCATGAATTTAGCTTGAAAAGTTTTGTAGAATCAGAATTAATACTGTCCTTAATTGATTTGATTTTCTCCTTAATCTGTTTGACTTGTTCTTCAGCTTTTTTCCTTTCTATCAGGTTAATATTTGGCTGATTATAAGGCAACTCCTTATTAACCTTAGCTTTTGTTTGGTAATTCGCAGGTAATTCAGGAGCCAAACTCGAATTTTTCACTTTTGATAGTGCTTCATTATAAACACTAGTTCCACAACTTATCGCATTGGAAATATTGCTAAGTTTATATTTTTTTAGGGTATGATCTAATACAAATTTTTTTTGAAAATATGAATAGTGTGCTTTTTTAAATTCCTTAATAGTCTCTTTCTTTTGATTAAGAAAAAGTTCTCTTTTTAAAGAATCTAACTCATTCGATTTAACTAATTGTTGTGTTTTAAGTAAAAATAATAACGAATCTCTTGTCGTTTTTAGCTTTTTGATTTTATCATCACAAGATAAACCATTATCATGTTTCACAAATCCCTTAAAATACAATTCATCCTTTTTAGAAAAATGAGGAATTTGCTTTGCGCAAAGGTTAATTGTAACAAAATATTTCTTTTGCTCCAATTTCAAAGAATCTATACAAGTAGTGTTTCTGTTCTCTGCAGAAAGTTGGGTTGTTAGTATAATGGGTAGTACCAACAACCTATAAAAAAATTTCATTTCTTAAGGCTATGATAAATTTTACATCTTAGTTATTGATAAAACCAACTGAGGTCAATTTTACAAAAAATTTACTCAAAATTAAAAAATCCACTCCCTTTTCCCTAGAATTTGTGTATAATATTTGGAAAAGCCTGACAAGCAAGGCTTTAATTTTAACTAATTTCTACTGTTTATTTTGAATTTGAAGTAATACGCAAAATTTATTCTACTTAAACTTATAGAAGTCATCCTACTTGTTCTGAAGAATAATTCCAGTTAAAATTAGTATGATTCAGTGTAAATCCAATTTTCCCTGTAATCCCACCCACCAGGAGTCTTCCGTTTTCATCCACCCCTCTCCAAGCTGTATAAGGTCCATCATCCTTTCCATAAACATCATCATCCCATAAGCCCAAAGGGTCTGTAAACAAAACCGGGTTATTGCTCATGGCCAGGTATGAAGATGCATGCTGCATCAATGGGTCGGCTTGCCACCAGCGGCCCAATAGGGGATCATAGGTCCTGAACTCAAAATCCTTCGCCTACTCAAAATTCAAAGCCAAAAACTAGATTTACAACTTGTCAAAAAAGCCCGCTATTTCCCCTTGGTGGCTTTTAAAATCTCTTTTTCTTAGGATGTTGTCTGGTATCATAAAACACCAACAGTTCATAATGCAATTTACTAACCTTATAAATTAACAAGTTGTGCTTAGTTATCAAGACCTCAAACACCTCCTTTTTCCCTGAACTCCTATGTGTAACAACACCAGATTGTATAATGTCAATCGTTTTAGTGGTTTGATTAACAAATTTAATTATTTCCTTTTCAGTCCAGTCTTTTTGTAAGTATGCAATAACCCGGTCAAAACTATTTTTTGCCCTGTTCGACCAAATTACTTTTTTAACCATTTTTCGTAACCCTTCATCACTTCCTCATGCGGTGTAAATTTGCCTTCCTGTATTTCAGTTATTGCAAGCTCCACTTCCACTTTAATTTCATCATGAAGCTCATCCCAAAAGTCAACCGTTTCTGTCTCCTCTTTGATAACAGCTTTTAGTCTTGAGATCAATTTCTCGCTTTTTATACCCGCTATCTTTTCGAGTAACCAGTTTTTTTCAAACTCTATATTCATGAAAGCATGTTCTTATCATCTCAAAAATACAAAACTTCCCTATTTTTTTTAATATCTACTCAAGCGGATGGAACCTATTAATCAGTTCCCATAGTTCATCAATGGAGGTCTGAGGGTAACCGTCTCTTGAGAATATCCACTAGTGACCTGCCAAAAGCTGCACCTGCCGCAGTGAAATTTTCTTTTCATTTAGCAAATTGGCAATTACACTGGGTAATTCCGGAAAACGCTTTCCAAACCAATGCTCCCAATCAAAGCTTCGCCCCATACTGGCCCTTGGGCATAAACCACAACTTCACGAAGCGATATCCCATTTATGGGGTCATCATCGTTTCCATAAACATCATCATCCCATAAGCCCAAAGGGTCAGTAAACAAAACCGGGTTATTGCTCATGGC
>Ga0209794_1002148_pt1 | contig 11370 bp, 8 predicted proteins | sample EBPBio232013_DNA_FD_185869 | JGI IMG/M metagenome (GOLD analysis project Ga0209794, IMG submission 185869) | Wastewater treatment Type I Accumulibacter community from EBPR Bioreactor in Madison, WI, USA - Reactor 1_5/23/2013_ DNA (SPAdes)... | ecosystem: Engineered > Bioreactor > EBPR >... | reverse complement strand
GTTGCTGGAGCCGATCGGCAACATCCCGCCTGCTGAGGCCGAGGAGCGCTATTACGCCACGCTGGACCAGCCAGCTATGGCCGCATAACTTAAACCAAATGGCCTCCGGCAAACCCGGGGCGGTTCAGTCGCAAGATGCTCGCGCATTTCCGCATGCTCGTGCAGGAGACGGTCAAAGCGCTCCATCAGTGCGCCATGCGCAACGAGCCCCTGCTCCTGAATCTCGACCATGCGCGGCAGAATGTTGGATACCGCATCCATGCCCGAGTTCATCCGCCCGAAGCCCTGCGCCATGGTGGCCACAACGCCGACATCGGAGATGCCCCCGGCGCTGCCGCTGGCGCCGGAGCCGCCCGTGCCCATCATGCCGTCGGCGATCAGGCGGGCGAGTTCGCGCGTGTCGCCCTTGCCCGGCTCAAGATGCGAAACCGTGGCGAGCCAGGTCGAGAACTCCTCCTTCATCGCCCCGATGGCGCTGTTGCCGAACTTGGTGAGCAACCCGACGACGAGCGAGCCGAACAGACCGAAGAGCGAGGAGGAGAAGCCCGTCGCCATGCCCTTGAGCGGCACCTGAAGGCTGGCGAGGAGCGATTTCATCGCATCCTGCGGCGCGGCGGTGGAGGTGTTGAGGCTGCCGATGATGCCGCCCACCGAGCCGACCATTTCCATCAGGCCGATAAACGTGCCGATCAGGCCCAGAAAGACGAGTAGGTTGGCGAGATACGACAGCTGGCTGCGCTCATCCGCGAGCCGCTGTTCGATGCCGTCGATGACGCTGCGCATGGTGGAGACGGAGATATTGACGCTTTTCGCGCGCAGCAGCTCGTCATAGGCGATGTCGAACACATGCCCGATGGACTTGGGGCGCGAAAAGACTACACCCGGCTTTATGCAGCGATAATGGCGCCAATAGGGGTCTTCAATGGTTTCCGTGCGCTCGAAGCGCGCATCCTCGAAGGCTTCCTGCAGGGCCGCAAAGCCCACGGCGTCGGAGCTGACCTTGAGCACACGGCGGAACGAGAGAAAAATGCCGATGCCGAACATCAGGATAATCGCCGCGTTCAGCACGAGGTTCGCTTTCACGCCCTCATGGATGAACTCGAAGGCGATGTAGAGCAAAACCCCCATGCCGGCGAGCACCGCGCCCATGCGCAGCAACTGGCCGCGGATGACGCTTTTGAGTTTGGCTTGCTGTAATCCCTGCTGGTGCGGCATGTCAGCGTCTTTCGGCGTTGGGGGGCGTCGCGGCCGGGGCTTCGGTGCCATTGGCACCGTATCCGGGCAGGACGCGCAGGTTCAGCTTGTCGTTGGTGGCTTCGCGCGGGCTGTCCTCGATCCGCACACTGATCAGCTTGGGGTCCACCCCCTTCGCGATCAGCTTCTGCCGCGCGAACATGGCGCGGTAATAGGCCACGCGGCGGCTGTCGGAGAGGCCTCCGGCGCTCATGTTGGCATAGGCCGTGAGCTGGTAATACACCGGGCGCGGCAGCCCGAAGGTCGCGGCGATGAAGGTCTCGATCTCGTTGAGGGAGTCCGCGTCCACATTCGTGGCGCGCGGCTGGAACATCACCGTCAGGTTGGTTTCGGCGGAATCGATCCGCACCTTGCCCGCGCTGGTATCGGCCACCGCGGTGGCCTGAGAGCGGACAATGGTTTCAGCGGCTTGCGTGTTGAAGGCGGGCGGCGGCGCTTCAGAGGCGGAGGTGCCGGTATTGCCCTTTTTCCGCTCGTTCTGGAGAAGATCCACCAGCTTGTCGGCCATTTCCTCGCCCGAGACATTGGGCTGGGAAACATTCACGCCGATGGTGCTGGCAATGCGTTCGACAAGCGCGCGCGAGGTGTTGGCCGAGGCGGAAAAGAACGCCACGGACAGGATCATCATCACGAAGATGAGGATCATGACCATCGTGGTCAGGGCATCGACATAGCCCGGCCAATGGTTTTCCGATTCTTCAGCGGCGCTCACGTTTTACTCGGCTTTCTGCCTGTGTCCGCCCGAGCAATATAAGAATAGGTTTGTTGTGCGGTTAACGTGTCAGGCCGCCAGCCCCAGTTTGGCGAAGATTTCCCCGCGCGGGCCATCGGCCACCACGCGCCCGCCATCCAGCCAGATGATCCGGTCGACCAGCTTGAGCAGCGGCAGCCGATGCGTGGCGATAATGAGCCCGGCTTCCCCCGTGATCGTGCCCAGCTCCGCGATCAGGCGCGCTTCAAGGCCATTGTCCATCGCAGAGGTCGGCTCATCGAGAACATAGAAGGCACTGTGTTCCATCAGGGCGCGGGCAAGCGTCACGGATTGGCGCTCCCCGCCCGAAAGAGCTTGCCCGCGCGGGCCCACCTCAAGGCTGTAACCCGAGGGGTGCAGGCTGGCAAAATCATGCACGCCCGAAAGGCGGCACACCGCCTCGAACCGTGCACGATCAACATCCCGCAGGCCCGCCGTGAGGTTTTCCTCCAGCTTGCCCTCAAAGAGCATCGGCTCCTGCGGCATGTAGCTGATCAGGCGGCGCAGGGCGGCCGGATCAAAATGGTGGATGTCGTGCGATCCCAGCAGGATCTTGCCGCTTTCCGGGCTGTGAAGGCGCAGAAACAGTTTGAGCAGGCTGGATTTTCCGCAGCCTGTCTTGCCGATGATGCCGATGCGCTCACCCGGCTTGATTGTGAGCGAAACATCCTGAAGCGCGCGGCGCTGCTCGCCCTTGTAGCGGAAGCTGACGTGATGCGCCTCCAGCTGGGGGGTGACGCTGGCGGCATCCGCAAAGCGCTTGTCGGTGCCGCTCTCCGGCTCCGCCTCGATCAGCGCCAGCTGGGTGGAGACGCTGCGCGCGAGCTGAACGCAGCGGAAGCTGGTGCCGATCAGCTGGCTGATGGGCAGGATGATACGGTTGAGCAGCAAGGTACAGGCCGAGAGTGCGCCCACCGTCATGGCCGCAGCCCCGATCTGGAACGCGCCGACAACAATCACGCCGACGAGGATCGCCTGCACCAGCACCGCGCTGCCCTGCACGGCAATGCCCTGCCAATGGCGCATCTTGTGGGCAACATAACCAAGATCATCCGCATTGCGCGACCAGCGCCCCAGCAGCATCGCGCCCAGCCCGGTCGCGCGGATGCGCTCGCGCAGGCTTGAAGCCTCCATGGCGAGCTGGGATTGCCGCCGGATCGCGCCACAGTTTTCGGTGTGTGCCCGCGCGCTCATCGTATGGGCCAGCAGGTGCAGCAGCGCGAGAGCCACCACACCAAGGGCTGGCACCGCCACCACCGGCCCGCCGATGCTCGCAACCAAGGCCAGCAGCAGCAGGAAAAACGGCAGATCGACCAGCGCGCCCACCACCAACTGGGGCAGGGCATGGGCCAGCGCATCCATATCCGGCATGGCCTGCAACAGCGGCGCGGGAGAGGCGGGCAGATCATCGAGCCGCGCAAACAGCATGCGGCTGGCAAGACGCTCCTGAACCTTCAACGCAATGTTCTGCCCCACCGCATCGGCGAGCGTGAGGCGCGCATCGCGCAGCGCAAATTCCAGAGCGAGCGCGAGCACGACACCGGCCGCCAAGGCAAACAGCGTCTCATAGGCCGCATGGGGGATCACGCGGTCGAACACTGCCATGGAGAAGAAGGGCAGCGCGAGCCCGAGGAGGTTGATGAGCCAGCCTGCCAGCGCAAGATGCACCAGCCGTCCTTTTTCCCGCAGCAGAAGCGGCATCACAAACCGCAAAGCCGCGCGTGACGAAAGGGTAGGGGCGGCAGAAGGGGCAGGGTCGGCCCGGTGCAGCCGGAACACGGCGCCTGTCGCGGCGCTCGCCAGAGCCTCGACACTGACCTCAAGGACACCTTCGCCCACGCCGAGGATGAAGCGATCCCCTTTCTCGCGGGCCAGTACCAGACGGCTGGCACCGCTGCCCAGCATGACAATGGCGGGCAGATCCTGATTCTGGAGTTGTGCAACGGCCCGCTCTTCCAGCGTCACCTTCAGGCCGAGTTTTTCGGCAAAAAGGGCAATGCCGGCGGGGTGAGCGGCCTGCATATCTGCGGGCGACGCCTGCGGGATGGTGGAACTGTCGAAATAGGCCGCCAGACGCCGTAGATCGGCAAAGGGATGGCTGTCCGGCCCCAGCGGCGCGTATTGTCCATCGCGTGCGGCAGAGGGAGGCAGGGCGGCGCTGAGTGGCTTCTGGTGCATTCCGAAAGCCCCGTTCTGGACATTCCGCCTTGGCCCGCTGCGGTTCTGGCGGGATCACCCTTGGTTTTCGCGTTTTATGATTAACAGGGCGTAAAGGGATCGCTGGCACCTTGGGCCGCACCTTCCCGAGAAGCCGGAAAACCGATGTCTGTCCTTGCCTCGCCCCCGCAGAATGCGCTCGCCCCCGGCACCCCGGCGCTCTACCTGCGTCGCTCCGACAAGATCGCACGCCGCGCCCACACCCGGCTCATCTGGACCGTCGGCCTCGGGCTGGCCCTCTTCACCACCTGGGCCGCGCTGACCTCGCTGGAGCGCATCACACGCGGCTCTGGTCGCGTCGTGCCGCAGACGCGCAACCAGATCGTCCAGCATTTCGAGGGCGGCATTGTCAGCGAAATTCTGGTGCGCGAGGGCCAGAACGTGCGCGCGGGCGCGCCGTTGCTGCGCATTGAAAACTCGTTCTCCCGCGCCGAGCTGGAGCAGAACCGCGTGGAACTGAAAGCCAAGCGCCTTCAGGCGGCCCGCCTCGATGCCGAGGCCGCAGGGCTCACCCGCTTTGATCCGCCCGAGGACATCGCCCGCGCGATTCCCTCGATCCGGGATCAGGAGATCGCGCTCTTCAAGGCGCGCATGGCAGGGCTGAACGCGCAGATCGCCGTGATGGAAGACCAGTACCGCCAGAAGGAGCTGGAGTTGGCGGAAATGAAGAGCCGCTGGACCTCCTCGCTCAAGGAACGGGAGATCGTGCTGCCACGAGTCACCAGCATGCGGCGGCTTGAGGCGCGCGGCGCGGTGTCGAACAATGAGCTGCTCGACAACGAGCGCTCGCTTCAGCAGATCGAGGCCAAGATCGCCAGCCTCGTGCATGATGTGCCGCGCCTTGAGGCAGCGGTGAGCGAGCTGGCCGCCCGCAAGACCGAGGCACGCCTGCACTTCCGCGCCGATGCGGAAAAGGACCGTCGCGAAATCGCCGTGCAGATCGCCAAGCTCGAGGAGGCGATCAACGCGATGAGCGACCGCTCGCGTCGTTCCGAGGTGGTGGCGCCGGTGGCGGGCATCGTCAACAAGCTCTTCGTGGAAACCATCGGCGGCGTCGTCAAATCGGGCGAGCCACTGGTGCAACTGGTGCCGGCCGATGCCCCGCTGGTGGTGGAGGCGCGTCTGGCGCCCAATGATCGCGCCAATGTCTGGCCGGGGCTTCCGGCGGTGATCAAGGTCTCGGCCTATGATTTCGCGCTCTATGGCGGCCTGCGTGGCAAGGTGCTGGACATCTCGCCCGATGCGCTGAGCGATGAGAAAGGCGAGCCCTATTTCCGTGTTCGTCTGGAAGCCCAATCCACCAGCTTCGGGCTGGATAAGCCGGTCATCCCCGGCATGCAGGCACAGGTGGATATCATTTCCGGCGAGCATAGCGTGCTGGCCTATCTCTTCAAGCCGATCCAGCGCCTGCGCGAGAACGCGCTGCGGCAGTGAAGGTGTGGAAGAGATTGTTTAGGTCTGCTCAGACCACAGCGAGGCCATGCTTCCTGGAGCGGTTCCCGGCAATGAACTTGCGGACATCTTCTTGCGGATCTGCTGCGTTGAACAGCCAGCGACGACGCTAGCCGACGTCACCCCACAGCCAAACCGCCATCGTGCGATGCTGGCCATCAATGACCATGAACTCCCGACGCTCCGGTGCACAACAAAAAGCGGTGTTCAGCTGTGTCCGTCGGACTTCGCAGCAGCGCCTCTTTCCAGACGGAGTGCAGGTACAGCGACAGCCCTCATTTCCAGCTCGGCGTCGCCCGCCATCGCGCTATGTGCTTATAGTCACATAGAAGGATTTTTATCACACAATCTACCTTGAGTTGGTAGTCGCCTAAAAAATGGCCGCGTATCTGCCAGCCGTTAATGAAATATTTTCAAGGGCTGATTCGTGCGCTCAAGATATGGAAATTATTTTATTTTTTTCAATTTCTCCTTCGGCCTTCTTCTGGGTTTTCCGGTCGTGGCCGTTGCGCAGGGGAAAAGCGAGTCTCTTCCAATCAAGGAAGATAGTCAGCGTTTCGGGGCGTGGGAATTGCTCTGTACGCCGCCCTCTGCGCCCAGCTCTGCTTGCCGTTTAACCCAGAAACTTGTGGCAGCAGACAAGGGAGAACCGGTCTTTCTCACGACCGTTTTGCCCACCTCCAAAAAGGGTAGTCATGTCGGCATTCTGAGTGCACCGTCGGGCGGGTATCTGCCTCCTGGCATGGAGCTTCGTATTGATGGTGGCAAGCCGTTCAAGGTGCTGTTCGAGACTTGCAACAGCATGGGGTGCCACGGTGGGTTCGAGCTTGCCGGGCGTGTCCTCAAGGAGCTTTCCGGCGGCAAGATTTTGTCGGTTCGTCTCTGGAGTACCAAGAGCGCACCCGTCGATGTGAAGATCAATCTCGACGGCTTTGGTAAGGGCTTTGCTGCTCTGAAAGAGCGGGCCTGATGCTGGCTACACAAAACAAAATCGTTGTCCGTGCGGCCTTCGCCCTTTTGTTTGGGTGTGCCGAAGGTTTCGCGTGTGACGGAACGATTGTGAATGTCGCTTCCGGTTCGGAGGTACCCTTTGCTGAGATTTCCTCGCAGATTCGGGCCAGTGCCTCGGTGCTGCTTGGTGAGCGCCACGGTGTTGTTGCGCATCCACGCTCTGCCGCGTGTCTGCTTCAGAGCTTGGCTGAAGAGAGTGGCCCTACCGTCTCACTCGTGATGGAGCATTTACGGTCCGATCAGCAGTCTGCGGTGGACCTGTACAGGGAGTCCCATCCCGAGGTTGCCGGAGGTCTGGGACCCGCGCTCAAGTGGTGGGAAACCGGCTGGCCGGCGTGGAAAATCTATCAGCCCTTGGTTGAGGCGGCCTGGCAACAGCGCGCGAGCTTGCGCGCCGGCGATATTTCCAAGGCTGACAGCGACAGGCTTAGAAATTCTGCCTCTCGTGACGCCTCTGCCTATCCCGCGCTTGTCGCGTCATGGGGCGAGGCCATGGCGGAGGCGCATTGTGGCCTCATCGAAGCCGGTCGCAAGGTTGAACTCGGCGCCCTTCAGGTCGTCCGCGACATGTCGATGGCAAAAGCCGTCGAAAGCGCTCCTGGCCGGATCGTTATGCTCTACGCCGGTCGCGCTCATATCCGCAAGGACCGCTCGGTGCCGCAGCATCTGGGAGCCCGCAAGGCGATCTCTGTTGCGCTTTGGGAGACGCGTGACGGGCGCGGGCCGGTCGATCGCGCCAAAGTCATCTCGGACTCCAAGGGACGCTACGACTTTGTCTGGTTCGTCGGGGAAACGAGCGAGCGCCCCGTCTGCGACCGTCTGCGCCAAGGGGGGCTGATCAAATGACACCCGTATCGGAAGGCGGTTACCACCGGTTACTCAGGACCCTCGTTTTCGTCTCTCCGCTCGTGGCGGCAAGCCCTGTCCTCGCGCAGGCTGTTGTTGCCAACGGTACGACTGCGACGACGGTTTCGACCGGGGCAGGGGGGCGCATCAACGTCAATATCGCGCCGGTGACGTCGAACGGCACGAGCATCAACCGCTACTCCGCCTTTTCCGTGCCGACGACGGGTGTGGACCTCAACAACCGTACCGCGGCAGCCAATACGATCATCAATGAGGTGACGGGGTCTTCGCGGACGCTTCTCAATGGTCCGTTGGAAGTGCTGGGGCCGCGCGCGCATGTCGTGCTGGTCAATCCCAACGGCGTCACGGTGGACGGCGGCAGCTTCATCAATACGGGCGGGGTTGCGATCTCGGCGGGCTCGATCCGTTATTCGGGCGGCAATGCGGTGCTCAACACCGGGGCAAGCGATATCACCGTCTCCGGGCGCGGTCTTGAGGGCGATATGACCTCGCTGCAACTGGTGGCATCAAGGTTGCGGATCGATGGTCCTGTGATCAATCGCAACGCCAGCCCGAACGCCGATATCGCCGTTGTTGCGGGCCGTCAGGATGTCACGCTCGACTCTTCCCTCGTGGCGGGTTCGACGTCCCGCCCCTGGGCCTCGCGGACGGAGTTGGGTGGGGCGTCCAGCGAGATTCTGGTGGATGTTACGGGGCGCGGCACGCTCGAAGCGAGCAAGGTCTCGGTTTCGGTGTCGGCGCGCGGGGCTGGCGTGGCGTTTGCCGGAGAGGGACACGCTGCCGTGGGCGGCTTCTCCATCACGGCGGATGGCAAGATCAGCCTGAATGGGGCGAAGATCACCGCAGAAAAAGCCGTACGCATCCGCGGCACTGAAATCGAGGTGCTCAATGCGCCTGCCCGGCAGGCGAGCGTCGAGTCCCTCTCGGGCGCGATCACGCTGGTTGCGCAGCAAGGCAGCATCGATCTGCGCGGCGCTTTGACGGGCCGTGTGCGCGATGCGGAGGATCCTGAATCGCGTGGTGCCGTCACCCTGTCCGCAACCGGGGACATTCGCGTGCTTACCGAGAGCGCGGATCGTCTCGCCATTGCCTTTGCCGCCAATGATGACCTTTTCATCTCGGCGGGCGGGGCGCTGACCAACAACACCGGTCGCCTGCTGAGCAATGCGCGTACGATCATCCGCAGCGCGTCTGTTGAGAACACGGTCGATGTTACCGGGGCGGCGAATAACGGCGACTTGATGGTGACGCAGACCAAGGGGCGCCGCTTCTGGCAATCGCTGTGGCTGCATCGCAAGAAGAGTTTCCACTACGCCCAGTCCTTCGGAAGCCTGAGGATCGCGGATCAACTGGCCTATATCGTCGGCAACAGCGTGGACATCCGGACAGGCAGTTTCCTCAATCGTGGCGAAATCGACGCCCACGACGGGGCGCTCGTTATCCGATCAACGACCTTGCGCAACGAGGGTGTCCAGACGGGCTCGGTGGTGTGGGACAAGCGTTGCGGCATCATCTGCACGGTTACCGGCAATTCCACGCTGAGCGCCTTCGGCGGCACCATCAATTCCGCACGGGGGCTTTTGCTGGAAGCCAGCGGCAGTATTGTCAACGATGCCGGGCAGATCGTTTCCTACGGCAACATGGAACTCAATGCGCCGAGCGTGACGGCGCGCGCGGCATTTGTGCCGACACTGGTGGTGCGCCCCGGTGGTCTCAATTCCTTCTTCGCGGGCAGTCAGGGCTGGATGGCGTTGCAGCCTTTCGGCGGCACCTTCATTGCTCCCAGCGGCTCGATTGCGGTGCAGACGCTGGCCCCCGTCGCCATTGAGGGGGGAGCATTTTACGCCAGCGCCGGGGTCGAAAACCCGGCGGGCGAAAATGTCATCACCCCGGCCGCCCCGGTATCGCCCATCCCCGACCACCGCACCGGCCTTTTCCGGGGGCTGCTGCGATGAGCCTTCGGCATCCGTCAGGCAAGGCGCTGTGCGCGGCCGGTTTTGTGGTGGCGTTCAGCGCTGGCACAGCCATCGCCCGTGGAGCCGCCCCCACGAAGGCAGAAGCGCCTCGCGTGCAGGGCGAAACCGTTGTCATTGCTGCGCCCAAAGGCGATCAGCCCGCCGCCAATTGCCTGCGGATCCGCCAGATCGAAGTGCGAGGCATCGAGCTTCTGCCGCAGGTCGATTTGCGCGCGGCGGTCGAGCCGCAAGCGGTGGCATGCCTGACCAACGAGAGCGCGCAGAAGATCGTTGTCGCGGTCAACGAGGCGCATTCAAAGCGTGGTTTTGTGACCACCCAAGGCTATGTTCCGCAGCAGGACATCAAGAAAAGCGGCCGCTTCATCATCAACGTCGTCACCGGCCGTGTCGGCAAGGTGATCTACCGCGAGACGCGCGCGGATCAGGGCATGCCCGACGCGTGGCGCGCGCTGCGGGACGCCAAGGGGCCGTGGGATCTGCTCTCGCGCGCCTCCGATCTCCTCGACACCCTCGACAATGCCTTCGACCGTTCGCAGCTGCTTGATCCGAAGACCGTCGGCGGCCTTAAGGGGCGGCTGGCGATGCCGCTGGACGAGGGTGAACCGGTGGACCTCGAGAAGATCCAGCAGGGTGTGGATCAGCTCAACAAGGCCGCCTCCCAGAAGGCGACCGCCAAACTGGAGGCCGGCGAGAAATCGGGCACCTCCAACGTGGTGCTGAGCGTGCCGCGCAAGGATTCCTTCCGCCTCTCCGCCGGCTATGAACTGAACGGTGCGAGCCTGAACAACACGGGCAATTCCACCGCCAAGCGCCTGCGCATGGATATCGCCAAGGACAATTGGCTGGGGATCAATGATCTCTGGTCAACCTCGCTGGCTGGGGGGCTCAACACCAATGAAGTCAAGGGCAGCGTCGCTGTGCCGTGGCGCTGGTTCACGTTTTCGCTCGATGGCGGCTATTCCGAAAGCCTGACGCCGCTCGGTTCCTCCTCCGAGTTGTTCTCCCAGACCTGGACAAGTGCCGCGAACCTCAACTGGCTCGCCTCGCGCGACAAGGACCAGCAGACGAACCTCACCGGCGGGCTGAACTGGCGTCTCAACCGCCGCTTCGTCAATTCTGTGGAGCTGACGCCGCAGACCATTTCCTTCGCCCGCATCGGTGCGAGCCATACCCGCTTCTGGGATGATCGCCAACTCGTGCTCTCGCTTGGTGCCAGTCAGGGCCTGTCCATTCTGGATGCCACCAAGGATCCTGCCAACAAGGATGGCACCACCCCGCGCGCCCAGTTCTTCAAGCTGGACGGCGCGGCCCAGTACACGCAGGCCTTCAAGGGCTGGGGCACCTGGCGCCTTGATCTCAACGGCCAGTGGACCCCCCATCCGCTCTATTCGGATGACCAGTTGATCCTGGGGTCGATATCTTCGGTGCGCGGCTTCACCCGCGCGCCTTTCCGTGCTGATCGGGGCGGCGTCCTCCGCAGCGAATTCTCGACCGCCCTGCCGATGGAGCGGATGCCGGCGTTCATCAAGGCGATCCAGCCGCTGCATGACTCGCTCGCCGGGACCCAGCTCTATTCCTACGCCGACTTCGGCTCCGGGCGCGATCTTGCCAACCGGCGCGACGTCGCGCGCGCCGCTGTCGGTGCCGGGCTTCGCTACCGCTATGGCCGCCTGACGGCGGACTTCAGCATCGCACAGCCTGTCTTCCAGAAGGGGCTCACCAGCGCCCGCGACACCTATCACCCCGAATTCTACGTCTCCCTGACAGCCAAGGCTTTCTGAAAAAGAGGATATGATGCGCCCGCTTATCGCTTCCGCCGCGCTTGCCGCCCTTGTCTCCGGC
>Ga0209794_1002146_pt1 | contig 11388 bp, 10 predicted proteins | sample EBPBio232013_DNA_FD_185869 | JGI IMG/M metagenome (GOLD analysis project Ga0209794, IMG submission 185869) | Wastewater treatment Type I Accumulibacter community from EBPR Bioreactor in Madison, WI, USA - Reactor 1_5/23/2013_ DNA (SPAdes)... | ecosystem: Engineered > Bioreactor > EBPR >... | reverse complement strand
TATTCCCAAGCGCCTGATTCCGGGCACGATCGCTCTGGGTTCCTTCACATTCACGATGGATTCCTTCCCGGGCACCCCGCAGATCCAGAACGTTATCCCGACCAACTTCTTCGGTACCACCATCTACGCCGCTCCCTGGCTGGGGATCATCGGCGGCTTGTTTATCCTGATCGCCGGCATGGTTTACCTGGAATGGATTCGTCGCCGCGCCATGGCTGCTGGCGAAGGCTACGGCACCGGCCACATCAACGAACCCGAGCCGTTCGACGCCGAACACGAAAAGCTGGCCAACCCGTTCATCGCCCTGCTTCCGCTGATCATGGTGGGTGTATCCAACTGGTACTTCACCAACAAGCTGATTCCGTCCGTCTATGGCGCTGATACGCACCAGTTTATCCCGGCGGTGATCGGCAAGGCCGCTCCGGTGGTGCAGAAGATTGGTGCCATCAAGGGGATCTGGGCGGTTGAGGCTGCGCTGCTGGTCGGTATCTTCGTGGTGATTGCCTTTGCCTTCAAGCCGGTGATCAGCAAGTTCGCCGAAGGTACCAAGTCGGCGATCGCCGGTGCGTTGCTGGCTTCGATGAACACTGCGTCTGAGTATGGCTACGGTGCCGTCATTGCCGCCATGCCGGGCTTCCTGGTCATTGCCAATGCTCTTGGCGCGATCCCGAATCCGCTGGTTAACGAAGCCATCACCGTGACCACGCTGGCCGGTATCACCGGTTCAGCTTCCGGCGGCATGGGCATCGCCCTGGCTGCGATGGCCGATACCTTCAAGGCAGCGGCTGCGGCCAACAACATCCCGCTGGAAGTCTTCCACCGGGTTGCCTCCATGGCCTCCGGCGGTATGGATACCCTTCCGCACAACGGCGCCGTCATCACCTTGCTGATGGTGACCGGCCTGACCCACAAGACGTCCTACAAGGACATCTTCGCGGTGACATGCATCAAGACACTCGCGGTCTTCGTGGTGATCGGGGTGTACTACGCCACCGGTATCGTCTGATCCAGACGAACTCCGAAAAAAACGCCGGCGAAATGCCGGCGTTTTTTGTTGGTGCTTTCGGCGATTCTGTCAAGGTATTGTTTGGAAAGCTGATAAAATGTCCTGTTCCCCAACACTGCCAACCAACGGAGAAAACAATGGCAATCGAACGTACCCTGTCCATCATCAAGCCGGATGCAGTGAAGAAAAACGTGATCGGCAAGATTTACTCGCGCTTTGAAACCAACGGTCTGAAGGTGATTGCCGCCAAGATGGCCTGGCTCTCGGCCGAGGAAGCCGGCAAATTTTATGCGGTGCACAAGGAGCGTCCCTTCTTCAAGGATCTGGTTGGTTTCATGATTTCCGGTCCGGTGATGATCCAGGTGCTGGAAGGTGAGAATGCGATTGCCAAGAACCGCGAACTGATGGGCGCCACCGATCCGAAAAAGGCCGAGCCAGGCACCATCCGCGCCGACTTTGCCGAATCGATCGACGCCAATGCCGTGCACGGCTCCGACGCCCCGGAAACGGCCGCGGTCGAGGTGGCCTTCTTCTTCCCGGAAATGAACGTTTACGCGGGCCGCTGACCTCCGATGCAAAACCTCCTTGATCTTGATGTCGACGGTCTCCATGCCTGGTTCGCGGCAAGGGGCGAAAAGCCCTTTCGCGCCCGCCAGGTGTTGCGCTGGCTGCATCGTTTCGGGGAGGGTGATTTCGACGCGATGACCGATCTGGCCAAGAGCCTGCGCGAGAAACTGCGGGCAGAGGCCGAGGTGGTGCCGCCCGCCATTGTCTCGGACAAGGTTTCCGACGACGGCACGCGCAAGTTCCTGTTCGACGTCGGCGGTGGCAATGCCATCGAGACGGTTTTCATTCCCGAGGATGACCGCGGCACCCTGTGCATTTCGACCCAGGCTGGCTGCGCCCTCGATTGCGCCTTTTGTTCGACCGGCAAGCAGGGCTTCAACCGCAATCTGTCGGTGGCCGAGATCATCGGCCAGTTGTGGCAGGCGAATCGTGCGCTGGGTGCCGATCCCAAAGGCGAGCGCATCATTTCCAACGTCGTGCTGATGGGCATGGGCGAGCCGCTGGCCAATTTCGACAATTCGGTGGCGGCACTCAAACTGATGCTCGACGACAACGCCTACGGTCTCTCGCGAAGGCGCGTCACGGTGTCGACTTCCGGTCTGGTGCCGGCCATGGACCGATTGCGCGACGAATGCCCGGTGGCGCTGGCAGTGTCGCTGCATGCGCCTTCCGATGCCTTGCGCGACCAATTGGTGCCAATCAACCAGAAATATCCGATCGCCGAGTTGATGGCCGCCTGCCGCCGTTATCTCGACAAGGCGCCGCGTGATTTCGTGACTTTCGAATATGTCATGCTCGATGGCATCAATGATAGTGACGCGCACGCCCGCGAACTCTTGGCGGTGACGCGTAGCGTGCCATGCAAATTCAACCTGATTCCCTTCAACCCATTCCCGGGTTCGCCCTTCAAGCGCTCGCGGCATGATCGGGTGCGCCGGTTTGCCGAAATACTGATGAATGCTGGTATCGTCACGACGACGCGCAAGACGCGCGGTGATGATATCGATGCGGCCTGCGGACAACTGGCGGGCCAGGTCAGGGACAAAACCCGCCGGAGCAGGTTGATCACAATTGTCGAGGAGGTTCGTGTATGAGCAGAGGCAGCTTGCGCGGAATATTGTTCGGCTTGCTGTTGGCGGCAGGAGGACTGGGCGCACAGGAATTCCAGGCTGGCGCGCCGCAGGCCAAAAAGGCCGATGGTGGTCTGGGTGCGGCACGCATCCACACTGAGCTGGCGTCGATGTATTTCCAGGATGGCAAGGTGGCGATTGCATTGGAGGAACTGGGCTTGGCGCTGGTCGCCTTCCCGAAATATGCGCCGGCCTATAGCCTTGCCGGGGTGGTGCATGCGTTCATTCGCGAAAACGACAAGGCCGAGGCCTTGTTCAAGAAGGCTATCGACCTGGCGCCTAACGACCCGGAAATCAACAACAACTACGGCTGGTTTCTTTGCCAGACGGGAAAAGAGCGGCAGTCGCTGACCTATTTTCTCGAAGCAGTCAAAAATCCGCTGTACACCACGCCGGATATCGCCTACGCCAATGCCGGCGGATGTGCCCTCAAGGCTGGCGATTTGCAGGGGGCGGAAACCTATCTGAACCAGGCCATCCGCTTGTCTGGAGGCGGGAGTGCACCAGCCCGAATCCAGTTGGTGCAGTTGCGTTACCGGCAGGGGGCCTTTGAAGAAACCCGGAAGCTGGCCAATGCCTTGTTGAAAGAATTGATCAACCCTTCTGCCGAGTTGATCTGGCTGGCGCTGCGCGCCGAACGGAAACTTGGCAATCGGGTGGCGGAAAGCACGCTGGCTGCCCAGTTGCGCGGACGCCATCCTGAATCGCGTGAATACCAGGATTTTCTCAAGGGAAATTTTGAATGAGCGAAAGTACGCTTGAGACGATGGAGATGCCGGCGGAGAATCCGGTGTTACCGTCGGTTGGAGAACAGTTGCGGACGGCGCGTGAAGGCAAGGGCCTGGCGCTGAAGGAGGTTGCCCAGACCTTGAAACTTGGCGTGCGCCAACTGGAGGCGCTGGAAAACGGCGATTGGCAGTCCTTGCCCGGAGCCACCTTCATTCGCGGGTTCGTGCGCAACTACGCGCGTTTGCTCGGCCTGGAGATTGGCCCGCTGATGGCTCAGCTTGACGATCGGTTGGAGATCAAGCAGCCCGAACTAAGCCTGCCCAAGAATATGCATGCCGCCATGCCCGAACCTTCAGGACGGATCCAGCGCCGGGATTACGCCTTCGCTTCATTTGGCCTGGTGGTAGCGGCGATTGCGCTGTTGATCTATTTTTTCCTGCCGGATGATCTCTCACGCCTGAAAAGCAGTGTGCAGTCGGTGATTGCCATGTTTTCGCGTCCGGCCCCGGTGGCAGTGCCGCCCGCGAGCACTCCCGAACAGGTTTTGCCGCCGGGGGCGTCGGTAACGCAGGTGATCAATCCGCAGAGCGTGCAAGCGGCCGAGCCGCCCGCTGCGCCGGTCGCTGCTCAGTCTACGACTCAGGCTCCAGCCGAACCGATGGCGCCATCAGGGGGGCTGCAAATGAGTTTTTCCAAGCAATCCTGGGTCGAGGTGCGCGACAAACGGGGTAACGTCGTGTTCTCGCAGCACGGCACGCCCGGGGTCGAAAAGGCGATCGATGGACAGCCACCGTTTTCGATAGTCATCGGCTATGCACCGGGGGTGGCCCTGAAATACCGCGGCCAGATTGTCGATCTGGCTCCCCATACCAGCGGCGACGTGGCCCGTCTGACCCTGGAGTGAAGTCGTGAGCGTGCAGCGCAAGCCAACCCGACGGTTCGAAGTGGGCCATGTCCGCATGGGTGGCGGTGCGCCGGTGGTCGTCCAGTCGATGACCAATACCGATACCGCCGACTATCTGAAGACCGCCATTCAGTGCGCCGAACTGGCGCGTGCCGGCTCCGAACTGGTGCGCATCACCGTCAATACGCCGGAAGCGGCGGCGGCCGTCCCGCACATCCGCGATCACCTCGATCGCATGAACGTCAATGTGCCGCTGATCGGTGATTTTCATTACAACGGCCATCGCCTGCTGACCGAACACCCGGCCTGTGCCGAGGCGCTGGCCAAATACCGTATCAACCCCGGCAATGTCGGTTTCGGCAAGAAGAAGGACGAGCAGTTCGCGCAGATGATCGAACTGGCTTGCCGCCACGACAAGCCGGTGCGTATCGGCGTCAATTGGGGCAGTCTCGATCAGGATCTGCTCGGGCGTATCATGGACGAGAACAATCGGCGTGCGGAACCGCTCGACGCCGGCGAGGTGATGCGTCAGGCGATGGTGTCGTCGGCGCTGGAGTCCGCCGCCAAAGCCGAGGAACTGGGCTTGCCCGGCAACCGCATCATTCTCTCCTGCAAGGTGTCCAGTGTGCAGGATCTGATCGCCATTTACCGCGATCTGGCCTCGCGTTCCGATTACCCCCTGCATCTGGGCCTGACCGAAGCGGGCATGGGCTCCAAGGGCATCGTCGCCTCGACGGCGGCGCTGGCGGTGTTGTTGCAGGAGGGCATTGGCGACACCATTCGTGTTTCGCTGACGCCGGAGCCGAACGGTAGCCGTGCGCAGGAAGTGATTGTGGCGCAGGAAATCCTGCAGACCATGGGCCTGCGCGCCTTCACGCCGATGGTCGCCGCCTGCCCCGGTTGCGGACGTACCACCAGCACTTTTTTCCAGGAACTGGCCGGGCAGGTGCAGGATTTCGTCCGCGCCAGCATGCCGGAGTGGAAGCTCAAATACGACGGCGTCGAGAACATGACCCTGGCGGTGATGGGCTGCGTGGTCAATGGGCCGGGCGAATCCAAACACGCCAATATCGGCATCAGCCTGCCGGGAACCGGCGAGGCGCCGGCGGCGCCAGTCTTCGAGGATGGCGAAAAAACCGTCACCTTGCGCGGTGACCATATCGCCGAGGAATTCAAGCAAATCATCGAGCGCTATGTCGCTCGCACCTATTCACCGAAAATCAAAGCATGAGTCAACAATTGCAAGCCGTGCGCGGGATGAACGACATCCTGCCGGCGGAAGCCGAATTCTGGGAACTCTTCGAGGATACGGTCCGTTCCTGGCTGAAATCCTACGGCTACCGGCCAATCCGCATGCCCATCGTCGAGCCGACGCCGCTATTCAAGCGCGCCATCGGCGAAGTGACCGACATCGTCGAAAAGGAAATGTATTCCTTTGTCGATAGCCTCAACGGCGAGCCGCTGACGCTCAGGCCCGAAGGCACGGCCGGTTGCGTGCGCGCGGTGATCCAGCACAATCTGGCGGCGCAGACGCCACAGCGCCTCTACTACCTGGGTCAGATGTTCCGGCACGAACGGCCGCAAAAAGGACGTTACCGGCAGTTCCATCAGGTCGGTGTGGAAGCTTTCGGCTTTTCCGGCCCGGATGTCGATGCCGAACTGATTTTGATGGGTGCGCGCTTGTGGGGCGATCTTGGTCTGGATGGCATCGAACTCCAGATCAATAGTCTGGGGCAGCCGGAAGAGCGCGCCCGCCATCGCGCCGAACTGATCGCCTATTTCGAGGCACACGCCAATCTGCTCGATGAGGAAGCCAGGCGGCGCCTGCATACCAATCCGCTGCGCATCCTCGATTCCAAAAACCCGGCCATGCAGGCATTGTGCGCGGCGGCGCCCAAGTTGATCGATTTCCTCGGCGAAGAGTCGCTCAAACACTTTGAAGGCGTGCAGCAGGTGCTGCGCGATGCCGGTATTTCCTATACGGTGAACCCACGACTGGTGCGCGGCCTTGATTATTACAACCTGACCGTGTTCGAATGGGTCACCGACAAGCTCGGCGCGCAGGGTACCGTCTGCGCCGGCGGGCGTTACGACGGGCTGGTCGAACAACTGGGCGGCAAACCGACGCCGGCCTGCGGCTTTGCCATGGGCGTCGAGCGCCTGATCGCGTTGATCCGCGATTCGGGCGGCGAGCCGGCGGCACCGGCGGTCGATGTGTATGTGGTGCATCAGGGCGAGTCCGCTTCGCGACTGGCGCATCGTGTTGCCGAAGGGCTGCGCGATAACGGCATCGACGTGTTGCTGCACTGCGGTGGCGGCAGCTTCAAATCGCAAATGAAAAAAGCCGATGCCAGTGGTGCCACTTTTGCCGTGATCATTGGCGACGACGAGGCGGCGACAGGCGAAGTGCAATTGAAAGCCCTGCGTGCCGAAGGTTCGGCGCAGCGACGTGTGGGCGTGGATAATCTGGCGGAAGCCATCATCGATCAACTGATAGACAGCGACGAGGAATAAGCGTCATGGCGCATTACGATCTGGAAGAACAGGAACAAATCGACGAACTCAAGGCCTGGTGGAAGATGTACGGCAATCTGGTCACTGCCGTGGTCACTGCGGCTGCCTTGGCGGTCGTCGGATGGCAGGGCTGGAAAATGTATCAAAACAATCAGGCCGGCCAGGCCTCGGTGTTGCTGACAGCCCTGGAAGACGCGCTGGCGGCCAACGATGCGCAGCGTATCAAAGTGGCTGCGGGCGAATTGACCGACAAGTTCGGTGGCACGGCCCAGGCTGCGCTGGGAACCCTGGCCGCGGCCAAAGCCTCGGTGGGTGCCGGCGATCTGAAAACGGCCAAGCTGCAACTTGGCTGGGTCGTGGAAAACGGCAAGAACGAAATCCGCGACATTGCCCGGCTGCGACTGGCTGCCGTGCTGGTTGACGAAAAGGCTTACGACGAGGCGCTCAAGCATCTGGAAGGCCAGTATGCGCCAGCCTTTGCAGCCCGTTTCGCCGAGATGAAGGGCGAGGTGCTGGTGGCCCAGGGCAAGAAGGCGGAAGCCCGTGCCGCCTTCAAGACGGCGCTGGCAGCGCTTGATGAAAAACAGAAGGCCGGCGAAGGCAGGCTGCAAGAAGGCAAGAATCCGGGGCGCGAAATCCTCCAGCAGAAACTCGATGCACTCGGGGAGGGGGCGTGATGCGCCGGGAATTGATCCTGATTGCCGCGCTCGGCGCGCTGGTCTCCGGTTGCTCGACGGTTGGCGAAACCGTTGGGAAATTGAATCCGTTTGCCAGTAGCGGGCCGAAGCCTGCGGAATTGAAGCCGATCAAAGCCACCACCGATGTGCGGGTGCTCTGGAAGTATTCGATTGGCAAATCGGGCGACTACGTGTTTTCCCCTGCGATTGTCGGCAGCAGCGTCTATGTGGCGGCCGCTGACGGCAGCATTGCGCGCCTCGATGAGAATGGCGCGGCTCAATGGCGTATCAAAGCCGGACAGCCGCTTTCGGCGGGCGTTGGCAGCGATGGCAGGCTGGTGGTGGTCGGAACGCCCAAGGGCGAAGTGCTGGCGTTTTCCGCTTCCGATGGCAAGGCGTTGTGGAAAGTCAAAGTGAGCAGCGAGGTGCTTGCCGCCCCGGCCGTGGGGGACGATGGCGTAGCGGTGAAGAGCGGCGACAACCGCATCCACCTGCTTGATGCCAAGGACGGCAGCCGAAAATGGTTCTACCAGCGCGCCGTGCCAGCACTGTCGCTGCGCAGTTTTGCGCCTCCGGTGTTTTCCGACCGCTATCTGGTCTCCGGCTTTCCGGCCGGAAAAATCGTGGTACTTGATTTGAAAAACGGTGCGCCGGTGTGGGAAGGTGCTGTTTCCCTACCCAAGGGGGCGACCGAACTCGACCGTGTGGCCGATATCGTGTCCACTCCGGTGGTTGATGGCAATCAGGCCTGCGCGGTGGCTTTCCAGGGCAAGGTTTCCTGTTTTGATCTCGGTCAGGGCGGGCAACTGCTCTGGTCCCGCGATATTTCCTCGGCAGCGGGGCTTGCCGTCGAGGGGCGCTATGTCTATGTCAGTGATGACAAGGGAACGGTGCATGCGCTGGACCGCTCTTCTGGCGGCAGTGTGTGGAAGCAGGATAACCTGACCAACCGCCGCTTGTCGGCGCCGATGCCGCGACGGGTCCTGGTTGCGGTTGGCGATCTTGCCGGGATCGTTCACCTGCTGCAGCGCGAGGATGGCGGGTTTGCCGCGCGCGTGGCGACGGATGGCACGCCGATCCAGGCGCCGCCGCAACTACTGGGATTGCATTTCCTGGTTCAGACAACCGGTGGCGCGGTAGTGGCGATCGAGGCACGATGAAACCCAGTATTGCCCTGGTGGGGCGGCCGAATGTCGGCAAATCCACGCTGTTCAACCGCCTGACGCGTTCGCGCGACGCGATCGTCGCCAACATGCCCGGGCTGACCCGCGATCGTCACTATGGCCATGGACGGCTGGGTAGAAAACCGCATCTGGTCATCGATACCGGCGGCTTCGAACCGTTGGTCAAGGATGGCATCCTGCATGAAATGGCCCGCCAGACCGAGCAGGCGATTGCCGAGGCCGATGCGGTCATTTTCGTGGTCGACGGGCGCACCGGTCTGACCCCGCACGACAAGGAAATTGCCAACAAGCTGCGTCGTATCGATCGGCCGGTGTTTGTGGCGGTCAACAAAGCAGAAGGCATGGATCGCGGCATGGTCGCCGCCGAATTCCATGAACTCGGCCTGGGCGATCCCTTCGCCATTTCCGCGGCGCATGGCGATGGCGTGCGCAATCTGCTTGAACTCGCCCTCGAAGACTTCCCCGAGCCCGAGGCGGACGAGGAAAAGACCGAATCGCTCAAGGTGGCCATCGTCGGTCGACCCAACGTCGGCAAGTCCACGCTGATCAACACCCTGCTGGGCGAGGAACGCGTGATCGCCTTTGACGCGCCGGGGACCACGCGCGATTCGATCGAAATCGATTTCGAGCGCAATGGTCGGCATTACACGCTGGTGGATACGGCCGGCATGCGCAAGCGGGGCAAGGTCTTCGAAACGGTCGAGAAATTCTCGGTGATCAAGACCCTGCAATCGATCGAGGACGCCCAGGTGGTGATCCTGATGCTCGATGCCCGCCAGGATATTTCCGATCAGGATGCCCATATTGCCGATTTCATCGTTGAATCGGGGCGGGCGCTGGTGGTTGCGGTCAACAAATGGGATCACCTCGATCCCTATGTCCGTGAGCAGACCAAGGGGATGGTGGTGCGCAAGTTCAAGTTTCTTGAATTCGCCCGGTTCCACTACGTTTCCGCACTGGAAAATGTTGGCCTGACTGCCTTGTTCAAATCGGTCGACGCCGCCTACAAGGCGGCAATGGCCAAGTTGCCGACGCCGCAACTGACCCGGGTGCTGATCGACGCGGTTGCCCGGCAAACGCCGCCGCGGCATGGCCTGTTCCGACCCAAGCCGCGCTACGCGCACCAAGGCGGTTCCAATCCGCCGATCATCGTGGTGCACGGCAACGCGCTCGAACATATTGGTGACAGCTATCGCCGTTATCTGGAACATTCCTTCCGGGAAGCGTTCAAACTCGAGGGAACCCCGCTGCGCATCCAGTTCAACACCAGCCGGAATCCCTATGCCGAACGGGAATTGAAATAATTTTCTACCGCAAAGCACAAAAATTAGGTAAATTGGTCAACCCAGAATTACACACAAACAACATGGAGTCTCACCATGAGCAATAAAGGGCAACTGCTACAAGACCCCTTCCTCAACACCCTGCGCCGGGAACATGTGCCGGTGTCGATTTATTTGGTGAATGGCATCAAATTGCAAGGCCAGATCGAATCTTTCGATCAATATGTCGTTCTGCTGAAGAACACCGTGACCCAGATGGTATACAAACACGCCATTTCGACGGTGGTTCCGGCCCGCCCGGTGCAGATCGCGCAAGACTCCCCGGCGGAATAGGCTGCTTCATCCCCATATGATTGGCGGTATGCCGTTCGGCGGCATACCGCTTTTGCTGTTGGTCATCGCCCATGTTTGAACGTCCGCAAGCCGGTGAGCGTGCCCTGATCGTACAACTCGATTTCGGACAGGGTGATCTTGCCGATCAGATCGAAGAGGTCAGGCTGCTGGCCGAATCTGCCGGAGCGGTCGTATGTGGAGAAATTGGCGGCAAGCGGCGCAGCCCGGATCCGAAAACTTTCGTCGGCAAGGGCAAAGTGCATGAAATTGCCGCCATGCTGGCGGCCGTTCAAGCCGATCTGGCGATTTTCAATCACGAATTGTCGCCGGCGCAGGAACGCAATCTCGAACGCGAACTCCAATGCAGGGTGATCGACCGCACCAGCCTGATTCTCGATATTTTTGCCGTCCGCGCCCAGAGCGCGGACGGCAAGCTTCAGGTTGAGCTGGCGCAACTCGAACATCTTTCCACGCGGCTGGTGCGCGGCTGGACTCACCTGGAACGCCAGCGCGGCGGGATTGGCCTGCGCGGCCCTGGCGAAAAGCAGCTGGAAACCGACCGCCGATTGCTTGGCAATCGCGTCAAGCTGCTCAAGGAGCGGCTGGCCAAGCTTTCTCGCCAGCGTGGCGTGCAACGCAAGGCCCGCACGCAGGGCGATGTGCTCAATGTCTCTCTCGTCGGCTATACCAACGCCGGCAAGTCGACGCTTTTCAACGGGCTGACCCATGCCGGCGTTTACGCGGCCAACCAGTTGTTTGCCACGCTGGATACCACCTCGCGCCAGTTGTGGTTGGGCGATGCCGGGCATGTTGTGGCTTCGGATACCGTGGGCTTCATTCGCGATCTGCCGCATTCGCTGGTGGCGGCGTTCGAGGCCACGCTGGAAGCGACGGCACAGGCGGATTTGCTGCTGCATGTGGTCGATTGCGCCAGCCCGGCGCGCGAGGAGCAGATGCACGAAGTGAATAAGGTTCTGGCGGAGATCGGTGCGGCCTCGGTGCCGCAGGTCGTTGTCTGGAACAAGATCGATCTGACTGGCGTGGCCCCGGCGATCGAGCGT
>Ga0209794_1002145_pt1 | contig 11397 bp, 8 predicted proteins | sample EBPBio232013_DNA_FD_185869 | JGI IMG/M metagenome (GOLD analysis project Ga0209794, IMG submission 185869) | Wastewater treatment Type I Accumulibacter community from EBPR Bioreactor in Madison, WI, USA - Reactor 1_5/23/2013_ DNA (SPAdes)... | ecosystem: Engineered > Bioreactor > EBPR >... | reverse complement strand
CAGCGCGCCTTCGGCGCTGCGCAGGGTGAAGTCAAGCTGATAGCGCATTGCGCGGCTCCTGGCTGGTCGACGTCGCGGTGGCCGTGGACGGACTGGCTGGCGCGCCCGTGTCGAGCGTGCCGGCGTCGTCGGGATCCATCATCTGGGCGTTGTTGTGGTTCGGCGGCACCAGCGGCCAGACGTTGGCGGCGGTGTCGATGGCCACGTGCAGCAGCGCCGGGCCATCCGCCGCCAGCAGCGCCTGCAGGGCGGCATCGACGTCATCCTTGCGGTCCACGTGCAGCGCCTGGATGCCGAACGCGCGCGCCACTTCGGCGAAGTCCGGGTTGTCGGACAGGTCGATCTCCGAATAGCGCTTCTCGAAGAACAGTTCCTGCCACTGGCGGACCATGCCCAGCGCGGAGTTGTCGAGCAGCACGATCTTCACCGGCACGCGGTAGCGGCGGATCGTGGCCAGCTCCTGGATGTTCATCATGAACGAGCCGTCGCCGCTCACGCACACCACCTGCGCGTCGGGATTCTCCAGTTGCGCGCCCATCGCCGCGGGCAGGCCGAAGCCCATCGCGCCGAGCGCGCCGCTGGTCAGGTGCTGGCGCGGATGCTGGAAGCGCCAGTGCTGGGCGACCCACATCTGGTGCTGGCCGACGTCGCAGGCGACCACGGCGTTCGGCGCCAGCTCGCTCAGGCGCTTGAGCAGGGCCGGCGCGTACACGGTGTCGCCCGGCGCGTCGTAGCGCGCGGCGTGGCGTTGCCTGCGCTCCTGGCAGGTGTCGCGCCAGGCCTTGCGCGCGGCGGCGTGGCGGCCTTCCATCTGCGCGGCGAGCGGCGCGGCCAGCCGCGACAGGCTGGCCGCGAGGTTGCCCGGCACCGAGACGTCGGCGGCGCGCAGCTTGCTGATCTCGCAGCCGTCGCCGTCCAGGTGCACCACGCGCGCGTTCGGCGCGAATTCCGCCAGCTTGCCGGTGGCGCGGTCGTCGAAGCGCGCGCCCACCACGAACAGCAGGTCGCATTCCTGCACCGCCATGTTCGCCGCGCGGCTGCCGTGCATGCCCAGCATGCCCAGGTTGCTCGGGTGCCCGCTTTCCAGCGCGCCCAGCCCCTTGAGGGTGAGCACCGTCGGCAGTCCGGTCAGGTCGACGAACTCGCGGAAGGCCTCGACCGCATCGCCCAGCACGATGCCGCCGCCGGCGTACACCACCGGCTTCTGGCATTGCGAGACCAGCGCAGCCGCTTCGTGCAGCGCGGCGTCGGGCGGGTTCGGCACCGGCTCGACCGGCAGTGGCGAATGCACCGGCAGGTGCGCGGCGGCGGCCATCTGCACGTCCTTGGGCAGGTCGATCAGCACCGGCCCGGGGCGCCCGCTGCGCGCGATGCGGAAGGCTTCGGCGAACACCTTCGGCAGCTCGTCGACGCTGCGCGGCAGGAAGCTGTGCTTGACGATCGGCATGGTCATGCCGAACACGTCCAGTTCCTGGAACGCATCGGTGCCCATGAGGAAGGTCGGCACCTGGCCGGTGAGGACCACCATCGGCACCGAGTCGAACATCGCGTCGGCGATGCCGGTGACGAGGTTCGACGCGCCCGGGCCGGAGGTGGCCACGCACACGCCGACGCGGCCGCTGGCGCGCGCGTAGCCGTTCGCGGCGAACGCGGCCCCCTGTTCGTGGCGTACGAGGACGTGCTTCAGCGACGCGCCGTGGAGCGCGTCGTAGAACGGCATGATCGTCCCGCCGGGATAGCCGAAGATCGTGTCGACGCCTTCGGCTTCCAGGGCCTGCACCAGCCAGTGCGCACCGTTCATCACGCAGCCTCTTTCTGTTCCTTCGGGGTGGTGTCCAGCCAGACCATCTTCGCGCGCAGGGCCTTGCCGACCTGCTCGATCGGGTGGTCCTTGTCGGCCTGCTGGAACTTCCTGTAGTTCGGCAGCCCGGCGTCGTACTCGGCCTGCCAGTTGCGGGTGAAGGTGCCGTTCTGGATATCGGTCAGCACGTCCTTCATGCGCGCCTTGACCGAGGCGTCGATCACGCGCGGGCCACTGACGAAGTCGCCGTATTGCGCGGTCTCGGAGACGAATTCCAGCATGCGGGTGATGCCGCCCTCGTAGAACAGGTCGACGATCAGCTTCAGCTCGTGCAGTACTTCGTAGTAGGCGATCTCCGGCTGGTAGCCGGCTTCGACCAGGGTCTCGAACCCGGCCTGCACCAGCGACGAGGCGCCGCCGCACAGCACGGCCTGCTCGCCGAACAGGTCGGTCTCGGTCTCTTCCTTGAAGGTGGTCTCGATCAGGTTGGCGCGGGCGCCGCCGAGGCCGGCGGCGTAGGTGAGCGCGAAGTCCTTGGCCTGGCCGCTGCGGTCCTGGTAGATGGCGTAGATGCAGGGCACGCCGCGGCCGATCTCGTACTCGCGGCGGACCAGCGCGCCCGGGCCCTTGGGCGCGACCAGGACCACGTCGAGGTCGTCGCGCGGCGCGATCATGCCGAAGTGCACGTTGAGGCCATGCGCGAACAGCAGGCAGGCGCCTGGCTTCATGTTCGGCGCCAGCACCTCCTCGTAGAGCTTCTTCTGCACCATGTCCGGCGTGAGCACGGCGACGAGGTCGGCGTCCTTCACCGCGTCGGCCGGGGCCTTCACGGTGAAGCCGTCGGCCTTGGCCTTGGCTTCGGTCGGGCCGCCCGCGCGCAGGCCGACAGTCACGTCGAAGCCGGAATCGCGCAGGTTCAGCGCGTGCGCGCGGCCCTGGCTGCCGTAGCCGACGACGGCGATGGTGGGCTTGGGAAGGGTCTGCTGGGGCATGTCGTGGTCTCTGCGATGGAGGGAGTGCGGTGGGTGTTCGTCGGCAACAAAAAACCCCGCCCTTGCGGTGCGGGGTTTTGCGATTCGGCGCTTCCTGCTTACGCGCCCGATCGTCCCGCACCTGTGGGTGAGGTAATAAGGACGAGTACGAGGACCGACGCCGGCGGGGCGCGGTGGTCGTGCTTCGGGGTCGTGTGGCGCTGCAACATTCCTGCAAACTAAACCGGGCTTTCCGCGCCTGTCAAGCGCTTGCCGCGAAAAACGCCTGCGACTTTGGTTGCGTGCGAAATCGTTGCAACTGAAACGGCGAAACCCGGGGAGAATCATGGCCTTGGCCGTGCCTGCGGCCGCCGCCCCCACGTGCATGCCCGACTACCGATCGAAGACCTCCACCCACGGACGCAACATGGCCGGCGCCCGGGCCCTGTGGCGGGCCACCGGGATGCGGGACGAGGACTTCCACAAGCCCATCGTGGCCATCGCCAACTCCTTCACCCAGTTCGTCCCCGGCCACGTGCACCTGAAGGATCTTGGGCAACTGGTGGCGCGCGAGATCGAGCGCGTCGGCGGCGTGGCCAAGGAGTTCGACACCATCGCCGTCGACGACGGCATCGCGATGGGCCACGACGGCATGCTGTATTCGCTGCCCAGCCGCGAAATCATCGCCGACTCGGTCGAATACATGGTCAATGCGCACTGTGCCGACGCGCTGGTGTGCATCTCCAATTGCGACAAGATCACGCCCGGCATGCTGATGGCGGCGCTGCGGCTCAACATCCCCACGGTGTTCGTCTCCGGCGGGCCGATGGAAGCGGGCAAGACGCGACTGGCGGACGGCAGCGACGCCGGCCACAAGCTCGACCTGGTCGATGCGATGGTGATGGCGGCCGATCCGAACGTCAGCGACGAACAGGTCGCCGCGGTCGAACGCAGCGCCTGCCCGACCTGCGGGTCGTGCAGCGGCATGTTCACCGCCAACTCGATGAACTGCCTGACTGAAGCGCTGGGCCTGTCGCTGCCGGGCAACGGCACCGTGCTCGCGACGCATGCAGACCGCGAAGCCCTGTTCAAGCGTGCCGGCGTGCTGGCCGTCGAACTGTGCCACCGCTGGTATGGCGCGGAAGACCCGACCGCGTTGCCGCGCGGCATCGCCACGTTCGAGGCCTTCGAGAACGCGATGACGCTGGACATCGCGATGGGCGGTTCCACCAACACGATCCTGCACCTGCTGGCGGCGGCACAGGAAGGCGAAGTGCCGTTCACCCTGCGCGACATCGACCGCCTGTCGCGGCGCGTGCCGCAATTGTGCAAGGTGGCGCCGAACACGCAGAAGTACCACATCGAGGACGTGCACCGCGCCGGCGGGATCATGGCGATCCTCGGCGAACTCGCGCGTGGTGGCCTGCTGCATACGGATGTCGCGACCTCGCACGCGAAGACGCTGGGCGAAGCCATCGCCAGATGGGACATCACCACGGCCGATGACGAGGCAACCAGCACGTTCTACAAGGCCGGCCCGGCCGGCATTCCCACGCAGGTCGCCTTCAGCCAGGCCACGCGTTGGCCGACGCTCGATACCGACCGCGCAGACGGCTGCATCCGCAGTGTCGACCATGCGTATTCGAGCGAGGGTGGGCTGGCCGTGCTCCACGGCAACCTCGCGCCGGACGGTTGCGTGGTGAAGACCGCGGGCGTGGACGAGTCGATCCATGTCTTCGAAGGCAACGCGCGCGTGTACGAGAGCCAGGATGCGGCGGTCACCGGCATCCTTGGCGACGAGGTCAAGCCCGGCGACGTGGTGGTGATCCGCTACGAGGGCCCGAAGGGCGGGCCGGGCATGCAGGAGATGCTGTACCCGACCAGTTACCTGAAATCGAAAGGCCTCGGCAAGCAGTGCGCACTGCTCACCGACGGGCGTTTTTCCGGCGGGACGTCCGGGTTGTCGATCGGCCACGTGTCGCCGGAAGCGGCGGCGGGCGGCGCGATTGGCCTTGTGCGCGACGGCGACCGCATCCGCATCGACATTCCCGCGCGCTCGATCGACCTGCTGGTATCGGATGAAGCACTCGCGGCACGCCGTGCCGAACAGGACGCGAAGGGATGGAAGCCCGCGCAGCCTCGCCCGCGAAAAGTCAGCGCCGCGCTGAAGGCCTATGCCCTGCTGGCAACCAGCGCGGACAAGGGCGCGGTGCGAAACCGTGCGATGCTCGAAGCATAGGCGCCGCAAATCTCGTCCTGCGCGCCAAGGGAAGTCTCGGCTTTAGAGCGGAACCACCTTTCCCGCGAAAGCGGCAATCCAGGGTCGTTGCCGGCAGGATCAGGGCAGATGCGGGTGATTCACTCCGCGACCCCGCAGCGGTGCCGTGCATAGGTCCACGCCGAAAAATCGATGGCAGGCGAACCTACGATCATTGGGTCATCGCCGAAGCGCTTGTATTCGTCCAGTGAATTCTGCCCGCCGCCCGCCGCCCCTAGGCTTCCGTCGACAATTGCCATGGCTTCTGCCAGCGCTGTATCGCCACTAAAGAAAGGTCCGCGCCAGTAAACTTCATCCTCGTCCATATAGTGGAAGTTGTCATAAACCTTTAGATAGTAGACGCCATGGCTCAGAGGAAGTCGGTCGGAAGCGTCTGCCAGCTCATGCATTCGAGTGACTATGGACTCAAACACGAGTGCCATGGGCATTTGTCTCGCCACCAGGATTCGCTTTATTGATTCGTAGTAGCGCAACGTGCCCTCTCGACCGCCAGTAAAGCGATCGAACACGGAGATTCCCACGGCTGGATTTTCTAGGTCTCCGATGATTGCGCGCGCATTGTGAAGCTTGTCACAACCTGAAACCAACAGAGATGTGTCGGGCTCCTCCTCTAGATGACGGACATACTCGAGTTTCCGCGCCCACCAGTTGGCCTTCTTCTCTTGTGGCGTGGTTGCGGCAGCCTTCGATTTCGCCGTGCCATCGGTGCAATCCTTCACGATGGCGATCACGGGCTCGCCAAATTGCTCGCGAATCTGCGGTTCGTGTTCTTCGCCGCAGTCCTCCAGTACATCGTGCAGTAGTCCGGCAATGGCCTGATCCTCGGTTCCTCCGTACTCAAGGACCAGGCTGGAGACCGCCAGAAGGTGGTACAGGTACGGGATTGCGGATCCTTTGCGGACCTGGTCGCCGTGGGCGGCGCGGGCGTACTCGACCGCTTCCGAAAAACGCCCCGTCAAATGAGTCATGAAAGCCTCCTGTCGTTTGAACTCTCTCTTCAGCTTGGGAGAGTATCGCCAAGGTTCGTCTCGCCATATGCGACGCCGCAACTGAGATCAGCTCGCATTGCGGGTGCGACGCAATCTTCCCGGGGACGAGTATTCCGGAGTGCGGCGTTCTGAGGTCCGTCCCAGACTTGGCCTCTCGAGGAACTCGAGCAGGCCCAGCCGTCATCTTTAGCCAATCGACTCCGCGGATGGCTCGGCAGGGCATGTCAATCCCTTAACGCGAGAGGCGAGACTCAGTCCAGGATTGAGTCCAGCCTGGTGCTGAGGAGTTGAATGCGCTCGCCCCTCGAAGAGGTGGGCGCGTCGTTCACCCTTCCCATTCCGGCAGCTTCTTCTTCACCGCCACGTTCTTGAGCGTCACGTACGCCGGGATGCCGTCCTTGCCATAGGGCGGCGGCGCCTCGCCGCGGATCAGCGGTTCGAGGTAGGTGCGGGCCTTGTCGGTGATGCCGTAACCGTCCCTGCGGATGAAGCCGGCCGGGAACTTCTTCTCGTGGTTGGCCACCTTGTCCAGCGGCGCACTGCCGATCTTCCAGCGGTAGGGCTTGTCGGACGTGCGCACGATCACCGGCATGGTCGCGTTGTGGCCCTTGAGCGCGAACTGCACCGCGGCCTTGCCAACGGCGATGGCCTGCTCGACGTCGGTCTTCGAGGCGATGTGGCGCGCGGACCGCTGCAGGTAGTCGGGCAGCGTCCAGTGCACCTTGAAGCCGAGCTGGTCCTTGACCTTGCCGGCCAGGTACGAGGCCACGCCGCCGAGCTGCGCGTGCCCGAAGGCATCCTTGCCGCCGCCGGAGTCGGCGACGAAACGGCCGTCGGCGGTCTGGATGCCCTCGCTGGCAACCACCACGCAGTAGCCGACGCGGTCGACCACGCGCTTCACCTGCTTCAGGAAATCGGCCTCGTCGTACGGGCGCTCGGGGAACAGGATGAGGTGTGGTGCTTCATCAATGCCCTTGCCGGCCAGGCCCGCCGCCGCGGCCAGCCAGCCGGCGTGGCGGCCCATGGCCTCGTAGACGAAGACCTTGGTCGAGGTGTCGGCCATCGCCGCCACGTCCAGCGCGGCCTCGCGCACGGACACGGCGGTGTACTTGGCCGCCGAGCCGAAGCCGGGGCAGCAGTCGGTGACGGCGAGGTCGTTGTCGATGGTCTTGGGCACGCCGATGCAGGTCAGCGGGTAGCCGAACTCGGCGGCCAGCTTGGACACCTTGTTGGCGGTGTCGGCGGAATCGTTTCCACCGTTGTAGAGGAACCAGCGCACGTCGTGCGCCTGGAACACCTGCAGCAGGCGCTCGTACTTGGCGCGGTCGGCTTCGACCGACTTGAGCTTGTAGCGGCACGAGCCGAACGCGCCGCCCGGGGTATGGGCGAGGCCGCGGATCGCGGCGGCGGTTTCCTTGCCGGTGTCCACCAGTTCCTCGCGCAGCGCGCCGAGGATGCCGTTGCGGGCGGCCAGTACCTTGATCCTGCGTGCGCGGGCCTCGGAAATCACGCCCGACGCGGTGGCATTGATGACGGCGGTGACGCCGCCGGACTGGGAATACAGGAGGGTTCCGGTCGCCATGTTCGCCTTTGGTCTGGGAGGACGGGGTGCTGCAATGCGGTAAGCTGGCGGCTCACGCGCGGCGCGTCGGGAGTGTAGCAACCTGCCGCGGCCGGTTCGGGTCCGCTCATCGTGGGAGTCGTCGATGCGATTGGTACTGTTGGGGGCGCCCGGCTCGGGCAAGGGCACGCAGGCCGCCAGGCTGAAGGAGCACCTGCAGGTGCCCCACATCTCCACCGGCGACCTGCTGCGCGCCGAAGTGGCCGCCGGCTCCCCGCTCGGCCTGCAGGCCAAGGAAGTGATGGCGCGCGGCGACCTGGTCAGCGACGAGATCCTGCTGGGCATGCTCAAGGACCGCTTCTCGCGCGACGACACCCGCAACGGCTTCATCCTCGATGGCTATCCGCGCAACCTCGCGCAGGCGGCGGCGCTGGACGACCTGCTGGCCAGCCTCGGCCAGAAGTTCGACGCGGCGGTGCAGCTGACGGTCGACAACGAGCAGATCGTCGAGCGCCTGGCCGGCCGCGCCAAGGCCGAGGGACGCGCCGACGACAACCCCGAGTCGGTGCGCAAGCGCCTGCAGGTGTACGACCAGCAGACCGCGCCGGTGGTGGAGTTCTACCGCCAGCACGGCCAGCTCACCGTGGTCGACGGCGTGGGCCCGCTGGACGCGGTGTTCACGCGCATCATCGAGGCGATCGCGCCGGAGAAGGCGGTCGGTTGAGGCTTTCCCTTCCCCCGCTTGCGGAGGAAGGTGCCGAAGGCGGATGGGGGCGATGGGCAGCGTGGTGAGGTTCGTATCCGACGATGCCCGCAGGCCCTCACCCCGGCCCTCTCCCGCAAGCGGGAGAGGGGGCGTCTCCAGAAAGGGGGAGGCTTCTCCTGGAAGGAGGGGCGTCGCCAGAAGGAGGGTTCGTTCCAGAAGCGGTTGGGATGCTTTATTCCTTCTCCCGCTTGCGGGGGAAGGTGCCGAAGGCGGATGGGGAAGATGTGCAGCATCGTGAGGTTCGTATCCGCCGCCGTACCTCGGCCCTCACCCCATCCCTCTCCCGCAAGCGGGAGAGGGGGAGTCGGTGCCGTGCGGGAGTCGTTTCGCCAGGCTTGTCTGTGATCTTGTAGGAAGTCGCGATCTTGAAGATTCATATTCTCGGCATCGCCGGCACCTTCATGGGCGGCGTGGCCGCGCTGGCGCGCGAACTCGGGCATGACGTCGAGGGCAGCGACCAGGCCGTGTATCCGCCGATGTCCACCCAACTCGAGCAGCTGGGCATCGCGCTGAAGCAGGGCTACCAGCCGCAGCACATCTCGGCCGACTGCGACATGGTGGTGATCGGCAACGCGCTGTCACGCGGCAATGCCGCGGTGGAAGCCGTGCTCGACGACGGTCGTGCCTATACCTCCGGGGCGGAGTGGCTGCGCGACCACGTGTTGCCCGGTCGCGACGTGCTGGCGGTGGCCGGTACCCATGGCAAGACCACGACAACCACGATCCTGGCCTTCCTGCTGCAGGCGGCGGGGCGCGAGCCGGGGTTCCTGATCGGCGGCGTGGCGGAGGATTTCGGGGTGTCTGCGCGTCTCGGCGCGGGCCGCGAGTTCGTGGTGGAAGCCGACGAATACGACACCGCGTTCTTCGACAAGCGCAGCAAGTTCGTGCACTACCGGCCGCTGGTCGCGATCCTCAACAACCTCGAGTACGACCACGCCGACATCTTCCCCGACGTGGCCGCGATCCAGCGCCAGTTCCACCACCTGGTGCGCACGGTGCCGGGACGTGGCCGACTCATCGTCAACGGCCATGACGCGCATCTGCGCGAAGTGCTGGCGATGGGCTGCTGGACGCCGGTGGACCGCTTTGGCTTCGATCCTGCGTTCGAGTGGAGCGCGCGAAAGCTGCGCGGGGATGGCAGCGCGTTCGAGGTGCTGCGCGGTGGCGTGGCGCTGGGCACCGTCGAATGGCCGATGCTCGGCGACCACAACGTGCTCAATGGCCTCGCTGCGCTGGCGGCGTGCGCCGCGGTGGGCGTGGACGTGGCGGCGGTGATCCCGTCGCTGGCGGGCTTCCGCAGCGTGAAGCGCCGGCTGGAAGTGCTGGGCGAGGCGCGCGGCGTCACCATCTACGACGATTTCGCGCACCATCCGACCGCGATCGCGACCACGCTGGCGGGGCTGCGCGCGAAGGTGGGGAGCGCGCGCATCGTGGTGGCGATGGAACCGCGCAGCAATTCGATGCGGCTGGGCGCGCATGCCGACGCGCTGGCGCCGTCGCTCGATGGCGCCGACGTGGTCGTGTTCCTGGCGCGGCCCGAGTTGCCCTGGGACGCGGCCAGCGTGGTCGCCGCGGTGCGCGGCGACGCGCGCGCGGTCGCGGATGCCGACGCACTGCTGGCCGCGCTGCAGGATGTGGCGCGCGATGGCGACCACGTCGTGTTCATGTCCAACGGGGGCTTCGACGGGGCGCCGCGCCGGTTCCTGTCGCAGTTGCGCGGGGCCTGACCCTGCTGGGCACGCTGTGCGGGCGCTAGACTGCCCGCATGGCCCAGTCCCTGCCGCTGTTCCCGCTGCATACCGTGCTGGTCCCCGGCGCAGCGCTGGCGCTGCGCGTGTTCGAGCCGCGCTACCTCGACCTGGTCCGCGACTGCGGGCGCAACGGCAGCGGGTTCGGCGTCTGCCTGATCCTCGACGGACGCGAGGTTGGCGCGCCGGCGACGCCCGCGGCGTTCGGCACCGAGGCGCGGATCGAGGATTTCGACACCGGCCCGGACGGCCTGCTGCACCTGCGCCTGCGCGGCGACCGTCGCTTCCACGCGCTGCGCACGCGGGTGCGCGACAACGGGCTGGTGGTGGCCGACGTGGACTGGCTGGCGCCCGACCCGGTGGTCGACCTGCAGCCGCAGCACGTGCTGCTGGCCGACATGCTGCGCAACATGCTGGAACAGATCGGCGCGGACGTGGCCGTGCCGGAAGCGCGCTTCGACGACGCGGCGTGGGTGGGATGGCGGCTCGCCGAGCTGCTGCCGATCACGCTGCCGCAGCGGCAGTCGCTGCTGCAGGAGGGCGATCCGGACCGGCGGCTGGACGGCCTGCTGCGCCTGATCGCCTGAGCACGGTCAAGGCGGTGGTGCCGAATCGCCGGGGATCGTGCGCAGGCGCAGCGTCGGCACGCCCGATTGCGGGTGCGGGTCCTCGCGCCACTCGAAGCCGCGCAGCAGGTCGCGCACGCCGACGTGCACCGCGCGCGCGTCCGACTGCGGCAGCCACAGGCCGAACAGGTCGAAGGGGCGGGTGTGGGTCATCGCCTGGCTGGTGCCGAACCACAGTTCCGAGCCGTCGTCGAGGCGTGCCGGCGCGCGCCACAGGCGCAGGACTTCGGCGTGGCGGGCGTCGAGGTCGCGCCGCATCAGCAGGGTTTCGGACACCGCGTCCAGCGTCGCCGCCAGCACCGGCTGCGCCTGCGGCGGCACGTCGTCGTCGAGCAGGGTGAGCGCCGCCGACCAGTCGGCCTGCGGCTGGGTGCGCCAGCCCGCCGCTTCCAGTCGCGCCTTGAGCGGCGCCAGCGGCCCGGCGACCTGCACGTCCAGCGGCCAGCGGTGCGCGGGGTCGCGCTCGCGCAGGTGCGCCGGCAGCGATTGCCAGTCGTGGTCCCACCAGCCGCGCGCCGACAGCACGCGGTCGGGCGGATCCGGCGCGAACCGCGCCAGCAGCGGGTCCACGGCGCGTGGCGCGTGCCACAGCGCGGCGAGGGCGAAGGTGGTGTAGAACACCAGCGCCACCGGACGCATCCAGAACGAGCGTTCGAC
>Ga0209794_1002144_pt1 | contig 11399 bp, 6 predicted proteins | sample EBPBio232013_DNA_FD_185869 | JGI IMG/M metagenome (GOLD analysis project Ga0209794, IMG submission 185869) | Wastewater treatment Type I Accumulibacter community from EBPR Bioreactor in Madison, WI, USA - Reactor 1_5/23/2013_ DNA (SPAdes)... | ecosystem: Engineered > Bioreactor > EBPR >... | reverse complement strand
AAAAAATCCTGGAAAGTGGTCGAACTGGAAAATGATTTCGTTCGCCTGCAGATCCTCCCGGAAATTGGCGGTAAGATTTGGACAGCGATTGAAAAATCAACCGGGAAACCCTTTTTCTACGACAATGCAGTTATTAAGTTCAGGGACATCGCGATGCGCGGACCGTGGACCAGCGGCGGACTCGAAGCAAATTTCGGCATCATCGGTCACACGCCGAATTGCGCCACGCCGGTCGACTACCTGGTTCGACAAAACGACGACGGCAGTGCCAGTTGTATCATTGGCGTTTTTGAATTGTTGAGTCGCAGTTACTGGCGCATGGAAATTCGTTTGCCCAAAGACCAGGCGGTATTCAGTACCAGCACCACCTGGTACAGTTCCTCCCCGCTTGAACAACCTTATTATCATTGGATGAACGCAGGCCTAAAAGCAAGCGACGACCTTGAATTCATTTATCCCGGCACCCAGTACCTGGGGCACGAGGGAGAACATGCCCCCTGGCCGATAGACAAAGACGGGCATCATTTGAATTGGTATAGGGAAAATAATTTCGGCACCTACAAATCCTATCATGTGTTCGGTAAGAATGCCGATTTCTCTGGCGCCTATTGGCACAAGGACAATTTTGGCATGGTTCGCTACGGACGACATGAGCAAAAAGCAGGTACCAAAATTTGGATCTGGGGACTCTCTAACCAAGGCATGATCTGGGAAAAACTCCTCTCAGATAATACAGGACAATATGTGGAACTGCAAAGCGGTCGACTCTTCAATCAAAATGGAGAAGGCAGTTCCCAAACGCCGTTTAAACACATCAGTTTTCATCCCTACGGAACCGATACCTGGACCGAATATTGGTATCCGGTTAAAAACACAAGTGGCATCAGCAAGGCCGCCGACTTCGGCGTGGTTCACCTGGAAATAGCAAATGGCTATTTGCGTTGGCAGGTATCGGCCAACCAGCCATTCACCGATAGTATAATCATCAGCAACCATAACGGTATTGTATATGCGAAAAAGATAAACCTCAGCACACTGGCTGTTTACCGCGATTCCATGCCATTGCAACAGGCCCAGCCAACCAATGAACTGCGCTTACTGCTACCGGCACATGAATTTGTTTACAGAACCGATCCGAATGATGGTGACCTGGCGCGACCACTTGATGCGCCTGCAAGCTTTGATTGGGAGTCGGCATTTGGCCGCTACACCAGGGGACGCGAAGCACTGGCGATGAAAAATTTTGCCGGCGCTGAACAATCCTTTCTCGCCGCCCTGCAAATAGACAGCAATTACCTCCCGGCACTTAACGCAATGAGTGAAGTAATGTATCGTAAGCTGCTATTTAAAGAGGCACTGGCCTATGCCAAAAAAGCCCTCTCGATCGATACCCACCAGGGTGCGTCAAATTATTTCTATGGACTGGCCAACGAAGCCCTGAACGACGAAACAAATGCCATCGACGGGTTTTCCATCGCCAGCCTCGACCCTGCCTGGCGCAGCGCTGCGCTTGCCCGCCTCAGCCGCCTGCAATGGAAACAAGGCGCTAAAAACCGCGCCATCTACAACGCCAACCAATCGTTGCTGACCAATGCCTTAAACATCGACGCTCTTCAATTGCTGGCATATTATCATCGTGGCAGCGCCGATGCCAACCATTACTTAACCGAAATCCTCCGTATCGATCCACTCAACCATTTCGCGGCCGCCGAAAAAGACGCAATAGCCGGCAACCGGCAATTCAACCAACTGCAATTGGTTGTGCGCAATGAACTACCCATCGAATCCTGGATCGAGCGTGCTGCCTGGTACATAGAAGCAGGCGACACAAATACCGCATTGGCCCTGCTGAAAGCCAGCCCCGCCAATGCCGAAACGAAACTGCTCATCGCCTGGCTGGAAAAAAAGCCTGTCAACATCGGGGACCTGTCGCTCGATTTTGTTTTCCCCTACCGCGCCATCACCTGGCAGGCCATTCAATGGCAGCGCCAACAACAGGATCATTGGAAACTCCGCTGGCTACAAGCACTTATTCTACGCGAAAAAAACCGGGCTGATGAAACACTAACATTGTTAAGTAACAACGAAGAAACCAACTGGGCACCTTATTATGCCTTCCGCGCAGCGCTGCCTGGAAATACCGCCAGCCTTGCCGATTATGAAAAAGCGTATTCGCTCGATCAATCCTGGCGTTACCTGAAAGCCGTTTCGGTTGCTTATAACCGTTACGAACAACCGAAAAAAGCAATAGCCTTGCTGACGCCTTATATGTCGGCCCATCCGAAAGACTATATCATGGGCCTGCTGTATGCGAAAACTTTGTTGATCGATGGGCAGTTTGCCAGCGCCGATCAGATCCTGAATAAAATCAATGTTATTCCCTTTGAAGGCGCCACCGAAGGGCGCGATTTGTTCCGCGAAGCGAAACTCATGCAGGCCATCGCCGCCATGCGCCATAAAAATTATAAAAAAGCACTGACCTATATCAATGCTTCGCGCCAATGGCCAGAGCGGCTCGGCGTAGGCAAGCCCTATGGGGAAAACATCGACCAGCGCCTGGAACAGTGGCTCGAATACCAATGCGGTTTACGCACCGGCAAAAAAGACAGCGACCTCCTGCAGCGCATCATCGCTTACAACGCAAAAAAAGAAAACACGGTCAGGAATTTTTATCCATCCAACAATTGGATCGTAGCAAAAGCAGAAGCTGCCTTGTCAGGAACCAATGCCAGCCCGCTGCCCGCACCCGAAACGGCCGATGAGTCCAATCTTCGCCTACTCAAAGCGCTTAGCGAGGCAGGCTTCTAGCTGCTGGTCGAATTTACCCGTCGGGTGGCACCCGACGGGTAAAACTTGGCAAAATCGGGCCACTGTGAAGAAGCGAACATTTTCAATTTTATATTGCCGCTAAATCACTCCACCAGCCATGAGATCTTCAACCATTCTGCTACTGCTCGCCATTGTGGTGAAGCTGTCGGCCCAAAAACCCATTCAGTTAACGGATATGCTCAATATCAAAACGGTGGGTAGCACGGAAATTTCGCCCGATGGCAGCAAGGCTTATTTTACCCTCACCAGCATTGAAGCCGAGCCAGAAAAAAAATGGGAATATCAATACAAGACCCAGATCTACCTGCTGAATACCGATGGCAGTTCGGCACCCCGCGCCCTCACTGCCGCGAAAGAATCTTCCAGCCAGTTGAGCCTATCGCCCGATGGCAAAACCATCGCTTTCGTGCGCGCCGTCGACGGCAAATCGCAAATCTTCCTGCTTCCCCTCGATGGCGGTGAAGCGCAACAACTGACCAGCGGAAAATACAGTGCTGTTAACCCCCAATGGAGTCCCGATTCTAAATACATTGCCTTTTCGATGGCTTTCCCCTGGCGGGAATATGCCAACGACAGTCTGTACAACAAAACCAAGTCCCTGCCCACCTGGCCTGTTGAAAGGCCAAAACTCGAAAACAGTTTTCTCAACAACAGCAAGGCCACACCGAACCCCGACGGTACTATCGAAGAAGTGCGCGCCTGGCTGCAACTGAATGAAAAAGACAAAAAAGCCAAACTGATCAACCGCCTCAATTTCCAGGAAGAATCCACCACCAATGGCGATATGAACCTGGAACATGTCTTTCTGGTGAAAGCCATCCCCGGCGCCACGCCCAAACAACTGACCACCGGTTTCAATACGTATAACAATCCACAATTCATCAGCAACAGCAACTTATTGGTATCGGCCCGCGCCGATCTCGACATTCATCCCGATCGCAGCCTCGGCGCCGGCATCTACCTGATTGATACCAATGCCGCCGCCCCCCAACCTTTTCTGGTAAAAAAAGACTACAACTACACGCTCGCCGCTGTGTCTGCCAATGGCAAATGGCTCGCCGTTTCTCATGGTCCCCAGGGATTCGTCACCGTTCCCGAATTAGCGATTATGCCGGTCGGCGGAACAGCAGCCGATTTTGCCAACATCCCCCTCGATCGAAACAAATCGAATATCAAATTCAAGGGCGATGAGTCGGTCTACGGACTGGCGCAGAGCAATGGCGGCGTCATCATCTTTCGATACGACATCAAAACCAAAAAATTCCAGACGCTCAGTTCTACCGATGAAGGCGCGGGCGCCCTTTCTGTGGCCAATAACAAATTACTTTACAGCAAAGTGATGGTCAAAGATCCATCTGAATTATACACGGCCGACCTCCTGGGCAAAAATGAAAAAACACTGACCAGCTTCAACAATAGCTGGCTGGCTCAACGTACGTTAAGCATCCCCGAAAAACACAGCTTCAAGAATGAAAAAGGCCAAACCATTGAGTATTGGATCATGAAGCCAACCAATTTCAGTGCGGACAAAAAATTTCCGTTGTTACTCGAAATCCATGGCGGCCCTTCGGCTATGTGGGGACCGGGTGAAGCCAGTATGTGGCACGAATTCCAATATTTTGCCGGCAAAGGTTATGGCGTGGTTTACAGCAATCCACGAGGTTCGGGTGGCTACGGACTGGAATTTCTCCGCGCCAATGTCAACGACTGGGGCAAGGGCCCGATGGAAGATGTGCTGCACGCACTCGATGAAACCGTGGCAGCCGGTTGGGCCGACAGCAGCAAACTTTTCCTGACAGGCGGCTCTTATGCGGGCTATCTCGGCGCCTATATACTCGGTCACGACCATCGTTTCGCAGCCGCCTGCAGCCAGCGCGGGGTATATGATCTTCGCACTTTCTTCGGCGAAGGCAATGCCTGGCGCCTCGTGCCCAATTATTTCGGCGGCTACCCCTGGCAGCCCGAAACCCTGCAAATGCTGGAACGCGAATCGCCGATCAGCTATGTTGATAAAATCACCACCCCCTATATTATTTTTCATGGTGAAAACGACCTGCGCACGGGCGTAATCCAAAGCGAACAACTCTATAAAAGCCTCAAAGTGCTGGGGCGGCCGGTGGAATACGTACGTCATCCCGGCGCCACCCACGAGATCACCCGCGCGGGCAATAACCGCCAGCGCATGGACCAAATGCTGCGCACCTGGGAGTTTTTCGAACGCTACCGCTAAAAGGTGTTGCTTTTTTCCACCCGACGGGTGCAACCCGTCGGGTTGCACCCGTCGGGTAGTCCGCAACCACAAAACCCGGCTAGCCAATTATCCAAAAAATAAAGGAAATTGGCCCCTCATCCTGTGCGCAGTCTATGAAAAGAATGAATTGGACCCGTTTCCTGTCCCTGATAATGGTATTGTTTGCTGCCGGCTCGCTTCAAGCGCAACCGATCGACTCCCTGCTCAGTAAACTCGAATCGGGTTATCCGCAAGAAAAATTGTACCTGCACTACGACAAAAACGCCTACAACCCGGGCGAAACCATTTTCTTCAAGTCTTACCTGATGGCCTCGAACATGCTGTCGAACATCAGTAAAAACGTATATGCTGAACTAATTGATACCAAAGGCAAAGTAATCGATCGCCGCATCACCCCCATAATCGTCGGCGGCTCAGCGGCAGCGCTCGACATACCCACCGACTACAACGATTCTGTCATCTATGTGCGGGCCTATACCCAGTGGATGCTGAATTTCAGCGAAGACTTTATCTATACCCGCGCCATCGGCGTCATCATTAAAAATGCGGCGGCAAAAAAACCAGTCGCGCCGGTATACACGCTTAATTTCTTTCCGGAAGGTGGTGACCTGGTGGAAGGCATAGAAACCAATATCGCTTTCAAAGCCTATGACCAGCGGGGTATGCCCTTCAATATCGACGGTCAAATCCAGGACGCTGCCGGCAAAAAGATCACCGACTTTAAATCGATTCACGACGGCATGGGTAGTTTTCGGTTGCTTGTTCCCGTTAGTGGCCTGGTCGCGGCATGGAAAGACCCCGCCGGCAAACTGCAAAAAACGAAACTGCCTGAAACCACCCGCAACAATATCACCCTCGAAGTGTCCGGATCGGCTGCAGGCCTGCAATTCACCGTACGTAGAAGAAATGATGCGTCTGAAAACCTGCAATCATTAACCGTGGTGGCGCAGCAGCAACAACAAATGCTGTACCAGGCAAAATTGAACCTCAGCAAAACAGAAGGCGTGAAAGCGACCATCCCGGGGGAAAACCTGCCAACGGGCATTGTTCAGCTCACCATTTTCGACAGCCAGAACAAACCACTGGCCGAAAGAATCGCCTTTGTCAATCACCAGGATTATTATTTTATCACCGACCTCAATACGCCGGTGAAAAACACCGACAAGCGTGGCAAAAATGTTATCCAGATTGATGTGCCCGATACCATCGTTTGTAATTTATCGATGTCGATAACCGACGCCGGACTCAACCCGCCGCAGGTGGTGGAAGACGATATCTATTCCAATATTTTTCTCAGCAGCGACCTGAAAGGATATATCCACAATCCTGCCTGGTATTTCAGCAGTGAAGCAGATTCTGTTACTGCCGGACTCGACTTGTTGATGCTTACCAATGGCTGGCGTCGTTTCAATTGGGAAGACGTACTTGCACAACGCTGGCCAAAAATCAATTACCCGCCCGATAATTATATTACGGTGTTGGGCAATATCAGCGGACTCAATCGTGCTGAACTCAACCAAAAGGAAATCACTGCCATTATGGAAACCAAGAGCCAGGGACAGGATGTATTTACTTTCCCTGTTGGGCAGGATGGTAAATTTCAATTGTCGGGCATGCTGTTTTATGATACTGCAAAACTCTATTACCAATTCAGCAACGACAAAAACAAGCTGCTTACCAGCAAGGCCATCTTCGACATGAAGAATGATTTCATCCTGAAACCAATGCCTTTCAAAGCAGATAGCAGCCTGGCTTTTCACCTGCCGAAATTTCCCAGCGATGTCATTGCCAAAAACAATTCTATTGCTGCACGAAACATCGAAACCATTGAAGGGAAAAACAAGGTCAAAACATTGGCAGGCGTGACCGTGACGGCGAAAGCTAAATCCAAGAAAGACATCATGGATGCCGAATATACTTCGGGGCTTTTTCGCGGGGGCGACGGTTATACATTCCTGTTAGAAGATGATCCGTCGGCGCGCGGTGCGCTTACCGTATTGCAATACCTCCAGGGCCGTGTGGCCGGCCTGCAAATCACCGGCACCGGTACCCAGATGTCGATGAGCTGGCGCGGAAGCACGCCATCGCTGTATTACAATGAAATGCCCAGCGACCTCAGCATGATCCAGGGCATGAACATGAATGATATCGCGATGATCAAAGTGTTTCGTCCGCCATTCATGGGTGGCTTCGGCGGTTCCGGTGGCGCCATCGCGGTCTATGCAAAAAGAGGATCTGCCGCCAAAAACGATAATGTACAAGGACTAAACGCCTACAAGATTGCTGGTTACCAGCCGGTGAAACAATTCTTTTCACCCGACTACGAAAAATACGACGAGGCCAATGCACAGCCCGACCTGCGCACAACGCTGTACTGGAATCCTGCCATCTACACCGATAAAAACAACCGGCGCATCTTCTTTACTTTCTACAACAATGATGTGGCTAAAAAAATCCGGGTAATCATTGAAGGACTCAATGCAGAAGGAAAACTAACCCGAACGGAAAAAATCTATTAACGACCTACAACCCAAAAAAATTAAGGTTTAACATCTAAAGCCAAGTTACATTTCGCATAACAAACCTATCACGCGGCAGCAACCTTAAACCTTAAACATTAAACCTTAAACCTTAAACTCTTGCTTACCACCGGTTAGAACCGCTGTTGCTGAAAGAACGACGAGCACCGCCGTTACCACCAGCCTTCTCTTCTCTTGGCTTGGCAACAGTTACACGGATAGCGCGACCTTCAACCATACCACCGTCGAGTTCAGCAATTGCTTTCTCGGCAGCAGCCGTGTCGGGCATTTCAACAAAACCGAATCCACGGCTTCTGTTGGTGAATTTGTCCATGATAACACGGGCAGATGTTACTTCGCCATACTCAGCGAAAAATTCTCTCAGGTCTTCGTCTTCAACGTTGAAGCTCAAATTTGAAACGTAAATGTTCATGTTAGAAAAAAATGATAAATAATGATGAGCACCAGATACAGGGAGGGAGAAACTCATTAGCAGAAAATGCGTAGCAGAATAACTCGATCCAAAGGATCATAACTCAATAGCGCCGCAAATATACACCAAAAACGCCAGCCTTGTATTAATTAAACCTTAATGAATTACCAAAACCAGCCACGATTCGATGAAACAGCTCGCTGGCGTCCTTTTTCCAGGAGCCAAACCGTCGCTATCCCGGCCGTATAAGCCAGCATATCCAGCCAGGCAAAGGAACTTCCCAAAACAAGATGAGCCAGCCGGGATTCTGCTAGCCCCAAAAAACGCAACAACTGAAGATATTGCAGAAGCTCAATCAGATACGCCAACAATAAAACTGCACAACAGGCACGCACAACCGAAATCGGTAATAAAGCCCGTAACAAACTGTAAAGCATAACCACCACCAGGTAGTCGCCGATATAGGGGCGCACAATACCATCATGTACATACAATGCAATACACAGTTCCGCCAACAACAAAAGCACAAACAACACTAAGTAGATCCACTTAGCACCTGTCATCGTTACTCGTTTTTATATTGTTTTTGCTTTTACGCCCGGATTCAAACTCCGGTAGGCAAGCCATGATCCCAATAAGACCATAAAAGCGGCTGCTACAAATGGTGCGCCCGGAAACAAGACCGGCGATCGCACACTCGTGAAGTAAGAAAATAAATTCGTCATAAACGGCGGACCAATAATCGACGTCGCGCTCATCAAACTCGTCAACGCGCCCTGCAATTCACCTTGCTCATTGGCCGGCACCGCAGCAGATATAATGCCTTGCAAAGCCGGCCCCGCAATTCCACCCATACAATACACCACGGTAAACGCAAACATCATCCAGCTTTGCGTGGCCACCGCATATAAGGCAAAGCCAATCCCATACAACATCAACCCGATATATACACTGCGCTCATTGCCCAGCTTCGGAATAATCAACCGAATGAGTCCGCCTTGCACAATCGCCACCATCAATCCCACAAAACCAAGCGACAACCCCATCGTTTTTTCATCCCACTTAAACTTGTAAATATTTATGAAGGTCCAGGTACTCTGCACCGCATGCGCTGATATATACACCAACACCAGCGTTACAATTAAACCGGCTACCGCCGGATATTTTTTCAACTGGATCAACGACCCCAGCGGATTCGCGCGCTTCCAATCGAATGCCCGCCTGTTCGATGGCGGAAGCGACTCAGGCAACACAAAAAACCCATAAGCTGCATTCAGCAAACTCAGGGCTGCCGCAGCAATAAATGGAACCCGCGCCCCATAACTGCCCAATACGCCGCCCAACACCGGGCCAATGATAAAACCCAATCCAAAGGCGGCGCCGATCATGCCGAAATTCTGTGCGCGGTTTTCAGGTGTACTAATGTCAGCGATATAGGCCGATGCAGTGGTAAAGCTCGCGCCAAACATGCCGGCGATAATACGACCCACAAAAAGCCATCCCACGGTAGGCGCCAAGGCGAGAAACAGATAGTCGACACCAAACCCCAATAACGAAAACAACAATATGGGCCGTCGCCCGTATCTATCACTCAAATTACCTATGATCGGTGCGCATAGAAATTGCATAAAGGCATAGGCAAAACCCAGCCATCCGCTGTATCGCGAGGCATCACTAATGGTACCATGAATCAGTCCCTCCAGCAACTTCGGCACCACCGGAATGATAATGCCCAATCCAATCACATCTACCAGCAGGGTGACAAAAATAAAACCCAGTGCTGCCTTTTTTGAACTTGCCATTAAAATCAGTTATCTGTCAAAAATAGAGTATGCAAACGATTGAGGTGTATTCCTTCGTCAACTAAACCACATAAACCGTATTTTGAGACCATAACCAAATAACATGACGGCAAAAGGCTCTAACCGCCAGGGGTATGCAATCCTGATCATCGGTATTTTATTTTTCGCGTTCGGCTTCATTACCTGGCTCAACAGTACGCTGATTCCCTTTTTGAAACTGGTGTGCGAACTGAAAACAACCACGCAGGCCTTCTTCGTTACGTCGGCTTTTTACATGGCCTATTTTTTCCTGGCCCTGCCATCGGCCCGCATTCTTCGCGTAACGGGCTACAAAAAAGGCATGGCACTCGGCCTTGCGGTGATGGCGGTCGGCAGCATACTGTTTATACCCGCCGCCAACGATCGCAGTTTCCCGCTTTTTCTGACCGGTCTGTTTATCCAGGCCAGCGGACTCGCCCTTTTACAAACTGCCTCCAATCCCTATATCAGCATTCTCGGTCCCATTGAAAGCGCGGCCCAACGCATCTCCATCATGGGCATCTGTAACAAAGCGGCGGGCATTTTAAGCCCCATCATTCTTGGTGCCATCGTGCTGAAAAATGCCGAAGGCATCGAAAACAATATCAAAACAACAACAGATGCTGCTACCAAAGAGCAATTGCTGGCAGAACTCGCCCAACGCATCGTTACGCCCTATATCGTTATCGCCATTGCCTTAACAGCCCTCGCCATCTGGATTTATTTTTCTGCCCTCCCCGAAATCAACGAACCTGAAGAGGTTAAAACCAACAACGCTACGGCTGAAAAAAGCATCGGCCAGTTTCCGCATCTCTGGCTGGGTGTACTCTGCCTTTTCTTTTACGTAGGTGTGGAAGTGTTGGCCGGCGATGCCATTGGCCCCTTCGGCACCTCCCTCGGCATGAGCCTGAAGATCACCAAAAATTTTACCTCGATGACCCTCGGTGCCATGCTGATTGGTTATATCATCGGCGTATTCACCATTCCCAAATACCTGAGTCAACACGCTGCACTGAAATATTCTGCCATACTCGGTGTGCTGCTGAGTTTGGGCATTTTGTTTAGCGGCGGATACACGGCAATTGCCTTGATCATTTTGATGGGACTGGCCAATGCCCTGATGTGGCCTGCCATATTTCCGCTGGCCATCGACGGACTCGGACGCTTCACCGCCATCGCCTCTGCCTTCCTGGTTATGGCCATTGTCGGTGGTGCGATAATTCCGCCCCTGTATGGGTACCTGCACGAAAAAGCCGGCCTCTCTACCCAGGCAGCCTTTTTTGCCTGCAGCTTTCCCGCTTACCTGTACATATTATATTACAGCATCAGCGGTTACAAAGCTGGCAAAGCATAAAACGATTTGTATGTAACTTTGGCCTCTAGCCAAATTTACAATGGATCAACAACTATATGATTTCGGCATGGTCGGTCTGGGTGTTATGGGCCGCAACCTCCTGCTGAACGTAGCCGACCACGGCTTCAAAGCCATCGGCTTCGACACCAATCCCGAAAAAACTAAAGCACTAGAAGCAGCCGCCACCAAGGGC
>Ga0209794_1002142_pt1 | contig 11430 bp, 4 predicted proteins | sample EBPBio232013_DNA_FD_185869 | JGI IMG/M metagenome (GOLD analysis project Ga0209794, IMG submission 185869) | Wastewater treatment Type I Accumulibacter community from EBPR Bioreactor in Madison, WI, USA - Reactor 1_5/23/2013_ DNA (SPAdes)... | ecosystem: Engineered > Bioreactor > EBPR >... | reverse complement strand
CAGCACGGCGCGGCGCGCCTCACGCTCCTGTTGCAGCGGGGCTGGCTCATCGGCACGCGGCAGGGCACTCCAGAGCAGCAGCGCTTCCCCGCGCGGTTGCGGCAGCAGGAGAACCGCAGGCTCCATGGCGCGGTCGGGCGTGCCATGCGCATCGGCAAGGAACACAATGCGCCCTTCCAGTCCCTTCGCGCCATGCACGGTCATCACCCGCACCTTGTCCTCGGCAGCTTCCGCATCGCGCTTGAGCTGGGTTTCCCGGTTCTGCTGTGCCAACACGAAGGGCAGCAACGCTCCCGCGCCCTCCTGCGCGTGGCTCAGCGCCTGATGGAGAAACGCATTGATCGGATCGGCGATCTCTGCCCCCAGTTGCTCGGCCAGCACAGCCTGCACCGAGCGGGTGAGATCAACCGGGGCCGGACCGCTCAGCACCCCGGCGAAGAAGGGAAAGGGAGCGTCCCGGCGCGCGCGCTCGGCCAAGGCGTCGAGCCATGTGGCGAAAGCCTGCCATTTCTCTTCCCCGCGCTCAGCCAAGGCCGCGCGCAAGCTGCCGCCCCGCCCCCTTGCGAGCCCTTCCAGCTCCGCCTCGGTGACGCCGAAGAGGGGCGATTTGAGCACGCTCGCCAGCGTCAGATCATCCTCCGGCACCAGAACAGCCTGCGCCAGCGCGATCAGATCCTGAATGACGAGTTCGTTTTGCAGTGTCAGACGGTCGGCCCCTGCCACCGGCACGCCGAGCGCTTTAAGCGCCTTGCGCACCGCCTCGAAGAAGGCATTGCGCACCCGCACGAGAATGAGGATATCCGCCGGCCGGATCGGGCGTCCATCCACCAGATGTCGCTCGGGCGCGGCGAGCCATCCGGCGATGGTCTGGGCAATTTCCTCCGCCACCCGAACATGGCCGGGCACCTCGCCAGCCTCTCGCGGTCGTGCCGGGGGCCAGAATTCGACATGACCGGGAAAATCGAGATCTGCGCTCTTGTGCTCCAGAGCTTCTCCGCGCGCGGTGAGGCCCCGGCGGTTCTCCTCCGGTCGGAAGACATCGTCCACGGCACTCAGAACATCATCGGAGGAGCGGAACGAGAAGGTGAGCGGCACGGGCGTTTCGATCAACGCACCGCGCGGTGACTTTTCGGCAAAATATCGACGATACTCCTCGAAAACGCGTGGGTCTGCGCCCTGAAACGAGTAGATCGATTGCTTTTCATCGCCCACGGCAAAAAGCGTCCGCACGCGTTTGCGCGCCCCCTCGCCGGCAAAGAATTCCTCTGTCAGCGCGGCGATGATGTCCCACATCGCGCGCGTCGTATCCTGCGCCTCGTCGATCAGCACATGATCGATCCCGCCATCGAGCTTGAACAGCACCCAGGCCGCCTGCCCTGAGGTGAGAAGGCGTCGGAGCGCTGCAATAAGATCGTCGAAATCGAGCAGGCTGCGCGCGGTTTTCGCGCCGACGTAGCGCCGCTGCACCTCGCGCGCGAAGGTGAGCATGGCCAGCGAACGCGTGCAGGTAAGAAAGGCGTGGCGCCGCGCGCGATACGCCAGCCATGCGGCTTTGGCGGCGTCATCCAGCTCCGCCAACTCGGGCGCTTGCGCCAGCACATCCTTCGTGAAGATGCAGCGCGCCTTGGGCAAACCCTTGTCCGTGACGAAGGGGGCGATCACGAGGGCAGGGTTGGGCTTCTCCGCCCGCAGCGCCCGGCCGGCGGCGCGCAAGACATCGGCCAAGGCGCGTTGGGCATCGCTGACCTTTTTCTGCGCCTCGATAATCCCGGCGGCCCCTTCGAAGAGCGCCGGATCGAAGCTGGTGAGAAAGTCGGCCTCGATGCGACCAAGGCTCTCCCACGCACCGACCCCGAGCGCTTTCTGGTACGCTGCTGCAAGCTGCCCGTCCTGGGGCAGGTGTTGATCCTCCAGCGCCAGACGCGAGAGCGCGGCCAGTGCCTCATCCAGTGCTCGCCCGAAAGCGGCCAGCCCGGCAGCCTCCAGAATTTCGCCAAAGGCTTTGCCCAGCCCCGAGGCCGGGGTCGCCAGCGCGGCTTCGAGCGTCTCGCGCCGTGCGGTATCGCGCAGGGCACGCGCCTCTTCGTCCATCAGGATCGCGAAATCGAGCGGAACCCCCGCTTCAATCGGAAAGAGATGCAGGATGCGCTCGGCAAAGGCATGGATGGTCTGCACCTTGAGACCGCCCGGTGCCTCGATGGCCCGCGCAAACAGGCCCCGCGCCAGTGCCCGCTCTTTCGCGCTGGCGTGATAGCTTTCCGGCGCAGTGGACACCAGCTCGCCGATGGCCTGATCAAGCGCTGTGTCTTCCAGCGTCACCCAGCGCGCCAGCTCCGCAAAAATGCGCCCCTGCATTTCGGCGGCCGCCGCGCGGGTATAGGTCAGGCACAAGATGCGGTCAGGCGGGGTGCCATCCAGCATCAGCCGGATCACCCGGTTGCGCAGGATGCGCGTCTTGCCCGAGCCCGCATTGGCGGCCACCCAGGCATCGTGCGTGGGATCGGTGGCGGCAATGCGCGCCTCAAGCTCCGCCTGCCCCAGAGGACGCCGCCGCTTCATGGCGTCTCCTCCGTCTCATCCGCCCCGCCCATGCCCCAGAGGGCGCGGCGCGTCAGATGGTCGTAATCGCCTGCAAGGCCTTTGAGCGGCTCCTTCTGCGCCAGATACCCCTCTTCCCCGGCGCTCAGCCGGTTCAGGGTATCGAGCGTCATCCGCCAGTTTTCTTCCGCCAGTGCCGCCAGATCCTCATGCTTCACCGGCTTGGCTTCCAGCGGATCGCTTCCGCCGATGGGCACATGCGCAAGCTGGCGGATGTCCTGATGCGGCCCGAAAGCGCCCCGCCGCGCCATGGCGGTGAGAAGCGGCAACTGCGGGGCCAGCCCCTTGAGAATATCGGCATTCGAGGGCAGCGTCCCGCTCTTGTAATCGAGGATCGCGATGCGCCCGTCGGCCGCAATCTCCAGCCGATCGGCCTTGCCGATCAGGCGGATACGGGTGCCGTCCTGCAAGGTGATCAGCGCTTCCCCGCGCCGCTCCACCTCGATCTGCGCGCCCTGCGCGCGGGCTTTGCGGTCAAAGGCGATGAAATCATCGGCGATGATGTCAAACCGCTGCCGCCAGAAGTGGAACAGCTCCGGCTCGTGCTGAAGGCTGCGGAATTCCGCCTCCGCAAGGCTATCGAGCAAGGCGCGCGCGGCAACCGGATCCTCGGGCGGGGTCTGGGCGCCGTAGCGTTCGAGAATCCGGTGCAGCAGCGTGCCGCGATCACGCGCCTCCACCGGTCTGTCCGGCGGGTCCAGCGGCACGAGGCCCAGCAGGTGCCGGGCATAAAGCGCATAGGGGTCACGGCGCAGGGTGGCGATTTCCGTCACGTTCAGCCGGGTCGGTGCGCGCGGCACCTGCGGGATCGGGCAGGGGCGTGTCACGGCCAGCCCGCCCCCCTGTGGCGCATCGAGCTGTCGTGCCATGTCGATGAAAGTGTTTCCGCGCGCCAGCATCTCCTGCCAAACCGCTTCGCCGGCATGGGCCTCCATGCGGCGCAGGAAACGCGAGGGCAGGGCCGGCGAATCGCCCGCCCGCTTCGAGCGGGTCAGGACGAGATCCGGCGTTGCGGCCAGCTGGGCGAAGTCATGCGCGCTGGCACCAATGCGCCATTCGGGAGCCGGCAGACCCAGATCATCGCGCATGGCACGGTTGAGAAACGGATCATCCGGCGCGGATGGTGGAAAGCGCCCCTCGTTCAATCCGCCCAGAATAATGCGGTCTGCTTCCAGAAGACGCGATTCGAATGGCCCCAGCAGCCAGGCGCGCGGATGCTCCTCGCCTTCGGGCGTCAGCGCCTGTTCGTCCATCAGCAGCGCCAGCGCCCCCGGCAGCGCCGCCGGTGCGAGCGGGTTGGGGGTCTCATAGCCCTCAATGCTCTTGAGCAGCGCCAGCAAAGCGCCGCCATCCGGCGTCTGTGCAAGATGCGTCTGGCCGGTTTCATCGCGGCTGGCATCGTCCAGCGCGGCCACGAGCTGTCCGGCAAAGGCATGGAGCGGTTGTGTTGCAGCGCCGGGGCGGAAGGGTGCCAGCGCGGCATCCACAGCGGCCGCGAGCGTGGGGAGAGCCTCCAGAATGTCATCCGAAAGCCGCGCCACAGCCGGATGCGCCGGACGACCCCCGGCCTCGCGGGCATGGCGCACACGCGTCGCCAGCGCGAGCCCGGCGACGTAGCGGTGTCCGCGCAGCACGAAAAGGTCGAGGGCGCGCGCCAATCCCTGCATCATCTCCTGCGTAAAGCCGAACCGCGCCAGCGGATGCGAGAGCAGGGCCATCAGCGCGCCGGTCTTGTCGGCGGCGGCATCCAGCAGGAGCTGCGCGAAAATCCCGGCCTCGCTCTCGCGCAGGGTGCCGCCCGCAGCATCGAGCGCGGTAATGTTCCAGCGCCTGAGTTCAATCGTCACGCGGCGCGAGAGCGTTCTGTCGGGTGTCACCAACGCCACGGTGCGGCCCGGCGTCTCGAGCGTCTCGCGCATGGCGAGCGCGATGGCGAGCGCCTCCTCGTGTTCATCCTGCGCCTCGATGATGCGGATACCCCCGAAGGCCGCCGCGTCATCAAGCCTCGGACGGCTCTCGCGCCACAGCGCCACGCGCTCTGCCGGGCGCATCATGTCCGAGAGCGCAGCGCGGCGCGCGGCATTGTCGGGGTCCGCTTCCAAAAGCTTCACATTGGCGCGCGGAAGGCCGATCTCGATCAGCGTGCTTTTGAGCGTGGCCTGCGGATGTGCAAAGCGCGTCGCCAGCGAAAGGCCGGTTTCAGGGGGCGCGGCGATCAGCGCGAAATCCTCATCAGGCAGCAGCATATCCAGCCCGGGCAGCACCACCGCCCCGTGATCGAGGCGGCTGATGGCCCGCATCAGACGCCCTGTGGCGGCGACCGAGCCGGTGGAGCCGAGAATTAGAAGCGGTGCATCGGGCTTGTCGCGTTCGATCCGCAACGCCTCTGCCTCCAACCGTTCAAGCTGGGCTGCTTGCGCATCGACCGCCTCCAGCTCTTTGAGCGCATCCGGCCATGCCCGCCCCGCAATGCGCAGGAAGGCGCGCGAGAGCCGCCAGTAATCGTCAAAGCGGGCTTCATCGAAGTTCGGCGGCGCGGCGCTCGCCAGCTTCTCCAGTGGCAGGCCAGAGAGGCGCATTTCGTCAATCAGCCGTCCCAAGGCCTCGGCCAGCGCCAGCGTCTCGCGCAAGGATACCTCCGGCGCGCCCTCCATCTCGCGGTCGCCAAGGCCGGCCCGCCACGCGCTCACCAGCGGCAGCAAACGAAACCGCCGCTCCATCGGGCTGATGACGCGGCGTTCGAGATTGAGCGCTTCCACATCCTCTGCCGCCAGCTGCGACAGCGGATCGCCCGGCGCGCCCAGCAGGCGGATCATTGGCAGCAGAACGGGGCGCGGCCCAAGCTCCACTTTCAGCGCTGCCTCAACGCGCTGCTTGAGCCGCTTGTGCGGCACGAAGACCGTCAGATCCGCCAGCAGTTCCGGTGCCTCGGCAAAGCGGACACCGAGAAGCTCACCCGACATCAGCGCCGCGATGACGCGTTTGAGCCCCCCTGCACCGGGCGTGAGCGAGAAGACATTGGGCTCGGCCCGCATGGCTCAACCCGGATCGACATGAAGGCGCAGCGCAACCTCGGCCTCAGCCAGCGCCTCGGGCGTGCCGACATGCATGAAGATGCCATCCAGCCTGAGCCCATAGAGCCGCCCGGCGGCCTGCGCCTCGTTGAAGATCTGGTTCAACGAGAAGATCTCGGGCCGGTTGGCAAAGAGCTGCGGCTTCAGGATCGCCGCCCCGGTATAGGCGAAGGGCGCAACCTCATGCTTTTGCGGGCGGCGCAGGCGCCCGTCCTGCTCCAGGAAGAAATCACCCCGGTTGCCCCAGCCGATGGTGGTGACGCTGGAGGCCAGCAGAAGCAGCACATCCATGCGTTCGGGATCGAAGGCTTCGGCCAGCCGCTCGAGGTTGGAGCGCGGCCCATCAAGCCAGATGGTATCGGCATTCAGGCTGAAGAAGGGCTGGTCCCCGAAGCGAGCCACCACTTTGCCGATGCCGCCACCCGAATCGAGGATGCGCTCGCGCTCATCCGAGATGGTGATGCGTGGAGCGGCACGATCCCTCACATGTGCGATGATCTGATCGGGCAGATAATGCACATTGGCGACGGCCTCGGTCGCTCCGGCCTGCGCCAAGGCATCGAGGTTCCAGTCGAGCAGGGTCTTGCCGCCGCAGGGGATCAGCGGCTTGGGACGCTCATTCGTCAGCGGGCGCATCCGCGTGCCGAGGCCCGCCGCCAGCACCATGGCCTGCGTGATTTTCCCCGGCTGCGTTTTCATTCCCATCGCCATTAGGTCCGCTTGTTTCGGGCACAAAGCCCGGAAGATTGGCGCCATACCACGCGGCAAGCCTTGAGAGGGCAGGGTGGCGCAGGCAGCGCTTCAGATAGGCCTCGATGCGCGGCAGGTGTTTCAGATACACCGGCTTGCCGTCGCGCCGGTCCAGCCGCACGAAAATGCCCAGAATCTTGGTGGCCCGCTGCGCCCCCAGAATCGCATAGGCCGTCGTAAACCCGGCCATGTCGAAATCCGGGTCACGCCGCTTGCGGCCCAAGGCATAGCGCGCGAGCAATTGCAGCTCCAGCGCCTCGGGTACCTCCACGCGCGCATCTTGGGCGAGGGAAACCACATCATAGGCCGGATGCCCGATCACGCAGTCCTGATAATCAATGAGGCCGATGCGGTTGAGCCCCGCGCGTTCCGGCAGCCAGATCAGGTTCGGGGAGTGATAATCCCGCAGCGTCCAGGTACGCTCGCCCGCAATAACGCTTTCCAGTGTCGAGACCCAGGCATCCACAAACGAGAGCCGCTGGCCCGCATTGGCCGTGCGCTGTGTGGCATAGGGGAAGAACCAGTCGAGCAGAAGCTCGGCCTCAATGGTCAGCGCTTCAAGGTCATAGCGATGGATCTTGTGCGTCTCCACGCCCGAAACCGGCAATTCCGCCGGCAGCGCACGCCCATGCAACTCAGCCAGCACATCCACCGCCACGCTGTAGCGCTCCGGGATCGGGCCTTGCGGATCGACCACCGGCTCCGAGCCGAAGTCCTCGATCAGCAGCAGCCCGCTGTCGAGATCGGCGGCATAGATTTCCGGCGCGGAAAAACCCTGATCGCGCAGGCCGCGCGTCATGGCGACAAATGCGTGCACGCTCTCGGCCAGATGCACCAGCGTGGAATAGCTTTTGCCCATGCGGATCGGCGGACCATCGGGCCGGCGCGGTGAAATCATCAGGATGGCGCGGCGGCCTGTGCCCCCATCGGTAACGCGCTCATAGGCGCGGCCCGAGGCATCGCCTTGCATGTATGCGCGTTGCGGATCGGCAAAACCGGCCTTGGTGAACAGCGCGGCGATGGCGCGGGCCCGGCGCAGACGCGGGGCCAGCCTGCCGTGGCCCGTCAGCGCGAGCACGCGGCCAGCGCCCTCGGGCGCGATCTCAAGGCGCGCATCCAACCGGTCTTCCGCCAGAATGGAACCCGCGCGCTCCGCCCATTCGCAGAACACGATGGCCCCGTCGGCCTCATCGTCCCAGCCTAGTTCGGCCAGCTCGCCAATGTCGTTCACGCGGTAAAGATCGGCATGGACAATGCGCCCGCGCGGGGAATCATAGGTCTGGATCAGCGAATAGGTCGGGCTGGGAACCTCAAGCGCTTCATCCTCCGCCAGCGCCCGGATGGCCGCCCGCGCGAAGGTGGTTTTGCCCGCACCCAGATCGCCCGAAAGGGTGACGAGATCCCCCGGCTGAAGCTCTGCTGCCAGGCGCGCGGCAATGCGCATCGTCTCTGCCTCGTCGGCCAGCGCGATGCGCCATTCCACCGGGCCTTCGCTAAGGGGAGCTGCCATGGGGTCTCCTTGGCCGAACCGCGTCCGGCCCTGTGTTGTCAGGCTCCGGGCAGGATAACCGTGGTGATATGACCGCCATTCGCATCCTGCGTCACTTCGATGCGCCCGTCATGCAGTTGCACCAGCGCGCGCGCCAGCGAGAAGCGGAAGCCGTGCTCGCGCGGCACATCGCGCGTGTTGCCGCCCGGCGCGCCGCGTCCGGAGTCGCTGACCTCGACGAGCAGGTTCCCATCCTCGCGCTTGACCGCAAGGCGCAGGTGATCACCGTCCGCCGAGAAGGAAATGGCGTTGGCGAGCAGCGAGAACAGGATATGCCGGAAGTGCTTGGGGTCGGCGTTGATGGTCTTGACCCCGCTCTGCACATTGAGCGCGAGCTTGAGGTTGGCCGCCCCGATCCGGTCCTGCAACCCTTCGAGCGATTCCGTGATCGCTTCCGAAAGCCCGAAGCTCTCGCGCTTGAGATCAACGCCCGCGCCGCTTTCAAGGTCCGCGAGATCGAGAACATCGTTGGTAATCGCCAGCACGCTGTCCGCCGAACGCGCCAGATCCTCGGTGTAGGAGCGCTGCTTGGGCGAAAGATCACCGGCAACACCGCCCGCCAGCGCCTGGGCCGCCAGCACCACATTGGTGAGCGGGGAGCGCAGCTCGAAGGAGAGCGAGCGGATGAAATCGGTGCGCAGGCGGGCCGCCTGTTGCAGCGCATCGTTGTGTTCGCGCAGGCGGGCCTCGGCTTCCACCGTGTCGGTCACATCGGACACCGTGACCAGCGTGGCGCGCTCGGGCAGCGGTACGGTTGAAATGCGGAAGACCCGCGCATCGGAGGTTGCCGTCTCGAAATGGCGCTCATCGCGCGCTTCGGAGAGCGAGCAGACGGTGCGGGTGATGTCGTGCCATGCCGGCGCGGCCTGCCGGCTGGCGGCCTGAGCCACTTCCTCGACGCGCGGGCGCGAGCGCAGCGCCTCGGGGCTGATGTCCCACAGCTTGGAGAAAGCCGGGTTCGAAAGCTGCAAGCAGCCATCCGAGCCGAACACCGCCACCCCTTCGGAAAGCGCCATCAGCGTTTCCCACTGGGTGTTTTTCAGCTGGTCGAATTCGGTCGCCAGCGCGAAGCGCTCGGTCTCATCCTCGAATAGGAAGGTCAGCCCGCCCTGCGGATTGGGCGAGGTGACAAGGCGCAGCGCGCGGCCATTGGGCAGCCGCCAGCCCTGCTCCGAGCTTTCGGGCGAAGCGAACAGCGCGATCTGCGACGCCTTCCATTGGCGGTAATCGCCGGTTTCCGGCAGGCGCGCATGGGTGCGCAGGTTGTCGAGCCATTCGCCTACGCTCGGCTTGGATTTGAGGAAGCCGGCATCGAGCGCGAAAAGATCGGCAAAGGCGCGGTTGGAATAGGTCAACTGCTGGCGCTGGTCGAACATGGCAACCGCATTGGGCAATTCGTCCAGCGTTTTGACATGCGCTTCCATCTGCCGCTCCAGCGCTGAGCGAGCGGCCTCCAACTCGGAAATGTCGAAGGCAAACCCGCCCCCGCCCTCTGGTCCGGCGACCTCCACGACATCGACCTTGCGGCGCTGCCCTGCGAGAATAGCCGTCACTTCGCCCTGATAGCGGCCGGAATCGAGCTGGATCTTGCGGATTTCAGCGCGATCCTGCGTGTCGAGAATCTCGGCCTGCGCGGTGAGAACCGCATCCGGCCCCGGCGCATCGACAGCCTGCGCATAGGCCGAATTCACCCAGCCCAGTCGCCCGGCGCGATCGCGCAGCCAGACCGGCTGGGGAATGGCATTGAGCACCGAGCAGAGCTGCGCCTGCGCTTCGGCCAGCGCCTGATTTTCTGCCTGCATCCGCGCAACCGTCGCCCGCTCGCCGGTGGAAAGACGGGCCGCCATCACCGCGCGCCCCGCAACGGGCCGCCCCTCGATATCGACATGCTCGCCGGCCAGCGTGCGGAAGGCGAGCGAGAAGCCGGTACCGATGGCGCGCAGGGCCTGAAGGCGCTGGCCCAGCGCATCGGCATCCATCGGTGCGAGCCACTCGCGGAAGTTGAGAACGCGCATCGGATTGGTGGTCTCAAGCGCCACCGTGATGTCGCCCTCGAAGGTGACATCGGTATCGTCCAGTCCGTTCCAGGTGATCATGAACTGGCGATCTGCCGCCAGAAACAGATGCGCACGCTCCACCCGCTCCTGCGCCTCGCGTAGGTCCTGCGCAAGGCGGTCAAGCTCGTCGCCCTTGCGCCGCCGCCACAGGATATGAAGCACCGAAATGGTGGCGCCATAGACCGTCAGCACGGTCATCACGAAGAGTAGCGGCAGATTGGCCTTGGCGAGCTGGGCGCGCGAGGAATCAAGCACTTGCGGCAGGCGCAGACGCAGATCCTCGCCCTGCGCGCGGGCCGGGGCCACAAGGTGCGGCACGGCAAAAAGGCACGTCGAAGCGAGCAGAAGTCCCATGCCCCGCATCTTGCGCGCCCTGCCGCTCACCACATCCGCTCCCGTTCCGTTTTGTTCATCCCGGCGCCCGAAAACGCCCGAGCGCGAATCACCGCGCCGCCCCGCCAGCGAGCACTTTAATCAGGCCATGAGTCCGTCAGGAAGTGGTTAACGAACCGTGAAGGGACAAATTTCTGGCGCGTCGCAATGCACAAAAAGAAACGCCCGGCACAAGGCCGGGCGTAAGCGTTTGAGCGGACTCGCAGAACTCAGTAGCGATAGTGATCCGGCTTGAAGGGGCCGGCTTCCGGCACGCCGATGTAATCCGCCTGCTCTTTGCTCATCTTGGTCAGCTTCACGCCGAGCTTTTCCAGATGCAGCGCTGCGACCTTCTCGTCGAGGAACTTCGGCAGGGTGTAGACCTTCTTCTCGTACTTGCCCGGATTGGCCCAGAGTTCGATCTGCGCCAGCGTCTGGTTCGAGAAGGAGGACGACATCACGAAGGACGGGTGACCCATGGCATTGCCGAGGTTCACGAGGCGGCCTTCCGAGAGCAGGATGATACGGTTGCCCTTGGGAAACTCGATTTCATCGACCTGCGGCTTGATGTTGGTCCACTTGAAGTTCTTCAGGCCCGCGACCTGAATCTCGTTGTCGAAGTGGCCGATGTTGCACACGATGGCGCGGTCCTTCATGGCGCGCATGTGGTCAACGGTGATGATGTCCTTGTTGCCGGTGGCGGTGACATAGATGTCGGCGCGCGGCAGGGCATCCTCAATGGTGGCGACTTCATAGCCTTCCATGGCGGCCTGAAGCGCGCAGATCGGATCGACTTCCGAAACGATCACGCGGCAGCCCGCCTGACGCAAGCTGGCCGCCGAGCCCTTGCCCACATCGCCGAAGCCGGCGACGAAAGCCACCTTGCCGGCCATCATCACATCGGTGCCGCGGCGCAGCGCATCGACCAGCGATTCACGGCAGCCGTAGAGGTTGTCGAACTTCGACTTGGTGACGGAATCGTTCACGTTGATCGCCGGGAAGAGCAGCTTGCCCTCTTCCGCGAGCTTGT
>Ga0209794_1002140_pt1 | contig 11433 bp, 9 predicted proteins | sample EBPBio232013_DNA_FD_185869 | JGI IMG/M metagenome (GOLD analysis project Ga0209794, IMG submission 185869) | Wastewater treatment Type I Accumulibacter community from EBPR Bioreactor in Madison, WI, USA - Reactor 1_5/23/2013_ DNA (SPAdes)... | ecosystem: Engineered > Bioreactor > EBPR >... | reverse complement strand
CGGGGATCAGCGCCGCCATGAACAGCTTGGCGATGTTCTGCTCGGTGGTGATCGCATAGACGACGAGGATCACCGAGGGCGGGATCAGGATGCCGAGCGTGCCGCCGACCGCCACCATGCCGCCGGCAAAGCCGCTGTCATATTTGTAGCGCTCGAACTCCGGCAGCGTCGCGCGGGCGAAGGTCGCCGTGGTCGCGACCGACGAGCCGCAGATCGCGCCGAAACCGGTGCAGGCGCCGATCAGCGCCATGCCGAGCCCGCCGCGCAAATGGCCGAGAAACGCTGCGGCGGCGCGGAACAGCGCCGTCGACAGACCCGACTTTTCCGCCAGCGCGCCCATCAGGATGAATAGCGGTATGACGGAAAAAGTGTAATTGGCAAAAAGGTGATACGGGGTTGTCTTCATGTAGTTCATGAAGATCGGCAGGCTCGTGAACCACGTATAACCAATCGAGCCGGCCGTCAGCATGGCGAGCCCGATCGGCATCCTGAGCGCCAGCAGGACCAGCATGCCGGCAAAGCCGATGACGGCGACGATCGCTCCACTCACGATGCGCTCCGATAGCGGCGAATGGCCGTGACGGCGGCCACAACGGCGAGGAAAGCGGCCATCACCGCAGTCGCGAGGATCGCCCATCCCGTGGGGAGGGCCAGCACCATCGAGCTCGTCCGGGAACTGATCGCGTCGAAGGCGCCAAGCGCCAGGCGCCAGGCGATCAGCGCGGCGAACCCGGCATAGACGAGGTCCCACAGCGTATCGAGGCTCCGGTTGAACCATGCCGGCGCCCGAAGCGTGAAGGTATCGACGAAGACATTGCCGCGCCGCCACTGGCAGAGCGGCAGGAAGGCAAAGACCGCGACGGCCGTCGCGATCTGCACCATCTCGAAATCGCCCTTGACGCCGGACTTGAACAGCCAGCGCGAGACGACCGACACGACGACCATGACAGCGGTGGCGAGCATCAGCGCGCCTCCCGCGACCGCCACAGCGCGCGCAATGCGCCCGATGACGTCGCCGGCCTTGCCGGCGACCTCGTCCCCAGTCCCCTCCAGGCTCATGTTGCGTCAGGCCGCCATATGCTTGGCGACGGCGGCGCGCACGTCATCGACGATCTTCTGGCCGTCGAGATTGCGCTCCTTGACGCTGCGGATCCAGGCTTCCTCGACCGGCTTGGTGGCCGCACGCCACTTCGCCGCCTCGTCCTCGGCCAGCATCGTGATGGTGTTGCGCGAGCGGCCCTTGACCATCTCGCTCACCGCCCGGCCGCGCTCGTCCCACATCTCGCCGGCCATGACGGCCGCGGGCATGCCGGAATGATCGTCGATGACCTTTTTCAGGTCGGCCGGCAGGCCCTCGTATTTCGGCTTGTTCATGGCAAGGATGAAGGTGGCCGAATAGAGCGTCGGCGAGCCCGGAATCTCCGTGTGATGGCGCACGAGCTCGTGCAGGCGCAGGGCCGGCACGACCTCCCACGGCACCACGGCGCCGTCGATGACACCCTGCGCGAGCGCTTCCGGCACCTGCGGGATCGGCATGCCGATGGCGGTGGCGCCCAGCGCGCGCAGCGCCTCGCCGGCCTGACGGGTCGGGAAGCGCAGCTTCAGGCCCTGCAGGTCGGCCTGCGTCCGCACCTGCTTGCTGGAATGGATGAGGCCGTGGTCATGCGCCCAGAGGCAGAGCGGCTGGGCCTCGGAATATTCCTTGTAGAAGTGCACCGGGCCGAGCTCGGCCATGGCCTTGGAATTGGTCACGCCACGCTTGCCGGCGATGAACGGCAGTTCCATCGCCTCGGTCGCGGGGAAGCGGCCGGGCGTGTTGCCGGGCAGCGTCCAGACGATGTCGGCGACGCCGTCGCGGGCCTGGTCGAAGAGCTGGGGCGGCGCGCCGCCAAGCTGCATCGAGGGGAAGATGTCGATCTTGATGCGTCCCTGCGACGCCGCCTCCACCTGCCGCGACCAAGGCACCAGGAAGCGCTGATGGGCATTCGAGACGGGCGGCAGGAAGTGATGCATGCGCAGCGTCACCTGCGGCGTCTGGCCGAAGGCAGTGCGCATGACGGCGGGCGATGCGACAGCAGCGCCGGCGAGGGCCAGCGCGTTGCGGCGGGTGAGAATCATGGAGAGCAACCTCGTCGAGCGTTCCCGGAAAACCTGACTTGCGCCTTGCCGGCGTCTTTCGTCTTCCGCCGGACGATAGTCGCACCGGCGCGGCGTGTAAAATGGCAATAGTTACAAATGCGACTATTTGTGGAGAAATATCCGCCCCACCTGGTCCCGCGGCATCCGCCGACCAGCCGACTATCAATCGTGCAACTACACGATGCAGAGTCGCCCGGACCATGCGCCCCATTTCCGACGAAACCCTGATCATCCCGGCGACCGACGGCTATCCGCTGGCAGCGAGCATATTCGAGCCCGATGGCCCTGCCCGCTCGACGGTCGTCATCCAGTCCGCGACCGCCGTCCCGCGACGGTTCTACGCCGAATACGCCGCCGACCTCGCCGCACGGGGCCGCCGGGCGATCACCTTCGACTATCGCGGCATCGGGGGATCGGCGCCGGCCCGGCTGAGCGGCTTCGAGGCGACGATGCTCGACTGGGCCGACAGGGACGCCGCGGCCGTGGCCGACTATGCCGCGACGACGTGGAACACTGTGCCGCTCGGCCTCGTCGGCCACAGCTTCGGCGGACAGGCCTATGGGCTCAATCCGCATCCGCGCGTCTCGCATGTGTTCGGCGTCGCGACGCAGATCGGGGACATGAGGCTGTTTCCAACAAGGACGGCTGCCGGATTTCGCTTCCTGGCCCGTGTCGCCGGTCCGGTCGCGATCCGCCTGACCGGCCGCTTCCCCGCCAACTGGTTCGGCCTCGGCGAGCCCATGCCGGGCGGCGTCTTCCGCCAGTGGGCGCGCTGGTGCCTGACCCCGGACTATTTCTTCGGCGATTCCGCGATCGGCGCCGAGGCGCGTTTCGCGCGCGCCGGGGCGCAGGTGCATCTTGCCGCCTTCGACGACGACACATTCGCGCCGGAAGCGGCCGTTCGGGCGCTCGGCCGGCGCTTGCCGAACGCCCATGTCGAAGTCATCCGCGCCGCAGACACCGATGCCGGGCGGATCGGCCATTTCGGCTTCTTCCGCAAGGCCGTGGGCGGCGCGCTCTGGGATCGGTTCGACGCGCGGCTCGGCTGATCCGCCAGGCCTGCCTCACATCGTCGCGCCGATCTGCCACGGGACAAACTCGTTGTCGCCGTAGCCGAGCAGTTCGGACTTGGTCTTCTCGCCCGACGAAGTCCTGAGGATCAGGTCGAAGATCTCCTGTCCCTTCTGGTCCAGCGACACCCCGTCCAGCACGTCGCCGCAATTGATGTCCATGTCGTCGATCATGCGGGTGTAGATGTCGGAATTGGTCGCGAGCTTGATCGACGGCGTCGGCTTGCAGCCATAGGCCGAGCCGCGGCCGGTGGTGAAGCAGAGCACGTTGGAGCCGCCCGCCACCTGCCCCGTCGCGGCGACGGGATCGTAGCCGGGCGTATCCATGTAGACGAAGCCGTTGCGGTCGATCTTCTCGGCATAGTGATAGACGCCGCGCATGGTGGTCGAACCGCCCTTGGCGGCCGCGCCCAGCGACTTCTCGAGAATGGTGGTGAGCCCGCCCGCCTTGTTGCCGGGCGAGGGATTGTTGTCCATCGAGCCCTGGTTCTTGGCGGTGTAGTCCTCCCACCACTTGATGATGCCGACCAGCTTCTCGCCGACCTCGCGGGTTTCCGCGCGGCGGGTCAGGAGGTGCTCCGCGCCATAGATTTCCGGCGTTTCGGACAGGACGGCCGTGCCGCCGTGCTTGACCAGCAGGTCCACGGCCTTGCCGAGCGCGGGATTGGCGGTGATGCCGGAATAGCCGTCGGAGCCGCCGCACTGGAGCGCAAGGCAGAGTTCGGAGGCCGGCAGCGTCTCGCGCTTCGACTGGTTGACGACAGGCAGCATCTCGCGGATGCGCGCCATGCCGGCCTCGATGGATTTCTTCGTGCCGCCGGTTTCCTGGATGGTCATGGACTGGAAGCGGTCGCCCGGCTCGATGCCGTAATCCTTCATCAGGCGCGGGATCTGGAACACCTCGCAGCCGAGACCGACGATCAGCACCGCCGAGACGTTCGGATTGGTCGCATAGCCCCAGATGGTGCGTTCGAGCAGCTCGAAGCCGAGCCCCTCGCCCGCAAGCCCGCAGCCGGTGCCATGGACCAGCGGGATGACGCCGTCGACGTTCGGGAACTCCGCCAGCATGCCCGACCGGTTCACCGCTTCCGCCATGAAGCGCGCAACCGAGGCCGAGCAGTTCACCGAGGTCAGGATCGCGACGTAGTTGCGGGTGCCGGCGCGCCCCTTGGCGCGGCGGAAGCCCTCGAAGGTCGCGCGCTGCTCGACCGGCAGAACGGCCTCGGGCTGGGCGTCCTCCGCGAAGGCGTAGTCGCGGTCGAAGGCGGCGAAGGCGCAGTTATGGGTGTGGACCCAGTCGCCCGGCGCGATGGGCTTGGAGGCAAAGCCGATGATCTGGCCGTATTTGACGATGGGCTGCCCTTCCGCAATCGCCCTCGTCGCCATCTTGTGGCCCTTGAGCACGCGGGCCGCCGCCTTCACGCCGTCCACCATCTTGCCGGGATCGATGAGATCGACCGCGACGACGACATTGTCCTCCGCCGCGAGGCGGATGAAGCGGGGCTGGGTGGTCATGGCGGCGTCTCCAGGCAGGCGGCCGTTCGGCCTTCCCTATCTGCGATCATGACCTTTGAACCGTTTTAGGGAAAGGGCTTTGGCGGCTTGCCGGCCATCTGCCGGCGCAGACCCCGCGCCCGCGTGCAATGTCTCGCGCGCGATGCTAGAGCCCCGCCCATGGCTCCTCCCCTTCTCCAGTTGCAGGGCATCGCCCTGACCTTCGGCGGCACGCCGCTGCTCACCAGCGCCGACCTGTCGGTCGAGGCCGGCGACCGGCTGGCGCTGGTCGGCCGCAACGGCTCCGGCAAGTCGACGCTGCTCAAGATCGCCGCCGGCCTCATCGAGGCCGATTCGGGCAAGCGCTTCGCCCAGCCCGGCGCAACGATCCGCTACCTCCTGCAGGAACCGGACCTCGCCGGCTTTCCGACCACGCTCGCCTATGTCGAGGCGGGCCTTGGGCCGAGCGACGATCCCTATCGCGCGCGGCTGATGCTCAACGAGCTCGGCCTGACCGGCGAGGAAGGCACGACGGCGCTGTCGGGCGGCGAGCAGAAGCGCGCGGCGCTTGCCCGCGTGCTCGCCCCCGAGCCCGATATCCTAATCCTCGACGAGCCGACCAACCATCTCGACCTCCCCGCCATCGAATGGCTGGAAGCGGCGATCAGGGCCTCCTCCTCCGCCATCGTCATGATCAGCCACGACCGGCGGTTCCTTGAAAACCTGTCGCGCGCCACCGTCTGGCTCGACCGCGGCACCACCCGCCGGCTCGACAAGGGCTTCGGCCATTTCGAGGCTTGGCGAGACGAGGGGCTGGAGCAGGAGGAGAAGGAGCAGCACAAGCTCGACCGGCAGATCGTCCGCGAGGAGCACTGGCTGCGCTACGGCGTCTCGGCGCGGCGCAAGCGCAATGTCCGCCGCCTCGGCAACCTCCACGCCCTGCGCAAGGACTTCCGTGAACACCGCAGGGCCGTCGGCAATGTGTCGCTGACTGTCTCGGATGCCGAACTGTCCGGCAAGCGGATCGTCGAGGCGCTGGGCATCTCCAAGGCCTATGAGGGCCGGCCCGTCGCCGACCTCTCCATCCGCATCTTGCGCGGCGACCGGCTCGGCATTGTCGGGCCGAACGGCGCCGGCAAGACCACGCTGGTCCGCATGCTCACCGGAACGCTCGACCCCGATTCAGGCACGGTGAAGCTCGGCGCCAACCTCGCCATGGCCACCCTCGACCAGAAGCGCGAGGCGCTGGACCCGGCGACGCCGCTGGCCGAGGCGCTGACCCGCGGGCGCGGCGACTACGTCACCATCAACGGCGAGAACCGCCACGTCGTCGGCTACATGAAGGACTTCCTGTTCGCCCCCGAGCAGAAGGGCACGCCGGTCGGCGTCCTTTCCGGCGGCGAACGCGGCCGGCTCCTGCTGGCGCGGGCGCTGGCGAGCCCGGCCAATGTCCTCGTGCTGGATGAGCCGACCAACGATCTCGACCTCGAAACGCTCGACCTTCTCCAGGAAATGCTCGCGGACTTCCCCGGCACGGTCATCCTCGTCTCGCATGACCGCGATTTCCTCGACCGGGTCTGCACCTCCGTCCTCGTCAGCGAGGGCGAGGGTCGCTGGCGCGAATATGCCGGCGGTTATTCCGACATGCTCGCCCAGCGCGGTTCGGGCGTCGAGGCGCGTGTCGTCGAAAAGCCGGCCCGGAAAGCTGCGGCCGAGCCTGAGACGCCGCGCGAGCGCGCGCCGGAAGCCAGACGCAAGCTGTCGTTCCGCGAGAAGCACGACCTCGACAGCCTGCCCGGCCGGATGGAGGCGCTCGGCCGCGACATCGCCAAGCTCCAGCAGATCCTCGCCGATCACGCCCTGTTCACCCGCGACCGCACCGCCTTCGACAAGGCGTCCGCAGCGCTGGCCAAGGCACAGGGCGAACTCGCCGCCGCCGAGGACCGCTGGCTGGAACTGGAAATGCTGAAGGAAAGCCTGGAGGCCTAGCAACGCGCGGAATGCCGGCGAGCGGATCATTCGACAAGCGCAAACCTGATCGTCATGGCCGGGTTCAGCCCGGCCATCCACGACTTGCTCTAGGCAGTCCGTTTGAGAATTCGTGGATACCCGGCATAGCCGGGGCAAAGCCTCGGCGTTCAATGTCGAGAAACGGCGGCCAGAGGCCGCCCAAGGCCGGGCATGACGAGATGTGAGCGGAGGCCTTCCAAACGGCCGTCAGGCGGCGGCGCTGCCCGCGAACCGCTCGTTGAACGAATAGCCGGAGCCACGCACGGTGCGGATCGGGTCGGCCTCGCGGCCGCGCCTCACCGCCTTGCGCAGGCGGCCGATATGCACGTCCACGGTGCGCTCGTCGATATAGACGTCGCGGCCCCAGACGCCGTCGAGCAACTGCTCGCGGGTATAAACGCGCCCCGGCGACTGCATCAGGAATTCGAGCAGGCGGAATTCGGTCGGCCCCAGCGAAATCTCGCGACCCGCCCGATGCACCCGGCGCGTCTCGCGGTCGAGCTCGATGTCGCCGGACTTCAGGAGGCTGGAGAGATGCTCCGGCTTGGCCCGGCGCAGCAGCGCGCGAACCCGTGCCAGCAGTTCCGGCACCGAGAACGGCTTGACGACATAGTCGTCGGCGCCGGTGGCAAGGCCCCTCACCCGCTCGCCTTCCTCGCCGCGCGCCGTCAGCATGATCACCGGCAGCCGCTCGGTCTCGGCGCGCAGCCGGATGCGGCGGCACAGCTCGATGCCGGACAGGCCCGGCAGCATCCAGTCGAGCAGCACGAGGTCGGGAACCGCCTCGCGCAGCCTGACCTCGGCCTCGTCGCCGCGCATCACCGTCTCGACGCGATAGCCCTCGGCCTCGAGATTGTAGCGCAACAGGACGGTGATCGGCTCTTCGTCCTCGACCACCAGAATGCGTGCGGTCATCGCGATATCCCCGGCATGTCGATGGAAGCGGTGATCAGGTGCCGGTCGCCACCATGGTGGTGGTGTCGAGCTTCGGCCGCTCGTCGGCGAGCGTCACGCCGTGAACCATGTAGTGGACCGTCTCGGCGATGTTGGTCGCGTGGTCGCCGATCCGTTCGAGGTTCTTGGCGCAGAACAGGAGATGCGTGCAGGAGCCGATATTGCGCGGGTCCTCCAGCATGTAGGTGAGCAGTTCGCGGAACAGCGAATTGTAGAGCGCGTCGATGTCGCCGTCGGAGCGCCAGACCTCGAGCGCCGCTGCGACGTCGCGCTGCGCATAGGCGTCCAGCACGTCCTTGACCCGCTCCAGCGCGAGGCGCGCCATGGCGTCGAAGCCGCCGGTGACCTTCGGCATCGGCAGCGACGAGTTGATCACCGTCACGCGCTTGGCGATGTTCTTGGCAAGGTCCGCCATCCGCTCGAGATCGGCTGCGATGCGCAGCGCACCGACGATCTCGCGCAGGTCGATGGCCATCGGCTGGCGCTTGGCGATGATGAGAATGCCGAGTTCCTCGATCTCGCGCTGCTTGGCGTCGATCACCGGGTCGGCCGCGCGCACGCGGTTCGCCAGCGCGACATCGGCCTTGATCAGCGAATCGATGGCGCCGACGATCTGCTTCTCGGTCAGGCCGCCCATTTCGGCGACCTGCTGCGCCAGGCCCTTCAGTTCGTTTTCGAAAGCGCTGACGATGTGCTCGGTCATGCGAAGCTCCTCGATGGGGCGGAATGGGAAACTCCCCATAGCCCCGCGTCGCGACGGTTCTATGCCTGTCAGGTGACGCTTCGATGACGAAGAATCGCCCGCAGGTTCAATGTATTGGCGAGGTTACGACAAATCCGCCGCGCGGTCGCCGCGGCCCGGCGCCGGTTCCGCAGCGGCATCCCCGGCGCCAGCCTCGGCATCGGCGGCGGTTTCGAGCCTGACGGTGAAGGTTGCGCCCTCTCCGGGGGTGCTGTCGATGGCGAGCCTGCCGCGGTGGCGGTTCAGGATGTGCTTGACCAGCGCCAGCCCGAGGCCGGTGCCGCCCTTCTCGCGGCTGGAGACCACATCGACCCGATAGAAGCGCTCGGTCAATCGCGGCAGGTGTTCGGCGGGAATGCCCGCGCCATGGTCGCGGATGGCCACCACCGCCTCGTCGCGCCGGCCCTCGCGCGCCTCGCGCTGGAGGCTGATTTCGACCTTTTTACCCTCGGCGCCGTATTTGATGGCGTTCTGGACGAGGTTCTCGAACAGGCGGAACAGTTCGTCGAGATCGCCGGCGACCACGATCGCGGGCTCGCTCGCCTCGACCGCCACGGTCACGCCCTGCCCGCTGGCATAGGGGCCGAGCGTATCGCGGACATGGCCGATGAGGCCGACCAGCTCGACGTCGCCGACCGGGCGGACATGCTCGTTCAGCTCGATTCGCGACAGCGACAGGAGGTCGTCGATCAGCCGCGACATGCGGCGGGCCTGCGCCAGCATGATGCCGAGGAAGCGCTCGGTGGCCGCCACGTCCTTCTTCGCCGGCCCCTGGATCGTCTCGATGAAGCCGACGACGGAGGCGAGCGGAGTGCGCAGTTCGTGGCTGGCATTGGCGACGAAATCGGCCCGCAGGCGCTCCAGCCGGCGCTCCTCCGTCAGGTCGGTCATCGCGACGAGGACGAAATCGGGCTTGCCGCCGTCCCGCCCTTCCGCCGTCACCGCGACGGGCGCGGCCTCGACCCGGAACCAGCGGCTGACCGGCACGCGCTCGGCATAGTCGATGGACTGCGCCGCATTGGTGGCAAGCGCCCGCCTCACCGTCTCGACCACTTCGGGCGCGCGCAGCGCCAGCATCAGGGGCTCGCCCCGCTTCAGCCCGGTCACCAGCGCCGCGGCGCGCGCATTGTGGGTGCGCACCACCAGTTTCGGATCGAGCAGGATGGCCGGGATCGGCACGGCTGCGACCAGTCCCTCGACGGTCAGGTCGGTCAGGCGCGCGGCCCGGCGCGCCAGCAGCGTGCCGTCGAGCGGAGCCGCCTCGCGCGGGCGGCGGCGCACGACGAAGCCGGCGGCCACCAGCGCGACGCCGACGCCGAGCGCATAGGGCCACCGGGCGCCGCTCCAGACGATCAGCACCGTCGCGACGGCGAGAGCCACGAGGTAGAGAAACCAGCGCCCGCGCCAGCCCTCGTGCCATGCCTGGGGAAATTCGTCGCTCATGCGCATGTCCTGGAGCGGATGCTGGTCCGGGTCGACCGGCATTCGGCTGGTTCTGACCGGCTTATCGCATTTTCTTCACGCGAGCGGGTATCCGCTTGGCTGGAAAATACCGTCGGTGGGGCGCCCTGACTGTCACGCCGACGAGACGGTTCTGTGACGATGTCAGTCGCGCCGGAACACCACGCTCGCGGCCCAGCCGGTGACGAGCGCCAGCGCCGCCGCCGCGAGCCCGTAGAACAGGCCGTGGTCCCGGGCGGAATTGGCGACGAAAGCCTCGAAGCCGGTCTTGGTCACCTCGAAATTGGTGGTTTCGCGCGCCAGAACCACGCCGCCGGACATCAGGTAGATGTCGACGTCGAAGGCGCCGACCGGCGTGTTCGGCACGACCGGAATATTGGCGCGGAACAGGCTCGGGGTCAGGAAGGTGACGCCCGTCGGGTTCTCCCGGTAGAGGCCGCGCGCCCGGTTGATGCGCAGGAAGGCATCGCGGAACGCCGGCGTCGCGCCCGGATTGGTGCCGGGGCGCGGGGTGACGACGGTCACCGCATCGATGCCGATCTGCTGCCGGCGGCGCAGTTCGAGATCGGCAAGGTCTGCCGCCGGCTTGTTGGCGAGCAGCGCGTAGAAGCTCGGCACCTCGACGAATTCGCGGGCGTCGGTGTTCATCCAGATGCCGAAGACCCGGCTCTTGCTGCGGGTCGTCACCATGGCCCGCGGGCCGCGGACGACAACGGCAAGGTCGTAGCCGCCCGCCCGCGAGACGGTCTGCGCGTCCCGCTCGATGGCGCCGAACAGCACGATCTCGGACCCGACGAACTGCGAGGTGATCTGCAGCCGGTGGGTCGACAGCGAGGTGATCATCGTCTCGGCGCGCGCGGCGGCGGCCGAGGCGAGGACGATCAGCGCTGCCGCCAACAGCCTCATGTCCGTGCCACCCATTCGACGATGGTGTTCGAGAACGGGTCTTCCGGCCTGATCACGAGATCGACGAAGAACCGGATGCCCACCGCCAGCACCACGAGGCCGAGCAGCAGGCGCAGTTCCTCGCCCTTCATCGCCATGGATGCGCGCGCGCCGAACTGCGCGCCGACGACGCCGCCGATCATCAGCAGCAGCGCCAGGACGACATCGACGGAATGGTTGGAGATGGCGTGGAAGATCACCGTCATCAGCATGGTGATCAGCGTCTGCAGGCTCGACGTGCCGATCACCACCGTGGTCGAGACGCGCAGCAGGTAGATCAGCGCCGGCACCAGCAGGAACCCGCCGCCGATGCCCATCATCGAGCCGAGAAAGCCGATGCCGAGGCCGATCGCCACGACCGGAATGGCCGAAATGGTGATCCGCGAGCGCGGGAAGTGGATCGCGAAGGGCAGCGACGAGGCGATGCGCCGGTCACGGGCGGCATAGAGCTTCGGCGGTTCCGCCGACGAGCGCGACCGCGCGATGGCGCGGCTGCTCTCCACCACCATCAGGAGGCCGATGCCGCCGAGCAGGGTCACGTAGGACAGCGCGATGAACAGGTCGAGCTGGCCCTCGCGCCTCAGCAGCGCGAAGACCGCGACGCCCGCCGCCGAGCCG
>Ga0209794_1002139_pt1 | contig 11433 bp, 10 predicted proteins | sample EBPBio232013_DNA_FD_185869 | JGI IMG/M metagenome (GOLD analysis project Ga0209794, IMG submission 185869) | Wastewater treatment Type I Accumulibacter community from EBPR Bioreactor in Madison, WI, USA - Reactor 1_5/23/2013_ DNA (SPAdes)... | ecosystem: Engineered > Bioreactor > EBPR >... | reverse complement strand
GCGTCGGCTTCTCAAGGCTCGCCACTGGCCGGATGAACGGCGCGGTGCGATGGCCGCGGGCAATGTCGGTGATGTCCGCGATGACCGCCGAGGCGGTCGCGTCGCCGCCGGCGCCCGGGCCGACGAGGGTCAGGTCCACGGCATCCGCATCGATAGCGACCGCGTTCAGGACGCCGTTTACCTGCGCTATGGCCTCTTCCTTCGGCACGAAGGTCGGGTGGACGCGCTGCTCGACGCCGTCATGGGTGCGCTGCGCGACGCCCAGCAACTTCACCCTGTAGCCGAGCTCGTCGGCCATCTTCAGGTCCACCGGCTTGATCGACCGGATGCCCTCGATGGAAATGCCCTTGGTGTCGACCAGCGTGCCGAAAGCAAGGCTCGTCAGCAGCGACAGCTTGTGTGCGGTGTCGAAACCGTCGACGTCGAAGGTCGGGTCGGCCTCGGCATAGCCGAGCCGCTGGGCGTCCTTCAGACACTCCTCGAAGCTGATTCCCTCCTCCGCCATGCGGGTGAGGATGTAGTTGCAGGTGCCGTTGAGGATGCCGTAGACGCGCTCGATCGTGTTGCCGAGCAGGCTCTCGCGCAGGGTCTTGATAACCGGGATGCCGCCGGCGACTGCCGCCTCGAAATTGAGCGCGACGCCCTTCGCCTCGGCCCGTTTCGCGAGCGCCGGGCCGTGCGCCGCCAGCAGTGCCTTGTTGGCCGTGACGACCGCCTTTCCGGCTGAAAGGGCCGCCTCGACGGCCGCTTTGGCCGGGTCCTCGGCACCCCCCATCAGCTCGACGAACACGTCGATTTCGGGGTCTGTCGCCAGCTGGATCGGATCGTTGACCCAGCGCACCGCGCCAAGATCAACACCGCGATCCTTCTTCTTCGAGCGCGCCGTGACCGCGGCGACCTTGATCGGTCGTCCGGCCGCTTCGGCGAGACGATTGTCGCGCTTGGCGATGAGGCGCACGACCGATGCACCGACGGTGCCGAGGCCGGCAATGCCGAGCTTCAAGACATCCTGCATGAAAAGCCGATCCGCGCCCTGCTGCGGCCAATGCGCCGCGCCGGGCTTGTGCCCGATTTGACCGGCCAGTGCAAGGAACCGGCCCGCAGGCCGGCCATTGCGGGGCCGCCCATGGGCTTAGCCGATCAGATGGTCGATGCCGCGCACCAGACCGGTGATCTCGCTGACCCGGCGGGCAGCGAGCAGCGTGCCGGCCACATAGGGCGCCGCCGACGATCCCGCGTCGTGCCGGATGGTCAGTCGCTCGTCGGGCATGCCGAAGATCGCCTCGGCCGAGAGCACGAAGGACGGCATGCGGACCGAATGGACCTGCACCGCAATGCCGCCGTCATTGACCGCGCCGCCGCGCGTCTCGCGGATGCCACCGAGCTCGCCGACCGGCTTGGAGGTTGGCTCCAGCCGCACCTTCGAGAGGATCTCGCCGAGTTCGCGCCCGGTTCCCGACGGCGTGTCCGGCTTCTTGGCCGAGGCGTAGTCGATGATCTCGACATCCGGGATCAGCCGGGCGGCGATGGTCGCGAAGCGCTTCAGCAGCGAGGCCGTGATCGAGAAATTGCCGGCGGCGATGACGCCCCGGCCCGCGGCCTTCGCGGCCGCGTCGATCTCGGCATAGTCGTCGGCGGAGAGGCCCGACGTACCGACGACGACGTGGCGGCCGGCCTTCAGCGCCGTCAGCGTATGCCCCTTCACGACATGGGGTTTGGTGTAGTCGATGACGACGTCGCTCGGCACCGCCAGCGCCTCCTCGAGGCTCGCCGCGATCACAATGCCGAGGCGCGCGGCACCGGCTGCCTCGCCGGCGTCCTGCCCGGCCGCCGAACGCGATACCGCCCCGGCAAGCGCGAGGTCGGGCGCCGCCGCGACCGCCTTGACGAGCTCGCGCCCCACCCAGCCGGATGCACCGGCAACTACGATCCTGGTCATGCGAATGCCCTTGAAATGTCAGCGGCCGGCGGCAGCCAGCGGCACGACATTGTGCAGCGTCGTGGCGGCGGTGTCGAAGAACCGTTTGACGTTGCGCGCGGCCTGCCGGATGCGCTGCTCGTTCTCGACCACGGCGATGCGCACATAGTCGTCGCCGTGCTCGCCGAAGCCGATGCCGGGGGCAACCGCCACTTCCGCCTTCTCGACCAGCAGCTTGGCGAATTCCAGCGACCCCAGCGGCTTGAACTGGTCGGGGATCGGCACCCACGCGAACATGGAGGCGCTCGGCGACGGGATCTCCCAGCCCGATTTGCCGAAGCTCTCGATGAGCGCGTCGCGGCGCTTCTTGTAGGTCGCACGCATCTCCTTGATGCAGTCGTCCGGGCCATTGAGGGCTGCGGTCGCCGCCACCTGCACAGGCGTATAGGCGCCATAGTCGAGGTAGCTCTTCACCCGCGCCAGCGCCGCGCAGAGCCGCTCGTTGCCGACGGCGAAGCCCATGCGCCAGCCGGCCATGGAGAAGGTCTTCGACATCGAGGTGAACTCGACGGCCACGTCGAACGCGCCCGGCACCTGCAGGATCGAGGGCGGCGGCGAGCGGTCGTCGAAGTAAACCTCGGCATAGGCGAGGTCCGACAGCACGATCAGCTCGTGCTTCTTCGCGAAACGAACCAGCTCCGCGTAGAAATCGAGGTCAGCCACCTGCGCAGTCGGGTTCGACGGATAGCAGGTAACCACCGCTATCGGCTTCGGGATGGAGTGCTGAATGGCGCGCTCCATGGCCCGGAAATAATCCTCGTCGGCGGTCGCCGGCACCGAGCGGATCACGCCGCCGGCCATCAGGAAGCCGAAGGCGTGGATCGGGTAGGACGGATTCGGACAGAGCACGACGTCGCCCGGCGCGGTGATCGCCTGCGCCATGTTGGCGAAGCCTTCCTTCGAGCCGAGGGTCGCGATGACCTGCGTCTCGGGGTCGAGCTTCACGCCGAAGCGGCGCTCGTAATAGGCGGCCTGGGCGCGGCGCAGGCCCGGAATGCCCTTGGAGGCCGAATAGCGGTCGGTACGCGGCTTGCCGATGGCCTCCTTCATCTTTTCGATGACGTGCTCGGGCGCCGGCAGGTCGGGATTGCCCATGCCGAGATCGATGATGTCGACGCCCTTGGCCCGGGCGGCGGCCTTCACCTTGTTCACCTGCTCGAACACATAGGGCGGCAGCCGGCGGATGCGGTGAAACTGGGGCGTGCTCATCGGATCGATTCGCGTTTGGCGGCAGGCCCTGCCGCAGGGGGGTGCTGAACGGGACGCAAGGCGTATCACAAGGCGATACGGCCGGCATAGCCTTGCGGCGATCGCGGACAACCGACCTTCGGCCTAGTCCTCGCTGCCGCGCTCGGCCGGATCGATGGCGGGGCGCGAACCGGGTTCGGGACCGCGGACACGGCCCTGCGACTGGATCCGCCGCGCCATGGCGGCGCCGTGGCTGTCGCGGGCGCCTTCGAGCGAGCGGCGGCGTGCCGCCTGCTGCTCGGGCGTCAGCAGTTCAGGCGTTTCCGAGGACCGCGGCGGCGGGGCCACCGTCTGCGGCTGCGGCAGGCGCGTGATCAGCGTCGCCGCGCCATAGCCGGTAGCGCGCACGGGCGCGGGGTTCCACAGGCCACCGCCCGCCACCGGCGGCAGTGGCGTCGGGGTCGACGGGCCGTAGGGCGAGGGATAGCCATCCGCGGCATGCTGGCAGCCGGCCATGGCGACGGCCGCAAGCGCAACCGCCGCAAAACCTGCCCGTCTCAGCATCGACCGACGCATCGTCCCGACCATGTCACTCTCCAAGCGCGCCGCCATCTTTCTCTTGGCGGCCTGCGCTTCGCCTTCCTAATATGCTCAGATCGAAAAGTGGACCGATTTCGTGACGGACGAAAGCGGCGATTTTCGGAGGCACGCTCATGGCGAAACGGTCGACGGGCAAGCCCGGCAAGTCGAAAGCCGCCAGTCCGGCAGGCTCCGGCGCGAAACAGGCGGTGAAGAAGCCGGCGCGCGCACGCAAAAAGACTGAGGCGCCGGATGTCGAAAAGCCCAATGCCAAGCGGCTTGCCCCCGCGGCCGATCGTCCCGTCGCCACGCGGCCGAAACTCGTCGCCATCGAGGGCGGAGGTGCCCGCAAGCCGTTGTCCGACAGCCTCCCTCACAAGGCAGAACCCGGCCGGCAGGCGCCTGCGCCGCAGCCGGTCTTCGTGCCGCAGGCCGATGCCGCCACCGATGACCCTTTCCGCTTCCAGGCCATGGATGTCGAACGCCTTTCGGGCAACATCGCCCGCATGGTGGAGCTCGGCGGCAAGGCGCTCGCCGCCTATATGAAGCCGCGCGAGACCGGCGCCCATCCCTCCGATTCGCCCGATAGCGTCGCCGATGTCGTGAAGACCCTCGGACAGGTCGCCGAATACTGGCTCAAGGATCCGAACCGCACGGTGACCGCCCAGCAGCAGATCGCTGGCCGCTACATGGAACTGTGGACCCAGTCGCTGAAATCGATGGCTGGCGAGCCCGCCGAACCGGTCGTGAAGCCGGATCCCCGCGACGCCCGGTTCAAGGACCCGCAATGGGAGAAGAACCCGTTCTTCGACTTCCTGAAGCAGTTCTACCTGCTGACGACCAATCTCGCTGAGACCTTCGTCTCCGATGCCGAGCTCGACGAGCACGTCAAGCAGAAGGCGGCCTTCTATACGCGCCAGATCGCCAACGCCTTCTCGCCCTCCAATTTCGTGCCGACCAATCCCGAACTGCTGCGCGAGACCATCGGCTCGAACGGCGAGAACCTCGTGCGCGGCATGACCATGCTGGCGGAGGACATCGAGCGCGGCGGCGGCGACCTGCGCATCCGCCAGTCCGACGACACCAAATTCGCTCTCGGCACCAATCTCGCGATGACGCCGGGCAAGGTCGTCTATGAGAACGACCTGATCCAGCTCATCCAGTACGAGCCGACGACGAAGTCGGTCGGCCGCGTGCCGCTGGTCATCGTGCCGCCGTGGATCAACAAGTTCTACATCCTCGACCTGACGCAGGAGAAGAGCTTCATCAAATGGGCGGTGGACCAGGGGCTGACGGTGTTCGTCGTGTCCTGGGTCAATCCGGACCAGCGCCATGCCACCAAGAGCTTCGACGACTACATGCTGGAAGGTCCGCTCTCGGCCTTCCGGGTCGCCTCGGAGATCACCGGCGAGGACAAGGTCCATGCCATCGGCTACTGCGTCGGCGGCACGCTGCTGGCGGTTGCCCTCGCCTACATGGCGGCGAAGAAGATCGATGCCGTGAAGACTGCGACCTTCTTCACCACACAGGTGGATTTCACCTATGCCGGCGACCTCAAGGTCTTCGTCGACGAGGAACAGATCCTGAGCCTCGAGAAGCGCATGGCCCAGACCGGCTATCTCGAAGGCAAGCAGATGGCGAACGCCTTCAACATGCTGCGGTCGAACGACCTGATCTGGTCGTATTTCGTCAACAACTACATGAAGGGCAAGCAGCCGATGCCCTTCGACCTGCTCTACTGGAATGCCGATTCCCCGCGCATGCCGGCGGCCAACCATTCCTTCTACCTGCGCCACTGCTACCTGCAGAACGACCTCAGCCAGGGGCGCATGGAAGTTGCGGGCGAGAAGCTGGACCTGAAGAAGGTCAAGGTGCCGGTCTACAATCTGGCCTCGCGCGAGGACCACATCGCCCCTGCCCGCTCGGTCTTCGTGGGGTCGGCAGCCTTCGGCGGCCCGGTCGAGTACGTGATGGCCGGCTCCGGCCACATTGCCGGCGTCGTCAACCCGCCGGACAAGAAGAAGTACCAGCACTGGACCGGCGGCCCGCCCGCGGGGAAATTCGAGGACTGGATCGCCAAGGCGACCGAACATCCGGGATCATGGTGGCCGCACTGGCGCGCCTGGATCCGCGACCATGACGGCAAGGACGTGCCCGCTCGCAAGATCGGCTCGGCCAGGCATCGGCCGATCGAAGACGCCCCCGGGCGCTATGTGAAAGTGAAGGACTGAAAGTTGCGTGTTCCCCTGAGCGAGCGCCCGGCGCTCGACGTCTATCCGTTCGTCACCGTGCATCCGATCCGCTACGGCGATCTCGATCCGAACAACCACGTCAACAACGCGGCGGTCGCGACCTATCTGGAGATCGGCCGCACCGAATTCTTCGACAAGGAAGGCGTGCGCCTCACCGGCGAGGGACGCGGCATCTCGCTGGTGCATCTGGAGATCGAGTACCACCGCGAGATTCTCTACCCCGGCTTCGTCCAGATCGCGATCGGCATCCGGCGGGTCGGCGCTTCGTCGCTGACCTTCGACCAGGCGGTCTTCGTCGGCGGCGAGCGCTTCGTGTCGGGATCGTCGACGACGGCGCAGATCGACCTCAAGCTGCGCCGCTCGACGCCGTGGAACGACGCGCAGCGCGCCAAGTTCGAGACGCTCCGGATGAAGTGAGGCGCGGGCGAGACTTCTCGCCCGCATCCGCCTACGGGAACAGCGCGATCTGCTCCAGGCCCGTCGTCTCGGGATAGCCGAGGACCAGGTTCATGTTCTGGATCGCCTGTCCCGCCGAGCCCTTCACGAGATTGTCGAGCGTCGAGATGACGATGGCGCGGCCGGGAATACGGTCCGGAAAGACGCCGATCTGCACGTAGTTGGAGCCGCGCACGTTCTGCGTCTGCGGCACCACGTTCTTCGGCGCCACATGCACGAAGGGCTCGTCCTTGTAGGCGTCGGAAAGCGCCTGCCGCAGATCGTCGGCCGTCGCGCCGTTGAGCCTGACGTAGGACGTGCACAATTCGCCGCGCGCCATCGGGATGAGATGCGGCGTGAAGTTGATCGCGACCTTGGCCCCGACGGCCACGCCGATCTCCTGCTCGATCTCGGGCGCGTGCCGGTGTTTGCCGATGGAATAGGGCGAGAGTCCCTCGCCGGCCTCGGAGAACAGCGTGTTCTGCTTGAGGCCACGCCCCGCGCCGGTGACACCGGACTTGGCGTCGACGATGATATCGTCGGCATGGATCAGGCCGGCCTTGGCGATGGGCACCAGGGCGAGCAGCGTCGCGGTCGGGTAGCAGCCGGGGCAGGCAACAAGCCGGGCCGCCGTGATCTCATCCCGGTAAAGTTCGGTCAGACCATAGACCGCCTCGCTCTGGAGGCCGGGCGCGCGGTGCTCGTGGCCATACCACTCCGCATAGGTCGCTCCGTCACGCAGGCGGAAATCGGCGGACATGTCGAGGATCTTGATCTTCGGATTGGCCGCCAGCACCGCGGCGATGATCTCCTGCGTCGTGCCATGCGGCAGGCCGCAGAACACCGCGTCGAGGCTGGTCCAGTCGACCTTCTCCCACTCGATCAGCTTCGGCAGGTCGAGCATGAAGAAATGCGGAAAGACATCGGCCATCGCCTTGCCCGCATGGGTGTTGGCGGTCAGCGCGGCGATCTCGACATGCGGATGGCGGGCGGCAAGGCGAACGGCGTCGGCGCCGGTATAGCCTGAAGCTCCGAGAATGCCGATACGGGCCTTCGTGGTCATGATGTCCTCCGCTTGGAAGGGATGCCGTTGGGGGGGCTGGAAACAAAAAAGCCGCGCTGTGGAGCGCGGCGACCGGATCGATCAGGGCACACGGCCGCACACGCTCATCGCAGGATGAGACGGCGGCGTCGGGTGCTGGTCGCGATCATGTTCATGGGGCGGGTATCTGATGCGGAAGCCGGCGACTGTCAAGGATTTTCGAGAGCGAGACGATAGAGCCGGAAGGTCGTGCCATAGGCGTCCCTGATGCCGTCGGGAGCAAATCCGAGCTTCCCTGCGACCCCGATGGAGGCGGCGTTGTCGGGGTGGATGAGCGCGACGAGTTCGGCAAGGCCCGTCTCCCGGGCGTGCGAGACAACCTGCCGTGCTGCTTCGCTTGCAAAACCCTTGCCCCAATGGGTTCGCGGCAGGCGCCAGCCGATCTCGACGTCCGGCCCCTTGCCCTCGACCGGGATCAGCAAGGCCGTCCCGACGAACGCCTCCGGATGTGCCCGGCCGACGAGGGTCCAATGACCGAGGCCAGGGCCGTGATCCATGGCGATCCGCTCCGGCAGGGCCGCGCGATAGGCCGCCGCGTCGAAGCCGTCCCGGAAGGTGGGCGGCAGGAAGCGCCGCACCTGCAGGTCGGAATCCATCGCGACAAAATCGTCGATGTCGCCGGCCGCGCGCGGCCGGAGCAGCAGACGTTCGGTTTCGAGAGCCGGAACCATCACCGGTTCTTGCCAGGCACCCAGAGCACGTCCGCCCTGCCCTTGTCGTTGAGATGGCGCGCCGCGACGAAGAGGAAATCCGACAGCCGGTTCACATATTCCAGCGAGGCGGCAGAGACGGTCTCGTCCGGGCGGCGTGCGAGGTCCACCATCAGCCGTTCCGCCCGCCGAACGATCGTCCGTGCGAGGTGCAGGTGCGCCGAGGCGGCGCTGCCACCCGGCAGGATGAAGCTCTTGAGCGGGTTCAATTCGCCATTGAGCAGGTCGATCTCGGCTTCGAGGCGCGCGACCTGCGCCGCCACGATCCTGAGCGGCTCGTAGCCGAGGTCCTTGCCCGTCTCGGGCGTCGACAGGTCGGCGCCAAGGTCGAACATGTCGTTCTGGATGCGCCCGAGCATGGCATCGATCGTCTCGCTGCCGCCGGTATGCAGCCGCGCGATGCCGATCGCGGAATTGGCCTCGTCCACCACGCCGTAGGCCTCGACCCTCAGGTCGGACTTCAACCGGCGCGGACCCGCCGCGAGGCCGGTCGTGCCGTCATCACCGGTTCGGGTGTAGATCTTGTTGAGCTTCACCATACCGGATCAGCCCCCATTTGCCTTCAGCCAGATGGCGATGATGATCACGACCACGGCGAGGAATTGCAGCCCGACCCGCCAGCGCATCAGCTTCTGGGACGTGTTGGGCGAACCGCCGCGCATCATGTTGATGAGGCCGAGCACGAGCACGACGGCGACCGCGCCGATGGCGACCGGCACGAGGGCGGAGAAGGACATGGGTCCTCAAGCCTTCAGTTCAGCCGTTGAGGCGCCAGATGGCGATGTTGAGCACGGCCGCGAAGCTCACCCAGGCTAGATAGGGGATCAGCAGCAGCGACGCCATCCGATCCTTCGTCCATGCCAGCCAGATCGTCGCGGCGATGGCAAGCCAGAGCACGCAGACGACCACCGCCGCGGCGCCGATGGCCTGACCGTAGAGGAACACCCAGGACCATGCGGCGTTGAGCCCGAGCTGGGCGATGTAGAGCGAAAGCGCCGGCTCCTTATCGCGCGCTGGCGACAAGGCCAGCCGCGCGCCCGCCAGAGCCATCATGATGTAGAGAGCACCGTCCAGACCGGAGCGAAGAGCCAGCCCGGCGGATTGAAGGCAGGCTTTGTCAGTGCGGGATACCAGACGGCAAGGCCATACGAGCTCGCGACGCTGCCCGCAGCGGCGACCGCAAGGTACAAGGCCAGGAACAGGCCATAGACCGGCAACCCCGCTGCTGTCGCACGCACTCTGTCCACACCCTGCTTCCTCTGGCCGTTCGCGATCTATACGATGGACCAACGCTGCGGGATAAGCCGACGTTCCGTCGATCCGGCGCGGCCCTTGCCTTCGGAACGCGCTCCGCCCGCCATCCGGAACACCGGCCGGCGACGGTCGCGTTTCCGTTCCGTTCGCACTGGCCGGCGGCTGTGCCATGATCGGGGCAAGTGATTCGCGGATGCCCGCAGCATCCGGAAATGGGTTGAGAGATGGACAATTCGGACCTGTTCGGTGGCCCCAAGGATTCGGCGAAGGCAGTGCCCCCTGCCCGTGCCGAGGCAGCGCCTGCGCGCGCCGCGCCGAAGGCCGCTCCCAAGGCGGCGGGAACGCCGGGCGAACAGGGTTATACCGCCTCCGCCATCGAGGTGCTGGAGGGCCTTGAGCCGGTCCGCCGTCGTCCCGGCATGTATATCGGCGGCACCGACGAGAAGGCGCTGCACCACCTCTTCGCCGAGGTCATCGACAACGCCATGGACGAGGCGGTCGCCGGGCACGCTACCTGGATCGAGGTGGAACTGTCCTCCGACGGCTCGCTGTCGGTCACCGACAACGGCCGTGGCATCCCCGTCGACCCGCACCCGAAATTCCCGGACAAATCCGCCCTCGAAGTGATCATGTGCACGCTGCACGCGGGCGGAAAGTTCGATTCCAAGGTCTACGAGACGTCCGGCGGCCTGCACGGCGTCGGCGTTTCCGTGGTCAACGCCCTGTCCGTGTCGCTTGAGGTCGAGGTCGCCCGCGGCCAGATGCTCTATCGGCAGCGCTTCTCGCGCGGCATTCCCCAGACCGGCCTCGAGGAACTCGGCCGGATCCAGAACCGGCGCGGCACGAAGGTCCGCTTCCTGCCGGACCCGGAGATCTTCAAGGAAACGCACACGTTCAAGCCGGCGCGCCTGTTCAAGATGGCACGCTCGAAGGCCTACCTGTTCGGCGGCGTCGAGATTCGCTGGTCCTGCGACCCTGAACTGGTCAAAGGCACCGACACGCCCGAGAAGTCCGTGCTGCGCTTTCCCGGCGGCCTCAAGGACTATCTGGCCGCGACGCTCGACGGCGCGACCATGGTCCATCCCGACATTTTCGCGGGCAAGCTGGACAAGCAGGGTCACGGCTCGGCCGAATGGGCCATCGGCTGGGTCGGCGACCAGGACGGCTTCATCTCGTCCTACTGCAATACCATTCCCACGCCCGACGGCGGCACCCACGAACAGGGCCTGCGCGTCGCCCTGCTGCGCGGCCTGAAGGATCATGCCGAGCGCACCGGCAACAAGCGCGCGGCGCAGATCACCACCGATGACATCCTGTCCGGCTGCTCGATCATGATGTCGGTCTTCATCCGCGAGCCGGAATTCCAGGGCCAGACCAAGGACAAGCTGGCGACCGCCGAGGCCGCGCGCATCGTCGAGAACGCCATTCGCGACCCGTTCGACCACTGGCTCGCCGGCAACCCGAACCAGGCGAACCGCCTGCTCGACTGGTGCATCGAGCGCGCCGAGGAGCGGCTGCGCCGCCGCGCCGAGAAGGATGTCAGCCGCAAGACCGCCGTCCGCAAGCTGCGCCTGCCCGGCAAGCTCGCCGACTGCTCGAACACCTCCGCCGCCGGCTCGGAAATCTTCATCGTCGAGGGCGATTCCGCCGGCGGATCGGCCAAGCAGGCACGCGACCGGCAGACCCAGGCGATCCTGCCGCTGCGCGGCAAGATCCTCAACGTCGCCTCGGCCGGGCGCGACAAGCTCGCGCAGAACCAACAGCTCTCCGATCTCGTCCAGGCGCTCGGCTGCGGCACCGGCTCGCACTATCGCGACGACGATCTGCGCTACGAGCGCGTGATCATCATGACCGACGCCGATGTCGACGGCGCCCATATCGCGAGCCTGCTGATCACCTTCTTCTACCGGCAGATGCCGCGTCTGGTGGACCACG
>Ga0209794_1002135_pt1 | contig 11439 bp, 12 predicted proteins | sample EBPBio232013_DNA_FD_185869 | JGI IMG/M metagenome (GOLD analysis project Ga0209794, IMG submission 185869) | Wastewater treatment Type I Accumulibacter community from EBPR Bioreactor in Madison, WI, USA - Reactor 1_5/23/2013_ DNA (SPAdes)... | ecosystem: Engineered > Bioreactor > EBPR >... | reverse complement strand
GTGGCTTGCGGCAAATCGGCCGCGTCAACCGAGGTTCGTGTCGCAGTCCAGGCCGTCCCGCGCCTCGCGCAACGGCCCCATCAGCCGCTTCACCTCCAGGTGCGTCGGATGCTGCTGATAGGCCTCCAGGGCTCGCGCATCGGAGAATTCCGCGTACAGCATCAGGTCGACCGTGGCGTCCCACCCCGATTGGCGCGCCAACACCTCGTAGCGCAGGGTTCCCGGCACGATGTCCGCACAGCGGTCCAGCAGCCGCCTGGCCTTGAGCACATTGGTCTGGCGATCAGCGCCTTCGGCGTGTGCCTTGAATTTCCAGAAAACAATGTGCTTGATCATGACGGAGCCCTCCCATCGCCTCGCAGGCAAGCCAGGTGCATCGATTCACTCAAAGCTGAGCTTTCTTTCCACCACCAGCCGCTCCCATTTGGCCTGCTCGGCTTTGATTTGCGCCGTGAATTGCTCGGGCGTGTTGGCGACTGGAACCACGCCTTGCTCTTGAAGGCGTTGCACAAAGGCCGGCTCCGTCACGATTTTCCGGACCTCGGACTGCATTTTGTCGACGATGTTCTTGGGCGTTCCGGCGGGTGCCAGCAGGCCGACCCAGGAGTTGACCTGGAAATCCGGGAAACCACTTTCGGCCATGGTCGGCACCTGGGCCAGGGCCGGCGCCCGCTTGGCCCCGGTCTGGGCGATGGCCTGCAGCTTGTGGGCCTGAATATGCGGCAGCACGGCCGAGGCCGAGAAGAACGCCATTTCCACCTGCCCACCCATCAAGTCCTGTATCGCCGGGCCGCCCCCGCGGTAGGCGACGTGGGTGATCGAGGTGTTCGTCACCGACTTGAACAGCTCGGCCGTCAAATGGCCGCTGGAACCGGGTCCGACGCTGGCGTAGTTGTACTTGTCCGGATGGGCCTTCAGCAGTTTGACCAAGCTTTTCGGGTCTTTCGCGGGCAGGCCTGGCGACGCCACCAGAATCAGCGGATTGCTGACAACCTGCGTCACCGGCTGAAAATCCTTGTGGATATCGAAGCGCAGCTTGGGATAGGCAATCGGGAAGGTGGCGAAGTTGTCGAACACCAGCATGAAGGTATGCCCGTCAGGCTCGGACCTTGCCACCTCGGCGGCGCCAATGGTGCCACCAGCGCCCCCCTTGTTGTCAATGATCACGGGCTGACCCAGCACCGATTGCAGCTGCGGCTGAATTTGGCGCGCCACCTGGTCCACGAAGCCACCGGGCGGAAAAACCACCACCAGCCGAACGGTTTTTGAGGGCCACGCCTGCGCCAGGCAGACATTGGCGGCGAGCAGCATCGCGGCGCCCAGCGCCACGGATTTTTTTGAAAGCAAGTTCATGACCCAACCTTCCTGAACATCAGCGCTCGAAATGAGCCGGAATTTGCGCGTCGACATTGACCCATACGCTCTTGACGTTGGTGTATTCGCGCATGGCCTCGAAGCCCATCTCCCGCCCATAACCGCTTCGGCCCACGCCGCCAAAAGGTGAGCCAGGGTTGACCCGCTTGTAGCTGTTGATCCAGACCATGCCGGCACTCAGATCGCGGGCAAATTTGTGCGCCCGCTGCAGACCGCCCGTCCACAGCCCACTGCCGAGGCCGTAGTCGGTGGAGTTGGCGATTTGCAGCGCCTCCTCATCCGACTTGAAGGTCAGCACGGTGACAAAGGGCCCAAACACCTCTTCCTGCGCCACCCGGTCCTTGAAGGAAGCGGCTTGCACCACCGTGGGCTCGACGTAGCACCCGGCGGCCAGCTCCCCGCCGGGAGATTGGCCGCCGGCCAGCAATTGGCCGCCCTCCGCCTGCGCGATACCCACGTAGTCCAGCACGCGGTCGCGGTGCTGGCTGCTGGTGAGGGGCCCCATTTCCGTGGCTTCATCCAGGGGATTGCCGAGCCGAATCGAACGGGCCAGCGGCAGGAATTTGTCGAGAAACTCATCCGCGATGCGCTCGTGCAGCATGAGCCGGGAACCCGCGATGCAGGCCTGACCCTGGTTGTGGAAGATGGCCCAGGCACTGCCATTCACCGCGGCTTGAAGATTGGCGTCGTCGAACACGATGTTCGGCCCTTTTCCGCCCAGCTCGAGATGCACTTTTTTCAGGTTGCCGGCGCTCGCGTTGACGATGCGCCGTCCGGTCGCGGTGCTCCCGGTGAAGGACACCTTGGCGATCTCGGGGTGCTCGGCGATGTACTGGCCCGCCACCGCGCCCAGGCCTGGAACGATATTGACCACCCCATCCGGCACGCCCGCGATGGACATCAATTCGGCGATCCGCAAGGAGGTCAACGGGGTGATTTCCGCCGGTTTCATCACGATGCAGTTGCCGGCCGCGAGCGCGGGTGCCATCTTCCAACCCGTGAACATGAGCGGAAAGTTCCAGGGAACCACCTGGCCCACAATGCCCACGGGTTCATGCAGCGTGTAGTTCAAAAAGCCGGCTTCGACCGGAATGGTGTCGCCCTGGAATTTGTCGGCCATGCCACCAAAGTAGCGAAAGCAGGCGGCGGTTCGAGGCACATCGAGCCGGCGCGAGTCGCGCAAGGGGTGCCCGGTGTCCAGCGACTCCAGGCGAGCCAGCTCCTCCGCGTGCGCCTCGATCAAATCCGCCACCTTCAGCAGGATGCGCCCGCGTTCGGCGGCGGCCATGCGGCTCCAGCGGGGAAACGCCCGTCGGGCCGCGGCCACGGCCCGATCGATGTCGGCGTGCCCGGCCATGGCCACGGCCACGATCGGAGAGTTGTCGTGGGGATTGACGCTGATCAGCGTTTCACCCGATGCCGCGTCCACGAATTGCCCATCGATGAACAGTTGATGGCGAATCGAGGAAGTCAGATCGGAAGCACGGGGGGTCATAACTGCATTCATGGTGAATTTCCTATGCGGACAGTCCGCTGATCAATCAAGCCGAGAAAGCCCGGCACTCAGGTCGAAATCGGTTGGCGCCATCGCACCCGCGTTGCTGTAGGTCAGCGACGGCACCTCGCTCGGCCGGCCCGGTCTTGCGGCTTGTCCGCGACCGCGGGCCTTGAGCGCCCGAGACGAGTCACTTGTTTTGGCCTCGGACATGCGCAATTCTCCAAATATTCGAACATTTGAATATAAGTACAAACCCTAAACAGGATTTGCATGGGGTGCGCCTTGTTCGGTGGGCCGATCCGCGGGCTGCGCGACCACAATGCCGGTGTCCGGCGGCATTCGGCTCGCGCCCTGGCGTTTGGGGAAGCAGGGAAGGGGCAACAGCGCCGGCCCGTGCCGGCTTGCCGCGCCTGGCGCCGGCTGCGCATACAGGGCAGGTCTTTCAGCCGCTCCGCCGCGGCCTGGAGCGCCCTCCCAGCCAACGGTTCGAAGGCCATGGTGGGCGCGAGGGCCCACCTACTGGCCGCGGCCAACGTGCGGCACCAGCTCATCGCAGTCCACCAGGACCGCGTCAGGGCCTACTTCCAGGCATCCGTCGCCCGTCAGCGCGGCGCAGACGACTTCAGCGTATCCGTGGCCGCGTTTTCCTACCTGTGGGTGCGTTCTTCGCGGAGAAGAAGACGGGGTGCAGCGAGTCCACCCCGAGGATCACTCACTTTTCATCCAGCAGATCGCGCGCCACGATCTCCTTCATGATCTCCGACGTGCCGGCGTAAATGCGCTCGATGCGCGCGTCGGTGTAGGCGCGGGCCACCGGGTATTCGGCCATGTAACCGTAGCCGCCGAACAGCTGCAGGCAGTGGTCGGCCACGCGCCCCAACAGCTCGCTGTGCCACAGCTTGCCGGCCGCGGCCCCGGCGGCGTCCAGCGCGCCGGCCAGGTGGCGGGCGATGAGCTGGTCGCAATAGGCGCGCCCGGCCGCCAGATCGGCGCTCACCCCGGCCAGCACGAAGCGGGTGTTCTGAAAATCGGCCACGCGCTGGCGGAACGCGCGGCGCTCCTTCACATAGGCCACGGTCCAGTCCAGCACGGCCTCGGCGCGCGCCTGGCATTGCACGCTGACCAGCAGGCGCTCCTGGGCGAGCTTTTGCATCAGGTACTTGAAACCCTGGCCTTCCTCGCCCAGCAGGTGGCTGGCCGGCACCCGCACATCGTCAAAGAACAGCTCGGCCGTGTCCTGCGCGTGCTGGCCGATCTTGCGCAGGTTGCGCCCGCGCGAGAAGCCGGGCATGTCGCCCTCCACCACCAGCAGCGACACGCCGCGCGCGCCCAGCTCCGGCTCGGTCTTGCAGGCCACCACGATGACATCAGCGTTGTGGCCGTTGGTGATGAAGGTCTTCTGGCCGCTCAGCACGTAGTGCTCGCCCTCGCGGCGCGCCTGCGTGCGGATGGCCGCCACGTCGCTGCCGGTGCCCGGCTCGGTCATGGCGATGGCGGCGATGCGTTCGCCGCGCACCATGGCCGGCAGCAGCGCCTGCCGCAACGCGGGCGTGCCGTGCGCCACCAGGTACGGCGCCACGATCACCGAATGCAGCGAAAACCCCGGCCCGGTGGCGCCGATGCGCCCCAGCTCCTCGCCGACGATGAAGTCGCAGAGCAGGTCGGCGCCCGGTCCGCCCAGCGCTTCGGGCAGCCAGCAGCACAGCAGGCCCGTCGCGCCGGCCAGGCGCCACAACTCGCGCGGCACGCCGTGCGCCTGCTCCCACCCGGCGTGGTGCGGCAACACCTCGCGTTCGCAAAAGCGCCGCACCTGGGTGCGAAAGGCCTCGTGCTCGGCCGTGAACAAGGTGCGGGCGGTGGGCTGCATGGGTGCACTGTGGGGCGAAAACCCTGTCGGCCTCACGCCGAGGCGACACTCACCGCCGGGGCCGCCAGCGTGCCGGCCGATGGCGGCGTTGCTCCGGCCTCGAACTGGATCGTCGCCAGGCCACGGTCGAGGTGGCTGTCCAACTCGGCCAGCATCGCTTCCAGGCTGTCCCCGACGGCGCATTCGAGAAAATGGCGGTGGTTGTCCTCGAAGTCCGGCTTCGGCGCGTGCGCGATCTGGCAGATGGCGAAACCCAGTTGAATCTTTTGCGTCATCTGCTGCCAGAAGCTGGGCATCAGGTGGTTGCCGCAGCGCTCGTACACCAGCCCATGAAAATGCGCCTCGGCGCGGATTTCCCGGGCCAGGTCGTCGCTTGCGACGGCCTCGATCATCTGCTCGAAACGCTGCCTCAACTCATCCTTGAAAGCGGCATCCCGGTGCGGCCAGAGGCGCGTGTAGGCCTGTTTTTCCATGACCCTGCGCATCTCGTACACGTCGCGCAGCACGTCGGCGTTGACCTCGGTGACGAAGGTGCCGGCGTAGGGACGGTTGGTGGCCAACCCGTTCTCGATCAGCTCACGGATGGCCTCGCGCAGCAGGCCCCGGCTGACGGCCAGATCCGCGGCCAGCCGGCTTTCGATCAACTGCGTACCCTGGGGAATGAGCCCTGACAGGATGGCGCGACGCAGCGTCTCGGCGACCTGGTCGCGCCGAGTCGAGGTCGGTACGGGCTCAAACTTCGGGATGCTGCTCATGGTGGTATCCCGATTGTCGTTCAGAAGGCCGCCGCCTGAGTGCCTCAGACACGCCGCGCAAATCGGCGCTCGAGGCGAGAGGCCAGGTACGACCCAGGGTAGATGAGCAGAAAGTAGATCAGGCCCACCGCGGTCAGGATTTCCAGTGGCCGATAGAACGCCGCCGACAAGGCGCGGCCCTGGTACATCAGCTCCTGCACGGCGATCACCGAGGCGATGGAGGTGTTCTTGGCCAGCTCGATGCCCCGGTTGGTGAAGGCCGGCAGCATGCTGGCGAACACCTGCGGGACGATCACGCGCCGCATCACCTGCGCGCGGCTCATGCCCAGTGCCCTGGCGCCCTCCCACTGGCCACGTGGCACCGACGCCATGCCGCCGCGAAAAATCTCCGAGCAGTAGGCCGAGGCGTTCAGGATCAACCCACACAGCGCGGCGACGGTGGGCGTCAGCTGTTGGCCGGTGAGGATAGGAAAGGCGTAGAAGAACCAGATCAGCTGGATCATGACCGGGGTGTTGCGAAACAGCTCGACGTACGAACGCCCTAGCCCCACGGCCAGCCAGCGCCGAGAGCCGGTGGCCAGCGAGATGAAGAAGCCGGCCAGCATGGAGACCGGAAAGGCGATCAGCCACAGCAGCGCCGTCATGCCCACGCCTTTCAGGAGCACCGGATAGTTCTGCAGAACCGGCGTGAAATCCCAGGAAAATTCCATCGCGGTCACCAGGCGACGGGTTGGCTGGCGCGCGCCAGGCGGCCTTCGACCAGGTGAGCCAACAGGCTGAGCGCCAGCAAGGTCAGAAAAAAGATGGCCGCCACCATGGTGTAGACCTCCAGCGGTCGGAAGGTGATCGAATTGACCTGCATCGCCTGGTACAGCAGGTCGGTGTAGGCCAGCGTGGAGGCCAGCGCCGTGGTCTTGATCAGCTCGAACGAGCGCTCCATGAAGGGCGGCAGCATGCGCCGCAGCGCCTGTGGCAACACCACGCGCCGCAGCACCGCGCCCGGCAGCATGCCCAGCGCACGGGCGCCTTCCCACTGCCCGCGCTCGATCGACAGCACGCCGCCACGAAACACCTCGGCGTAGAAGGCGCCAGACTGCGTGGACAGCGCGATGACCGCCGCCACGTAAGGGTCCAGGCTGACGCCGAGCACCACCGGCAATGCGTAGAAAGCCCAGAAAAAATGCAGCAACGGCGGCGTGTTGCGGTAGAACTCGGTGAACCCCAGCGCCGGGTAGCGCAGGCCACGCCGCCCGGACAGCCGCATCGTGGCCACCACGGCCCCGATCACCACGCCCAGAAGAATGGCGACCACAGCGATCTTCAAGGTGCCCAAGGCGCCGTCCCACAGCATCTGGCGGTAGGCCCAGACCGCGCCGAAATCCCAGTCGTAGTTCATGTGGGACGCACCTTGCGGCGGCCGCTCATTTCTCCAGGCCTTCCTTGGTCACGCCAGGCAGCTTGTCGGGATCGAGCCCCTTGGTGCGCAGGTACTGCGCGTACAGCGCCTGGGTCTGGCCCGACGCGTACATCTTGCTGAACTGCTCGTTGAGCATGTCGCGGAACGCCCCGTCCTGCTCGCGGCGCACACCGGCGCTGGTGGGAATGGCCACCACGGGCTGGGGAATCTGCACGCTGCCCTTCTTGATCTTGGAATAGGCGATCACCAAGACCGAATGGTAGAAGCCGATCACGTCGACCCGGCCGGCGTTGAAGGCGGCCACGGTTTCGTCGGTGTTGGTGAAGCGCTCGATCTTGGCGTTGGGCAGGCGCTTGGTCAGATCGCGGTCGGTGGCCGTGCCCAGCGCCACGCCCACGCGCAGGCTGGGTTTGTTCAGTTCTTCCCAGTTCCTCACGACCAAGCCCTCCCTGGCCAGGATGCCTTGCGCGTACCACAGCAAGGGCGCGGCGGGGAAGTCGATGGCGCGCTTGCGCTCCTCGGTGGCGTCCAGCACGAACATCACGTCGAACTGGCCCGACTGCAAGCCCGCCACGCTGTTGCCCCAGGTGGTCTCCACGGGCACCATCTTCACGCCGAGGTTCTTGGCGATCTGCTCGCCGACCAACACCCCGACACCGCTCCAGTGGCCGGAGACGGGGTCGCGGTAGTACCAGGGATCGCCGGCGGCGACGCCAATGCGCAGCTCCCCGCCCTGCTTGACCTTCTGCAAGGTCTGTGCAGAGGCTGCGGAGACGCCCAACAGGCCCAGGCAGGCCAGGGCGGCCAGCCACCAGCGCCGACGCGCGAAAAAGCGGGAGGGGACGTTCATTCGTGGCTCCTGTGTCAGTGGGCGAAAGTGGAACTCAGGCCGCGGCCCGCGGTCGGGTTCGGGGTGCTGATGTAGCGCTGGTAGAGCGTGGCTAGCCGCTGCGTCAGCGCGCCCATGCCGCGCGTCGGCAACGAATGCCCGTCGATCACGGACACCGGGGTGATGCCGCCCAGGGTGCCGGTGACGAAGGCCTCCTCGGCGCCGTAAACCTCGGCCAGCGTGTAATCGCCTTCGTGGACCGCAATGCCGGCCTCGCGCGCCAGGCGCAGCACGGTGGCGCGGGTGATGCCGTTGAAACAGTAGCGTCCCGAGGAGGTCCACAGAGCACCCTGGCGCACGATAAAGAAGTTGGTCGAATTGCAGCTCGAGACGAAACCGTGGGTGTCGAGCATCAGCGCCTCGTCGGCGCCGGCGTGGATGGCCTGGATCAAGGCCTGGATGAAGTTCAACCGGCTGTGCGAGTTCAGCCGCAGGTCGAACACGTCGGGCGTGCTGCAGCGGATAGTGGAGGTGTGCAGCGTCAGGCCGCACTGCTTGGCCAGAACATCCACCACCTTGTGCTCGGCCACGCAGACGATGCTGGCCTGACCGACGATGAAGCGCGGGTCCTGGTTCGGCGTGCTCTTGATTCCGCGCGTGACCATCAGGCGGGCGTGCGCGCCGTCGTGCATCTGGTTCACCGCGAAGGTCTGCAGGATCACGCTCTCCACCTGTTGGCGGGACATGCCGATGTCCATGTCGATGGCGGTGGCGCCCTCGAACAGACGCTGGATGTGCGCGTCGAGCGAGACGATCCGTCCGTTGACCAGGCGCACACCCTCCCAGACGCCGTCGCCGCAGACGTAGCCGGCGTCGAACACCGACACGCGCGCCTCGGCGCGGGGCACGAATTCACCGTTCACGTAGACCAGGACCGAGGCGTTGCGCTCGTCCGGCAGATAGGCCTGTGAACTGCTCGTGGAAGCTTGGGGAGGCTGTGGCATGGGTTTTTAGGGAATACGGAAAAGACCACTTCAGAAGCTGAAGGCCGTGAAGCGCTCCATGAAACGCTGGGTCAGCTCGCGCCGGGGGTTCTTCAGCACCTCGTCGGGCGTGCCGGTTTCGTAGAACTGGCCGTCGGCCAGGAACAACACCTTGTTCGCGTAGTGGTAGGCAAAGCCCAGCTCGTGGGTGACCAGCAGCATGGTGCGGCCCTCCTGCGCCAGATCCTTGATGACGTTCAGCACCTCGCCCACCAGTTCGGGATCGAGCGAAGAGGTCGGTTCGTCGAACAACAGCACTTCGGGCGCCATCGCCAGCGTGCGGGCAATCGCCACGCGCTGTTGCTGGCCGCCCGACAACCGGGCCGGAAAAGCCTGGGCCTTGTCCGCCATGCCCACCTTCTCCAGCTGAGCCATGGCCCGTTCGCGCGCCTGCTGGGGACGCACGCCCAGCACCGTCACCAGGCCTTCCATGACGTTGCCCACCACCGTCATGTGCGGAAACAGGTTGAACTGCTGGAACACCATGCCGACCTGCTTGCGCACGCCAGACAGCTCGTGCTGGGCGTACTGCATGCCTTCTTCCTTGCCGCTCGGCCGGCCGATGAGTTGGCCCTTGAGTTCAATGCGGCCCGTGGTCGGCATTTCCATGAAGTTCAGGCAACGCAACAAGGTGCTCTTGCCGGAACCACTGGAGCCGAGGATGGCCACCCGGTCGCCCGGCTGCACGTCGAAGTCGATCCCCTTGAGCACATGGTGGTCACCAAACCACTTGTGCAAACCGCTGATGCGAAGAATGGGAGAAGTCATGGAGGCACGCTGAGGAATGCCTGTAATTTGTCCTATTGTCCAACAATCGACAATCGGGTTTTCCCGAGACTGAGCCGTTTGAGTCCGATCGGGCGCAACGGGAGGCAAGCGCCGGGACAGGCCGCCCGCACGGAAAACGCTCGTGGTCGCCAGTCGGTTGAACGTGCGCCATGTGCCCTGCCGCCGGCCCTCGGCACGGCGTCCCCGGCTCTGCCGGCCCCCCACTGTCAACGCGCCAGGCGGCTGGCCGGCCGAACGCCTGCGTCGGCAAGTCGCGCGAGCGACCTTGTGGTCAGGCCGAGTGCCCGCGGCTGGCGCGGCCGCGACGGCAGGGCCGTGATTGAGGAAAAACGGTCGAATGCCAGCGTGGATCAATCCACGAATGCTATAAATTTAGAAGCATCAAAGGGATTCGCCCCACACCGTTAAACCGGCAGCGCGGTGGTGGCCTTGACCCGGTCCATGACGAAGCTGGTCTTGCAGTCCTGCACCGCCGGGTGGCGCAGCAAGGTGTCCATCATGAAGCGCGAATAGGCCGCCATGTCCTGCAGCACCAGGCGCAGCAAGAAATCCATCTCGCCGGTCAGGGCCACGCACTCGACCACCTCGGGCCAGGCCTGCACGCTGGCGCGGAACTCCTCCATGGGGTTGCGCTTGCCGGCACCGGCGTGTTTTTCCAGCCGCACGTTGACGTAGGCCACCAGGCCCAGGCCCAGCGCCTCGGGTTTGAGCAGGGCCACGTAACGGTCGATGAAGCCCTCGTCCTCAAGCCGGCGGATGCGGCGTAGCACGGCACTGGCCGACAGGCCGATCTGCTCGCCCAGTGCCTCGCTGGTTTCGCGTCCGTTGGCTTGCAAGCGGCGCAGGATCGCCAGATCCAGCCGGTCCAGGGCGTTTTCAGTCGGCATGGCGCCGATTTTAGGCGTGGCCATGCCCACGGTCCGCGGTCACCGGGTTTGTCCCGATGGTGGCCAGGGCAGGCGCCGGAAACAATCTCGCCTGCCGTAAAAAGCACGACCGTTCGTTTTAAAACAACCGAGGAGATGGGCATGACCGTACACCGTTGGACAGGGATGCGCCGGCTGCTGGCGCTGTGGCTGGGCTGCTGCCTGGCGCTGCTGGCCGGTGCCGCGCAGGCGCAGGGCTACACGCAGACGCGCTACCCGATCGTGCTGGTGCACGGGCTGTTCGGCTTCGACTCGTTTCTGGGCGTGGACTACTTCTACGGCATCCCCTCGGCGCTCAGCCGCGACGGCGCGCGCGTCTACGTGGCCCAGGTCTCGGCCACCGAAAGCACCGAGGTGCGCGGCGAGCAATTGCTGGCCCAGGTGCGCAACGTGCTGGCGCTGACCGGCGCGGCCAAGGTGAACCTGATCGGGCATTCGCACGGCGGCCCCACGGTGCGTTACGTGGCCGGCGTGGCCCCGGCGCTGGTGGCCTCGGTGACCTCGGTGGGCGGCGTCAACAAGGGCTCGCGCGTGGCCGACATCCTGCGCGGCACCATGCCGCCGGGCTCCATTTCGGAGTCGCTGGCCAACGCCGCCACCAGCGCCTTCGTGGCCCTGATCAACCTGGGCTCGGGCGGCGGCGGCCTGCCGCAGACCCCGGTGGCGGCGATGAACTCGCTCACCACCGCCGGCTCGCTCAGCTTCAACCAGCGTTTTCCGCAAGGCATTCCGGCCGGGTGCGGCAGCGGCGCCGAGCTGGTCAATGGCGTGCGCTACTACTCCTGGACCGGCACCCAGCCGGTCACCAACCTGCTGGACGTGAGCGACGGCGCCCTGGGCACCTTGAGCCTGGTGTTCGGCGAAGCCAACGACGGCCTGGTCTCGGCCTGCTCCTCGCGTCTGGGCAAGCACCTGGGCGACTACGGCCAGAACCACCTGGA
>Ga0209794_1002132_pt1 | contig 11448 bp, 14 predicted proteins | sample EBPBio232013_DNA_FD_185869 | JGI IMG/M metagenome (GOLD analysis project Ga0209794, IMG submission 185869) | Wastewater treatment Type I Accumulibacter community from EBPR Bioreactor in Madison, WI, USA - Reactor 1_5/23/2013_ DNA (SPAdes)... | ecosystem: Engineered > Bioreactor > EBPR >... | reverse complement strand
CGTGCTGAAGTTCGTCGACCACGGTGAGGTAGCGCTCGGACTGAAGGTGCTCAGCACGAGCCCGGAGCGGTGCATGCTGGCCTTCAGCGTCAGCGATACGGGGCCGGGCATCGTGCCGGACAAACTCGCCGAACTCGACGGCCTGATGGTTCAGGCCGACGGTTCGAGCATGCGCCGCCACGGTGGCATCGGCATCGGCCTGGCCATCGTCCGCCGGCTGGTGAAACTGCTCGGCGGCGAGTTCTGCATCAGCAGCAGGCCGGGCCATGGCTCGACCTTCAGCTTCACCCTGCCCTTCGAAGTGCCGAAGGACTCAGCGCTTATTCACTGAAGATCAGCTCGACCCGGCGCATCTTGCGCCGGCATTCGGCCGACTTGCAGTTGGCCGGCACCTGTTCGCTGCCCGCGACCTGCCGACGAATCTGGGTGACCGGAATGCGTTCGGCGCGCAACACCTCGCTCACGGCGTTGATCCGCTGTTCGGCGATGGCCAGGTTGTAGGACGGGCTGCCGAGATGATCGGTATGGCCAACCAGGGTGACCTGGAGATTGGGATTTTCCCGCAGCCGGGCGGCGTGCTTGAGCAGGCGCTGGCGGCTGGCAGCATCGACACTGCTCCCGGAGGGCGGGAAGAAAATGCTGTTGTCGACGTTGACCGAGGCAATGATTTCCGCTTCCGACATTTTCCTGTCGCCGGCCGGCACGGGCTTGGCAGGCGCCGGGGCGACGGCCACCGGCTCAGCCGGCGCCTCTTCGGCCGGCTGATTGGCACAGCCAGCCAGCACCAGACACACGCCCATAACAATTGCATAGTTCTGCTTCATTTCATTCCTTTTCTGTGAGTTTCACCATGTCCGCAAGCGGGACACGGGCATAACTTTCGTCCTTGCCGGGCAAATGGCGCAGCAATTCCTCAAGATTGATCTTCAATGTTTTCAGCACCACCGGCGGCAGGCTGGACAAGGCTTCCGGAACCACACCCTCGGCCGGCCCTGGCAAGGCGGCCAGTGCTTCGACACCCTTGGTCGCCAGAACCAGGCCGACACGGCGCTGATCCCGTTGCTGCTTGCGCTTCTCCAGACAGCCGCTGCCGACCAGCTTGTCGACCAGCAGACTGCAGGTGGATTGGTGGATTCCCAGGCGCTGGGCGAGTTCGCCGATGCTGATTTCGGGGGTGCGCCGCACTTCCTGGAGCACCCACATCTGCGACCCTGGCATGCCGCAGCGCTCTTCCACCAACCGGAAATGCTGACGCATCGAACCGTAAATCTGGCGGAATTGCTGCAGAACATCGAGGACCGTCTGCTCCCGACCTAGCTCTTGCCGTTTCAATACTTTGCCCTTTACCGAAATAGTGTTGCGCGAATCATGGGCCTCAATTATATTGCCCATCAATGGAGTTGTAACTTAGGTTATAGCCCCATTCCTTTTCGACGAGGACACTTCAGTGGGGGGAGATTCCCCCCTTTTTTTCCTTGTCGTACCTGACCAGGCAGCCCGAGTCCGCGGCCGCCAGGTAAATCGAATGGTACGCAGACAGAGTGCCGGCACCCGCGGTGACCGGCACCCGAACACCCCACGAGTCGAGCCTTCGAGGCGATTTTTCGACTGTCGATGATTTGTTCGTACGAAAACGGGAGGAGTATATGACCAGAATCGGATTGATCGGTTATGGCAAGGCCGGCCAAGCGGTTGCCGGCGTTCTGCAGGACGATCCACACTTCGAACTGTGCTGGATTGCCAGGAAATCCGGCGACACGGCAACGGCAATCGACGTGCCGGTAACCCGCCTGACACGCGAGGGCTTCGGCGATTGGCTGGACCGCCACCCGGTCGATGGCATCGTCGATTTTTCCGACGCCGGGGCCATTCACGTTTATGGCGAAGCGGTGCGCCAGCGCGACATCATGGTGGTCACCGCCATTTCCGGCTACCCGCCGGAAAGCCTGGACTACATCCGCGACCTTGGCCGCGACATCCGTATCCTGTCGTCGCCGAACATCACGCTGGGGATCAATTTCCTGCTGCTGGCGGCGAAGATCCTGCGGCGGATCGCGCCCTTTGCCGATGTCGAAATCGTCGAGCAGCATTTCCGCGACAAGCCCGAAGTTTCGGGTACCGCACGCCGTATCGCCGAGGTGCTCGATGTCGATGGCGATCACATCACCTCGCTGCGCCTGGGCGGCATCGTCGGCCGGCACGAGGTGATCTTCGGTTTCCCCTACCAGACGGTCAGGTTGATCCACGATTCGATCCGGCGCGAGGCTTTCGGCACCGGCGCGGCTTTTGCCATCGAGCAGCTGTCCAGTTGCGCAACCGGGTTCTACACACTCGACAGCCTGTTGCTGCAGGTTATCCGCGACGAATTGCAGAACGAGGAAAAAATCAGCGCGGCCCTGGCAACTTCCCTGGATTCATCAAGCCTGCGGGATCGAGTGCCTTCCTGATCGTGCGCATCAACCCGATTTCGGTGGCCGATTTGTAGCGCAGGATTTCCTCACGCTTGAGCTGACCGATGCCGTGCTCGGCGGAAATCGAACCATTGAGCGCATGCACGCTGTCATGGACGATGCGATTGACCGCGGGCTGGCTGGCCAGGAAAGCGGCATTGTCGGCAGCATCGGGCTGCGACAGGTTGTAGTGCAGGTTGCCGTCGCCGACATGGCCGAAGGCGACCACGCGGATGCCGGGAAAGGCCGCCACCAGCGCCGCATCGGCAGTTTCCAGGAACTGCGGGATGGACGATACCGGCACCGCGATGTCGTGCTTGATGCTGATCCCTTCGCGCTTTTGCGCTTCCGAGATGTTCTCGCGCAGCGACCACAGCTTGCCGGCCTGGGCACCGCTGGCGGCGAGCACGCCGTCGTCCACCTCGCCGGCAGCGAGGCACTCGGCCAGCCAGCCTTCGACTGCCGCCGGCTCGGCGTCGGAGAATTCGGCCAGCACGTACCAGGGGCTCGGCGCCGTCGGCCGGCTGCTGCCGGTAATGTGGCGCAGGACCAGGGCCAGCGCTGTTTCGGAGACCAGCTCGAAGGCGGTCAGCTGGGCGTCGAAGGCGCGCCGCGCGCTGTTGAGCAGGGCCACGGCAGCAGCTGGCGAAGCCAGGTTGAGCCAGCAGGTGATTTGCGTGCGCGGCAGGGGAAAAAGCTTGAGCACGGCAGCGGTGATGATGCCGAGCGTGCCTTCGGCGCCGATGAACAGGTGCTTGAGGTCGTAGCCGGTGTTGTCCTTGCGCAGGCCACGCAGGCCGTCCCACACCTCGCCGCTGGGCAGCACGACTTGCAGGCCCAGGGTCAATTCGCGGGTATTGCCGTAACGCAGGACCTGGACGCCGCCGGCATTGGTCGACAGGTTGCCGCCGATCTGGCAGCTGCCTTCGGAGGCCAGCGCCAGCGGGAACAGCCGGTCGACGGCGCGCGCCGCTTCCTGAACGGCGGCCAGCGTGCAGCCGGCCTCGACGGTGATGGTGTTGTTGAGCGGATCGACTGCCAGGATGCGGTTCAGCCGCCCCAGCGAAACGACCACCGCCCGCCCGCTGCTGTCGGGCGTGGCACCCCCGCACAGGCCGGTATTGCCGCCCTGGGGAACGATGGGCACGCCTGCCTCAATGCAGGCGCTGACGACGGCGGCAACTTCGGCCACCGTTCCGGGGCGGACGACGCACAAGGCGGCACCGCGGTAACGGCCGCGCCAGTCGGTGAGGAAGGCGGCAGTGTCGGCGGCATCGACCAGCACCTGCTCAGCCCCGAGCCGTTGCCGCAAGGTATCGATCAGTGCCTGCATGTGCGCCTTTCGCGTGGTCAGCCGGCATTCTCGGGCAGCCGCCGGAACAGCGTCAACGCTTCCCGCTGCCGACAGAGCAGTTTATGATGCAGCACTAGCCCATTTTCATCGACCATGCCGCTTCCCGTACTTGTCCAGCATCTCGTCCGCAACCGGCTTGGCGCCTATTGCGAACAGCGCGTTCCGGCGGAGGAGCGCGCCAGCCGGCGCGTCGACCTGCGCTTCGAGGACGAGGCGGTGGTCGTTTTCGAATCCCGCCCGCTGTCCGGCGAATGGGTCGCGCTCGACATCGCCCGCTTCCGCTTCAACCGCGCCTCGGGTACTTGGCAGCTGGACGCGCCGCACTTCGGCATCAATCCGAGCTGGCGCACCTACTCGAACAAGCCGGTGCGCGAGCTCGACCGCCTCATCGCCATGCTCGACGCCGATGCCGATGGCGTCTTCTGGGCCTGATCAGACCGGTTCGGCGTAGAGGTCGTGGTGGTCGGCGTCGATGACGCGGACCTTGAGAAAATCGCCGGGCTGGGCGTCGAAGTGGCCATCAAGGTACACCACGCCGTCGATTTCCGGCGCGTCGGCCTTGGAACGGGCGATGGTGCCTTCCTCATCGACTTCGTCGACCAGCACTTCGATCACCGAATCGATCTTGGCCGCCAGCTTGTCGGCGGAGATGTCTTCCTGCACGCGCATCAGCCAGCTGCGCCGGTCTTCGCGCACGCTTTCCGGCGGCAGGCCGGGAATCTCGTTGGCGGTGGCGCCCTCGACCGGCGAGTAGGCAAAGCAGCCGACGCGGTCGAGCTTGGCGTCTTCGAGGAACTGGATCAACTGGTCGAAGTCTTCGTCGGTTTCACCGGGGAAGCCGGTGATGAAGGTCGAGCGGATGACGATTTCCGGACAGATTTCGCGCCACTTGGCGATGCGCTCCAGCGTGTTCTCGGCCGAGGCCGGGCGTTTCATCGCCTTGAGGATCTTCGGGCTGGCGTGCTGGAAGGGCACGTCGAGGTACGGCAGGATCTTGCCTTCGGCCATCAGCGGGATGACGTCGTCGACCGACGGGTAGGGGTAGACGTAATGCAGGCGGACCCAGATGCCGAAGGACGACAGCGCGTCGCACAACTCCTTCAAGCGGCTCTTCACCGGCTTGCCGCCCCAGAAGCTGGTGCGGTACTTGAGGTCGACGCCGTAGGCGCTGGTGTCCTGCGAGATGACGAGAATTTCCTTGACACCGGCGCGGGCCAGGTTCTCGGCTTCGGCGAGTACGTCGCCGACCGGGCGCGAAACCAGCGGGCCGCGTAGCGAGGGGATGATGCAGAAGGTGCAGCTGTGGTTGCAGCCTTCGGAAATCTTCAGGTAGGCGTAGTGTTCCGGCGTCAGGCGGATGCCTTGCGGCGGCACCAGGTCGGAATACGGGTCGTGCGGCTTGGGCAGGTGCTGGTGCACGTGGCCCATCACTTCTTCCATCGCGTGCGGGCCGGTGACGGCGAGCACCGACGGGTGCGTAGACTGGACGATGTCGCCCTTGGCGCCGAGGCAGCCGGTGACGATCACCTTGCCGTTTTCGGCGAGCGCCTCGCCGATGGCGTCGAGCGATTCCTCGACGGCGGCGTCGATGAAACCGCAGGTATTGACGATGACCAGGTCGGAATCGTCGTAGCTGGGCGAAATCTCGTAGCCTTCGGCGCGCAGGCGGGTGAGGATGAGTTCGGCGTCGGAGCCGGCTTTCGGGCAGCCCAGGCTGACGAAGCCGACGGTGGGCACTTTCGGTGATGAGGTCATGCGGTTTTCCAGGATTTCCGGCGCGGCCGGCGGGCAAAGCGCGTATTTTACGCGGGGATGCGCACAGACTGCCGAATTCGCAAAAAGTGCCCGGCAGGCTTTGTGCTCTTCCACCACAACAGCCTAGAATCGCTTCCCATGCCCTCTTCTTCCTTTCCGGCCATCGCCGCCGTCGTGCCGCCGCCCGGCACCCGTATCGACCCCTTGCTGCGCGAGTTCGTCAGCAGCCTGCAGGCGCGCGGCGTGCGCGTGCGCGGCCTGCTCCAGGAAGCCTGTCCGGAATCCTGGGGCTGCAAGTTCAGCCTGAGCGACCTCGAAACCGGCAAGCGCTACCCGATCTCGCAAAACCTGGGCAGCCAATCCACCAGCTGCGCGCTCGACGCCGCCGGCATTGCCGACGCCACCCAGGTGATGCGCCGGATTGCCGCCGAAGGCGCCGAACTCGCAGTCTTCAACCGCTTTTCCGGGCTGGAAGCCAATGGCGAGGGCTTTGCCGACGAAATGCTGCAGGTGATGAGCCAGGGCATCCCGGTCATCACCATCGTCCAGGCCGCCAACCTGCCCGCCTGGCGCCATTTCACCGGCGGCCTGGCCTGCGAACTGGGCGCCACCCTGGACGAACTGGAACGCTGGTTCGCCGGAACCCGCGCCCGCTGAAACGAGTACGGTCAGTGAGCAGTTGTCCGCATCGAAACCGGTGGCAGCATGGATGAAGAGGAAGATCAAGCGCTTCGCTTGACATATGAAAAGGCGATCGTCTCCCTACCGAAACGAAACAACCACAGCCGGTATAATGTGCGCACGCACCAAACCGCTCGGGAGCCATGAACCATGCTGTTGCACGAGTTACATGCCCAAAAAAACCTCATTACTGCCCTGGGTCGCCAGTACGGTGCCCGGCACATTCGCGTGTTCGGATCGGTAGCACGCGGCGAGGAAGGCCCCGACAGCGACGTCGATTTTCTCGTCGAGTTTGATCCGGGCTACGACCTCTTCGCCCAGCGTCTCCCCTTGACCAGAGAACTGTCGGAGCTTCTGGGAAGACCGGTCGACCTGTTACCGGAACACGAACTGAGCCGCCACTTGCGCGAAGACATCCTCAAGGAAGCCATCGAGCTATGAGCAAGCCGTGGCAACCTCACGCCCACCACATCCTCGACGCCATCGCCAAGATTCGCCGCATTCAGATGCGCGGCGATCTGACCCAGGACGACATCCTCTACGATGCCGCCCTGCGCAACCTGCAGACACTCTCCGAATCCACCCAGCACCTGCCCGATCAACTCAAAGCCGCCTGGCCGGACATTCCCTGGCGTGACATCAGCGGCTTCCGCAACATCCTGGTGCACAACTACCTCGGCGAAATCGACCCAAGAACCGTCGCCACCGTCGTTGATCGGCACCTTGAGATGCTGGAAACCAGCATTCGGGCGATGCTTGCGAACGACGGCTGAGCAGGTACTGAACCCGCTTGATCAGGCCGGCACGCCAAGAATGACGTGGCTGGCCTTGATCAGCGCGGTGGCCGGCTCACCGACCTTGAGCCCGAGTTCGAGCACGGCTTCGTTGGTGACCACCGAATGGACCACGGTTCCACCGGCCAGGGTGATCGCGACCTCGGTATTCACCGCGCCCTTGGTCAGCGCGCTGACCTTGCCGGCCAGCTGGTTACGTGCCGAGAAGTGGACGTCGGGCTGGCCGGACAGCAACATCACCCACGGCGCCTTGACGTAGGCGACGGCCTCCCCGCCCACGGCCAGACCCAGCGACTTGACGCTGGCCTCTGTCACGATTGCGACAATCCTGTCGCCTCCCGGCAGGCTGAGCTCGACTTCCGCATTGACGACACCGTCGGTGAGGGCGGTGATTTTCCCCCTGAAAACATTGCGTGCGCTGACGTTCATGGCGTTCTCCTGGTTATTGGCTTGGGCTGGCCCGCTTTTCGCTATATACAAAACAAACAACGAAGGATTGAGGGCTTGCCGACAATCTAATCGTTATTGGCGTATAGCCTCAACCATAGCGCCAGCAGAATTTTCCATTAAACTCGATAGCGTTATATAAGCAAGTGAATAACCAAATGAACCACGCCGCCCCCCGCTTGCGCAGCAAACTCGAATTCGACGGCCCTTTCGGCGCTTTCCTCGGCGACACGCGCATCCGCCTGCTTGAAGCCATCGACGAACACGGCTCCATCTCGCAGGCAGCAAAAGCCGTGCCGCTATCGTACAAGGCGGCCTGGGACGCGGTCGATGCGATGAACAACCTGGCCGAACAGCCGCTGGTGCTGCGCTCGACCGGCGGCAAGCACGGCGGCGGCACCCAGCTGACCGATTACGGACGCAAGGTGATCGCCCTCTACCGCGCCCTGGAGGCCGAATACCAGGCGGCGCTTGATCGCCTGACGGCGAGCATGAACGACGGCCAGGCCACCGACTTCCAGCAGTTCAGCCAGCTGTTGAAGCGCATGTCGATGAAGACCAGCGCACGCAACCAGTTTGCCGGCCGCATCGTCGGCCTGCGCGAGGGGCACGTCGATTACGAGGTGCGCATCAAGCTCGACGAGGAAAACGAACTGGTCGCGGTGATCACCGGCGAATCGGCGGAAAACCTGGGCCTGAGCATCGGCATGGAGATCAACGCGCTGGTCAAATCCTCATCGGTGCTGCTGCTCAACGACCCGGCGGTGAGGACCACCGCCCGCAACCACCTGTGGGGCGAGATCACCCGTATTCACGAAGGGCCGGTGAATTCCGAAGTCACCCTGGCCATGAAGAACGGCAAATCGGTGTGCGCCGTGGTCACCCACGACAGTGTCGAGAAACTCGGCCTCGCCGTTGGCGAACAGGCCTGCGCCGTGTTCAAGGCTTCGTCCGTCATCCTCTGCAAGTACGCCTGAAACCCCACCCAGGAGATCAATCATGAAGCGTTTGTCCGCCCTCCTCGCTGCCCTCTTCGCCGCCGCCGGCCTTCACGCTGTCGAAGTCCAGGTGGCCGTGGCCGCCAACTTCACCGCCCCGATGCAGCAGATTGTCACCGAATTCGAAAAGGATACCGGGCATGTCGTCAAACTGTCTTTCGGCGCCACCGGCAAGTTCTACGCCCAGATCGCCAATGGCGCCCCCTTTGAGGTATTTCTCGCCGCCGATGACACCACCCCCGCAAAACTGGAACGGGAAGGACTTGCCGTAGCCGGCAGCCGTTTCACCTATGCCGTCGGCACCCTGGTTCTGTGGTCGTCAAAACCCAATTTCATCGATGCCAAAGCTGAAGTTCTGAAGTCCGGCCAATTCAACAAATTGTCGATTGCCAATCCGAAAACCGCACCCTATGGCGCTGCCGCGGTCGAGACATTGAAGAAACTGAATCTGCTCGAAGCCGTTCAGGCCAAGTTCGTCCAGGGCGAAAACATCTCCCAGACGCTGCAGTTCGTATCCACTGGCAACGCCGACCTGGGCTTTGTCGCCCTGTCGCAGGTTTTCCAGGACGGCAGGATCACCAGCGGTTCGGCCTGGATCGTCCCGGCCGACATGCACGAGCCGATCTTTCAGGATGCGCTCATCCTGAAGCGCGGAGAGAACAAACCCGCAGCCAGCGCACTTCATGCCTACCTCAAGAGCGACAAGGTGCGCGCCATCATTCGCCGCTTCGGCTACGGCAGTCGCTGAGGCAGGCAAAACATGCTGACCGAAACCGACCTTCAGGCCATCTGGCTGACCGTTCGCCTGGCCGCACTCACCACTTTCATCCTGTTCTTCATCGGTACGCCGATTGCCTGGTGGCTGGCGCGCACGCGTTCCTGGTGGAAAGGGCCCTGTGGGGCAGTTGTTGCTTTGCCGCTGGTGTTGCCGCCTTCGGTGCTCGGTTTCTACCTGCTGCTGGCGATGGGACCGAACGGGCCGGTCGGCCAGCTGACCCAATCCCTCGGCCTGGGGACACTGCCATTCACTTTCTGGGGCCTGGTTGTCGCCTCGGTGTTTTACTCGCTGCCGTTCATGGTGCAGCCGCTGCAGAACGCTTTCGAAGCCATCGGCGAACGACCGCTGGAAGTTGCCGCAACCCTGCGCGCCTCGCCGTTCGACACCTTCTTTTCGGTCGTGCTGCCGCTGGCCAAACCCGGTTTCTTCACCGCCGGCATCCTCAGCTTCGCCCACACCGTCGGTGAGTTCGGGGTGGTGCTGATGATCGGCGGCAATATCCCCGGGGTGACCCGGGTCGCCTCGGTGCAGATCTACGACCATGTCGAAGCGATGGAGTATGCCGACGCGCACCGCTTGTCGGCGGTCATGCTGGCCTTCTCCTTCGCGGTGCTGCTGACCATGTACCTGCGGCGCAACCAGCCACGCAAGGAGGCCTGAGATGGAATCTGTCGAAGCACGTTTCAAGCTGGACTGGCCCGGATTTGCCCTGGATGTCGACCTCAAGTTGCCAGGGCGCGGCGTGACCGCGCTGTTCGGCCATTCCGGTTCAGGCAAGACGACCTTGCTGCGTTGCATTGCCGGCCTGGAAAGGCCGGCTCACGGACGTTTCGTGTTCAAGGGCAGCATCTGGCAGGACGCCAACACCTGGCTGCCCACGCACCAGCGGCCGATCGGTTACGTCTTCCAGGAGGCCAGCCTGTTCCCGCACCTGTCCGTGCTCGACAACCTGCGCTACGGCCAGAAACGCAGCGGCGGCGCCAGCCGGGTGAGCCTGGACACGGCCATCGAACTGCTCGGCATCGGCCATCTGCTCGAACGCAAGCCGGACAGCCTCTCCGGCGGTGAGCGCCAGCGCGTCGGCATCGCCCGTGCACTCGCCGTCGGCCCGGAAATCCTGCTGATGGACGAGCCGCTGGCGGCGCTCGACTTGAAGCGCAAGCAGGAAATCCTGCCCTACCTCGAACGCCTGCACGACGAACTCGACATTCCGGTCATCTACGTCAGCCATTCTCCCGACGAAGTCGCCCGCCTGGCCGACCACATCGTCGCCATGGACGGCGGGCGCGTGGTCGCCCACGGACCGCTCGGCGAAACCCTGGCCCGCCTCGACCTGCCCATCCGCCTCGGCGAGGACGCCGGCGTGGTGCTCGACGCGACGATTGGCGAGATCGATGCGCAATGGCATCTGGCGCGAGTCGACTTTCCCGGCGGCAGCCTGTGGACCCGCGACCACGAGCTGCCGATCGGGCGCAAGGTCCGGGTGCGCGTACTCGCCCGCGATGTCAGCCTGACCCTCGACGACCCCGGCCGCAGCAGCATCCAGAACGTCCATCCAGCGGTGGTCGAGGCCGTCGCCGACGACGATCACCCGGCCAACCGCCTGGTCCGCGTCACCCTCGGCGAAAGCCGCTTGCTGTCGCGCCTGACGCGGCGGGCGGTCGAACAACTGGGCATCGTCCCCGGGCTGCCGGTACGTGTGCAAGTCAAATCCGTGGCCCTGATGGAGTGATCATGAACCCCTACCCCCTGCCCGAGCACGAACTTGAGCGCCTGCTCGGCGAGGATGTACCGGCTGGCGCCGACTAGCCGCCGCTCTCCCGGCGGACCCGCGCCGCCATGATTTCCGGCAGCTTGAATTCGATCCAGTCGGCCAGCGCCTCGACCTTCTGCGCCAGTTCCTCGCCCAGCGGCGTCAGGCTGTACTCGACGTGCGGCGGCACCACCGGATGCGCGATGCGCGCGACGAAACCGTCGGCCTCCAGCCACTGCAGGGTTTGCGCCAGCATCTTCTCGCTGATCCCGCCGACCTTGCGGCGCAGATCGCTGAAACGCTGCGTGCCGTCGCGCAAGGCCACCAGCAACAGGACGCCCCAGCGGCTGGTGACGTGCTTGAGCACTTCGCGCGACGGACACTGTTCGGCAAAAACGTTGCCGCGCCGCATCAGTTCGGCCAGCGTGGCGGGCGGCT
>Ga0209794_1002130_pt1 | contig 11459 bp, 9 predicted proteins | sample EBPBio232013_DNA_FD_185869 | JGI IMG/M metagenome (GOLD analysis project Ga0209794, IMG submission 185869) | Wastewater treatment Type I Accumulibacter community from EBPR Bioreactor in Madison, WI, USA - Reactor 1_5/23/2013_ DNA (SPAdes)... | ecosystem: Engineered > Bioreactor > EBPR >... | reverse complement strand
TGGAAATCCGTCTGAAGCCCGGTGGTCGCGACCGCGAGGCGATCAATGCCGAGATCCGGCAGCGGCTCAAGGATCTGCCCGGTAGTCTCAACCTCGGTCAGCCGATCTCGCACCGCATCGACCACATGCTGTCGGGCGTGCGCGCCCAGGTGGCAATCAAGATTTTTGGCGACGACCTCGACATCCTGCGCGCCAGTGCCGCCACGCTGCAGCGTCAGCTGGCCGGCATTGCCGGTGTTGCCGACCTGGAAATCGAGAAGCAGGTGCTGGCCCCGCAGGTCAAGGTGCAGGTCGATTTCGCCGCCGTCGCGCAGCACGGGCTGTCGCCGGGTGAATTGCTGCGCCGCCTGCAGATGCTGGTCGATGGCGAAAAAGTCACCCAGATCATCGACGGCAACCGCCGTTTCGACCTGCTGCTGCGCCTGCCCGAGCGCGAGCGGGCGCCGGACGGGCTGGCCAGCCTGCTGATCGACACGCCGCTCGGTGCGGTGCCCCTGTCACGCCTGGCGAGCATCGAGGAAAGCGACGGGCCGAACCAGGTGGTGCGCGACGACGGCCGGCGGCGCATCGTCATTTCGCTCAACGCCCAGGGGCGGGCGCTATCCGAGGTGGTCGCCGACATTCGCGCGGTGACCGGTGAGCTGCCCCTGCCCGAAGGCTACTTCATCACCCTCGGCGGCCAGTTCCAGGCGCAGGAGGAAGCGGCGCGGCTGATTGCCGTGCTCGCCGTCGGCTCGGCCCTGCTCATCTTCATGGTCCTCTACGCCCGCTACCGTTCGGCGCTGCTGGCCGGCCTGATCATGGCCAACGTGCCGCTGGCGCTGGTCGGCGCAGTGTTCGGCCTGTGGCTGTCCGGACAGCCGCTGTCGATCGCGGCGCTGATCGGCTTCATCACGCTGGCCGGCATCGCCACCCGCAACGGCATCCTCAAGGTCAGCCACTGGCTGAACCTGATGCGTTTCGAGGGCGAGCAGTTCGATCCGAAGATGATCGTCCGCGGCGCCCTGGAGCGCCTGACGCCGGTGCTGATGACTGCGCTGGTGGCGGCCTTCGCGCTGGCGCCGCTGCTGTTCGAGGCCGATCAGCCGGGCACCGAAATCCTGCATCCGGTCGCCGTGGTCATCTTTTCCGGGCTGGTCGGCGCGACCCTGCTCGACACCTTCATCACCCCCGCGCTGTTCTGGCGTTTCGGCCGCAAGGCGGCGGAACGCCTGCAACGCGATTCCTTCAGCGAAGCACTCTGATTCATCAACCAGGAGATATTCCATGAAAACCCTGATTTCCACCCTCGGCCTGGCCGTCCTCCTTGCCGCCGCGCCGGCCATCGCCCACGAAGACCACGGCAAGTCCATGCACGGCGGTTTCGTCCTCGACGCCGGTCATGCTCAATTCGAGATTGTCGGCAAAGGCGATACCGTGACCGTTCATGTCAGCGACCACGGCAAGCCGGTGGCGACCTCCGGCGCCGCCGGCAAGCTGACGATCCTGACCGGTTCGAGCAAGCGCGAGATCGAACTCAAGCCGGCCGCCGCCGACCAGTTGCAGGGGCAGGGCGTGATCAACCCGGGCGACCGCGTGCTACTGAACGTGGGCTGGCCCGGCCAGAAGCCGATGAGCGCACGGACCACGGTCAAGAAGGAGAACGACCATGCCGGCCACCACTGAGCGTCAATTGCGCCGCCGGCTGTTGCAGGCCGCCTTGCTGCTGCCGTTCGCGGCGCTGGCGGCACCCGCGCAGAAGCAGCGGATCGATGTCTGGAAAAGCCCGTATTGCGGTTGCTGCAAGGACTGGATCACGCATCTGGAAAGCGAGGGCTTCACGGTGATCGCCCACGAAGTCGATGATCTGGATGGGGCAAGGCGCCGCCTGGGCATGCCGGAACGCTATGCCTCATGCCACACCGCCCGGGTTGGTGGCTATCTGCTCGAAGGCCATGTGCCGGCACGGGAAATCCGTCGCCTGCTGGCGGAAAAGCCCAAGGCCATCGGACTGGCCGTACCGGGCATGCCGGTCGGTTCGCCGGGGATGGACGGCCCGGCCTACGGCGGCCGGCGAGATCCTTACGACGTGCTGCTGGTGCAGGGTGATGGCCTGGCCAGGGTTTATTCTTCCTATCGCTGAGTGTTCGAAGTGTCCGGATACCTGGGCATGCGGCCAACGGTGCCGGCGGCGCAGGGCATCTGCATTGCTTCGGCTGCGCAAAGCCCGTCATTTCCCGAGTCCTCGATTCGGGGCGCCTTGCCGGGCAGGTATAATGCCGCCCTTTACCTGACGTATCCGGATACCCGTGAGCCAGCTCGAACAAGAAATTTCCCGTCGCCGCACCTTCGCCATCATTTCCCACCCCGACGCCGGCAAGACGACGCTGACCGAAAAGCTGCTGTGGTTCGGTGGCGCCATCCAGGTCGCCGGCGAAGTCCGTGCCCGCAAGGCCAGCCGCCATGCGACCTCCGACTGGATGGAGCTGGAAAAGCAGCGCGGCATCTCGGTGACCTCGTCGGTCATGCAGTTCCCGTACCGCGAATGCATGATCAACCTGCTCGACACGCCGGGCCACGAGGACTTCTCGGAAGACACCTACCGCACGCTGACCGCCGTCGACTCGGCGGTCATGGTGATCGACTCGGTCAACGGCGTCGAGGCGCAGACGATCAAGTTGTTGAACGTCTGCCGCATGCGCGACACGCCGATCTTGACCTTCATCAACAAGCTCGACCGTGAAGGCAAGGAGCCGATCGACCTGCTCGACGAAATCGAGTCGGTGCTCGGCATCCAGTGTGCGCCGATGACCTGGCCGATCGGCATGGGCAAGCGTTTCCGCGGCGTCTATCACCTCTACGACGACGCCATCGCCTTCTTCGATCCGCAGGCCGAGAAGGGCACGGCGGAAATGATCCAGGGCCTGGACAACCCGCGTCTCGACGAACTGATCGGTAGCCAGGCCGACGAGTTGCGCAGCGACATCGAACTGGTGCGCGGCGCTTCGCACCCCTTCGATGCCGAGGCCTACCTGTCGGGCAAGCAGTGTCCGGTGTTCTTCGGCTCGGCGGTCAACAACTTCGGCGTGCAGAGCCTGCTCGACGCCGTCGTCGACCTGTCGCCGGCGCCCAAGGCGCGGCCGGCGGTGAGCCGTACGGTCGATGCCTTCGAGCCGAAGTTCTCCGGCTTCGTGTTCAAGATCCAGGCCAACATGGATCCCAAGCACCGCGACCGGATCGCCTTCCTGCGCGTCTGTTCCGGCCGCTTCGACCGCGGCATGAAGGTCAAGCAGGTGGCGAGCGGCAAGACCCTGTCGATCAACAACGCGATCACCTTCATGGCGCGCGACCGGTCGACCGCCGACGAAGCCTGGTCGGGCGACATCATCGGCATTCCCAACCACGGCACGATCCGCCTCGGCGAGACCTTCACCGAGGGCGAGGACCTGCGCTTCACCGGCATTCCGTCGTTCGCGCCCGAACATTTCCGTTTGGCGCGCATCGCAAATCCATTGAAAATCAAGCAATTGCAGAAAGGTCTTCAACAACTTGCTGAAGAAGGGGCAACCCAGCTTTTCCGCCCGCTGTCGGGCACCGACCTGATCCTCGGTGCGGTCGGCACGCTGCAATTCGACGTCGTTGCCAGCCGCCTGGAAAACGAATACGGCGTGCAGGTCATCTTCGAAAGCTACAATTGTTCGACGGCGCGCTGGATCCACGGCGACCCCGGCGAACTCAAGCAGTTGTCCGAGCGCTACAGCGCCAACGTCGCCCTCGACGGCGCCGATGATCCGGTCTACCTGGCGCCGAACAATGTCTACCTGAACATGGTCAAGGAAAAATACCCCAAGCTGCGTTTCGACGAAGCGCGCGAGGTGGCGTAAGCAGGAGCGAGAGATGAGCGTCCGCGTACAGACCGAAGATTTTGACGTCGGCGCCGAACTGGCGGCGTTGCGCGCGGGCGATGCCCGGGTCGGTGCGCTCGCTTCCTTCCTCGGCCTGGTGCGCGACATCAACGACGGCGCCAGCGTCTCCGGCATGACCCTGGAGCATTACCCGGGGATGACCGAGAAGGCGCTCGAACAGATCGTCGCCGAGGCGAAATCGCGCTGGGACATCTACGACGTCCTGGTCATCCACCGCGTCGGGCCGCTCGCCCCCTGCGATCAGATCGTGCTGGTCGCGGTGACCAGCGCGCATCGCGGCGAAGCCTTCGCCGCCTGCGAATTCATCATGGACTACCTGAAGACGAAAGCGCCGTTCTGGAAGAAGGAAGCGACGGCCGACGGCGGGCGCTGGGTCGATGCCCGGGAGACAGACGACAGCGCGGCAGCGCGCTGGCAGAAATGAAAAAGGGGCGCCGCGGCGCCCCTTTCCATTTTCCTTGCTCGCCGTTCAGGTCTTGAAGCGGGCAACCGCCTCGTGCAACTCGCCGGACAGTTGGTGCAGGCGGCGCGCGGCGTCGGCCGTCTGGCGGACGGCGATGGCGCTCTCCTCGGACATCTGGGCGATGGTTTCGAGCTTCTGCGCGATGTCGTTGCTGGCCTGGCTCTGTTCCGAAATCGAGTCGGAAATGCCGTTCACCACGAAGGTGACGCGCTGCGCGCCGTCGCGGATGCGTTCGATCGAGTCGCCGGCCTGATTGGCCAGCTGGACGCCGCTGCCGACCTTGGCGACGCCGGCCTGCATGCTGCTGACTGCGCTGCGCGTGCCGTTCTGGATCTTGCCGACCATGGTCGCGATTTCGGTGGTCGAATGGCTGGTTCGTTCGGCCAGCTTGCGTACTTCGTCGGCGACCACGGCAAAACCGCGCCCCTGTTCGCCGGCGCGGGCCGCCTCGATGGCGGCGTTCAAGGCAAGCAGGTTGGTCTGGTCGGCAATCTCGCGGATGGTGTTGACGATGGACGTGATCTGGTCGGACTGGCGTCCCAGGTCTTCAACGATTTCGGAGGAGGACTGAACCGCTTCCGAAATCTTGCGCATTTCGCTGGCGGCGTTGTGGATGACGGCAGCGCCTTCCTCGGAAATGACGGCGGATTCTCGGGAGATGCCGTGTGCCTCGCCGGCATTGTCCTTGACCTGGTCGATACTGACCGCCATTTCCTCGACCGAGGCCGCCATCGAGGAGGCCGCATCGCTTTGCTGGCGGGCGCGGTCGGCGACTTCTTCGGCGGCGCGCAGCAGCTGGTCGGCGGAGCTGGAAACGTGTTCGGCGTTGCTGACGATGGTCGAAATCATCGTGCGCAGGGTGTCCTGCATGGCGCGGATGTCGGCCAGCAGGTTCTCGCCCGGCGGGCAATCGACCGGTGTGGACAAGTCGCCGGCGGCAATGCGTCGAGTCACTGCCGATGCGGCAGCCGGATCGCCACCCAGGGTGCGGATGATGTTGCGCGAGACCAGAAGCAGGGAGCCGGCGATGAAACCGCCGATTGCCAGCCCCCACAGCAGCAGCTTGAGTGCGTCGCGGCGGAACTGGGTGTCGACATCGTCAACATAGATACCGGTGCCGATGACCCAGCCCCAGGGCTTGAAGCCCATGACATAGGAAACCTTGGGTACGCCTTCCTCGGCGCCGGGCTTTGGCCACAGGTAATCGACGAAACCGGCGCCCTGGTTTCTGACCACGGTGTTGAATTCGCGGAACAGGAACTTGCCGTTCTTGTCCTTCAACTGGTCGAGTTTCTTGCCTTCGAGGTCGGGCCGGATCGGATGCATGACCATCAGGTCGTTGAGGTCGTTGATCCAGAAATACTCGGTGCCGTCGTAGCGCAAGGTACGGATGCTGGCTGCAGCCGCCTTGCGGGCGTCGTCGTCGCTCATGTGCCCGGCCTGCGCCTGCGCATGAAAATGGCTGGCGATGCCGTGGCTGACTTCGACCAGATTGCGCACCTTGTTCTGCCGGTCTTCCATCATGCGCTGGCGGCCGTCAACGAGCAGTACCGCGAAAAGAACAATCAGCGCACCGATGGTTGCTAATGTCATTGCGGTGAGTTTGCCGCGTAATGTTGTCGATTTTTTCATATATCAACCTTTTTGAACTCCTTGCTGCTGGGCAGCTTACGCTTTTTAACCATCAAGGCAATAGGGAATATCGCTTAATTGTCAGGGTCGACTTGAAATTTCGGGGTATGGCCGTATCTGTAGGGCATTAGAAAATTGCCGCGGGAGCGCACCATGCGAATTGATAAATTCACCACCATGTTTCAGCAAGCACTGGCCGATGCCCAGAGTCTGGCCAACGGCAACGACCAGCAGTTCATCGAGCCGCAGCACCTGCTGCTCGCCTTGCTCGGCCAGGATGACGGCGGTACCGCTTCCTTGCTGGCCCGGGCCGGGGTCAATGTGGCCGGCCTCAAGCGCGATCTGGAACAGGCGCTGACCCGCTTGCCCAAGGTTGAAGGGCACGGTGGCGACGTCCAGGTCGGCCGCGACCTGGGCAACCTGTTGAATCTCACTGACAAGGAAGCGCAGAAGCGCGGTGACCAGTTCATCGCCAGCGAGATGTTCCTGCTTGCCCTGTGCGACGACAAGGGCGAGACCGGCCGTCTCGCCAGGCAGCATGGCCTGCAGAAGAAGGCGCTGGACGCCGCCATCATGGCCGTGCGCGGCGGCCAGAACGTCGATTCGCAGGAAGCCGAAGGCCAGCGCGAGTCGCTGAAGAAATATTGCATCGACCTCACCGAGCGCGCCGCCCAGGGCAAGCTCGACCCGGTGATCGGCCGCGACGACGAAATCCGCCGCGCCATCCAGATCCTGCAACGGCGGACCAAGAACAACCCGGTGCTGATCGGCGAACCGGGCGTCGGCAAGACCGCCATCGTCGAAGGCCTGGCCCAGCGCATCGTCAACGAGGAAGTGCCGGAGACCTTGAAGGGCAAGAAGGTGTTGGTTCTCGACATGGCCGGCCTGCTCGCCGGTGCCAAGTACCGCGGCGAGTTCGAGGAGCGCCTCAAGGCCGTGTTGAAGGAAGTGGCGCAGGACGAAGGCCGCATCATCCTGTTCATCGACGAAATCCACACCATGGTCGGCGCCGGCAAGGCCGAGGGCGCCATCGACGCCGGCAACATGCTGAAGCCCGCCCTGGCGCGCGGCGAACTGCACTGCATCGGCGCCACCACCTTGGATGAATACCGCAAGTACATCGAGAAGGACGCGGCGCTCGAACGCCGCTTCCAGAAGGTGCTGGTCGACGAACCGAGCGTCGAATCGACCATCGCCATCCTGCGCGGCCTGCAGGAGAAGTACGAGCTGCACCACGGCGTGGACATCACCGACCCGGCCATCGTCGCCGCTGCCGAGTTGAGCCACCGCTACATCACCGACCGCTTCCTGCCGGACAAGGCGATCGACCTGATCGACGAGGCCGCCGCCCGCATCAAGATGGAAATCGACTCCAAGCCGGAGTCGATGGACAAGCTCGACCGCCGCATCATCCAGTTGAAGATCGAGCGCGAGGCGGTGAAGAAGGAGAAGGACGAAGCTTCGAAGAAGCGTTTCGCGCTGATCGAGGACGAAATCGCCAAGCTGACCAAGGAGTATTCCGATCTCGAGGAAATCTGGAAGGCGGAAAAGTCGGCCGTGCTTGGCACCGCGCAGATCAAGGAAGAGATCGACCACCTGCGTGCCGACATCGTCCGCCTGCAGCGCGAGGGCAAGCTGGAGCAGGTGGCCGAACTGCAATACGGCAAGCTGCCGCAACTGGAAGCCCAGTTGAAGGCGGCGGAAAAGGCCGGCGAGGGCGAGCCGAAGCAGAACAGGCTGCTGCGCACCCAGGTCGGCGCCGAGGAAATCGCTGAGGTGGTCAGCCGCGCCACCGGCATCCCGGTGAGCAAGATGATGCAGGGCGAGCGCGACAAGCTGCTCAAGATGGAAGAAAAGCTGCACCACCGCGTGGTTGGTCAGGATGAGGCCGTGCGCCTGGTCGCCGACGCCATCCGTCGTTCGCGTGCCGGCCTCGCCGATCCGAACCGGCCTTACGGCTCCTTCCTCTTCCTCGGCCCGACCGGTGTCGGCAAGACCGAACTGTGCAAGGCGCTGGCCGAATTCATGTTCGACGCCGAGGATCATCTGATCCGCATCGACATGAGCGAGTTCATGGAGAAGCATTCGGTCGCCCGCCTGATCGGTGCGCCGCCGGGCTATGTGGGTTACGAGGAAGGTGGCTACTTGACCGAGGCGGTGCGTCGCAAGCCGTACAGCGTGATCCTCCTCGACGAGGTCGAGAAGGCGCACCCGGACGTCTTCAACGTGCTCCTGCAGGTGCTCGACGACGGTCGCATGACTGATGGCCAGGGCCGCACCGTCGATTTCAAGAACACGGTGATCGTCATGACCTCCAACCTCGGCAGCCAGATGATCCAGCAGATGCAGGGCGACGATTACCAGTTGATCAAGCTGGCGGTGATGGGCGAGGTGAAGACCTATTTCCGCCCGGAATTCATCAACCGCATCGACGAAGTGGTGGTCTTCCACGCCCTCGACGAAAAGCACATCGCCGGCATCGCGAAGATCCAGCTCGGCTACCTGGAAAAACGCCTGGCGCAGCTGGAGATGGGCATCGTCGTCGAGGACAGCGCGCTGGCCGAACTGGCCAAGGCCGGCTTCGACCCGGTGTTCGGCGCCCGGCCCTTGAAGCGGGCGATCCAGCAGCAGATCGAGAACCCGCTGGCCAAATCCATTCTCGAAGGCAGGTTTGCCGCCAAGGATGTGATCCGGGTCAGCTGCGAAAACGGGGTGATCCGCTTTGCCAAATAAAACCTTCGAACAGTGGCGGCAGGCCCGCCACGCCGAATTGGCCGGGCCGGACAGCTGGCTTGGCCTGGTCGGCCTGTTCTGGCTCGACGACACCCTCAACCGGGTCGGCAGTGCCGACGATTGCGCGGTTCGTCTGCCTTTCGGTGCCGCCTACCTCGGTGATCTGATCCGCGACGAGGACGGCGTCGGCTGGCAACCGGTCGATGGCCAGGTGCAGCCCTTGCAGACCGACCGTGACGGACAGCCGACGATCATCGGGCATGGCAGCCTGTCCTTTTTCGTGGTCGAACGCGATGGCCGCTTTGCCGCCCGCGTACGCGACCGTGACTGGTCCAGCCGGCAGGCATTCAGCGGTGTCGACTGCTATCCGGAAGATCCGGCCTGGCGGATCGAAGCGGACTGGTTGCCGCTTGATCCTCCGCTGAACATGGAAGTGCCGAACGTGACCGGCGAGCTCAAGCCGGTCAGTGTCGCCCACAAGGCGGTGTTTACGGTCGGAGGGCAGGTGGCTGAGTTGCTGCCGATGTCGGTGAGCGAGCGCGAGGTTTTCTTTGTCTTCCGGGACCGTAGCAGCGGCCGGGATACCTACGGTGCCGGCCGTTTCCTGAAAGTGCCGGCGGCGAAGGCGGGCCGGATCACGCTTGATTTCAATCGCGCCTTCAACCCGCCTTGCGCGTTCACGCCGTTCGCCACCTGTCCCTTGCCGCCGCCCGAAAACTGGTTGCCGTTTGCCGTCCCGGCAGGCGAAAAGCGCTGGCGGGGCAAGGATTGAGGCGGTTCGGCATGCTTGTCTGCTGCATCGCAGCATGCTAATATAAGCGTCTAATAATATTTTTATGGAGTCTGCCATGTTGCGTTTCGACATTGCCCCGGTGTGTTCCAACGCCTACCGTTTCCAGGCGACGATGAGCTTTGCCATCGCTGCCATTTACCTGTTCACTCCGTATCAGTGGGTGTCCCTGCTGCTGGCCGTCGGCGGTTTCATCCGCGGTTTCGTCAATCCGCACAAGTGCCTGTCGTACAAGCTGTTTGCCGGCATTACCGGCAAACTGGGCATGTCCAAGATGCAGAATGCCGGTTCCAAGATGTTCGCCGACAAGATCGCCACCATCGCCGGTACCGCGATGTTCGTCACCTGGCTGCTCGGCTCGTCGGTCGGCGTGATTCCGGCCTACGCCATCCTGATCTTTGCCTTCATCGATCTGGCAACCGGTTTCTGTGCCGCCTGCTGGGCTTACGGCGCCTACTACAAGTTCAAGCAGGCCTGAGTGTCCACCGCTTCCCGGAAAAAGCGCGGCGAGTCCGCGCTTTTTTTATCCGAGATGATTGGCGACAGCCCACACCGCCGCTTCGACGCGTGAGCGGAATTTCAGTTTCTTGAGCAGGTTGCGGATGTGCACCTTGACGGTGCTTTCCATAATCTCCAGTTCGCGAGCGATCAGCTTGTTCGACATGCCGGCCGCCAGGCATTTGAGTATGGCGGTTTCGCGCTCGGTCAGGCTGGCCTGGCTGCGTTGCTCGACGACGCTTTCCTCGCGCAGCGCGGTCGCCAGTAGGCTGGTCAGTTCCGGGCTGATCGCGGTCCTGCCGTGCATGGCGCTATCGACCAGCTTGAGGATTTCGTCGGGGTCGTTGTCCTTCAGGATATAGCCGTCGGCACCGCCGCGTATGGCGGCGATCAGGTCGTCCGGCGCATCGGAAACGGTGACCAGGATGATGCGCGCATCGACTTCGAGATCGCGCAGTGTGCGCAGGGTCTCCAGTCCGTTCATACCCTTCATGTTCAGATCGAGCAGGATCAGGTCGGGCTCCAGGCTTTTGGCTTGCTCGATCCCGGCCTGTCCGCTGGCCGCTTCGCCGACCACGGTGAAGCCGCTGGAAAGGCCGAGCAGCTGGGAGAGTCCCTTGCGGAACAGCGGGTGGTCGTCGATGATCAGGACGCGTGTATGGTCGGGCATGCTGGGGCTTTCAATTGTCGGTCTGCCGGTACTGCTGCGGCAGGAAATTCAGGGTGATGGTCGTGCCGGCACCAAAGGCGGTTTCGACGCCGAGTTCGCCTTCCAGTATCTGGGCGCGGTCGCGCATGATGCTGGTGCCGAAGTGGTTCTCCGGGATCTCGGCCGGATTGAAGCCGCGTCCGTTGTCGCGCACGACGACGCTGACGGTCCGGTCCGTAGCTACGGAAATTTCCACGCCGGCCCGGCTGGCCCGGGCGTGACGCTCGATATTCGACAAGGCCTCACGGATGATCCGGATGACGTGCATTTCCTCGTTGCCGGAGAGCACGATGCCGGACAAGGTATTCTGCAACTGCACCGGAAAGCCGAGTTTCTCCGAGAACTCGTTGATGGTTTCCTGCAGGGCGACGCCAAAACCGCGTTCGTCGATGCGTAGCCGGAAGGTGCTGATCAGTTCGCGCAATTCGCGGTAAGCCGAGCTCAGGCCATCCTTGAGCTCCTCGGCAATGGTGCGGGCATCGCAGCCCTGATCGATGCATTTCTCCAGGCGGGTAACCTGGATGCGCAGGTAGCTGAGCGACTGGGCGATCGAATCGTGTAGTTCCCGGGCGATCACCGAACGTTCCTCAAGCACCGCCAGGCGATGTTTCTCTTCGGTTCGACGCATGTTGAGCAGGGCGTTCGAAACGTGATGGCCGATGGTCTCTATCAATCTCGCCTTGTCGGCCGGCAAGGGCTCGCGCGACTGGAGCAGGATGGGCAGGGTGC
>Ga0209794_1002123_pt1 | contig 11497 bp, 10 predicted proteins | sample EBPBio232013_DNA_FD_185869 | JGI IMG/M metagenome (GOLD analysis project Ga0209794, IMG submission 185869) | Wastewater treatment Type I Accumulibacter community from EBPR Bioreactor in Madison, WI, USA - Reactor 1_5/23/2013_ DNA (SPAdes)... | ecosystem: Engineered > Bioreactor > EBPR >... | reverse complement strand
GTCGGATAGTCGTCGAGCAGGCCGATGATCTGGTCGCTGCCTGCCCGCAAGCCCAGTTCCTCCTCCAGTTCCCGCAGGGCGGCATCGGCCGCGGTCTCGCCGTCGTCCAGCCGGCCTCCCGGCAACGCCCACTGGTTGCCATGGGCACGCAGTGTCGCAGCGCGCATGGTCAGCAGGAAGGCGGGCGGGGCGCTCCCGTTCTCGCCCGGTACGAGGACGATGGACACCGCTGCGCGCTTCAGCGTCGCGGGAGCATGATCGGCGGGTCTCCGCCTGAATGCGGCATAGCGAGCTTCCACCTCGCGGCGGAAGGCGTCATCGAACGACCAGTTCATGAATTGGTGTATCGCAAGGCGACGCGACGGCCGCCAGTCCGACGTAAGGCCCGGCGGCTGCAAACCGTAGCGACAATTCCCCGAATACCCAATTTCCTACCACACAGCGTTACGCTCGTCTAGGAAAAAATACATACGCCGGCATCAATCGTCGAAGGTGATGCCCTTGACCACGGCGGCCTTGCCGAACTTGGCCCGCAGGGCATCGACGGCGCCCTCAACCTTGACGTTGTGGGCGATGGAGCCATCGACGAGGTCGGAAGGGTCGGCCTTGTCGAGGCCAGTCAGTTCGGAAATACCGATGCCGATGAGGCGGTAGGCGGTGCCGTCGGCCTCGCGCATCAGCATGTCGCGGCCGGCCTCGAAGATGCGCGCCGCCAGCACGGTCGGCGATGCCAGACTGCGCGAGCGCGTCCGGATGCGGAAATCGGCGCTCTTCAGTTTCAGGGTGACGATTCGTCCCGCCAATTGCTGCGCCTTGGCGCGCGCAGAGACCTTTTCGGCCAGCCGGAACAGTATCTTCTCCAGCGTTCGGGCGTGACGGATATCCGTCTCGAACGTCGTTTCGGCGGAAACCGACTTGGTTTCGCCATCCGGCTCGACCTTGCGCTCGTCGATGCCGCGCGACAGGCGCGACAGCCTCAGGCCCATCGCGCCGTAGCGGCGCATCAGTTCGCTCTCGTCCAGCCTGCGAAGATCGGCGATGCGTTTCAGTCCGTCGCGCTCAAGCGTCTCCTGCAGGGCCTTGCCGACGCCCCAGATCAGCGAAACCGGCTTCGACCCCAGGAATTCGAGCGCTTCCGCCTTGCCGATGGCCGCGAAACCGCGCGGCTTGTCCATGTCCGAGGCGATCTTGGCGAGAAACTTGTTGTAGGAGAGGCCAGCCGAGATCGTGATGCCGATGTCGCGCTCGACGCCTCTGGCGAATTTCGCCAGCACCACGGCCGGCGGGGCGCCATGCAGCCGTTCCGTGCCGGTGAGGTCGAGGAAGGCCTCGTCGATGGAGAGCGGCTCGACCAGCGGCGTCAGGGCCCGCATGGCCTCGCGTACGTCGCGGCCGACGCGGACATATTTCTCCATGTTCGGCTTGATGACGACCGCCTCAGGGCAGAGTGCCAGCGCCTTGAACATCGGCATTGCGGATCTGACGCCATGGATCCGCGCGATGTAGCAGCAGGTCGAGACGACACCGCGCTTGCCCCCGCCGACGATCAGCGGCCTGTCGACAAGGCTCGGATCGTCGCGCTTCTCGATCGTGGCGTAGAAGGCGTCGCAGTCGACATGGGCGATCGATAGCGCGGAGAGCTCGGCATGACGGGCCAGCCGGGGCGAGCCGCAGGCACGGCACCGCGCCGAGGCCGGGCCGGCCTCGGTGAAACAGTCCCGGCAGAAGGCGAGAAGCGCCACGTTCTACGTTCCCAGTGGATCAGGGTCCGGCGCCCGTCAGGGTGATCCCGGTGGCTGATGGATTCAAGGCGGCCTGAGCCGGGATCTGGCATCAGCCGGCTGCCTTTCCCCAACCAGTGTCAGGCGAAGCCACGTTCCCATGGCACGATGCCCAGCGCGTGGGCGGCCTTCACCACCCGCTCAGGCTTGATCCCTTCATTCGCGGCAAAGGCCAGCAGAAGCGGCTCGTCGGACATCAGGTGTTCCATGACCGCGACGAGAAATCCGGGCGATGCGGCCGCAGCCCTGATTCCCCCGGGATCGATGCCCGCGAGGGACAAAAACCGCTCCAGCCGCTCGGGTTCGGCGGCGAGAAAGGCCAGAGCGTTCGCCGCGAGGCTCTCGGCAAGGTCCCGTTCACCCGGACGCAACGTCATGGTTTGTCCTTTTGTAAGGAATTCCAACTAGCTTGTCCGCCATCCGTCAACGCTCGGCAACCATGCCGGTGCGGCCCCGGCCCTGCGAGTTCCGATGTCGAAGACTGTCATGATCGTCGAGGATAACGAGCTCAACATGAAGCTCTTCCACGACCTTCTGGAAGCCAACGGCTACCGGACGATCCAGACTCGCAACGGCACCGAGGCGCTGGACCTCGCCCGCAATCACAAGCCCGACCTGATCCTGATGGACATCCAGCTGCCGGAGATTTCGGGCCTGGATGTGACGCGCTGGATCAAGGAAGACGACACGATCCGGCACATTCCGATCATCGCGGTCACGGCCTTTGCAATGAAGGGCGACGAAGAACGCATCAGGGCAGGGGGCTGCGAGGCCTATCTGTCGAAGCCGATCTCGGTGGCGAAGTTCATCGAGACCGTCCGTCATTTCCTCGGCGGATCATGAGAAGGCGATTGCAGCGATGACCGCACGTGTTCTTGTCGTCGACGACATACTCGCCAATGTGAAGTTGCTCGAGGCGCGCCTGTCCGCCGAGTATTTCGACGTGATCACGGCCATGTCGGGCCCTGAAGCGCTGTCGATCTGCGAACGCGCCCAGTGCGACATCGTGCTGCTCGACGTGATGATGCCGGAGATGGACGGGTTCGAGGTCTGCCGCCGCCTGAAGGCGAACCCGGCGACGCACCACATCCCGATCATCATGGTCACCGCGCTCGACCAGCCGTCGGACCGCATCCGCGGGTTGGAAGTGGGCGCCGACGACTTCCTGACCAAGCCGGTCAACGACCTCGCCCTGATCACGCGCGTGCGCTCGCTCGTGCGCCTGAAGATGATGCAGGACGAGCTTCGCATGCGCGCGGTCACGTCGCGCGAAATCGGCATGCGCGACCCGCTCGCCGAGGCCGTCGCGGAGACCGGACTGAACGGCCGGATCCTGATCGTCGACGACCGCGCCTCGTCCCACGAGCGCATCGTCCAGGCGCTGAGCGCCCAGCATCAGGTCGAGGTGGAGCCGCGCGCCCAGGAGGCCCTGTTCAAGGCCGCCGAGGGCAATTTCGACATGATCATGGTGTCGCTCGGGCTTACCGATTTCGACCCGCTGCGGCTCTGTTCGCAGATCAGGTCGATCGACCGGACCCGCGGCCTGCCGATTCTGGTCATCGCCGAACCTGAAGACGAGGCGCGGCTGCTGCGCGGCCTCGACATCGGCGTCAACGACTACCTGCTGCGGCCGATCGACCGCAACGAGATGGCCGCGCGCGTGCGCACGCAGGTGCGCAAGAAGCGCTACACCGAACGCCTGCGCGACAATGTCCAGCAGTCGATGGAGATGGCGATCACCGACGGGCTCACCGGCCTGCACAATCGCCGCTACATGGAGAGCCATCTCGGCACGCTGGTCGAGCAGGCCTCGATGCGTGGCAAGCCGCTTTCCGTGCTGATTCTCGACATCGACTACTTCAAGGCGGTCAACGACACCTGGGGCCACGACGCTGGCGACGAGGTGCTGCGCGAATTTGCCCAGCGCCTGCGCAAGAGCGTGCGCGGGATCGACCTTGCCTGCCGCCTCGGCGGCGAGGAGTTCGTGGTGGTCATGCCGGACACCGATGCCGGTGTCGCCTCGATCGTCGCCGAGCGCATACGCGCGCGCGTCGCGGGCGAGGCCTTCGCGATCCACAAGGGCGCGCGCGCGATCGACGTGACGGTCTCCATCGGCATGGCCCAGCGGCAGGCTGGCGATACCGAGGCGGACGAACTGGTGAAGCGCGCCGACCAGGCGCTCTATCGGGCCAAGCGCGACGGCCGCAACAGGGTGGTGCTGGATGCTGCGTGAGCCGTGTTCACCATAAGAATAAACCTTGCCGCTTTAGGTTAAGATCCGGTTTACCGGCTGTATCCTCTCGTCTTCATTGAAGCATCGGCCCGGGCTCGGGTAAGCTCCCGGCAGATCAGGACATGATCATCCCATCCGATGATCTGCGTTCGTCCTGGTCTTCATGCCCTGCGCGTCACCAGGTCCGCCGCATCTCCTGGTCCCGTAGGGTCGGCCGGTCGGGTTCGGCGCGGATGGCCTCTCCGCATAGCCGCAGGCCCGGCCGGCCACCTCGCTCCCCGAATGTACCGGATCTTCGCCGGGACCGGATCTGCGCACGGACCGGTCGCGTTGGACCGTGCCCTGCGACGCGCGGCGGCTCCCGATGCGCTAGCGGCGTCGCCGCACCCGCCTCATCCAGCAGAACCCGTAGAGGCCGGCGGCGAGGAGCAGAAGGGCCGGGCTGAGGGACAGCAGGAACATGCCCGGCGCGTGATCGAGCCTGTAGGAAGCGCAGCCCGACATGCGCCCGCAAATGCGGATGGAACCGAAATAGAACGTCAGCGCGATGATCGCCGCGCCAGTCGCCGCGATGCCGCCGAACAGCCAGAGGGGCCAGGACTGGCGCATGAGCCTTCCCGCTGTGCCTTCAACTCCCAGGGCCCGATACGACAATGGCCCCGCGAGGGGGCCATTGGGAACATCCAGACGATCAGGGGCAGCCGATCACTTGATCTTGGCTTCCTTGAACTCGACGTGCTTGCGCGCGACCGGGTCGTACTTCTTCATCGACAGCTTGTCGGTCATGGTCCGCGAGTTCTTCTTCGCGGTGTAGAAATAGCCCGTGTCGGCGGTCGAAACGAGTTTGATCTTGATGGTTGCGGCCTTGGCCATGGCAAGTCCTCGCGGAAGGTCTGATTTCGGCGCCGGCCTCGGGAATAGCAGGCGATTGCCCGCTGCGTCGCCACCAGCTGATCGGGCGGGATGTGACAGGTCGCACCCGCGATGTCAAGGAAAAGCAGGGCGCAGGCCGTTCAGGCGTCGCTGAAGGCGGCTGCGATGCTTTCCGTGACCGCCTTCGGCTCCGCGAAGGCGCTGCCGTAGAGAATCAGCAGAGGCCCGCACCACTGCCCGGCGGCGAGTTCCTGCCCGAGGGCGGCGACCGTCGAGGCGATCACCACCTGATCCGCGCGCGTGGCATTGACCACCGCGACCGCCGGCGTATGCGGATCGAGACCTGTTCCGACCAGGCGCGCGGCCATGTCCAGCCAAGTGCCGCCGGCCATGTAGACGACCGTGGACGCCGCGGGATCGGCGAGCGCGGGCCAATGGAGGTCGCTTGGCAGGCGGCCGTCTCGGCCGTGCGCGGTGACATATTGCAGCCGCCGGGCATGATCGCGGTGAGTGAGCGACAGGCCGAGCGCTGCGGATGCCCCCTGGGCGGCCGATATGCCGGGAACGACCTCGACGGGAATGCCCGCAGCCCCAGTGGCGGCGATTTCCTCGCCGGCCCGCCCGAAGATCATGGGGTCGCCAGACTTGAGGCGGACGACGCAACGACCTTCTCGGGCGAGGCGGATCACCAGCGCATTGATGTCCTCCTGCCGGCACGAGGGGCCGCGCCCGCGCTTGCCGGCCGAAATCCGGAGAGACTCACGCCGTGCGACATCAAGCACGGCGGAAGGCACCAGATCGTCATGGACGATGACATCGGCCGACTGCAGCGCGCGGACGGCCTTCATCGTCAGCAGTTCGGGATCGCCGGGACCGGCGCCGACCAGCAGGATGCGCCCGCTCGTCACTGCGGCTGCCGCCACGGCTTCGGATTCCAGCCGCTCCGCGAGCGCTGCGGTCGGCACCCGCTCCGGTTCGGCCAGCGCCTGCCGCGCGAACCGATCCCAGAACCGCCGACGTGCATGAAACGGCAAGGCGAGAGAGGCGAGCCATCCGCGCCATGCCTTTGCCGCCTCGGCCCAGCGTGCAAGCCCCTGCGGCAGGACCGCCTCGATGCGTGCACGGACAGCCTGGCCAAACACGGGAGCGGCGCCATCTGTCGAGATGCCGATGACCAGCGGCGAACGGTTGACGATGCCGCCGAACTGCACGTCGCAGAATTCCGGCTTGTCGATCACGTTGACCGGCACACCGGCGTTGCGGGCCGCGTCACGGAAGCGCGCGGCCTCAGCATCGCCCACCATCGCCCCGATCGCGAATGATGCACCGGTGAGGTCGCCGGGTTTCCACTCCAACGGATGAAGCGTGATCGCGCCGTTCGAAGCTTCCGCCAACGCGATCATGGCGCCGCAAGGCGAGCCCGCGAAGACCTCGACCCTGGCCCCGGCAGCCGCGAGCAGCTCCGCCTTCCAGACCGCCGCCTCGCTGCCACCGGCGACGACGACGCGCCGCCCTGCGAGCTTCAGGAAGACGGGCAGCACGGCGAGCGGGGCCATCCGCGGCGCATGGCCGGCTTTCGGGATGCGGAAGGCCGTCTCGGTCATGATGCCGTCCTCAATAGACGTCGGCCTGATAGCGGCCGGCCTTTTTCATCTCCTGCACATAGGCGACGGCTTCGTCGGGCGACCTGCCGCCATGACCTGAGATCACGTCGACCAGCGCGGCCTCGACATCCTTCGCCATGCGCTTGGCGTCGCCGCAGATGTAGAGATGTGCGCCCTCGGAGAGCCAGCGCCACAGCTCGGCGCCGTTCTCGCGCATCCGGTCCTGCACGTAGATCTTCTCGGAGCCGTCGCGCGACCAGGCGAGCGACAGGCGGGTCAGCACGCCGGCCTTCTTCATCGCGTCCATCTCGTCGGCATAGAAGAAGTCCGTGGCCTGTCGCTGATGGCCGTAGAACAGCCAGTTGGGGCCCGTTGCCTTGTCCGCCCACCGGTCCTGCAGGAAGGCGCGGAATGGTGCGACGCCCGTGCCGGGGCCGACCATGACGACCGGCTTTGTCGGGTCGGCCGGCAGGGCAAAGGCATGGGCGCGCTGGACATAGGCGCGGACCTTGCCTCCGGGGGCAGCCCGTTCGCCGAGGAAGGTCGAGGCGACGCCGAGGCGCTTGCGCTTGTTGATCTGGTAGCGGACGGCATCGACCGTGAGCGAGACGCGGCCGGGATTGGCCCTGATCGACGAGGAGATCGAATAGAGCCGGGGCTGGAGCGGCTCCAGCGCCTCGACGAAAGCCTCGGGATGCGGGCGCACGCCGGAGAACTTCTGGAGCACGGCGAGCACATCAAGCGTTTCGGCATCGCCATCCGGATCCTCGCCGGTGGCGAGTGCCCGGGCTTTCGCGCGCTGCGCGCCGCCGGTGAGGAAGGACAGAAGCTCGAACAGCGAATCCGGGGCAGGGGACAGCGACACGTCCTCCGTCAGGACATCACGTAACGGCCGCCCCCGCACTTCCGTGACGTGGGAGGCGCCGAGCATGGCGATGATCTGGTCGACGAGGCCGAGGTCGTTGGTGGGAAAGAGCCCGAAGGCATCGCCAACGACATAGTCGAGACCGGCCTCGGCGAGGTCGAACTCAACATGAAAGGTGGCCTTTTCCGAACCTTCGGCGTTCAGCCGCTTGCGCGAGAGGAAGGTCACCTCCACAGGCGTCTCGCGTGACCGGCCGGGTACCGTCGCCGCAGCATGTTTTGCCGGCTCCGTTTCCGACGTGGCGGTGGGCGCGGCAGGCGCGGCGCCGATCTCGGCGGCCAGGCTCTTGAGGACCCGCATCGTGTCCTTGCCGCCGGGTACGCAGAGGTTCAGCCGTTCCTCCGATTTCAGCGCGAGGGCGTTGGCATAGTCGGCGCAGTTGTAGCCGCACTGGCCGCAGTCCTGCTGTGCCATGGCCGCCATCAGGCGCGGTGCCACAGGCTTGCCTTCGGCAAGCTTCATGCGCTCGCCGATCGCCATGGACGGGTCGTGCCAGGGAGCGTCATCGTTGCTGGCGAGATCGGAGGACGGGCCGCCGATATCGGCTGGAGTTTCGATGGCGACCGCGCCGGGAACGCCGCCGGGGGCGAGAGCCGCCGAGAAGAAGCCGGACAGCCATTGGCGCTGCTCGACCGAGAAGGGCGCGGAGTCCGGGATCAGCGCGTAGATCTGCGTGGTCGGATGGGCGGTCACTCCGCGGCCTCCTTCATGGTCGCGAGAGCCGGGGTCACAAGGGCATCGAGCGCCTCGGCCTCGTGACGGAGGGTGAAGGTCTGGAAGCTCTCGTCGGGCCCGGCGCGGTGCGCGAGATAGGTCTTCAGCAGCGCCTCGACATGACGGGGCGCGTCCTCGGCCTTCACGGCTTTCCAGAGATAGCGGCCGATCCGCGCGTTCTCGGCGAAGCCCCCGCCCACCGCGATGTCGTAGCCCTCGACCGTGTCGCCATCCTCGTTGATCGGAACGCGCGCGCCGATCAAGCCGATATCGCCGATATAATGCTGCGCGCAGGAATGGTGGCAGCCGGTGAGGTGGATGTTGACGGGAACGTCGATGGCGACGCGTGCCTCGACGTGGTCGGCGATCTCCAGCGCGTGGCGTTTGGTGTTGGACGCCGCGAATTTGCAGCCGGCATTGCCGGTGCAAGCGACGAGGCCGGCGCGGATCGGCGTCACCGTCGTCGAGAGACCGAGTGCGGCAATGCGCGCCTCGACTGCCGCGACCCTGGCGTCGGGAATGCCGGAGAGGATGAGGTTCTGCCAGACGGTGAGCCTGACATCGCCGTCGCCGAGCTCCCGGGAAATGGCGGCGAGGCCGTCCGCCTGAGCGCGCGTGAGCTTGCCGACGTTCATCACCACGCCGATCCAGTTCAGGCCGGCCTGCTTCTGCTTGTGGACGCCGACATGGGCGTAGCGGTCGGTGGCGGGGCGCGGCGCGATGTGCGCCTCGTCGATCCGCGCGAGCTTGGCGCCGAGCTTCTCCTCGACCGCCGCGATGAACTTCTCGAAGCCCCAGGCATCGAGCACATATTTCAGCCGCGCCTTGTTGCGGTTGGATCGGTCGCCGTGATCGACGAAGACGCGCACGATGGCATCCGCGACGGCCGTTGCTTCGTCCGGCCGGCAGAAGGTCCCGGTCGGGCGGGCAAGGTCATGGTGGCCGGATATGCCGCCAAGCACGATGCGCAGCCAGATGCCGGGCTCGGCGCCTGCGCCTTCCAGCACGTTCACCGCCTGGAAGCCGATATCGTTGGTCTCTTCCAGCGCCGGCGAGACACCCGCCCCGTCGAAGGAGACGTTGAACTTGCGGGGAAGGCCGTAGAGCACCCGCTCGTTCAGGATGTGGAAATGCCATTCGCGGCAGAGCGGCCGCGTGTCGATGAGTTCCTGCGCGTCGATCCCGGCAAGAGGCGAGCCCGTTACGTTGCGGATATTGTCCGCGCCGGAGCCCTTGGCGACGAGACCGAGATCGGCGAGGCCCTCCAGCAGCGCCTTGGCGCTTTCGGGGCGGATTTCGCGCATCTGAAGGTTCGCGCGCGTCGTGACGTGCAGGTAGTCGCCGCCGAATTCATGGGCGAGCGCAGCGCAGCCCGCGAGTTGGTGCGCCTTCAGGATGCCGTTCGGGATGCGCATGCGCAGCATGAAGCTGTCCTGCGCCGGAGCAACATTGAACAGCCCGAAATAGCGCCAGCGGAAATTGTCCGGGGGCGGGGGCAGTTTGCCGGTCGCGGCCTCCGTGGTCAGGCGATGGAAGGCGTCGAACGGATGCTCGTCGCGCTTCCACTTCTCCTGATCAACCAGCTTCTGGCCGGCCCTGGTCTGGGCATCCTGGGCGAGGAGGTGCGGCGCATCCGGACCGGTCGGCACGGCGGCCGAAGGCGTGGAGCCGCCAAGCCCGCCGACCGCACGGGAGGCGGCGGCACCTGCGACGAAACCCTCGAGATAGCGCTTCTGCTCGGCGCTGAAGTCCTGTGACATCCGATCCCCGTGTGGAGCGAGGGGCCGGCGTCATTGGCGGCCAGAAAGACTGGCCTCGTACAAAGCAAGAGGGGTGCCAGAACCATCAGGTCGCGAAAATACCCGCGATCTCAGCATATTGTGGCGATCCGAGAGACTCGCTGCAATCCAGCGCAATGCGGCCGATTTAGGCTTGCCGCGATTCGGTGCCGCCGAATTGTGCAATGCAGCAGCGAGCCCGCGTCGACGTGCCCGCACCGTAGTTGGGGCGCCAGTCGGGTCTATTTGCTGGCGGGCAGCGCCATCTGGGTCCACCAGGTGGTGAATGTGCCGTCGGCATGGACGGTCACCCCGACACAACTGATGAACAGGCCCTTGTCGGCGATGATCGAGTCCGTGAACGTTCCGTCAGGCGAGGTGAACTTCAGCTTGCACTCGACGAGGCGGATGTTCTCAGGCCGCAGATCGAACGACACCGCGCCCTTCGCCGGCACTTTGGCAGCGATCTCGATCGGGCTTCGCCAGAAATCGTCACCCTGGGACAGGACGGCGAGAGCGACGTTCTTGATCGTTGACCTGCCGTTGTTCCTGATCTCGACGGCTCGGCTCTTCTTCCTGTCGACGAAGCAGTGGCCTGGAACAACGTCGCTCGGAACGGCAGCTGCTGTAACCATCCTCGTGGTTTTGACAGTATATCTCATGACCAGTCCCCCCGCAGTCCTTTCGAACAGTGCGGCGAGCCAGCAAGGTGGTCAATGTCCGGAGAAAACCGATACTGGCGACGCTAGGTGACCCGCGGTTCACTTGCCTCGGGCAGCGCCGCGAGCAGGGCGATCAGCGCGCGGTCGTGCAGAACCAGCATGGTTTCCCGCCCCGACAGCCAGGCGCGGGCGTCCTCGACGGACTGGGCATCGGTGAGCTTGGCTTCGGCGATGACCCGGTCGGTGTCGATCTTGCCCCTGACGCGCGGCGCAGGGATCTGGATGATCTGCTGATGCAGATCGCGGAACGCGATGTCGCCGTGGATCAGGTCGAGCGCCTTGTGGTTCTCCAGATCGAGCGCCTCGAATTCCTGGCCGAGCTTCCAGGCCCGCTCCGCGATCGGCGGAGGGGCCGATTCCTCGGGGATCAGCAGCAGCCGCATGCGGCGGAGGGCCCAGCCGAAGCCGGCGGAGGCGGAGGCCCAGGACGTCGGGATGGCGAGCCAGAGGCCGACAATCGTCGGCGACATCCAGGCGAAGATATAGGGCGAGATCGAGAAGGCGGCGATCGCGGCGACGATGCCGAGGGCGGTGTGCCGCCAGTGTCGCTGGACGATGGCGCGGAAGGGAATCGAGCCGTCGTCCCGGCGCTGCGTCTTCCAGCCGGTGTCGCGCCCGGAAATGATCGAGAAGACCGAACTCGACTGGATCAGCATCATCACCGGTGCGATCAGCGCCGAGAGGATGATCTCCAGCACGGTGGAGATGGTCAGCATGATCGCGCCGCCACTGCCGCGCCGCGCCGGGCCGTTCAACAGGGTGACGAACCAGCCGAAGACCTTGGGCGCCAGCAGGATGCCCATGGTGATCAGGAACAGATTGTAGGCGCGCTCGGAATCGAAGACCGGCCAGGCCGGGAACAGCGTG
>Ga0209794_1002122_pt1 | contig 11497 bp, 10 predicted proteins | sample EBPBio232013_DNA_FD_185869 | JGI IMG/M metagenome (GOLD analysis project Ga0209794, IMG submission 185869) | Wastewater treatment Type I Accumulibacter community from EBPR Bioreactor in Madison, WI, USA - Reactor 1_5/23/2013_ DNA (SPAdes)... | ecosystem: Engineered > Bioreactor > EBPR >... | reverse complement strand
CGTTGCTCGTTCAGAGCAATCGTGCCGGAAACAGGACGCTCGCGGCTCTTAGCTTCGCGCGTTGGCGAGTCGATTTCGGGGACTGGGATGTCCCGGAATCTTTCACGAGGTAGCGCGACCCTTTTTGTTTGGATGATTCGTGTCAATGGATTCATCCTTGATGTACGGGATGCTCCTTACGAAATTCAGCAAGAAGCGTACAATTTAAAGCTCATCCCTTACATTCCAGGCTGTAAAAATATCATGAAATAATGCATGGTCATTTAATTTTTGTTTTTTTTCAATTATATTGAGTTAGCAATTATCTGCCCTTATTATTGTTTATCCGGTTATCCACTTTTCCTTAAAGCAAGAATAATTACAGGTATTGTTCTCAATTATTTTGAAATGGAGTTTTTTATGTTTAAGCAAAACGCAACGTTACTGCTTTGTGGCTTATGTGGCTTTTCTACCGCTCAAGCAGGAACAATGGCAGATATTAGCAATAGTGATCCAAGTGCAGTATTTGTCGCTGCAGAAGGCGGGTGGTCTTGGAACAAATGGAATGGAGTTCGTGCCGATATTGTCGATGTCGGACGCATATTTACTAGTAAAAATACCGAAAATGGCAGTGCCAGAGTCTCTGTAGGTGTTCAAAAAGAAGTAAGACCTCATTTTTCTGTCTTAGGAGAAATAGGATATGGCTATTATGGCAAAACTAATTTTAATTTCCATCAAGAGGGTCCACAATTATCAATTGCAGCAGGGGCTCCTGATTTTAGCCAAATACATATCAAATCGACACTAGATGGCTTTGATGTTCTTGCAGGGTTGTCTTATCGTATCTCGATGATTGATTTATCGTTTAAGGCCGGAGCAATGGTCGAAAATGCGCGTTATAAACCTAGCGTTAATCTCAGTAATATCGCTCCTGGAAATGTCTTTGGTTCTGCCTCCTTGGATGCAAATGTGACTCAAGTTCTTCCAGAAATAAAGTTGGGAGTTGCGTATCAACTTATCAATAACCTCTCTCTCACTGCTGCATGGTCTCATGTTTTTGGTGAGAAACCTGGAGTCAACTTGACAATTAACCCCAATTTTCCTCCAGGAATTATTACTATTAAAGCGCAGAATCCAACCATCGATGTATTTACATTAGGGGCTAGCTACTCCCTTCCCATATAACTAATGTATAACTTAATCTGAATTAATCCATTTTATACCCTCTCATAGTGGGTTAATTTAGATTTTTGCGTCAGGGCGCAAGTTCCGGAGCGCTAGGCCTATTTAAGATTTGGACAATGGAATGAATTAAGCATTATTAAAGGAATGCAATATTATGGAATTGAATGGGCTTTTACTCATTCAAACTGGCATGGCATATGGAAAATTTGTAATTCCATTCCATTATCTATTGCATTATTAGTTTTTTTTCATTTACCCGTGTGGATTTTAAGGGCTCAAAAAGATTGATTCGTAATTAATTTATTAAAATCCCTGTATATTTTAGGAAATAATGTTCTCTGCCCTAAAAGAATAGCGATTAAACGCATTAATTGATAGATTAACTAATTTATCAGCCACACTATCTCGCCCATAAATTTCTTGATTAAGCCAATCCTTCTCAACAATTAAATCGTCTTCTTTGACAACCGTCCACCAACATTTAGGTAAATGCCCCTGTCCATCTGACCAACGATATTTCCTATCTTTTAATAAATCCTTTTTATCAAAAGGCGCATTTTCAGCGCAAATTAATATTTCTTTGCGTTTCACATTATTTTTTAGCTCATCAAACGCTTCAGGCTCATGTAAAAATAAATTTAAAGTTGCCCAGCAATCAATAATGGCCTGGGACTAAAGATCGTCGGTTTTGCCGCCACTTAAGATAAAGTGCCGATTCAAAAAAACATTTCCATAGTTCAGCATTTTCTGCTACGATTCTTTCCTAAATTTGCGACTATTTTGATAGTGAAACTGCCGATACCGGCTGTTCTAGGAACTTTATTGAATGACTAACAACAAAAATATACAACTCGATGAAACACATGATATTACGTTGTTATCATCCACGCTGCACCAAGAGATTCGCAAATTAATTCATCAAGCCCGTGAGCATGTGGCGAGAGAATATAATTCAACCCAAGTCTTATTGAATTGGATGATTGGTAAACGTATTGATGAGGAGTTCTTTAATTCACAACGCGCCACTTATGGCGATAAAATACTTGAGAATATAGCCAAACAGCTTTCATTGGAGTATGGGCGTGGTTATGGGAAGATCAACCTGTCTCGAATGCTGAAATTTTCACGGACTTTCCCAAACCGAGAAATTGTTTCAACACTGTCGAAACAATTGTCTTGGTCTCATTTTGTCATGGTTTGTGCTATTGATGAAACCTTAAAACGTGAATTCTATACCGAAATGTGTCGCATTCAACACTGGAGTGTACGTGATTTCAAACGACAGATTGATAGTATGTTGTATGAGCGAACAGCCATCAGTAAAGAACCAGAAGTAATCATTAAAAGCAGCCTTGCGGCGCTAAAAGATAGTGATAGCTTATCAAGCAACCTTGTTTTCAAAGACCCTTATTTTATTAGCTTTATCGGTAGCAACAACTATCAATCTGAACGAGAGCTTGAGGACTTAATTTTAGATAATATCGTTGAGTTCTTACAAGAGCTTGGTGATGATTTCTGTTTTGTTTCTCGGCAAAAAAGAATGAGCACAGGGAAGAAAGATCGTTATCTTGATTTATTGTTTTTTAATCGTCGACTTAGACGATTAATCGCGCTGGATTTAAAAATGAATAATTTTGATCCTGCATACAAAGGGCAAATGGAGTGGTACCTCAACTGGCTTGATAAGCATGCGCGATTACCTTATGAAGAAAAACCATTAGGTATCATACTGTGTGCAGGTAAAGATCAAGATGATATTGAATATCTTAAAATGGATCAAAGTGGCATTCATGTTGCTCAGTATTTAAATGAACTGCCATCACAAGAGATTTTAGAGAAAAAATTTCACAAAGCCATTGAGGCAGCGAGAGAGTCTTATGCACGCATCAATGAGTCCTGACCAAAAAATAACAAACAAAAATAAATCCAAATGGTGTTTGGCAGAAGAACAGCTTGAATTAGTTCATGTGAAAAACGAAACTCACCGACTGTACTTTGCTTTATTACTCAAATTTTACGAACATCATCATGTATTTTTTGAAACACTCACCGATGTTCCTCCGCACGCAATTAAGATAATCAAAAACCAATTAGGCCTAGCCGTTAAATCATCGATTAAATCTGTAGCTCTTAGAACCATTGAGCGATATCGTGCTGAGATTAGGGATTATTTTCAATCAAGATCGGTTAGCCAACAAGATGAAGTACTCATTAAAGACTGGCTATTTACTACTGTTTTTCTACAAGAAGCATTGGATTTAGAACAATTAAAAGCACGCGTATCTGATTTTTTAACCGAGAAAAAAATCGAATGTCCAAGCGAGCTTGTATTAGAGCAAACTATTAAAAGCGCTAAGCATCAATATGAAGAACAGTTATTTGAATCAATTTTTACGGGACTTAATTACGATACTAAAGCGTGTCTTGATGAATTGTTGCTCATAGAAGAAAATAGCATGTCTCGATTGTCTGTTTTTAAACGATGGCCTGGTGGGTTATCGTTAGAGACTATTCTCAGTGAAGCCAAAAAACTAAAGTTTTTGAAGTCACTTGCACTGCCCGAGTGCCTTCAAAATATTCCGAATAAATCATTACAACGCTATTACCGTACTATTTGCACAAAATATCCAAGCGCCATTAAAGCGATGCCCCAAACACACCGCTATGCATTACTCGCAATTTTTTCACTTATTAAAAAAAGGCAAGTTACTGATAATTTAGTTGATCTCTTGATCAGATTAACAAAAAAAATAATAACCTCAGGTGAAAATAAGCTTAGAAAAGAATTATCAAAAGTCGTCGAAATTAAAAAAAGCTGTAATCAAAAGGTATTGCTCAATACGTTAATTAACACCATTATCGAGCGTGAGAATGACGTTATCAAAACAGCAATATATCCTATTGTTTCAAAAGAAACTTTAGAGGCCATACGTAAAAAAGATCCTAAAAAGCAAATTACTTATGATGGTTTGGTGCATGATCGAGCAAGAAACTCTTATACACATCACTATCGACGCATGGTAGCCCCAGTCCTTGAATTACTTGAATTTGATACGCGAAACGATCATTATCAACCCATTATTGAAGCCTTACATATCATTCAATCGCAACTCGATAGTGGCACAACGTATTACCCAACAAATCTGCCTGTTCCAATTGATGGTGCTGTAAAAAAATCACATCAACCATTCGTTATTGAAAACACGGATCAGGTTGAACGTGTGAACCGTATTAATTATGAAATCTGCGTCTTAAGAAATCTACGAGATAAGCTACGGGTAAAAGAAATATGGGTACAACATGCTTATCAATATAGAAATCCTGAAGAAGACTTACCTCAAGACTTTAGCGAGAAGAGAGATTATTACTATAATTTATTAAATAAAACGAAAGTGGCAAAATTGTTTACGCGTACGATTAAACAACAACTCCATAAACATCTGCACCAATTCAATTCGGGTCTCCCAAAGAACAATAATGTTCAAATTTTGAAAAAAGGTCACATTAAACTGACCAAATTGGTAGAACAACCGCCACCGTTACAACTTGAAACAATCAAACAAGAGGTTTTCAAGCGTTGGCCTAATACTAGTCTTTTGGATGTACTGAAAGAAACTGATCTATTTGTTGATTTCTTACAAGCTTTTACACCAAGTGGTCCAAAAGAAGGGCTAGATAAAGAAACATTAAAAAAGCGGTTACTGCTAATTATTCTTGGATATGGAACCAATACCGGATTGAAAAGTGTTAGTATAGGAAATGACGGAATTTCTTATCAAGATTTAAAATATGTAAAACTTCGTTATCTAGATCCTGATAACTTACGGGATGCTATCCGCATGGTTATCAATCAGTTATTTAAAATTCGTGCTCCTGAATTATGGGATTCTTGTACAACAGCAGTTGCTTCTGACTCAAAGCACTTCCCAGCATCTGATCAAAACCTAATGAGTCAATGGCACCCACGCTATCACCGCAAAGGGATCATGATTTATTGGCATGTTGATACCAAGTCGGTATGTATTTACTCACGACTAAAGAGCTGCTCTTCCTCTGAAGTATCATCCATGATTGAAGGTGTGTTACGTCACTGTACTGAAATGGAAGTACAAAAGAACTACGTCGATACACATGGCGCTAGTGAAGTTGGATTTGCTTTTTCTTATATGCTGGATTTTGATCTACTGCCTCGATTTAAAAATATCCATACACAAAGCTTATATGTCGCTAGCAGTAGCAAGGATGATTTAAATAAATATAGCCATCTTACGCCAGTTGTATCCCGTGCTATCAACTGGGATATTATTGAAGCACAATACGACCAAATTGTTAAATATACTGTTGCTTTAAAGCTAGGCACCGCTAACGCGGAGGCCATTATGAAACGATTTACGCGTAACAATGTACAACACCCTGTATATAAAGCATTAAGTGAACTTGGTCGCGCAATTAAAACAATATTTCTTTGTCGTTATTTAAGCTCTGAAGGATTGCGACGAGAAATCCATGAAGGGCTCAATGTTGTAGAACGATGGAATGGAATTAATGATTTTATTTTCTACGGCAAAACAGGAGCTCTTCGTAGTAATAGGCCGGAGGAAGCAGAACTTTCGATGCTTTGCCTGCAATTATTACAACTCAGCATGGTATATATTAATACATTAATGCTACAGCAAGTTATTAAGGAATCCAATTGGTTAGATAAGATGGCGCTAGAAGATAAACGAGCCATAACTCCGCTATTGCATGAACACCTCAATCCTTATGGCATTTTTCTTTTAAATTTAAATACGCGATTAGCAGTGAATCATCCAGATTTTCAAGAGGCAGCTTAATATGGAAAAACGTACCAGCCCACATAAAAAAGCGTTACAAATAATAAAGTATTTTCGACACGAAGATCCTGATTATAATTATATTCGCGCTGTTTTTAGTCATTTGAGAAAAGAATTAGATGTTCCGGTTAAAGCAGCACCTAAAAAGCTCCCCTACGTCCCCACAGAGGACGAAATTAAAAAGTACTATGAAGCCGTCTGGAAAACTAAAAACATGCAGGATATGCTAATTATTAAAACACTTCTCTATACAGGGGTGCGTGTTAGTGAGTTGATTCGTATTCAATTAAATGATGTTGATTTTACTCGATGCCAAATTAGAATTGTCGCAGGGAAAGGTCAAAAAGACAGACAAGTACCGTTTCCAAAAAGTTTTCGGGAAACATTGGCCTTACATGCCTCAAACGCAGTAAAATCAGGGTATAAATACCTATTTGAGTCGTCTTGGAAGAAACCATACTCTGATCGTGGAATTAGAAGAATGTTAGAAAAATACAGCGAGATAGCCGGACTTAGTCGTACAGTGTCACCACACCAATTACGACATTTTTTGTTCACTTGGTTAAAGACAAAAGGCATTGATGATGCATTAATTCAACCCTATTCAGGCCATGAAAACCGCGCCTCTCTTGAGGTTTATTCAAAATTATCCTTATCTGATGCACAAGAATCATATGATGATAATATAAAAGATTTTCCTGTATGACATTGCTCAGATGGCGGCAAAAGCGGTGATCTTTAGTCCCAGGCCTATGTGAAAAGTAATTGTCCTAAACCTGAGAAAATAAATAATTTATTTATATGGCTAACCCTACTAACACCTTTATTCAAACCAAATCATCATAAAAATGATCGCGAATGGCGAATTATCACAATGGAAATCTATGATCCAGAGGGCCAATTAGTGTTTCCAGCCTGCCTTAAGAGAATTGATTTTTTACCTAGTGATATAATTTTTAATTAAATTGATAATTAGTAAGCAATATAAACATAGACTTAAAACCTGTTGAATTGCTCTGCTAAAAGTATTACACTAAAGTAATATAACTTGCGTGTAATATATTATTGGACTATAGTAATGATATGGGATGTTGAATATACCGATGAATTTGAATTTTGGTGGGAAAGTCTCACTGAAGGAGAACAGATTGATATCGCATCAACGGTCAATCTATTAGAACAATGCGGCCCGAATCTAAAATTTCCTTTTTCATCTGGAATTGAGGGTTCAAAACTTACGCACTTGCGTGAATTACGTATCCAGCATGCAGGCGAACCCTATCGAGTTTTGTATGCTTTTGATCCGAGACGTTGCGCGATTTTACTTTTGGGCGGTAACAAAACAGGAGATGATCGTTGGTATGAAAAAAATATTCCTGTTGCTGAGCGTTTGTACCAAAAGCATCTATTAATTTTAAAAACGGAGGAAAAGAACAATGAGTAAGTCTTTTTCAACATTAAAAAACAAAATGAGCTTAACTGCGAAAAAGGCGATTGAAGAAAAAACAAGTCTATTGCTTAAGGAAGTTCTTTTACATGAAATACGTGAGCAATTGCATATTACTCAAGAAGATATGGCAGTTAAACTTAATACTAAACAGGCTAATGTCTCAAGAACAGAGAGACGGCGCGACATGAAATTATCTACCCTTAAGCGTTATATTGAAGCCATGGGTGGTGAGTTGGATATTGTGGCCAAATTTGCTTCCAATGAAGTGCATTTAAACGTAAAAGAGCTTTGAGCTTCATTCTATAAGAGGGTTAGTTAGCTCACCTAGATGCTCTAGCTTTCACCTGTTGTTTTCGTACCGCTGGACTTCAAACCCCATGTAGATGAAGATAAAGTAAGTCTGATAGAAATATCGGACTTTACTAAAAAGGTATTTCAAGAAAGAAATTTTTATATTCATTCTGTATATATTGGAGATACTCAAAACAATCTTACATTACATGATAGAAAAGATAATCTAAAATATTCAATTAAAATTGAAGAACTTTATGATTTTGCGACATTTGTCATTCAGCACCCTAATGGGACCACTTTGTCATCACCTAAAGGGGCCACCCCATTAGCAGTTAATGGGACCACCTAGTCATCACTTAAAGGGACCAGGCTGTCAGCAGCTAAAGGGACCACCCCACCTATCAAACTTTGGTTAAAAATGAGCATAATTTTTCTCTGTTTATTCATAAATGGGGGAAAAGGATGTCAAACCGGAGATTTGAGATGCACGAATATATCATTATCATTAGCCAATTGCGTGAAGGGGCTACGCTTAGAGGGCTGTCCCGTGACAAACTTGCCGATAGAAAAACGCTTAGGAAGGTGCGTGATATCGCAATAGAGCACGGCTGGTTAGAAAAAGATAAGCCAATACCCTCTGAGCAAGAATTGGCTTTATTTTTTGAAAAGAGCTCTGCCAATAGTTTTTTGAGCATACAGCCATACCGGGTGAAGATTGAAGAATGGACCCGACAAGGCGTCCAGGCCAGCACCATCTATGCTCACTTGCAACGAGAGCATGGTTTTAAAAGTAGTTATAGCGTTGTTCAACGCTATATCAAGTCTTACAAGGATAAACAACGAGCAGTCACCACGATATTAGAATTTAAACCGGGCGACTCGGCACAGGTTGACTTTGGGCAAGGACCTAAAGTTATCGATGGTAAAGGAGAAGAACAGAAGACCTGGATCTTTGTTATGGTGCTCTCCTGGAGCCGTCATATGTATGCAGAAATGGTCTTACATCAGGATGTTGAGACATGGCTTGCCTGCCATCGGCGTGCCTTTGAATGGTTTAACGGTGTTCCAGAAAAAATAATTATAGATAATGCGAAGTGTGCGATTACGAAGGCATGTTACCACAACCCTTGCGTTCAAAAGGCATATGGGGAGTGCGCTTCAGGCTATGGTTTTATTATTTCCCCATGTCCTCCGTATGATCCCCAGAAAAAAGGCCGCGTTGAATCCGGGGTTAAGTACGTTAAAAATCGGTTTGTTCCACTGCGCCAGTTTAGAAGCTTAAACGATGCTAACGAGCAGTTAAAGATCTGGTTAATACAAGAGGCTGGCACGCGCAACCACGGCACCACTCATGAAAAGCCTTTGGTTCTATTTGAAATTGAACAACCTCTCCTTAAAAAACTGCCTAACCATCCGCCCGAGTTTGCGGCGTGGGAAAAGGTCAAACTTCATGGTGATTGCCATGTGCAATACAAGAAATGCCGATACTCAGGCCCATATCGCCTCGCTCGGCAAGAGCTTTGGCTTAGAGCAACAGATACAACTATCCGACTGTATTTCAATCATCAACTGGTAGCACTCCATCCAAAACTCGAAATACCAGGCACCAAACATACAATACCAGAGCATCTTCCACCGAATGCGTTGGCTTACTCAATGCGAGATGCCCAGTGGTGCCTAAAGCAAGCACATGAAGTTGGAAGCCAATGCGTGATTGCTATTGAGGGTCTATTAAATGTGATTCAGTCGTAGATTATCTTCAGGCTGCACAAAGCATTCTCGGCCTTAGGAAAAAATATGGCGATGACCGCCTGGAGGCCGCTTGCCATAGGGCACTTGCCTTTCAAAGCGTACATTATAAAACAATCAAGACAATGCTAGAGGTTGGGGCTGAAAAGCAAGCCTTACCGCATGAGGAAGAACCAACAACATTAGCCAAACCCTATTCGGTAGGTGGAAAATTCTGCCGGAATACGTCCCGCTTATTACACTAACACTAACACAAACAACAGGAGATAGAATAATGACAAACCCAATGCCCGAGCTGTCTTCGCAGTTAAAACAACTACGGTTATCGCATGTAGCTGAGAACATCCCGCTGCGTAACCGTGAGTCAATAGAAAAGAAGCTAAGCTACCCCGAGTTTCTGGGATTACTGCTTCAAGATGAGTTATTAGGAAGGGAAAACAAAAAACTAAGAGCAAGAATGAAACGTGCACGTATCAGTGGTGATAAGACAATAGAATCATTCGATTTTGACTTTAATCCTAAAATCAATCGTGCTCAAGTACAGGAGTTAACTTCATGTTCATTCATTGCCGAAAAGGTTCCCATTCTCATCGTAGGACCTTGTGGAACAGGCAAATCGCATATTGCCCAAGCCATAGCCCATTGTGCAATACAAAGAGGCATAGATACGCTCTGGCTTTCACAAAACCAAATCTTTAATGAGTTACAGTCGGCTAGAGCATCGGGACGATTTGATAAAAAGTTCTCAGAGCTGGTAAAAATGCCATTACTAATCATCGATGATTTTGGATTAAGACCATTACGCAACCCACAGGATGAGGATTTTCACGACTTAATCTCGGAACGATATGAGCGTGCATCAACAATTATCACATCCAATCTGGACTTTAGTGAATGGGGCTCTGCCTTCCCCAATCGGTTACTTGCCGCAGCTACTATCGATAGGTTAAGACATAATGCATACCGGGTTACATTAGATGGTCCAAGCTACAGAGGCGAGAGAGAAACAAAAAAGCGAAAATAATAGGTTATAATTAACTAAAAGTGGACAAGTTTGATAGGTACCGTTTTGACATTTTAGGCGGTCCCTTTAGCTGCTGATCGACGGTCCCTTTAGCATGCTGAATGACTGTAGGGCAAATGAAATTGAGTTTGAACATCCTTGGATGCCGTGGTCAAGCAGAGGTCTGTCGTTGGAAATGTGCAATAATGCGGGTTAAGGCGACGGGAGTGGAGCTGAGTGGGTTTATCAAACCGGGCTTGATGTATTGAAGACAATAAACACAGGAAGAGAGAGCATCGTGTTCATTTTTCCGAAGTGATACCAATTGCTTTTAATTAGGTCAGCAGGCAAAAGGCCCCTAAGGGGCCTGTATTATTTGATGGATGGTTTGGGTGGCTCAGTGGGGTCTGAAGATTGAGGTTTTTCCTGAGAGGATGAGGCTGTGTTATTAAAGAATCGCTTGAAATCGTTGGGTTGAAAAAAGCGTTGCTTATTCCCGAGAAAAGAGGATATTTGATTCACAAGCTCAGGGGGCATATCCCGTCTATTACTCTTGCCTGTGACAACTGTGCCTTGCCGTTGCATCTCAATCAGCAATGATGCGGCACGAATTTGAGTAGACTCTCCATTTTGTTCCAAATTCAAGCGTCCATGAGTGTTATAAGGAGTTAAAGCATTAATGAGTTCATCTCGTTCTTGGGGAGACTTTCCGACAAAGAGGTTATTGTTTGCTAAATGAACTGAGGTGACGTTTGCGGGTATTGCCGCGATAGTTGCTATTAATGCTTCCAGAGGCAGGGCATTGAGGCTATTGTCGCTTAAATCAAGCGAGGTCACCGAGGGAGGTAATCCTGAAAAGGCTTCTTTGAGTTCGGCTGCGGTTTTTTTCCCAAGGCCATTGAAGCTTAAATCAAGCGAGGTCACCGAGGGAGGTAATCCTGAGAAGGTGTCTTTGAGTTCGGCTGCGGTTTTTCTCCTAAGGCGATTGCCTCTTAAATCAAG
>Ga0209794_1002116_pt1 | contig 11530 bp, 10 predicted proteins | sample EBPBio232013_DNA_FD_185869 | JGI IMG/M metagenome (GOLD analysis project Ga0209794, IMG submission 185869) | Wastewater treatment Type I Accumulibacter community from EBPR Bioreactor in Madison, WI, USA - Reactor 1_5/23/2013_ DNA (SPAdes)... | ecosystem: Engineered > Bioreactor > EBPR >... | reverse complement strand
TGCACAAACAATAAGGCCGCTAACGCGGCCTATTCGCATTCCAATAACGCGGGGTGGAGCAGCCCGGTAGCTCGTCAGGCTCATAACCTGAAGGCCGCAGGTTCAAATCCTGCCCCCGCAACCAAATATACCTGCAGTCAACAAAAGCCCCTTCAAGGGGCTTTTTGCGTTTGAAAAAGAGGCCTAGACAGACGGCAATGTCCCTCCTTCCTCTTCCTTCAAATCAACGCCCGTCAGACCGCGCTTCAACGCTTCGCGGATCAGCCAGAACGCTTTTGTAGCGGCCAGCGGAATTTTAAGACCAGCTTCACGGATGTTGGAAATGCAGTTGCGGTCCGCATCCGTGAGACCAAGGCGTGGGGCGTAGGTGATATAGGCCCCCAGGCTATCAACGGATGACAGCCCCGGGCGCTCGCCGATCAGCATCAGCATGAGGCGTGCCTGCAAAATCTCGCCAATCTCATCGCCAATCGCGACGCGACCGTTCTCCACCACTGCGACGGGCCCCATCTTCAAACCTTCCTTTTGCAGCATGGGCAAAATGGCCGCCATAAAGGGAAGGGCGTTGGCCGAAATGGCGGTTGAAGACAGGCCATCGGCGACAACGATGGCGACATCGCACGGCGCGCTCCCCATTGCCTTTAACCGCACAGCGTCGGCCTCCGAGAGGCGGCGGCCCAAATCAGGTCGGGCCAGATAGGTCTGGCGACCTTCCGCGCGGCTCGATACCGGAACATTCATGATGCCAAGGTCGCTGAGACCGGCGCGAAGCGCGTCCTTGTCAAACGGGATGTGCACGGCGTCGCGGGCGCTCGCATGCGCGAAAGAGAAATTGAGAACTTCCGAGGTCGGCAAGGACGCCCCGGCGCGGCCAAGTGCAATGCGCGCGTCGGTGTGCTGACGAAGCGCCTCCCACGGATCGAGTGTCACAAGGTTCGACTTTTCCGATTCGCTCATGAGGCAATTCTCAACAGGCTTTGGCTGGAATTTTGGGGCAAGAGTGTCCCATCGGCGTTTGTGACCTGCATCTTTTGCAACCACGCTTCGAATTCCGGGGCGCGCTTCAGGCCCAGCACCTCGCGCAGATAGAGCTGATCGTGGAACGAGGTGGACTGATAGTTCAGCATCACATCGTCGGCGCCCGGAATGCCCATGATGAAGTTGACACCGGCCACGCCCAAAAGGGTCATCAGCGTGTCCATATCATCCTGATCAGCTTCGGCGTGGTTCGTATAGCAAATGTCGCATCCCATCGGCACGCCGAGGATCTTGCCGCAGAAATGATCTTCCAGTCCGGCGCGGATGATCTGCTTTCCGTCGTAAAGATATTCCGGGCCGATGAAGCCGACAACTGTATTGACGAGAAGAGGCTTGAAAGCCCGTGCCACCGCATAGGCGCGCACTTCGCAGGTTTGCTGGTCGACACCGTGATGCGCATTGGCCGAAAGCGCCGAACCCTGCCCCGTTTCAAAATACATGACATTGTTGCCCACCGTGCCGCGCTTCAGCGAAAGACCGGCTTCGTAACCTTCCTTCAGCGTAGCCAGCGAAATGCCGAAGGAGCTGTTGGCCTGTTCGGTTCCGGCAATCGACTGGAAAACGAGATCAACCGGAACGCCCTTGTCGGCCATGACGATGGAGGTCGTCACATGGGTCAGGATGCAGGATTGGGTCGGGATTTCGTAGCGATCGATAATCTCGGCGAGCATTTCCACCAGCCCCGTCAGTACGGGCACGCTGTCCGAGGCCGGGTTGATGCCGATTACAGCATCGCCGCACCCGTAAAGCAGGCCATCGACCAGAGAGGCAGCAATGCCCAGACGGTCATCGGAGGGGTGGTTCGGTTGCAGGCGAACGGCCATGGTGCCGGGTAGGCCAATCGTGTTGCGGAAACGGGTGATCACGCTCGCCTTGCGGGCCGCCAGAATCAGGTCCTGATTGCGCATCAGCTTGGAAGTGGCGGCCACCATTTCCGGTGTCAGGCCGGGTGCGAGGGCGCAGAGCGTTTCGGCATTGGCCGCAGGCGAAAGAAGGAATTCGCGAAACTCGCCCACCGTCATGTGGGACACGGGCGCAAACGCGGCGCTGTCGTGGCTGTCGATGATGAGACGCGTGACCTCGTCTTCCTCGTAAGGGATGAGGGCTTCGGTCAGGAAGGTTTTGAGCGGCACATCGGCCAGGCACATTTTAGCGGCAATATTTTCGGCGGCACTGGAAGCGGCAACGCCTGCCAGATAATCGCCGGAGCGTGGCGGCGTGGCCTTCGCCATCAATGTTTTCAGATCGGCAAAGCGATAGAGTTCGCCGCCTGCAACGACGTCGTAGGTCATGACCGGACGTTCCCCATTTTTCTTGTTCCGGAAGCGGCATTAGGGCAGGGGTGCAAACGGGCGTCAAGCCTTCGCATTTGCGAAAGATCAGAAAGTGATCCTGAAGGGATGACGCTTCCGCACGCGCAGGCGTTAGCGGGACAGTTCGCGAATGGCACCATCAAGACCGCCCAGTGTCATGGGAAACATGCGGCCCGACATGAGTTTATGCATCATGCCAATCGACATGGTGTGATCCCACTGATGCTCCTCCACCGGGTTCAGCCAGACACATTTTGAAAAATGGCCGGTCATGCGGTCCATCCAGACGGCGCCCGGCTCGGGGTTCCAGTGCTCGACGGACCCGCCAGCCATGCTGATTTCATAGGGACCCATGGAGGCATCGCCGGCAAAGACCACGCGGTAATCCGGTCCGAAGGTGCGGATCACATCCAGCGTCGGGATGCGTTCGCCATGGCGGCGGCGGTTATCCTTCCACACACCTTCATAGAGGCAATTGTGGAAGTAGAAGTGCTCGAAGTGGCGAAACTCCGCTTTGGCGGCGGAAAACAGCTCCTCAATGATGCGGATATGATCGTCCATAGAGCCGCCGGAATCGAGGAACATCAGAAGTTTCACGGCATTGCGGCGCTCGGGCCGGGTCTTCACATCGAGATAGCCATGCTCGGCGGTGGCGCGAATGGTGCCGGAAAGGTCGAATTCATCGGCGGCACCCTGGCGCACCCAGCGACGCAGGCGGCGAAGGGCCACCTTGATGTTGCGGGTACCAAGCTCCACCGTGTCGTCGTAATTGCGAAACTCGCGCTTGTCCCAGACCTTGACGGCGCGGCGGTGACGCGAGTGCTCCTGACCGATGCGAACGCCTTCCGGATTATAACCGTAAGCCCCGAAGGGGGAGGTTCCGGCGGTGCCGATCCATTTATTGCCGCCCTGATGGCGCTCTTTCTGCTCGGCAAGGCGCTGTTTCAGCGTTTCCATCAGCTTCTCGAAACCGCCGAGCGCTTCAATCAGGCGCTTGTCTTCCTCCGAGAGAATTTTCTCGGCCATGCGCGCCAGCCATTCAGCAGGCAGATCGATCGGGGCGGGGCCTTCGTCGTCCGGCATCTCTGAAAAGGCCGAAAGACCGCGGAAATGTTGTGCGAAAACCCGGTCGAAACGGTCAATATGCCGTTCGTCCTTCACCAGCGCTGCGCGCGCCAGATAGTAGAAGGCTTCCACATCAAACGTGGCGATCCCTTCCTTCAGGCCCTCCAGAAGGGTCAGGAATTCCCGCAATGTTACGGGGACCTTTTCCGCCTTCAGGGCCAGAAAGAAGGGAATGAACACGGGGCCTTACCTGTCCTCGCCGATCTCTTCCAGATCATAAGGGGTGGTCTGGTAGATCTCGTTGATCCAGTTGCCGAAGAACAGGTGGGCGTGGCTGCGCCAGCGATTGAGTGGCGGCAGCGACGGATCATTATGCGGGAAGTAGTTGTGCGGCATCTTGATGGGCACGCCCGCATTCACATCGCGGAAATATTCCTCGCCGAGAGAGGTCGAGTCATATTCCACATGGTTGAACATGTAGAGGCGGTTTGCCTGTTTCTCATGCACGAGGCAGACGCCCATTTCGTCGGATTCCATGAGGATTTCCAGACCGGGGGCCTTGGCCTCGATGTCGGCGCGGCGCACCTCCGTCCAGCGCGAGACCGGAATCTGGAAGTCGTCGGAGAAGCCGTTGAGATAGACGGAGGAGGGCTTGAGGTTGCGGTGACGGTAAACACCAAAACCCTTTTCCTGCAACTGATGCTTGGGCACGCCATGGAAATGGTAGATGGAGGCCATCGCGCCCCAACAGATGTTGAGCGTCGAATGGACGTTCGTCGTCGTCCAGTCGAGAATGGCCTGCATCTCGTTCCAGTAGGTCACATCCTCATAGGGCATGGTTTCGACCGGCGCGCCGGTAATGATGAAGCCGTCGAACTTACGGTGCTTCACCTCGTCCCATGTCTGATAAAAGGACAGGAGATGTTCGGCAGAGGTGTTGCGCGGCGTATGGCCGCCCACGCGCACCAACGAGAACTCGACCTGCAGCGGCGAGGCGCCGACAAGGCGCGCCATCTGGATCTCGGTCTTGATCTTGTTCGGCATGAGGTTCAGAAGGCCGATCTGCAGCGGCCTAATATCCTGACGGATTGCCATGGTTTCCGTCATGACCCGCACGCCCTCGGAAACGAGGGTGTCGAAAGCAGGAAGCGTATCGGGAATCTTGATAGGCATGGTTCTGATCCAGACTTCAAAAACAAAAGCCGACCGAACTCGATAACGGGTGTCAGGAAATTTCTTCCGTCGGCCCTTTAGCGAGTTTTTTAACGTGGCTGCAAGCCGGCCGGCCAAATCACCACAGTTTGAAATCAGTAGGCAGGTTTTGCGGAAAAATCAATCGTTTCTCGCTTGACCTGCCTGTTTGTGCGTCAATTGCGTCGCGCCATGAAGGCCAGACGCTCGAAAAGATGCAGATCCTGCTCGTTCTTCAACAGCGCGCCGTGGAGTTTTGGCAAAATCGTCTTCGGGTCGATCTTGAGATCATCCGGCTCCACCTCGTCGGCAACGAGAAGACGAATCCAGTCCAGCGCTTCCGAGGTGGACGGCTTCTTCTTCAGGCCGGGAACGGCGCGGATTTCATAAAAAAGTGTGAGGGCCTGGCGCAAAAGCGCCTGCCGGATGCCGGGATAGTGAACCTCGACAATGCGGGCGAGCGTTTCGGCCTCGGGAAAGCGGATATAGTGGAAGAAGCAACGGCGCAGGAAAGCGTCCGGCAACTCCTTTTCATTATTGGACGTGATGATGACGATGGGACGGGTTTCAGCCTTCACCGTCTCGCCGGTCTCGTAAACATGGAATTCCATGCGGTCGAGTTCCTGCAAAAGGTCGTTGGGAAACTCGATGTCGGCCTTGTCGATCTCGTCAATCAGCAGAACGGTCTTTCGTCCGGCAGTGAAGGCCTGCCACAGTTTGCCCTTGCGAATGTAGTTTGAAACGTCAGAAACGCGCGGATCGCCCAACTGGCTGTCACGCAGACGTGAGACAGCATCATATTCATAAAGCCCCTGCTGGGCCTTCGTCGTGGATTTGATCGACCACTCGATCATGTCGAGGCCAAGGCTTGCCGCTACTTGTCGGGCAAGCTCGGTTTTACCCGTGCCCGGTTCGCCCTTGACGAGCAGCGGACGCTCCAGCCGGATGGCGGCGTTGACCGCAATTGTCAGGTCCTTGTCGGCGATGTAGTCGCGCGTGCCGGAAAATTCCATGAAGTTTGCTCCCGATTTCCACTTTTCTTGCATATCTGATCGTGATTGCCATGCAAACAGTCGTCAAAGGTCTTGAGTTATGCGCGTTCGTCCGTATTATGCCGCCACATGTTCGCGGCGGGTTTCCTGCCGGGAAGAACTGTCCTATTTGGGCCATGCCCGTCTTTGGGCTTTTTCCGCATAGCATGGAAGACCCGACCGTTCGTTCGGTGAGGGTTCCTTTTTTAACGCCAGAAACCGCCAGGCGGTAACAGGAGCGAAGTTGCAGGTTCTCGTTCGTGACAACAATGTCGAGCAGGCGCTCAGAGTTCTGAAGAAGAAGCTGCAGCGCGAAGGTGTCTTCCGTGAAATGAAGGCACGTGCTTCCTACGAAAAGCCTTCTGAAAAGCGTGTTCGCGAAAAGGCTGAAGCCATTCGCCGCGCTCGTAAGCTGGCGCGCAAGAAGGCGCAGAAGGAAAGCGGCATTTCGACGGGCAAGCGCTAAGCGCTTCACGCTGATTTTCCCTTCCCCGCGCCCTCGAATTCTACGACTTCGGCGCGGGGGACTTTTCCTCGATGGTCGATCCGGTTAATGCCATCGCCATGAGCGACACATTCACCATTCTGCTCGGCGGCGAGCTTGAGGTCACCGACCGTCTCAAGACGGCGATTGATGGCTCGCGCGTTATCGCGGCGGATGGCGGAATGCGTCATGCTGCCGCTTTGGGTGTTGTGCCCGAGCTTTGGGTGGGCGATTTCGATTCCACCGATCCTTCCCTCTTCGTTCGTTATGATGCCGTGCCGCGCCTGACCTTTCCGGCGGCCAAGGCGATGACCGATGGCGAGATTGCCGTGGAGCAGGCGCTGGAACGTGGCGCACGGCGGCTGGTGTTTGTCGGCGGGCTGGGTGGAACGCGCAGCGACCACGCCTTCCAGCATCTGGTGCAGGGAGCGGCTCTTTCGGCAAAGGGATTTTCGGTTCTCCTGACCTCGGGCTCGGAAGAGGCCGTTCCGCTTCTGCCCGGTGAGCTTTTCCTCGATCTTCCCGCGGGTTCGCTCTTTTCCATTCTCGGTCTTGATGACCTCAAGGGCCTGACCATCGAGAATGCGCGCTATCCGCTGGCCGGCTTTGATGTGCCGTTCGGTTCGGCGCGGACCTTGTCCAATATCGCAGAAGGGCGGGTTCGCTTTGCCCTTGAAGAGGGCAAGGCCATCGTGCTTGCCCGTCCCTATGATTTTACAGGAGCCTGAACGTGGCCCCCCCGATCCTTAAACTTGACGACATTCACCTGACCTTTGGTGTGACGCCGCTTCTGGCGGGCGCTTCGCTGCAGGTGGAGCCGGGGGACCGCATCTGCCTTGTCGGGCGCAATGGTTCGGGCAAGTCGACGCTGATGAAAATTGCCGCCGGAATGGTGGAGCCGCAGTCGGGTGAGGTGTTCCGCCATCCGTCGGCAACCATTCGCTATTTGGAGCAGGCACCGGATTTTTCAGGTCTTTCGACCGTGCAGGCCTATTGCGATTCGGGGCTGGGGCCGGGGGATGATCCCTATCGCGTCAGCTACCTTTTGCAGCATCTGGGCCTGACGGGTGAGGAAGACCCGTCGCAGCTATCGGGTGGTGAGGCGCGTCGCGCCGCGCTGGCGCGCGTCATGGCGCCTGAGCCGGATATTCTTCTTCTGGATGAGCCGACCAACCATCTCGACCTGCCGACCATTGAATGGCTGGAAGATGAGCTTGCCCGCAGCCGTTCGGCGCTGGTGCTCATTTCGCACGACCGTCGTTTTCTGGAAAAGGTTTCCAACGCCACCGTCTGGCTTGATCGCGGCAATTCCCGCCGTCTGGACCGGGATTTTTCGCATTTCGAGGCCTGGCGCGACAAGGTGCTCGAAGAAGAAGAGATGGAGCAGCACAAGCTCGGCCGCGCCATCGAACGCGAAGAGCACTGGTTGCGTTATGGCGTGACGGCGCGGCGCAAGCGCAATATGCGCCGTCTGGGCGAGTTGCATGACATGCGTTCGCGCTATCGCGGTCATAAGGGGCCGCAGGGCACGGTACAGGCATCGCTGACGGAAGCGCGCGAATCCGGCAAGCTGGTGATCGAGGCGGAAAAGATCAGCAAAGCCTATGGCGACCGCACGATCGTCGCACCGTTTTCGCTGCGCGTTCATCGCGGCGATTGTATCGGTTTCGTTGGCCCGAACGGTGCGGGCAAGACCACGCTTCTGAAGATGCTGACCGGCCAGCTTGAGCCGGACACGGGCACGGTGAAGCTTGGCACCAATCTGGAAATCGCCACGCTCGACCAGCGGCGCGAAGACCTCAATCTTGAGGAAACCGTAGCCCACTATCTCACCGACGGGCGCGGCGAGACGCTTCTGGTCAATGGCGAGCAGAAGCATGTGTCTGGCTATATGAAGGACTTTCTGTTCCAGCCGGAACAGGCCCGCACCCCCATTTTGAAGCTTTCCGGTGGTGAACGCGCCCGTTTGATGCTGGCCCGCATCATGGCCCGCCCGTCGAACCTGCTCATTCTCGACGAGCCGACCAATGATCTTGATATCGAGACGCTCGATCTCCTTCAGGAAATCGTCGCGGCCTATACGGGAACCGTCATTCTCGTTTCGCATGATCGTGACTTCCTCGACCGCACCGTGACATCGACCATTGCGCCGGCCAATCCGGAAGCGCCCGATGGCCGCTGGATCGAATATGCGGGCGGTTATTCCGACATGTTGGCGCAGCGAAAAGGGGCAGCGGAAGAACGCCGCAAGGCCGAAAAAGCCGCTGAAAAGCCCAAGGCCGAGACCTCGAACGCGCAGGACGCCGCCAAGGGCAAGGGCAAACTCTCCTACAAGCAGAAATTCGCGCTCGAAAACCTGCCGAAGGAGATGGAAAAGGCTGAGGCCGAGATTGCCGTCCGTGAGGCAAAGATGGCCGACCCGCAATTCTTTTCCAAGGACCCGGGGGGCTTTGCCAAGCTTGCGGCAGAACTTGAAAAGCTGCGCGACAAGCTGACGGCCATGGAAGAAGAATGGCTGGAGCTTGAAATGCTCCGTGAAGAGCTGGAAGGCTAATCAGCGCTCTCCTCGCTCGCGCCACCCGTGCCCCTTGTCACACAAGGCATCTGACGCTACATCTCATGACGCTCTAACGGGGTGCCCCGGTCTCTGACCGTGGCTGAGAGGCTTCCTGCATCTTGCACAGCCAACCCGAAGAACCTGATCCGGTTAGCACCGGCGGAGGGATTAGACGGCTCGATCATCTGCGCCCTATTCCCGTAACATTGTACGAAGAGGAGGCGCTGATGCGCATGAAATTCCTGTCCATGGTCGCGGCTTTTGCCGCATTCTCGTCTTCGGCGGCTCTTGCTGGCGAAAAGACCCTGACGGTCTACACCTATGAAAGCTTCATTTCCGAATGGGGTCCGGGGCCGAAGGTCAAAGAAGCCTTTGAAAAGACCTGCGGCTGCACGGTGAACTTCGTCGGCATTACCGACGGCGTGGCGCTTCTGTCGCGTCTCAAGCTGGAAGGCCCGGCCACCAAGGCCGATGTGGTTCTCGGCCTCGACACCAATCTGGTGGCGGAAGCCAAGGAAACCGGCCTGTTCGATGCGCATGGCATCGATGCCAGCGCCGTCAAGGTGCCGGGCGATTACAAGGATGATGTTTTCGTTCCCTATGATTATGGCCACTTCGCTGTCGTCTACGACACGAAGACGCTCGCCAACCCGCCGAAGAGCCTGAAAGAACTGGTGGAAGGGGATGCTTCGCAGAAGATCGTCATCGAAGACCCGCGTACCTCGACGCCGGGTCTTGGTCTGCTGTTGTGGGTGAAGTCGGTTTATGGCGACAAGGCCGGTGAGGCCTGGGCTAAGCTCAAGGGTCGCGTTCTGACGGTGACGCCCGGCTGGTCGGAAGCCTATGGGCTTTTCACCAAGGGTGAAGCGCCGATGGTTCTCTCCTACACCACATCGCCCGCCTACCACATGATTGCCGAAAACGAGAACCGCTATCAGGCGGCACCCTTTTCCGAAGGTCATGCGATCCAGATTGAAGTGGCCGGTCTCTTGAAGAATGCCCCGGAAAAGGAACTGGCCCGCGAGTTCCTGAGCTTCATGATCACGCCCGCATTTCAGGATACCATTCCCGAAAACAACTGGATGATGCCCGCGGCCGCCACGTCGAAGCCGCTGCCGGAGGCATTTGGCAAGCTGGTGCAGCCGGAAAAAACCTTCCTGATGGCGCCTGAAGATGTCGCCAAGAACCGCAAGGCGTGGATCGATGAATGGCTGAAGGCCATGAGCCTTTGACATGGAGCTGACGGTCGGCGAGCGCAGGTGGTCCATTTTTGGCGGAGTGACGGCGCTGGCCGTGATCGCCGGATTTTGTGCCGCGGCGCTCGCCGCTCTTCTTCTCTTTGATGGCGCGGCGGCAGGCAGCATTTTCGATGCCTATACGCTGAAAGTGCTGCGCTTCACCTTATGGCAGGCGCTTCTTTCCACCTTGTTTTCCGTGCTGCTTGGTGCTCCCGTGGCATTGGCGCTGGCGCGGCGTCCGGTCTTTCCGGGGCGCGTCTGGGTGTTGCGCCTGCTGGCCGTGCCCATGGGGCTGCCGGTGCTGATCGGGGCGCTGGGTCTTCTCGGCATCTGGGGGCGGCAAGGCATTGCCAATGACTTTCTCGCCGGTCTGGGGCTTTCCCAGCCGGTGAGTGTCTATGGCCTGTTCGGCATCCTGCTCGCCCATGTGTTCTTCAACATGCCGCTTGCCGCGCGCCTTCTGCTGATCGGGCTTGAACGGATTCCTAGCGAATACTGGCGGGTTTCCGCCTCGCTTGGCATGTCATCCTTTTCCGTGTTTCGCTTTGTTGAACGTCCGGTGATCCTCGGGCTTCTGCCGGGGGTGGCGGGCCTTATCTTCATGCTGTGCGCCACCAGTTTTACGCTCGTTCTGGTGCTGGGCGGTGGCCCTTCGGCCACGACGCTGGAAGTTGCCATTTTTCAGGCGCTGCGCTTTGATTTCGATCCGCCGCGGGCGGTGGCGCTCTGCCTTATGCAATTGCTGATGGCCGGCGCTTTGCTGGCGGTGATGGCACGGTTTCCGGCCCCTGCTGATCATGGCGTGACACATGGCGGCACGGTCCGCCGCTTTGACGGCTGGCATGTTTCATCGCGGCTTTATGATGGTGGTGTGATTGTGCTTGCCGTGCTTTTTACCGCTTTGCCGCTCATGGCGGTGGCCGTTGCCGGGCTGGCGGCGCACCCGTGGACGCTTGTCGCAGGGGCTGCTTTTCGCCGCGCGGCGATCACCAGTTTTTCCATCGCCGTTTTTGCGGCAACGCTTGCGTTGATGTTGGCCGTTGCCATGATCCGGGCACGGCAGGTGGTGGGGTTGTGGCCCGTCTTTTCAAGCGCGCTCGGCGGGGCCGGGTCTCTCGTTCTTGTCGTTTCTCCGCTCATTCTTGGCACCGGCTGGTTCCTCATCCTGCGGCCCTTCGGAGACGTGGCGCGCTTTGCGCCCTTCCTCGTCGTGGTCATCAATGCCTTGATGGCGCTGCCCTTCGTCCTGCGGGTTCTGGAACCGGCCTTTGCCGTGCATGCGGCGCGCAGCGGACGGCTTGCCGCCAGTCTCGGCATTATGGGTTTCAATCGCCTGCGGCTTGTCGATCTGCCGGTTTTATGGCGACCGCTGGCGACCGGATTTTCCTTCGCCATGGCGCTTTCACTTGGCGATCTCGGGGCGGTGGCGCTTTTCGGCTCGGATGATCTTGTGACACTGCCCTACCTTATCTACAGCCGTATGGGCAGTTATCGCACCACGGAGGCGGATGGCTTCGCGCTGATCCTTGGCCTTGTCTGTCTGGCACTGACGGTGATCGGCACGCTCAACGCCCGCGAGGTCTCGCATGAAAAGTGATACGGCGATTACCCTT
>Ga0209794_1002113_pt1 | contig 11567 bp, 4 predicted proteins | sample EBPBio232013_DNA_FD_185869 | JGI IMG/M metagenome (GOLD analysis project Ga0209794, IMG submission 185869) | Wastewater treatment Type I Accumulibacter community from EBPR Bioreactor in Madison, WI, USA - Reactor 1_5/23/2013_ DNA (SPAdes)... | ecosystem: Engineered > Bioreactor > EBPR >... | reverse complement strand
TCGACGTCGTGCGCACGCATTACTTTCTGCCGCGGCCGCCGCAGATGGACCCGGTAGTGACCAGCAACGACGCGATGTTGCGCTTCGAGGGCTTCAGCGGCTGTTGTGGCGTCTATGTGCGCGTCGATCTCGACACCGCCGGTCTGGCCGCCGAGCGGCTCGGTCGCGGAACGACCAACGTCGACTTCAACATGCCGATGCGCGCCGCGCTGATGCGCCTGCAGGACCGGGAGCGGGTCGAGTTTTCCGTTGGTCGCGAAGCCTTCACGCTGAGTCGGGGCGAGGCCCGTGTCGTCGAAAAGAAGGTGCGCCTGCCGCTGCGCTGGATCAAGGGGTTCAGCGAGGTGCAGGCTTACCTGCCGCGGCTGGTGCTGATGATCGACGTTGCCGGCGCCGAAGCGCGCCGCTTCGCGCACGGCCTGCCACTCGGCAGCATTCCCCGGCAGCCCTCGTTCATCGTCCAGTCGGGCGCTGCGCTGCGCCTGAGCCAGCGGCCAGCCGACGGCGCGGTCGCGGTCAGCGGCTTGCAGCGTCTCCGCACGCTGCCCGGGCTGGCGCAGCGCGCCGAACGTTTGCGGATCTGGAGTGACGCGGCTTCCGGCGCTTCGGCGTGGGAAGTCGTCTTCGCGGTCGGCCGGGTGACGCTGCTGGTCAGCCCGGAGACGCAGCGCGGCTTCTCGGGCGAAGGCCAGGTGTTGTCGTCGCTGGCCTCCGCCGCCTGGCAGAAAGCCCTGCCGAAGGTGCGCGCGCAACTGCGCTGGCAGAACGAGATCGACGTTGGCGAGGTGGCGCGGGCGACCGCCCTGACTGCCGGCGAGGTGGAGGCCGCACTCGCGGCGCTCGGCGCGCGCGGTCTTGCCGGCTACGATTGCGGCACCGGTCGCTACTTCCACCGCGAACTCCCCTTCGATCTCGAGCGCGTCGAGGCGATGCAGCCGCGCCTGCTCGGCGCCCGCCAACTGCTGGCCGAGAACAGGGTACGGCGGCTGGCCGTCGTCGACGCTGACGGCCATGACTTTGCCGTCGACGGCAGCGACGTCGTCCACCACGTTCGTTTGCGCGCCGACACCGACCGCTGCTCGTGTCCGTGGTTCAGCAAGCTGCACGGCGAACGCGGACCGTGCAAGCACATCCTCGCCGCGCGCCTGTTGCGTGACGGCGATGCGGATGCGCCAGCGCCTGCAGGAACGACCGGCCGAATGAGCGAGTGAGCGCATGACCGAGAAGGACTTCGCCGCTCTCGTCGTCCGCCAGTCACCGGCGGAGATCGTCGATGCCTTGCTGGCTTTGCCGGCTGAAACCCGCCGCGCGCTGGCACCAATCGCCGCCGATCTGTGGAAAGCGGTCGACGGCGGGCGCTTGCTCAACGAGTGGTTGGTCCTGCTTCCCGGGGCGTCGACGACGCGCAGCGGAAGCCTCGGGCGAAAGTGGCGCGAGCAGCACGCGAAACTCTCGCTGAGTGTCCTGGCGCTGTGCCACATCGACAAGGCCAAGCGCGTGCACTGGCTGGGTCAGCGCGATGCTGAGGTACTGCTGCGCCGTGTCTTCGCGGCACGCGACCCGGCCTGGCGCGACGCCTGGCTGCGCCATCGCTTGCGGGACGAGTTCCCGGGAGTCCCCTGGAGCTTCGTGCGTGGTCTGGTGCGCGACGGACTGTGTCGCCGACCGGAGGAGGGCGACTCACTACGCGGCTATCTGCGGCTGATGGTCAGCAACCTCAATCCGGGCTGGTCGCGGCCCGGCGTCCAGTACATTCCCCTGCGTGCGCAACTGCTCGCCGACCCCAGCCTGCTCGACGACGAGATCTGGCGGCTCTTCGAACTCGACACCAACGTCTTCGACGACGCCTGGACGCGCGGGCATCCGCAATGCCCCGCCGACTACGAGAGCTGGAGCGACGCGTTGATCGGGCTCGCCAGTGAAGGGCGTGTCGACCGGCGGCGGCTGCTCGACGCGAGTCTCGCCGGCTTGTGGACGAGCAGCACCAACAGCGTCCTCGCCGGCTACCACAAGCTGCACTCCCGGCTGGCGCCGAGCGCCGACGAACTCGATGCGCGCGAGACGGCGTACCGCGAGTTGCTCGGCCACCGCACTGGCCATGTCGTTGGTTTCGCGCTCGGGCAACTCGCGCTGATTGCGCGTCGGCGGCCACTGGCCGCCGAACCGACGCTTACCGCGATGCCGCCGGTGTTCTCGCTGCCGGCCAAGGCGCATCCCCTGGCGGCGTTGAAACTCGTCGGCCGGCTCCTGAAGCACGAGGAGCCGGAGGGCGATCTGGCCGAGGCCGCGCACGCTGTCCTGCGCGAAGCGCTGCGGCATCCAGCGAGCGATGTGCAGCAGGCGGCAGCAAAACTCCACTGCGCGTACGCCGGCGCCTGGAGCGACGACCAGCTCGCCGAGGTGCGCAGCGTTGAGGGCGAGCTGGCTCTGCCGGCGCGCGCCCAGCTCGCCGCGCTCGGCGGCGAGTCGGCAAGCACCGGGCCGGCGCTGCCGCTGCTGGCCGATGCCGAGGCGACGGCCGCAACGCAATCGGCCGAGGCGAAATGGCGCGCGCGCGTGCAGGCGCTGCCACCTCGCCTGTGCGCCCTGGGCGGATTGGGCGGATTGGGTGGATTGGGTGGATTGGGTGGATTGGGCGGATCGGCCGACGAAGTCGACTTCTCCCGGCCACCACCGCCCCTGGCCTTCGCGCTTACCGACGCGCCGGTCCTGACGAACCTGCCGCCGCTGCTGCCGATCGTCAGCGTCGACCAACTGATCGACCGGGTCGCACACGCGATCGAGGTGATCAACTCGGTCGACGAAGTCGAGTGCATCGTCGACGGCATCGCTCGCCTGTTCGACGACCGGCCCGCCGAATTCGCCGCGCGCACGCAGGCGCTGGTCAAGCGGATGTACACCGGTGCGCTCGCCGACGCCCGCGGCCTGGTCCTGCCCGGCGCTCCGAACGGCTTGCGCGACCTGGTGCTGACCTGGCTCGAAGGCGGCCTGCACCATACCAACTATCCCTTCTGGCGGCAGGTGCGTGGGCCGATGCGCTTCATCGACCGGCGCCTGTGGGAGCTTGCCCGCCACCTCGCCCGACACGGCGCGCTGCAACCACTGGCGACGCCGACGCATGCGCATGGCTGGATCGCGCCGTGTGTTCTGGTCGAGCGCCTGGCCGGCTACGCGCTGACAGGCCGGCGACCGCTCGCCAGCGACCTCCTGCAGGCGCTGCTGCGCCTGGCACCCGATGGCCGCGGCGAAGCGCTGGCGCTGGCCGGTGAGCTGCGCGGCGACTGGGCGCCGGCAGTCCGTTGGGCGCTCGGCGGCGAGGACGGTCCAGACGCGCAGGACAGGAAGCAGACGGCTCTGTGGATCGCCGCCGGCCGCGCGCGCGCCCCGCACGCCGATCTGAGCGGCCCGCTGGCGGCGCTCGGCTTGCGTATCGACTGGCCGGACGTTCTGCGCCCCGCCACCTATCAGTGGCAAGCCGGGACGCGCACGCTGCGCCGGCATCGCCGTGAAACGACCTACCCGAGCCTCGACCTGCAGGTCTCGCCGGCGTACTCGGGAGCAACACAGGCGGCGACGCACGCCTGGGGAGCGAGGGCGAAGGTTCACGCCGGCGCCGCCTGGCTGCGGCGTTGCGCCCGCTGGCTGCGTCTGGCGGCCCCGTCGCTGGCGCTGCGCACGCTCGACCCGAGCCTTGCCGTGCCGACCTGCCTGGCGCACGAATCGACGCCGCACCGCTCGCTGGCCGTCGGCTACGCGGCGCCCTGGCTGATCGAATGGACGCAGACGCTCTGGCCACTCAATGTCGACGCGTCGCTGGCGCTCGGTGCACGCCTGATGGTCGAGCGTATCGACCTGACGGCGAGTGCCGGCGAACCCCTGCATGCTTTCCTGACGCCACTGTTCGAGAGCAACCGGCCGTGGTCGGAGATGGGAAGGCTGGCGCTGTCGATCGCCCTGGCCAGCCGCGACGGCGATCTGCGCCGGCTGGCGATGGACCTGCTGATCGAAGGCATCGCCGACGGCCGCGCCGATCCCGGCGAGCTGGCCGGCGTGCTGCGCCGTCTGGCCGGCGGCGGCTGGCTGAAAACCAATCGCCTGAGCGAGACGCTGGGCGAAGTCGGGCGCGTTTCGCCGCTGCACCAGTGGGCGGTGGCTGGCATCATCGAAGGCGCACTCGAGGTCTTCCTGGCGCAGACCGGCAAGGCCAACGTCGCCCTCGAACTGCTGCACGAACTGCTGGTTGCCCTGAACTGCGGGCCGTCGGCGGCAACGGCGCAACGCCTCTCCGCAATCACCAGCGGCAAGGCGGGAATCGCCGCCAAAGCGATCGCCGGTCTGGCCGAACGGCCTTCGCTGCGAGGCGCGCCTGAAGCCCTGCGTCATGTCTGGGAAGCGCGACTGGCGCGGCTGGATGGCTGGGCGCTGAGCGAGGGGGGCCGGTACGGGGCTTGCAAGTGATCCCGGCCAGCTCGAGGGCCTGGGGGCAAGGCGCGGAAGGCGGTCGGTACGGCCCGCGTCCACCGGCGGCGTACGGTACTCGTCAACTGGCCGGTCCAGAGGTGTCAAGTGCCCATGAAAACACACTTGACATCAGCCACTTCCAGCAATGGCGCGCACGGCATTCAGAATTGGCACCACCTTCACAATCCCTCACGCAGCGCTGCCGGTGTCTTGCCGAACCAGCGGCGGCACGCTCGGCTGAACGATCTCTGTTCGCTGTAGCCGAGCAGAGTCGCCACTTCCGACAAGGGCAGTGCGGGTTGGGCCAGGAACTCATGCGCCTGGCTTTGTCGGACGCGCTCGACGATGTTGGAAAAGCGGAGGCCCTGCCTGTCCAGGCGTCTTTGCAGGGTACGCTCGTTTATCTCCAGTTGCCGGGCGATGTCGGCCAAGGTGCAGCCCCCATCGGCAAGTTGTCGAGCGACCAGTTCCTCGATCTGGCGCGCCAGATCGAGCGGATTGCGGCGAATGAGGTGGGCCACAAAGCGCTCCAGAGCGACGCGAAGCTGCGGATTTCCCGTGTCGAGGTCGTGTTCGAGGAGATCCTTGGGGAAGATCACGCCATTGCCTGGCTGTTCGCACCCCACGTCACAGCCAAAGATTTCACGGTAGCGGGAAAGCGGAACGCCTGGCCGGTGCGCAAACACGACCCGCCAGTCAGTGCCGGCACTGCCGCTGAGCATGCGTAGCGTCTGAATGAGCAACAGGCAACACATCTCCACGGAGTGCCGCTGCGCTTCGCCAGCTTGCGGGGGTAGTTCGTAACATGCCCAGGCAAGCCCCTTGGCGGGGCCAGCTTGCATCCGCAGTGACGTGCGCGCCACGTGGTAGGGCAAATTTCGCGCAATCGCCGCCAGCGCACTGCCCACGGTGTCGGCACGACGCGCAACCAGGGCGATGGGGCCGAGGGCGGAAAAATCCTGTCGTTGCGCGAGAAGCAGGCCAAAGTCCGGGGCGGCTAGCTGTGATGCAGCGTTCTCAAGGAGGGACACGACGCCGGACATGCTGATCGTCGATTCCGGTTGCGCGAGCATTTCTGTCGTCATTCCAGCGTCACGCAGCAAACGGTCGGCGTCTCCACCGAGACTGCCGACAAGTTCGCTGAAACCCGTGAGCGCCCGGGCACGTACCAGTAGTGGAACTTCCTTCATGCAGACATGATCATTGGAATGTCGTCAAATGTCCACGCGTTGTCGTCGTTTGTCCTAGGAACGGATGCGTTGCTGGGTCACTATTCGGACAGCTTCCTCCCGCATTGGTCTTCATCTGCGCATGCCAGAAAAGGTTCGGACCAGTTTCAGGAATGCCTGGAGCGAAGCCTTTCAGTCTCACGAGATTCGGCCACTGGAGTAAGCAATGAAAAAACTGCTAGTTGGGTTGGCTCTGTTCAGCATGTCTACTCTCGGCTTCACGGGGTTTGCATCGGCTCAGCAGGTCACGGGTGTCCTGGGTTCTCCCACCGCCACCACAACGCTCAGCGGCAAGCAACTGCCGCCGCCCGATCCGAACTTCGGCGGGGTGATCAAGCAGAAGGCCTCGGAATCGACCTCGTGGTGGGCGCCCCGTGTGGTGCCGCCGAAGAAGGCGCCCAACGTGCTGCTGATAATGACCGACGACTCGGGTTTCGGCGCTCCGGGTACCTTCGGCGGTGTCGTGCCGACACCGGCGCTGGACCGCATCGCGAAGACCGGCCTGCGCTATACCAACATGCATTCGACCGCGTTGTGCTCGCCGTCGCGCGCGGCGCTGATCACCGGGCGCAACCATCATGTTGCCGGCTTCGGCGTGGTCGGGGAAATCTCCACCGGCTTTCCGGGCTACGACTCGATCATCCGCAAGGAAAACGGCACCGTCGGCGCGATCCTGAAGAACAACGGCTATGCCACCTCGTGGTTCGGCAAGAACCACAACACACCGTCCTTCCAGGCGACGCAGGCAGGACCCTTCGACCAGTGGCCCAACGGCATGGGCTTCGAGTACTTCTACGGCTTCGTCGGCGGCGACGCCAGCCAGTGGCAGCCGAACCTGTACCGCAACACGACCGCGATCTACCCCTTCGAAGGCAACGCCGGCTGGAACCTGACTACGGCGATGGCCGACGAGGCGATCCAGTACATCAAGGAGCTGAAGGAGATCGCGCCCGACAAGCCTTGGCTCGTCTATTACGTACCGGGCGGCACCCATGCGCCGCACCACCCGACGCCGGAGTGGATCAAGAAGGTCAGTGACATGAAGCTCTTCGACCAGGGCTGGAACAAGGTGCGCGAGACCATCTTCGCCAATCAGAAGCGACTGGGCATCATGCCGCCGGAGGCCAAGCTGACGCCCTGGCCGAAGGAACTGCCCGAGTGGGATTCGCTCAGCTTCGAGCAGAAACAGCTGTTCATCAAGCAGGCCGACGTGTACGGCGCCTACCTGGCCTACACCGACCACCAGATTGGCCGCGTCATCCAAGCGGTCGAAGACAACGGCCAACTGGACAACACCCTGATCATCTATATCGCCGGCGACAACGGCGCCAGCGCCGAGGGCATGCTCAACGGCACACCGAACGAGTTCACTACCTTCAACGGTGTCGAGGTGCCGGTCACGGCGCAGCTCTTGTGGTATCCGTTCTGGGGTTCCGACAAGACCTTTCCGCACTTCGCGGCACCCTGGGCCTGGGCGATGAGCACGCCGTTCAAGTGGGTCAAGCAGGTGGCCTCGCACTTCGGCGGCACGGCGCAGGGCATGGCGATCTCCTGGCCTGGCCACATCGGTGACCCGGGCGGCATCCGCCGCCAATTCCACCACTTCATCGACATCGTGCCGAGCATTCTGGAGGCCACCGGCATTCCGGCACCCGACACGCTGGACGGAATCAAGCAGCGGCCGATGGACGGCGTCAGCCTGGCCTACACCTGGGACAAAGCCAATGCCGACGCGCCGACGCGGCACGGCACGCAGTATTTCGAGATGCTCGGCAACCGCGCGATCTACCATGAGGGCTGGGTCGCGGCGACGACGCCGGCGACGCTGCCGTGGGAACTGAGCACCAAGCCGGCACCGGACGTGATCAGTGGCTACAAGTGGGAGCTGTACAACGTCAAGGAAGACCCGACGCAGTTCGACGACCTGGCAGCGAAGATGCCGGACAAGCTGCAACAGATGCAGCAGCTGTTCTACCTGGAGGCCGCCAAGCACGACGTGCTGCCGCTGGACAACTCATCGCTGACGCGCTGGAACACGCCGCGTCCCAACCTGACCGCCGGGCGCACCGAGTTCACCTACCGCGGCACGCTCAGCGGCGTGCCCAACAGCGGCGCGCCGAGCATCCTGAACAAGAGCTTCACCATCACGGCCGAGGTAACGATTCCCAAGGGCGGGGCCGAAGGCATGATCGTCACGGATGGCGGGCGCTTCGGCGGCTACGGCCTGTTCCTGAGCAAGGGCGTGGCCGGGGTGCGCAGTGGCAAGCCGGTGTTCCTCTACAACCTGCTCGACCTCAAGCGCACGGTCTGGGACGGCCCCGAACTGGGCCCCGGCAAGCACACCATCGTCTTCGACTTCAAGTCTGCCGAGCCGGGCCTGGGCAAGGGCGGCACCGGCGTGCTCACCGTCGATGGCAAGGAAGTGGCGCGCAAGTCGATGGAGAACAGCACGCCGATCACCTTCCCCGAGGACGAGACCTTCGACGTCGGCCTGGACACGCGGACCGGCGTCGCGATGATCGAATATCGCTACGATCCCCCGTTCAAGTTCACCGGCACGATCGACAAGCTGACCTTCAAGCTCGACCCCGAGCCCAAGGCAGCAGTGAAGCGCTGACGAGTTCCGTCCCTTGCGACCACGAGTCAGGAAGTCGACACGATGAACAAGGTGCTTGTTTTCGCCGCGCTGAGTGAGGTGGCGACAGGCGCGGCATTGCTGCTTGCCCCGGCGCTGGTCGGGCAACTGCTGTTCGGCGTCGAGCTGGACGGTGTCGCCATGACAGTTGCACGTGTGACCGGCATCGCCCTGATCGCATTGGGGGTCGCCTGCGCGCCGGGGACGCCGTTGCTCGGCATGCTGACCTACAGCGCCGGCGTCACCCTGTATCTCGCCTATGTCGCGCTGGCCGGGGGCATGACCGGTATCTTGTTGTGGCCGGCGGTGGCCATCCACTTGATCCTGACTGCGCTGTTGGTTCAGGCATCGTGCGGTTGTGCCAAGGGAAAAGACCGATGACAAGCGGTCTCGGTGGCCTGGTGACTGGTGTTCCTCGGGTTGCTCGTGATCCTCTGGAGTCAACCAGCCCGGTGCAGCCGGTACCGTGCGTTCTCTCGGTGTTGGAGAGGATTCTCGAACCAACCTGCCCGGCGCTGCCCGCAACCGGGGGAGGGTGATCCGCTGGAGGTCGACGAGCGAAGCGCAGTATCGCGTCGCGCAGCGCGTTTCGCTGCTGTTGAAGCTGCGCTACGGCCCGGTCGGGAAGGCTCGGCGGCAGCAGGGAAAGGATGCCGGCCGATGGTTGATGGGTGCCACCGCTTTGGCTGCAGTGACTCGGACCACACGCACTAGCGCTGTGCCCCCGTTCTTTTTTTCGTTTGAACCGCTGACGACCTGACTGCTTCTGACGACCAAGATGAAAAGCCCGCCTGCCAGGCCCGTCGCCGAGGATGCGGGCGCAGTGCCCGTCAGCGCGAGACCCGGTGATCGCGATGTGCTGGTGCGCGCCGCCGCCGCGCACAGGCTGGCTGGCGCCGATGGGTGCACGCGCTGCCGGCTGCTGCCGCGGCTGCTCGATGTTCCGCTCCACAGGCGCAAGGGGGCGGCGGACAGCCTGACTGCGCCATCGCTTGCGGGACGAATTCCCAGGCACTTCATTGCCGACGCTTTACAGCCGCAGTTGCTCGCCGGGACCGACCCTCTCGGCCAACCTCTGCTTGTTGTGGGTAGCCGTTTGCGCTGGAGTCTGTCACGGCTTCGTCGGGTGGAAAGCCCGTGTTTCGCTGCTAAACTCCGCCTTCAGGTGTCTGAAGTTCCATCGGCGGCCGGGTCAGGCCCGCGCAATTGGCGCTTTGTGGCGCCGTGTTGGGTTACGGCCTGCGGCCTAACCCAACCTACGAATGCATGGCGACGGGTGGTCAGGGGTGCAGGAGTCAACGACGAAGTGCGGCTGGCCGCGGCAACGGGAGGTGTGATCGAATGTGGTTCCTCGGGGCGGTGCTGGGGGCGATTCTTGCCGGGAGCATTGATTTCAGCCTGGCGATTGTCGGGGCCCTGATCGGCGGGGTTCTGGCCTGGCGGCTGAGCGCCAGGGGTAAGTCAGCGGAAGAGGATCGCCTGACGGCAATCGAGGCGCAGTTGGCGCGGCTGGAATCCAGGTTGCAGCGCCTGGAGGAGCGTCCGCTTTCGCCGATGGCGGCGGTCGGACAGGGCGTTGCGCAGGAAGCGGTGGCCAAGACCGGCGAGGACTCGCGATCGACGCCGATACCGGCGGCCACGGAACCTCCCCCGGTGGGCGAGCCGATCCCCGCGCACGTGGCCACGACGGCCGAGGTGCCATCGACGGAGAGGGAAGCAGAAGGCCCGCTATACGACGTTCCAGGCTCCACGGTGTTCACGGTCGAGCCGCCGCCGCTGCCACCGCAACCAGCGTCCCCGGCCCGCACGCCCACTCCCCCGGCGGAAGCAGCCGCGCCGCTCTGGGACCGGCTGCTGCGCGGCAACCTGATGGCGCGCGCCGGCGTCGTCGTGCTCTTTTTCGGCGTTGCTTTCCTGCTCAAGTACACCTATCAGCACGTGCAGGTGCCGATCGAACTGCGCCTGGCCGGCGTGGCGCTGGCGGCGGTGGTGCTGCTGGCCATCGGCTGGAGGCTGCGCCTGACGCGGGAGGGCTATGGGTTGGCGCTGCAGGGTGGCGGCGTCGGCCTGCTCTACCTGACGATTTTCGGCGCGCTGCGGCTGTTCGAGCTGCTTCCCGCCGGGCCGGCGTTCGCGCTGCTGCTGGCGGTGGCGGCGCTGTCGGCGGTGCTGGCGGTGCTGCAGGATTCACGGGCGCTGGCCGTGCTCGGCGCGTCCGGCGGCTTCCTGGCGCCGATCCTGGCATCGACCGGAGCCGGTAGCCACGTTGCGCTGTTCAGCTACTACGCGGTACTCAACGGCGGCATTCTGGCGATCGCCTGGTTCAAGTCCTGGCGCGTGCTGAACGTCACCGGCTTCGTCTTCACGTTCGGCATTGCGACGGTCTGGGGTGTGTTGCGCTACTCGCCCGACGTCTATGCGACGACGGAGCCTTTCCTGGTCCTGTTCTTCCTGATGTACGTGGCGATTCCGGTACTCTTCTCGCGGCGCGAGGCCGGGCGCGTCGAGCGCTACCTCGACACGACGCTGGTCTTCGGCGTGCCGCTGATCAGCTTTGGCCTTCAGGTCGGGCTGGTGCGCGGCTTCGCGTACGGCTCGGCGTGGAGCGCGCTGGCGCTCGGTACCTTCTACCTGGTGCTGGCACGCGCGCTGTGGGCACGCCGCGGCGAAGGGCTGCGGCTGCTCGTCGAGGCCTTCCTGGCGCTCGGCATGGTCTTCACGACGCTGGCCATCCCGCTCGCTTTCGACGGGCGCTGGACCTCGGCGGCGTGGGCACTCGAGGGTGCGGCGATCGTCTGGGTCGGCGTGCGGCAGCAGCGACTGCTGGCGCGGCTGTTCGGCATTCTGCTGCAGTTGCTCGGCGGTTTCTTCTACCTCGACGACCTGCACCAGCCCGTGGGCGCCTGGCCGGTATTGAACAGCGTCTACGTCGGCGGTCTCTTGCTGGCCGTCGCCGGGCTGTTCTGCGCCTGGCTGCTGCAGCGGTGGCGGCACGAACTGCGGCCTGCCGAGCGCTGGCTGGCGCCTGCCCTGTTCGCCTGGGGAGTCGCGTGGTGGGTCTTCGGTGGGCTGCACGAGATTGATCAGCATGTGCGCGTGGCGCTGCAGAGGAATGCGGCGCTCGCCTTCTTCACCGCTTCGTGCCTCGCCTTCAGCGGGCTGGCGCGGCGCTTGCCCTGGCCGGTGGCGCGCTATCCGGCGTTGGCGCTGCTGCCGCTGATGGGCCTGATCGCACTCGGCAC
>Ga0209794_1002110_pt1 | contig 11582 bp, 8 predicted proteins | sample EBPBio232013_DNA_FD_185869 | JGI IMG/M metagenome (GOLD analysis project Ga0209794, IMG submission 185869) | Wastewater treatment Type I Accumulibacter community from EBPR Bioreactor in Madison, WI, USA - Reactor 1_5/23/2013_ DNA (SPAdes)... | ecosystem: Engineered > Bioreactor > EBPR >... | reverse complement strand
TCACCGCCTGGAAACTGGCCGAACGAGGTATTCCCTTCATAGCAGCTGGACGAAACGCAGAACGCCTGCAAGCTGAGATGGCCACCATTCCAGAATTGGCGGGCCACGATTACAAATGCGTCAGCGTGCAACATGATGTTGCCTCACTGACCAAATTGTTCCAGGGCAAGAAAGTGGTGCTCAATATCGTCGGGCCCTTCATGCAGCTGGGAAAGCCTGTCGTGCAAGCCGCACTGGACACTGGATGTCATTACTTTGACACCACCGGTGAAACAGACTGGATGCTGTATCTGAAGCAAGAATATGCGGAAGCCTTTCGGCGTAAGGAGCTGGCGCTGTGTCCAGCCAACTCCTATATGTGGACCGAAGGTGCCATGGCCGCCGAGCTGGCTCTGGCCACACCCGGCATCGATTCCCTGGATATCCTGTACTGCGGCGATTCGCAGGTCAGTGTCGCATCCACCATGTCGTTTTTACGCATGTGCACCAAACCGATGTATTACCTGAAGGAAGGCAAGTTGGAGCAGTGGCCCTGGGCCACCGCCTACGACGTCGCGGTCCCTGGTATCCATCGTGTTCTGAAAGCTCTGCCTTGGGGTGGCGCTGGTGAGCCTGTCTGGTACGAGGGGGATAAACGGGTCAGGAACTGTTCCGTTCTTTTTACCTCGGGCAACCAGGACTTGATCACCAACATCACCGGTCTGTTGCAGCAGTTCGAGAAAAACCACCGTCACCTGGACGCCGCAGCGCAAGAGGAAGTCACCAACGAGATTGGCAAGCAGGTGACGCAGGTTGAGCCCCCCCGCGAAACACCTGAAGTCCACCGTTCACTGATTTCCTGTCAAGGACGGGGTAATACACAATCCATCAGCGTCATTCTTCGCGGCAGTTGCGCGTACTCACAGACGGGGGTCTTTGCAGCTGAAGCTGCCAAGCGCGTGTTGAACAACGAACTCAAGGCCGTCGGATTCGGTTCCAGCGCTGTGATTTTGGGTGCACGTCAGCTTCTGGCCGCGCAGATGGACGAAGGGTATCTGTCGTACGAAATCAAGCAGCAGTGAATCAACACATGGGGCCCGAAGCAGCGACGACTGAGTGTTTCGGAGCCGATTCAATCTGGTTTTTTTTCTGGGTGGAAGGAAATTGCCATGAGTCAAGTTTATGTTGTTGGAGTGGGCATGACCGCCTTCGGCAAGCATCTTTCGTTGAGCGTCAAAGATCTCACCCGCCAGGCCACAAACGCCGCATTGACCGACGCAGGCTGCGAAATCAGCCGAGTGCAGGCCGCGTACTTCGCCAATGCCACGCAGGGGCACATGGATGGGCAGCACATGGTTCGCGGTCAGGTGGCATTGCGAGCGGCGGGCTTTCAAGGCATACCCATCGTGAACGTGGAAAACGCCTGTGCCAGTGCCAGCAGCGCCTTCTTCCTGGCGGTCAATCATGTGCGCTCGGGTGCTGCCGATATCGTTCTGGCGGCGGGGGCGGAAAAGATGTTTTCCGAAGACAAGGCGCGCATGTTTGCCAGCTTTGATGGCGCATGGGACGTGCACGACACGGAAGCCGGAAAAGCTCGTCTCCTGGCCATGGGCAAGGGTGTGTCCCCCCCCGCGGAGAGTCAGTCGTCCAGGCCGTACAGCGTTTTCATGGACATCTACGGCGCCATGGGACGGATGCACATGCGCGAGTTCGGAACAACCCAGCGTCAGTTTGCCGCCGTGGCGGCGAAAAACCACGCGCACTCGGTAAACAACCCCCTCTCCCAGTACCGGAACGCCTATACCGTCGAACAAATTCTGGCGGCACCCCCCATCACCTACCCGTTGACCCTTCCCATGTGCTCACCCGTGAGCGATGGCGCGGCGGCGGCCATCGTCTGCAACGCGGCGGGATTGAAGTCGCTCCAGGGCACACGCGGTCGAGCCATAAGGGTATTGGAGTGCGTCTTGCAGACCGGCAGTGATCGCAGTCCGTCGGATCTTGAGCATCACCTGGTCCGTCTCGCGGCACGGAATCTGTACGAGCGGGCTGGCATAGGCCCGCAAGATGTTGACGTGGCCGAGGTTCACGATGCCACGGCGATCGGCGAGATTCTTCAGTCCGAATTGCTGGGGCTTGTGCCCATGGGCCTGGGTGGCCCGGCCGCCGAGCGTGGCGAGACCATGATCGGTGGCCGCATACCCATCAACCCATCGGGGGGGCTCGAATCGAAGGGGCACCCCATTGGAGCGACTGGGTTGGGGCAGATTTTTGAGCTTGTCACGCAATTGCGTGCCGAGGCACGCGAGCGGCAGGTGCAAGGAGCTCGCATTGCCCTAGCGGAGAACGGCGGTGGTCTTGTCGGCGTGGAGGAGGCCGTGGCCTGCCTGACCCTGCTCGGTCGATGAAGCGGCAACTCCACTGGAATCAACCATGACAACACGGGCTGAAAACATTCTGGCCAACTTGGTGGCCAATCGCGCGGATGAGTTACCGGACTTTGATGTTCTAACCATTGAGGGCGGTGGTGTCCGCCCAGACGAAGTACGCACCTACCGTGATCTGTGGGACAACGGTCGGCGCATGGCACGGGTGATGTTGGACTTGGGCGTCCAAGCTGGAGAGCGGATAGCGCTGATCATGGCGAACCATGCCGAATTTGTTGAGGCCATGGTGGCCTCCAGCATTGTGGGAACGGTTGTCGTTCCGATCGACCCGAGAACCCGGGGCGAGAAGTTGCACTTCATGCTGAAGAATGTCGGTTGTTGTGGGGCTTTTATCGCCGACTACGCCCTGGGTCAGCTTCAGCCCTTGCGCGACACATTGCCTGAAATGCGTTGGGTGATGGGTTTCGCCACCGACGAAGGAAGCAAACCCCTGGCCGAGTATTCCGGGGTGGTCGACTGGGAGGCGGCCGCGCCAGTCGCCGTTCCCGAGATGGAAATTCGAACGATAGACCCGGAAAGTGCGCTGGAACTGATCTTCACATCCGGGACGACCGGCGACCCCAAGGGAATCGTAATGACGCACAAGCGGTATTGCGAGACCTCGCTGCTGGCCATGGGCTTGTTCGGGTACCGGCCGGAGGACAGGCTCTATTCCGGCCTTTCGCTGACGCACGCCAACGCGCAGGCGCTCACCTTGGGGGCCGCGCTGGCCTGCCGCTTGCGTTGCGTCCTGTCTCGTCGCTTCACCAAATCGCGACTGTGGGACATTACTCGCAAATACAGCGCCACCACGTTCACCCTGCTGGGCGGCATGACCACGGCGGTGTACGCCGAGCCGACACGTCCCAATGATGCCGACAATCCGGTTCGATTTGTCATTTCCGCAGGCATGCCCGGGGCCATCTGGGAAGCTTTCGAACGCCGATTTGGCGTACAGGTTCTGGAGTTTTACGGCGCGGCCGAGGGTGGACTGTGCTTCAACTACCCGGGCACTGGCCCCGTGGGCAGCATTGGCAAGCCCGCGCCCACCTTGACATACCGCGTGGTGGACGACGATGGGCGGGAGGTACCGCGGGGCGAATCCGGGGAATTGATCTTTCGACACGCCGACAATGCGCCGTTCGTTGTCGAGTACTTTGACAATCCTGCGGCGTCGGCCAAGAAATGCGAAGGCGGCTGGTTGCACATGGGTGATGTGGTGCACGAGGACGCCGAAGGTTGGCTTTATTTCGATTTTCGCAAAGGCAACGGTATTCGCCGCAATGGAGAATTCATCAACGCCGCCTTCGTGGAAAAAGTGATCGCCGAGTCCGGATGGGTCGACGATGTCTACGTCTATGGCATCAGCGGCGCCCATCTCTCCCCCGGCGAAAAAGATGTCGTCGCTGCAGTCGTACCCAAAAACGGATCGACATTTGACATTAAGCAATTGTTCAAGACTTGCGCCAACCATCTCGAGCCCAACATCGTGCCAGGATTTATTCAAGTGCTGACGCATATTCCCAAAACCGCGTCAGAGAAGCCGCAAGACCGGTTTTTGATCGAGGCGTTTGAATCTCATCCCGAAACGGTTTTTCGACGCGAGACCCCTGCTCAATGAACGAGGACATCTTAAGGGCCGGCGCCAACGGGTACGCCCCTCCGCCGCCGAATGCGGCCGCTCAGCCATCACCCCCTTGCCCCAGCGCCCACGCCACATGCTCGCGTACCAGTGCGCTCGGGTGCCCCAAATGGGCGAGCAGCGCCCGCCGCAGCGGCGCGCGGGCCGTGTCGGTCGACGGCAGGCTGGCTAGGGCGTTGCCCGCTGCCACGGCCACATTCCGCAGCCAGCGCTCGTGGCCAATGCGGCGGATAGGGCCACCTTCGGTGCGGCGTAGGAACTCTTCTTCCGTCCACCCCAGGTAGGCGGCCAACGCCTCGCCAGCGAAACCGTCCCGCGCATCAAAGTCGGGCAGCGTGCTGGGCTGGGCGTACTTGTTCCAGGGGCAGGCCAGTTGGCAGTCGTCGCAGCCGTAGATGCGGTTGCCGATGAGCGGGCGCAATTCGAGGGGGATGGGGCCGTGGTGCTCGATGGTCAGGTAGGAGATGCAGCGCCGTGCATCCAGCCGGTGCGGCGCGACGATGGCGCGCGTAGGGCAGATGTCGATGCAAGCGGTGCAACTGCCGCAGTGCGGCTCGGCGGGCGCGGTGGGTGGCAGGGCCAAATCGAGGTAGATTTCGCCCAAAAAAAACATGGAGCCGCCTTCGCGCGACAGCACCAATGTGTGCTTGCCGCGCCAGCCCTGGCCGCTGCGGCTGGCCAACTCGGCCTCCAGCACGGGGGCGGAATCGGTGAAAACGCGGTGACCAAAGGGGCCAATCTCGGCCGCCACGCGCTCGGCCAAGCGCTGCAGGCGCTGACGCAGTACCTTGTGGTAGTCGCGGCCCCGGGCATAGACGGACACGGTGCCTTCGGCCGGGCGCCGCAGGCGGCTGAATTCAACCACCTGCCAGTCGTTGGAGGTGGCGCGCGGCAGGTAGTCCATGCGCGCGGTGAGCACGCTGACGGTGCCTGGCACCAACTCGGCCGGACGCGCGCGCTTGAGGCCGTGCGCGGCCATGTAGTCCATGCCGCCATGAAAACCGTTGGAAAGCCAGGCCAGCAACCCCGGCTCGGCGGCCGAGAGATCGACGCCGGCCACACCCAGCGCTGAAAAACCCAAGTCCTGCGCCATGGCGCGCATGCGGGCCAGTAGGCGCGAGGGGTCGATGCTGGCGTCGGCCGGGGTCATGCCAGGATTGTAGAAAACGGCCAAGCCTGTGGTCGTCACCAGTAAAAATCAAGAATCTGTTCAAAATCAACGGGTTAAAAATAGCTGCGGTGAAATTGCCCCAGCTTTGGGGCAAAATTCAGCACTATTTCCGATCTTGCATGCAAAAAGCCCTCCAACTCATTGGTCTGTATGGTTTTTATCAACGAAATGGGTTGACGTATCGGTCGTTCTGCTATCAGAATAAAAGTGTGTCTCGCGCTGGCACGCGCCTCCGTTATGTTTTCTGCCGCCCTTCACGCCCTGCCCTCCTCTCTGGCCCACGCCACGCGCCCAGGCCTGTGGCACGCCGCAACCTGGCATGGCATCGGCCAGCGCGCCTCGCACACATCTGCCCAGCCCGCCCCGACCACCGGTACGCCTGAAATGCCCCCCGCCCTGCACCTGATCTGGCGCGATGAAGCCGACACTGCGGCCTTTGCCCAACGGCTGGCCGCCCAGCCGGCCGTGCGCCACGCCTTCATCGAGCTGCGCGGAGAATTGGGTGCCGGCAAGACCACTTTCGTGCGGCACTTGCTGCGCGCACTGGGCATCACCGGCCGCATCAAGAGCCCAACCTACGCCGTGGTTGAGCCGCATCAAACGCCCGACGGCCTGGCCGTGTCGCATTTCGATTTCTACCGCTTCAACGACCCGCGCGAGTGGGCCGATGCCGGTTTTCGCGACGTGTTCGCCGCGCCCGGCCTGAAGCTGGCCGAGTGGCCCGAAAAGGCCGAGGCCATGTTGCCCACGCCCGACCTGGTGTTGCGGCTAGAGGTTGATGCGCACCACGCGCGTGCCGTGACCCTGACCGCGCCGACCCCTATCGGCGCCCAACTGCTGACGGAGTTGCACCCATGACAACGCTGCCCGCACCCCTTTCCCCGCTGGGCGCACAGCGCCGCCGCGCGCTGCTGCAAGGCGGCAGCCTGGCCTTGTTGCTCGGTGGCCCGCACCTCGCGCGCGGCGCCAGCATCGTGGCCGTGCGTTTGTGGCCGGCCGCCGACTACACCCGCGTGACCATTGAATCCGACACGGCGCTGAACGCCAGCCACCGCATGGTCGGATCGCCGCCCCGGCTGGCGGTGGACATTCAGGGCCTGGATCTGAACCCGGCCCTGCGTGAGCTGGTGGGCAAAGTGCGCTCCGATGACCCCAATATCGCGGGCATCCGTGTCGGCCAGAACGCGCCCAGCGTGGTGCGGTTGGTGGTCGATCTGAAGCAGGAGAGCAAGCCCCAGGTGTTCACCCTGAGCCCGGTGGCGGCTTACCGGCATCGGCTGGTGTTCGATCTGTACCCGGCGCATCCCATGGATCCGCTGGAAGCCCTGATCGCCGAACGCATGAAGGACCTGGGCACCCCCGCTGCCAGCGCCCCGCCAAGACCCGACACCCCGGACACACTGGGTGACCTGATCGCTCGCCAGATCGAACGCGCCAACGCCGCCACGCGCCGCGACAAACCTACCGCCGTGGCGCGCGCCCCAGCGCCGCGCCCGCCCGTGCCGACGACGGCACTGCCGATCCCGCAGAGCAATGCCGAGGCCCCGGCACCCGAACCACCGCGCGCGGTTGGTGCCAACACCACCGATCGCCTGATCATCATCGCCCTCGACCCTGGCCACGGTGGTGAAGACCCTGGCGCCGTCGGCCCTGGCGGCACCTACGAGAAAGACGTGGTGCTGCAGGTGGCCCTGAAGCTGCGCGACCGGATCAACAACACCACCGTGGCGGGCAACCCGATGCGCGCCTTTCTCACGCGCGACGCCGACTTCTTCGTGCCCCTGAACGTGCGGGTGGAGAAAGCCCGCCGCGTCGGGGCCGACCTGTTCGTCAGCATCCATGCCGACGCCTTCATGCGACCCGAGGCACGCGGCGCCAGCGTCTATGCCTTGAGCGAGCGGGGTGCCTCCAGCACCGCCGCGCGCTGGTTGGCGCAAAAGGAAAACGACGCCGACAAGATCGGCGGTGTCAACGTTGGGGCCAAGGATTCCTTGGTGCAGCGCGCGCTGCTCGACATGAGCACCACGGCCCAGATCCGCGACAGCCTGCGCCTGGGCGACGCCATGCTGGACGAGATCGGCGGCGTGGGCCGCCTGCACAAGGCCAACGTGGAGCGCGCCAACTTTGCCGTGCTGCGCGCGCCCGATGTACCCAGCGTGCTGGTGGAAACCGCCTTCATCAGCAACCCTGACGAGGAACGCAAGCTGCGCACCGACAGCTACCAAAATGATCTGGCCAACGCGCTGATCACCGGCATCCGCAAGTACTTCGCCGCCAACCCGCCCTTGGCACGCAGCCGCCAGGTCTGACGGCGAAACCGCGCCCAGCGCGTGAATTTGTCACGCCAACGCCTTGTCTCTGACCAGACGACGCGCGGTGCGCGTGCTGTCCTACAAGCACGGGGCGGGCTTCAGGCGTTAAATAGAGGCCGGTGATTCGAGATTTGTCCCGGGCCACCGGTTATTGCAAGTTCTCCTCCAAGCTTTGGCGGACGCCCGGTCATACGGCGTCCGCTTTTTTCATGCCTGGGGAAAAACCAGTGCGTCTCATACCGATTGGCGTTCAAACTACAAAAACCGTTCAGGCTGAGCTTGTCGAAGCCCAGCGCGGCGTTTCGACAAGCTCAACGCGAACGGTTTGATGTGTTTGAACGCCTTTTGGTATCAGCCGACCTGCTGAGCGCGGCCGGCCTTCCAGCCGCCGTACAGCGCAATCAGGCCTGGCACCAGAATCAGCGCCCAGATGATCTTGCTCAGATTGGCCTGCACCCAAGGCAGGTTGCCGAACAGATACCCCGCCGTGACCAAGCCCAGCACCCAGATCAGCGCTCCGAGCACGTTGAACAAAGTGAACTTTCCGCGGCTCATCTCAGCCACCCCGGCCACAAAGGGCACGAAGGTGCGGATGAACGGCATGAAGCGCGCCAGGATCACCGTGACCCCGCCGTAGCGCTCGTAGAACTCGTGCGCGCGATCAAAGGCCTTGCGGTTGAATAGGCGTGAGCCTTCCCACTGAAACACCTTGGGGCCGAAATAGCGCCCGATGCTGTAGTTGCACTGGTCGCCCGCAATCGCCGCCACCAGCAAAATCGCGCACGCCAGCGGGTAGCTCAAGTGCCCGGCCCCGGCCAACGCGCCGACCACGAACAGCAGCGAATCGCCGGGTAGAAACGGCATCACCACCACGCCCGTCTCGACGAACACAATCAGAAACAGGAGCGCATACACCCAAGCGCCGTACTGCGCCACGAAGGCGCCCAGATAGCGGTCGACGTGCAGAATGAAGTCGACCAGTTGCATGACCAGATCCATGGGCGGGGATTATCTATGCTTCTGCCGGGGGCGTAGCTCAAGCCAACGGCACCACCGACCAGGCCATCAGCAACTGCGCCACGTAATACGCCGGCAAGCCCCAGGCCTTGTTCAAGAAGGCTGGCCGCACAAAGGCCTGGCGTGCCACGCTGAGATCCGACGCCGCGAACAGCAGCGCTCCCACTGCTGGGCGCCAATCGCCCCACGCCACGCTGAAAGACAGCGCCAACGCGCACATCAGACCAATCGCCGTCACGTACGCCACCACCGCCGGCCGAAAAGCCCCACGCAGGTACGGCCACAGCCAGCGCAGCGTGGCAACGCCCACCCCCAGCATGCCCATCGCCCCCGTTACCAGTGCACCCAGGTGCAGCGGCGGCTTGGCGAAAGCCACCGCATACGCCAGATGCGACAGCAAGAAAAACCCCAGGCCGGCCAGAAACGCCACATCGCGTCGCGACAACAGGCACACATCACCCACCGCCCCCAGCACCAGGGCCAGCAGCATCAGTTGGCCAAAACTCGACCCTGTCGCCCCCAGCGCCAGGGCGACGGCAATAAACGACAGGCTGGCACCGGTCTTGGCCAGCACGATACTGATGGCGTCTCGACGCCACTCGGCTGTCACCAGTGCGGTCGCGCCCAAAAGGCAAGTGAGGGTGAACAAAAAGGGCATGACGAAGAGGGAAACTCCGAAAAACGCTATCTATTCAAGAGCAAAAACCCAAATATGCGTACCGGCTGTTGATGAATATGACTCGATCTTAAGCGACCGATACAAGGACGATCCATACCTCTCCAATGCGCCGCACTGGCCTGGTACCCACAGGCGGCATACGCTCCGCCAGCGGTCCTGGGGCCGACGCGGTCTTTAATGCACGGCCGGCGCAATGTTGAATTGGTGTTCCCCTACCCGCACCCCCGGATGGGCTTATCACTCGCCCATGGTCAGTCCATAGAACCGCCCGCGCGACCCAGGGGGATGGCGGCCTCCCTAGAATCACCCCATGCCCCTCCCCCGCCGCCCCATCCGCGAACTGCCCGACGAACTGATCAGCCAAATCGCCGCGGGCGAGGTAGTGGAACGCCCGGCCTCCGTGGTGCGCGAGCTGCTGGACAACGCCCTGGACGCCGGCGCCAGCCAGATCACGGTGCGGCTGCTGGCTGGCGGCGTGCGCCTGATCAGCGTGGAGGACGATGGCGCCGGCATTCCTCCAGATGAAATGGTCGTCGCCCTCAAGCGCCATGCCACCAGCAAGATCGGCAGCTTGGCCGATCTGGAAGCGGTGGGCACGATGGGATTTCGCGGTGAAGCGCTGGCGGCGATTCAGTCCATCGCCGAGCTGTCCTTGCTCTCGCGCACCGCCGATCAGGCCAACGCTTGGCTGCTGAACGGACGCACGGGCGAACTGACGCCCGCCGCGCGCGCCGTCGGCACCACGGTGGAGGTCAAGGAGTTGTTCTTCAGCGTGCCGGCGCGGCGCAAGTTCCTCAAGACGGATGCCACCGAACTGGCCCATTGTCTGGAAGCGGTACGCCGCCACGCCCTGGCCCGGCCCGACGTGGGCTTTGTCATCTGGCATGAAGGCAAGTTGATTGAGCAATGGCGCGGCCGCCTCGGCGACGACGGTCTGGCACAACGCTTGGCGGACGTACTGGGTGAGGATTTTCTGGGCGACTCTGTCGCCATCGACCACCGTGTCGGCCCGGTGCACGTGGTCGGCCGCGCCGGCGTCCCGGACGTGGCCCGCGCCCGCGCCGATCAACAGTTCGCGTACGTCAATGGCCGCTTCGTGCGCGACAAGGTTATCGCCCACGCCGCCCGCGCCGCCTACGAGGACGTGTTGCACGGGCAGCGCCAGCCGGTGTATGCGCTGTACATCAACGTCGATCCCACCCGGGTTGACGTGAACGTGCACCCGACCAAGATCGAGGTGCGCTTTCGCGACAGCCGCGAAGTGCATCAGGCCGTGCGCCACGCGGTGGAAAACGCCCTGGCCGTGCCGCGCGCCGCGTTGCTGACCGAGTCTTCGGCGCTGGTCAACGCCGGGCCGTCTTCCAGCACCGAGTTCGTTGCCGGGCCCGTCGCGCCGCGCAATTTCGCCTTGTTCCGCCCCACCGAGCCCAGTGCATCGGAAGGCCGGCTGGCCATGGAGCAGCTGCGCGCGTTGTGGCAACCCGAGCGGGCGGCGCAGATACCTCCGTCCGCACCCATTCAGGCTCCGGGCGCCGCCGTCGCGCAGGGCACCTCCGACGACGAGACTCCCGACTGGCCGCTGGGCCGTGCCATCGCGCAACTGCACGGCATCTACATCCTGGCCGAGAACCACATCGGCATGGTGCTGGTGGACATGCACGCCGCGCACGAGCGCATCGTCTACGAACGCCTAAAGACGCAACTGGACAACGCCCAGGTGCTCAGCCAGCCGATGCTGATTCCCACGCCGTTTGCCGCCACGCCGCAAGAAGTGGCCACGGCCGAAGGCAACGCCGAGGTACTGGCCCGCCTCGGGCTGGAAATCACGCCGCTTTCGCCCAAGACCTTGGCGGTACGTGCCGTGCCGACCACGCTGGCGGCCGGCGACGCGGTGGAGCTGGCGCGCAGCGTGCTGGCCGAGCTGGCGCAACACGAGGCCAGCACGGTGGTGGAGCGTGCCCGCCACGAGTTGCTGGCGACCATGGCCTGCCACGGCGCGGTGCGCGCCAACCGGCGCCTGACACTGGAAGAAATGAACGCCCTGCTGCGCCAGATGGAAGCCACCGAACGCTCGGACCAGTGCAACCACGGACGCCCGACCTGGCGGCAGCTGACGATGCGCGAACTGGATGGCTTGTTTTTGCGCGGGCGTTGAAGCCAAAACCCCCGTATGCCGGCGTGAATAAACAAGATTGCGCTTCAAAAACAATAGTGCAACCGGTAGTGCCAAAAAAACCGATGGCGGTTTTCACTTTAAAGTGCGCCAGTCGTTGAGTGTAAGCGGGGTGACTGTGAAGCCATGGAAGACCTCATGAGGGGTTCTCCATCCCAGGCATCTACGGGGTCTGTGGTTCAG
>Ga0209794_1002107_pt1 | contig 11599 bp, 12 predicted proteins | sample EBPBio232013_DNA_FD_185869 | JGI IMG/M metagenome (GOLD analysis project Ga0209794, IMG submission 185869) | Wastewater treatment Type I Accumulibacter community from EBPR Bioreactor in Madison, WI, USA - Reactor 1_5/23/2013_ DNA (SPAdes)... | ecosystem: Engineered > Bioreactor > EBPR >... | reverse complement strand
CAGGCTGGCGGTTGCTGTGCGTCAGCTGGAAAAGCAGGGGACGCCCTTGCCCTCGGAGGATGTGCTGGAGCGGCAGATGCTGGAGCGGATGATCATGGATTACGCCCAGTTCGCTTATGCCCGGGAAAGCGGCCTGCGTATCGACGATCTGCAACTCGATCAGGCGATCGGTCGCATCGCTGCCAACAACAACATGAATCAGAGTCAGTTCAGGGCAGCGCTGGAGAAAGACGGCGTGTCCTATGAGGATTTCCGCGAGGAAATCCGCGGCGAAATGATCATGGCCCGCCTGCGCGAACGCGAAGTCGAAAGCCGACTGGTCGTTTCCGACAGCGAAATCGACAACTACCTCGCCAACCAGGCTGCCAATGGCGGCGGCGACGAGTACCGGCTGGCGCACATCCTGTTGCGGGCGCCCGAATCGGCGTCGCCCGAGCAGTTGCTGAAGCTGCGCCAACGCGGCGAACAGGCACTGGCCAAGGCCCGCGCCGGCGAGAATTTCGCCGAGCTGACAGCAGTCTTTTCGGATGCGCCGGACGGTCTGCAGGGCGGCGATCTCGGCTGGCGCCAGCTGGATCGCCTGCCGCAGTTGTATGCCGAAGCCGCCTCCCGCCTCAAAACCGGCGAGGTCAGTGAGCTGCTGCGTTCCTCGGCCGGTTTTCACGTCATCAAGCTGGTCGACAAGCGCAGCGCCAATGCGCCGGCCTCGGTCATGCAGACCAATGCGCGCCACATCCTGGTCCGCGTCAACGAAGTGGTTTCCGAAGCCGAAGCCCGGCACCGGCTGGAAACCGTGCGCGAGCGCATCGTCAACGGCAAGGACTTCGCCGAACAGGCCCGGCTCTTTTCCCAGGACGGCTCCGCCGCCAAGGGCGGTGACCTGGGCTGGCTGAATCCGGGCGACACCGTCCCCGATTTCGAGCGGGCAATGGATGCACTCAAGCCGGGCGAACTCAGCCAGGTGATCAAGTCGCCTTTCGGCATGCACCTGATCCAGGTCATCGAGCGGCGCGAGCGAGACGTTTCTGCCGAACGCCAGCGCATGGTCGCCCGTCAGGCGATCCGTGAGCGCAAGCTCGACGATGCCTACCAGGACTGGCTGCGCCAGCTGCGCGACCGCACCTACGTCGAAAACCGCCTGGAGCAGCAATGACCGCACCGGTGATCGCCGTCACCAGCGGCGAACCGGCCGGCATCGGTCCCGAACTCTGCCTGCAGCTTGCCGGCTGGTCCGGCGCCGGTCGTCCGGTCGTCCTCGCCGACCGCGATCTGCTGCGCCAGCGCGCCGAACAACTCGGCCTCGACATCGTCCTGCGCGACTATGAACCCGCCGTGCCGGCGGCGCCCGGCACGCTCGACGTCATTCACCTGCCGCTCGCCGCGCCGGCCGAGGCCGGCGTCCTCGATTCCGCCAACGGCCGCTACGTGCTGGCCCTGCTCGACCGGGCGCTGGCCGGCTGCCAGTCCGGCGAATTCGCCGCGATGGCGACGGCGCCGGTGCACAAAGGCGTCATCAACGAGGCCGGCGTCGCCTTCACCGGCCACACCGAATACCTCGCCGAGAAGACCGGCACGCCGCTGGTGGTGATGATGCTGGCCGGCGACACCGAACGTGGTCCGCTGCGCGTCGCGCTGGCGACCACGCACCTGCCGCTCAAGGACGTGCCGGCGGCGATCACCGGCGATCTGCTGGAACGCACGCTGCGCATTGTGGACGCCGACCTGCGCGGCAAGTACGGCATCGCCGAACCGCGCATCCTGGTTGCCGGGTTGAACCCGCATGCGGGCGAGGGCGGTTACCTTGGCCGCGAGGAAATCGACATCATCGAACCGGCGTTGGCCCGGCTGTGCAGCGAAGGCCTGCAACTCTCGGGCCCGCATCCCGCCGACACCATGTTCACCCCGCCGGTGCTCGCCGGCGGCGACGCCGTGCTGGCGATGTACCACGACCAGGGCCTGACCGCGCTCAAGTACGCCACCTTCGGCAACGGCATCAACGTCACCCTCGGCCTGCCGATCATCCGTACCTCGGTCGATCACGGCACCGCATTGGCCCTCGCCGGTTCCGGCCAGGCCGACCCCGGCAGCCTGTTCGCCGCGGTCAGTGAAGCGGCGCGCATGGCACAAAGGAAACTGTAATGAAAGGTCACGTTGCCCGCAAAAGGTTCGGGCAAAACTTTCTCATCGACCAGGGCATCATCGGTGCCATCGTCTCGGCGATCGATCCCCAGCGCAGCGATACCGTCGTCGAGATCGGCCCCGGCCTCGGTGCCATCACCGTGCCGCTGCTTGAGCGCGTTGATCGGCTGCACGTCGTCGAGATCGACCGCGACCTGATCGCCCGCCTGAAAAAGCAGCATCCGGTCGAGCGCCTCGCCATCCACGAAGGCGACGCGCTCGCCTTCGACTTCGCCAGCATCGGCAGCGACCTGCGCCTGGTCGGCAACCTGCCCTACAACATCTCGACGCCGCTCCTTTTCCACCTCGCCAGCTACGGCCAGCAGGTGCGCGACATGCACTTCATGCTGCAGAAGGAAGTCGTCGAGCGCATGGTCGCCGAACCCGGCTGCGCCGACTACGGCCGGCTGTCGGTGATGCTGCAGTACAGCTTCTGGCTGGAATGGCTGATCGACGTGCCGCCGGAGAGCTTCGACCCGCCGCCCAAGGTCGATTCGGCGGTGGTCCGGCTGATCCCGAAACCCCCGGAGCAGCTCACCGCGAAGAATCCGGAACGCCTGTCGACGCTGGTTCAGGCCGCTTTCGCCCAGCGCCGCAAGATGCTGCGCAACAACCTCAAGGGCATCCTCGACGACGCCGGCTTCGCCGCGCTCGGTATCGCCCCGACACTGCGTCCGGAAGACCTGCCGGTCGAGGACTACGTGCGCATCGCCAACTTCCTGGCCGGCTGAACGGCGGCGCAAGAATCGGATTGCGCCGCTTGCCGGCGCTGCCATACTGAGGCCCATGTCCTCCGCCAACCTGTTCCGCCTCGTCCTGCTTGCCGCGATCTGGGGCGCTTCCTTCCTCTTCATGCGCATCGCCGCGCCGGTGCTCGGCGCCGCCTGGCTGGTCTTCTTCCGCGTCGGGCTGGCGGCGCTCTTCCTGTGGGGCGTTGCCCTCGTCCTGCGCCGGCCGCTGGCGCTACGCGCCAACTGGCGCGCTTTCCTGGTCCTCGGCCTGCTCAACTCGGCGCTACCTTTCCTGCTCTTCGCCTATGCGGCCCGCCTGACGCCGGCTTCGCTGCTCGCCGTGCTCAACGCCACGGCGCCGATCTGGGCGGCATTGATCGGCGCCCTGCTCGCCCGTAGCTGGCCGGAACCGCGCGTGCTGGGCGGTCTCGCCCTGGGCATTGCCGGCGTCGCGCTGCTCGCCGGGGTCGAAGTCGGCGCCCTGCCGGCCGGCGGCGGGCTGGCCGTCCTGGCCGGGATCGGCGCCGCCGTCTGCTACGGCATCGCCAGCCAGTACACGCGCCGGATCGGCAATCTGGAACCACACGCCGGCGCCTTCGGCAACCTGGCGGCGGCGACCCTCTACCTGGCGCCGTTGGCGTTGCTTTCGCCGTTGCCTGAACAGATGCCGCTACCTGGTGTGCTGGCAGCAGTGGTTGCGCTCGGTGTCCTGTGCAGCGGCGTCGCCTTCCTGCTCTATTTCCGGCTGGTCGCCGAAATCGGCCCGGTGCGCACGCTGACCGTCACCTACCTGATTCCTCTGTTCGGCGTCCTCTGGGGCGTCGTCTTCCTCGCCGAGCAGGTCGGCTGGCATACCCTGGTCGGCGGCCTCACCGTGCTCGCCGGCACTGCGCTGGTCACCGGCATCGGCCAGCGGGAGAAAACGTCATGAACGATCTCGCCACCGCCTGCCGCCATTACGACATCGTCGCCCGGGCCATCGTCCATTTGCGCCGCCACGCGCGCAGCCAGCCGACGCTGGCCGAACTGGCCGCCGTCGTCGGCCTCAGCCCGGCCCATCTGCAGCGCGTTTTCGCCGAATGGGCGGGCATCTCGCCGAAGCGCTTCGTCCAGCACCTGACCCGCGAATACGCCCGCAGCCGCCTGCGCGCTGCCGCCGATACGCTGAGCGTCGCGCTCGACGCCGGCCTCAGCGGCAACGGCCGGCTGCATGATCTGATGATCGTCGGCGAGGCGATGACGCCGGGCGAAATCCAGCGCGGCGGCGAGGGCGTCACGCTCGATTATGGCAGCGGCCCGACGCCGTTCGGGATGGCCTTCCTGGCCTGGAACGGGCGCGGCATCTGTCATCTGTCCTTTGTCGGCGACGATGGCGTCGCCTCGCTCGCCACTCTGGCCGAGGAATGGCCGCGCGCCGCATTGCGGCGTTCGGACGAAGGGGCGGCGGCGATGCTGCAGCGCATCTTCGGCGAACTGGTGAGCGGCGTGCCGCTGCACCTGCAACTGCGCGGCAGCAACTTCCAGCTCAAGGTCTGGGAAGCGCTGATCCGCGTGCCGCCGGGCGAAGTGCTGTCGTACGGGCAACTCGCCGGCAGGATCGGTGCGCCGCGCGCCCAGCGCGCGGTCGGCTCGGCGCTGGCGGCCAACGACATCGGTTTCCTGATTCCCTGTCACCGCGTGATCCGCGACAGCGGCGAAAGCGGCAACTACCGCTGGGGCGAGGAACGCAAGCTCGCCCTGCAACTCTGGGAAGCCGGCCGCCGCGCGCCCGACGCGGCGGCATGAAAAAAGGCGGCCCGGGTTACCCCGGCCGCCTTCTGCGAAAAAGCTCGGAAAGCCTTGTGCTGCCTCAGTCCTTCTTCAGCGGGCAGGTGTTCAGGCCGATCAGCGGGTAGACCGGGCACCAGCCCATCAGGCCGGTGGCCAGGGGAACGACGCCGATCCAGGCCCAGACCGGACCGCCGGTGAGGGCCCAGGCGATCAGGGCGATGCCGGCCACGATGCGCAGGATTTTGTCGATGCCGCCAACATTGCTTTTCATGATGTGTTCTCCAAGAGGTGAGTAGACGATGCCAATGTAACTGCGTCGTGCTGCTCAGTATGTAACCTGGGTCACACAGCGGCAAGTTTGTTCAGGCCGTCGCGGTCGGTCACCGTCAACTGCTCGCGGCCGAGGCTGACCAGGCCCTGGGCGGCAAAGCCCTTGAGCAGGCGGCTGACGATCTCGCGCACGCTGCCCAGTTCGTCGGCCAGTTGCTGGTGGGTGATGTTCAGCGTGTCGGCCTGGCGGGCCAGGATCAGCTTGGCCAGCCGCTGGTCGAGGCGGGCGAAGGCGACTTCCTCGACCAGCTGCATCAGTTCGCCGATGCGTTCGGAAAACAGGTGGAAGACGAAATCGCGGAACGGTGCGTGCTCGACCAGTAACTGTCCAAACTCGCCGATCGGCAAAGCGAGCAGTGTGAGCGGGGTTTCGGCGATGCCGCGCGCGTTGTAGTCGGTGTGGCCGAGCAGGCAGGACGAGGAGATGATGCACGAGCCGCCGGGACTGACCCGGTAAAGCAGCAGTTCGCGCCCGCTGCTGGCCTGCTTGACGACCTTGATGCTGCCCTCGAGCAGCAGCGGGAAGCCGGCACAGGGCTGATGCTCGGAGAAGACGCAGGCGCCGGCGGGCAGCTGGAACAGCGCCGACGGCTGCAGCAGGCGGTCGAGCCGCGCCGGCGGCAAGTCGGCCAGCGCCGGGTAGAGGCGGAGCAGGGCGCTGCGGTCGAGGCTGGCTGCGCTCACGTTCAGCTCAGCGTCGCCCACACCGGGGCGTGGTCGGAGGGGCGTTCGCGCTTGCGCGGGCCGCGGTCGACGCCGGCCGCCGTGCACCTTTCGGCGAGCGGGCCGGAGAGCAGGATGTGGTCGATGCGCAGGCCAAGGTTTTTCTGGAAGCCGAGCATGCGGTAATCCCACCAGGAGAAGGTTTTCTCCGGCTGCTCGAACAGGCGGAAGCTGTCGGACAGGCCGAGCGCCAGCAGGCGGCGGAAGGCGGCACGCTCCGGTTCGGAAACCAGGATGCAGTCGCGCCAGCGTGCCGGGTCGTGCACATCGCGGTCGTCGGGGGCGATGTTGTAGTCGCCGCACAGCGCCAGTTGCGGGTAGTGGCGCAGTTCGCCGTCCAGCCATTCGGCCAGCGCGTCGAGCCAGCGCAGCTTGTAGTCGTACTTGTCGCAGCCGACTTCCTGGCCGTTCGGCATGTAGGCGCAGACCACGCGCACGCCGTCGACGGTGCCGGAAATCAGGCGTTTCTGCTCATCCGGGAACAGCGGGTTGCCGCAGACAACGTCGCTGATCGGCGAGCGGGCGAGCAGGGCGACGCCGTTGTAGGTCTTCTGGCCGGAAAAGGCGACGTGGTAGCCGGCGGCCTCGATTTCGGCACGCGGGAAGTTGGGGTCTTCGAGCTTGAGTTCCTGCAGGCAGACCACGTCGGGGGTGGCTTCGGCCAGCCAGTCGAGCAGGTGCGGCAGGCGGACCTTCAGCGAATTGACGTTCCAGGCGGCGATCTTCACGGTTTGCTCCCGGCCGGCGCCTTCGGATAGCCGGCGATGTCGAGCAGGCTGTCGTAGGCACTGCGCGTGAAGCCGCGATGAGATGTCTTGCCGACCTTGAGGCTGGGGACGAAGGCGTCGCCGACCAGTTGCTTGAGTTCGGCCAGGTCCTCAGGTGTCTTCACCAGTTTTTCGGTGTAGGGAATCTTGCGTGCCTTGAGCAGGTCCCGGGCCTGCTGGCATTCGCCGGTGCATTCTGCCGCGGTGTACAGCAGCACCGGGTGCTTTTCCGCGGCCAGGCGGGTGGCGTAGGGCAGGCCATCGTCCGGCTGCGCCTTGCCGCCGGTTTTCTCGACGTGGCGAGCCTGACCCGGCGGCGGCGTGTCGGAAACAACCACCCGTCCGTTGGCATCGGTCCACCGGTAGGTTTCGGCGTGTGCGCCGGCGCAGCACAACAGCAGGCAGACAGTGAGCAGACGTTGCATGGAAGTCCCCGGTTTGGCTCAGGCTGCAATCATACCGCTGTGACGAAGCAGTGCGTCGGGGCTGGGTTCGCGGCCGCGGAAGGCCTTGAAGTTTTCCAGCGCCGGGCGCTCGCCGCCGCGCGACAGGATTTCTTCCAGGAAGCGCTTGCCGACGACCGGGTCGAACGGATCGCCGGCTTCCTCGAAGGCCGCGTAGCAGTCGGCCGACAGTACTTCCGCCCACTTGTAGCTGTAGTAGCCGGCCGCGTAGCCGCCGCCGAAGATGTGCGAGAAGCTGTTCGGGAAGCGGTGCCACTCGGGCGGAATCAGTACGGCGACTTCGCGGCGGACCTCGTCGAGCACATCCATCACCGTCTTCTCGCCCGCAGGGTCGAATTCATAATGCAGGCGCATGTCGAAGATCGAGAATTCGAGCTGGCGCACGGTCATCATCCCGCTCTGGAAGTTCTTCGCCGCCAGCATCTTGTCGTAGAGCGCGCGCGGCAGCGGTTCGCCGGTTTCCACATGGGCGGTCATGCCCTGCAGCACGTCCCATTCCCAGCAGTAGTTTTCCATGAACTGCGACGGCAGCTCGACCGCGTCCCACTCGACGCCGTGGATGCCGGAGACGCCCAGCTCCTCGCCGCGCGCCAGCAGGTGGTGCAGGCCGTGGCCGGTTTCGTGGAAGAGGGTGATCACTTCGTCGTGCGTGAAGGTCGCCGGTTTGCCGCCGACCGGGCGGGCGAAGTTGCAGTTCAGGTAGGCGATCGGCTTCTGGATGCCGCCGGCCGCGCGCTTGCGCGAGCGCGCCTCGTCCATCCAGGCGCCGCCGCGCTTGGTTTCGCGCGCGTAGAGGTCCATGTAGAACTGGCCGACCAGGTCGCCGGCCGGCGTTTCGATGCGGTAGAAGCGCACGTCCTCGTGCCAGACCGGCGCCTGGTCTTCCTTGACCTTGACCGTGAACAGGCTTTCGATGACCTTGAACAGGCCGGCGATCACCTTGGGTTCGGTGAAGTACTGCTTCACTTCCTGCTCGGAGAAGGCGTAGCGCGCCTGCATCAGTTTTTCGGAGGCGTAGGCGGCGTCCCAGGGCTGGAAGTCGGTCAGGCCGAGTTCGTCCTTGGCGAAGGCCTTCAGTTCGGCGATGTCCTTCTCGGCGAAGGGCTTGGCCTTCTTCGCCATGTCGCGCAGGAAGTCGAGCACCTGCGCCGGGGTGTCGGCCATCTTGGTGTACAGCGAGACTTCGGCGAAGTTGTTGAAGCCGAGCATGGCCGCGTCCTCGGCCTTGAGTTCGAGCAGGCGCTTCATGATCGGGCCGTTGTCCCATTCCGGCTTCGAGTAGCCGTTGTCGATCTCGGCGGCGCGGGTGGCGTAGGCGCGGTACATGCGGGCACGCAGCTCGCGGTTGTCGGCGTACTGCATCAGCGGGCCGTAGGACGGCGCGTGCAGCGTGAATTTCCAGCCCTCGACGCCGGCTTTTTCGGCGGCTTCGCGGGCGGCATCCCTGGCGTAGTCGGGCAGGCCGGCGAGCAGGGCTTCATCGGTGACGATCTCGGCGAAGGCGTTGGTCGCGTCGAGGATGTTTTCCGAGAACTTGGCGGAAAGCTGCGACAGCTCTTCCATGATTGCCTGGAAGCGCGGCTTCTGGTCTTCCGGCAGTTCGGCGCCGCCCAGACGGAAATCGCGGATCTCGTTATCGACGATCTTCTTGCGTTCGGCGGAGAGCGTGGCGTATTCCGGGCTTTGCTTGAGCGCCCGGTACTTGTCGAACAGCTTCAGGTTCTGGCCGAGCTCGGTGTAGAAGCGCGAAACCTCCGGCAGCATCTCGTTGTAGGCCTCGCGCCAGGCCGGCACGTCATTGACCGAATGCAGGTGACCGACGACGCCCCAGGCGCGGCCGAAACCTTCCAGGCCTTCGCTCAGGGCACCGGCAAAGTCGGCCCAGGTGGCCGGCGTGCTGTCGGCAGTCAGGCGGTCGACCAGGGTGCGGCCGTCGGCCAGCAGTTGCGTGATTGCCGGTTTGACGTGTTCCGGCTGGATCAGGTCGAAGCGGGGCAGGTCGGTGAAATCGAGCAGCGGGTTGGCAGTGGTCATGGTCTTTTCGCGGGGCAAGAAAAAGGGGCGGTCGTGGCCGCCCCGGGGTTTTGGCGTCAGCGTCCTATTCTACTAGCTCGCGATAGGCATGCCACGAGGCATGACCCAACATCGGCATGAGGATGATCAGGCCGAACAGCAGGGTGGCGAAGCCGGTCATCGTCAGGGTCACGATCAGTACCGCCCACAGCGCCAGCGGGCCGGGGTTGGCAAGCACGGCGCGCAGGCTGGTGGCCATCGCGGTGACCGGATCGCAGTTGCGGTCGAGCATCATCGGCACCGAGACGACGGCGAGAACGAAGACGAAGCTGGCGAGCAAGGCACCAAGCACCGCCCAGGTGGCGACGAAGGCCAGATGTTCGCCGCCGAGCAGGATTTCAGTGAGCAGGGCGCTACCGCCAAAGGCGCCGCCGCCGCTGAGCATGGCGAAGGCGATGGCGGTGAAGCGTTCCCAGAGCAGCGCCGTCAGCGCCAGCAACAGGCCGAACAGGGCCAGCGACTGGCCGTTGCGGCGGAATGCCCGCAAGGAGTCGATGAACATCAGCTTTTCGCCGTGCTCACGACTCCGGCTGAGTTCGTACAGCCCGGCTGCAAGCAGCGGAGCGACCAGGAAGAAGCCGGAAATGGCGAAAGTCAGCAGGTGCGGATAACTGACCAGCGCCAGCAGGATCAGGTCGCCGCCGAGGGCGAACAGCAGGCCATAGGCGAGCGAGGGCAGGGGGTTGGCGCGAATGTCCTGCCAGGCGGCCTCCAGCCAGCGGCTGGGAGCGCGGGCGTCGATGTGGCGGATGGCGGCGCTGCCATCACGGGCGGACGGAAGTGGATTGAGGGCATGCATGGTCAGACTCCTCTGTCATGACGGACATGCCCTTCGGACAAGCGCACCGGGAAGGGGTTCCCGGCGTTTTGTTACAGTGCTTTACCGGTCAGCTTCTCGTAGGCCTCGATGTACTTGGCGCTGGTGCGGGCGATGACTTCGGCCGGCAGCTTCGGTCCCGGGGCGACCTTGCCCCAATCGAGCGTTTCCAGATAATCGCGCACGTACTGCTTGTCGTAGGACGGCGGGTTGCTGCCTTCGGCGTACTGGTCGGCCGGCCAGAAACGTGAGGAATCCGGGGTCAGCGCCTCGTCGATCAGGTGCAGGGTGCCGGCGGCGTCGATGCCGAATTCGAACTTGGTGTCGGCGATGATGATGCCGCGCGTCGCAGCGTAGTCGGACGCTTCCTGGTACAGACGGATGGCGGCGTCGCGCGCTTCGGCGCAGAGCTGGGCGCCGGTCTTGCCGGTGCCCTTGAGCAGGTCGTTGAGCGTCGCGTCGCAGTTGGCGGCGGCCTGTTCGAAGGAAACGTTTTCGTCGTGATCGCCGACTTCGGCCTTGGTCGCCGGGGTGAAGATCGGCTGCGGCAGCTTCTGCGCCATATTCAGGCCGGCCGGCAGCGCGATGCCGCAGATGGCGCCGGTCGCCTGGTAATCCTTCCAGCCCGAGCCGATCACGTAGCCACGGACGACCGCTTCAATCGGCAGCGGCTTCAGGCGCTTGACGACGACGGCGCGACCGCGCACCTGCTCGCGTTCGTTCTCGGCCACCACCGATTCCGGAGCGACACCGGTGAGCTGGTTGGGCACGATGTGGCCGAGCTTGTCGAACCAGAAATTGGCGACGGCCTGCAGGACTTCGCCCTTCCTCGGAATCGGGTCCGGCAGGATGACGTCGAAGGCCGACAGGCGGTCGGTGGTGACGATCAGCAGCTTGTCGGCGTCGACCGCGTAGATGTCGCGGACCTTGCCCTTGGACAGGAGCGGCAGGCTGGTGATGGAGGATTCGAAGAGCGGAGCGGTCACGGTCGTGGTCCCGAAAGATCAAAGGGCGAATTATAAGGGAGGGGCGCGGCCAAGGCACCGGGCAGCGATTGATGCATAATCGTCCCATGAGCACACAGTCCCCGCATGCTGCCGTTGGCGCCGATCTCCGTTCCGTCATCTACGCCCTGTCCGATGCCCTCGATCTGGTCGGTATCGACGATCTGGCGCACGGCAAGCGCGTCGGCATCATGGCCGCCGAATGCCTGCGCGGCCAGGGGGCGGGCGACGAAGAGATGCGTTTCATCTTCGATCTCGGCCTGCTGCACGATATCGGTGTGTCGTCTACGGTCACCCATGGTCATCTGGTCAGGGAGTTCGACTGGGAGAGTTCGCAGAAGCATTGCCAGACGGGGTGTGAGTTGTTGCACGATTTCCCGCCGCTGGCCGACATGGCGCTGCCCGTTCGCCTGCACCACACGCACTGGGACGACCTGATCCAGCGCGACCACGAGCGGCAGGTGATCCTGCAGGCCAACCTGATCTACCTCGTCGACCGGGTCGATGCGCTGTCTGCGCCGCATTACGCCGACGGCAGCCTGTTGATGAACACCGAGCGCATTCGCGGTGAGATCGCTGCCCGTGCCGGCAGCTTCTTCGCGCCGGAGCTGGTCGAACTGTTCCTCGGGGCATCGCGTTCGGAATCCTTCTGGCTGAACCTGGAGCCGCGCAGCATCCAGACCTACCTCAACGACATGCGCACACGCGGGCGCCGCCATCAGATGAATATCGGTGAGCTGAA
>Ga0209794_1002106_pt1 | contig 11601 bp, 7 predicted proteins | sample EBPBio232013_DNA_FD_185869 | JGI IMG/M metagenome (GOLD analysis project Ga0209794, IMG submission 185869) | Wastewater treatment Type I Accumulibacter community from EBPR Bioreactor in Madison, WI, USA - Reactor 1_5/23/2013_ DNA (SPAdes)... | ecosystem: Engineered > Bioreactor > EBPR >... | reverse complement strand
GTTTCTGTCATTGCAGGGGCGCACACCGGTGCTAACCTGCGCCACTCTCAACGGCTCACCTCGAGGTCTGCCATGCGCACCGGATTGCCGCGTCTCCTGCTTTCTTTCGTCTTTGCAGCGGGTTGCGCCGCTGGCGCGCTGGCTCAGGGCATGCCCAAGGCCTTCGTGCGGGATGATCTGGCGGTCTCCGCGCAGGGAATCGAGGACAGGCTCAAGCGAGAGGTGGCCGCCAATCCACAGGCTGATATCGCCAAACTGCTGCGCGATGGCGAGACCGCGCTGACGAACAACCCCCGCAGCGCGATTCCGCTCGCCAATCAGGCCATCGTCGCCCAGCCCAACAACATCGGTGGCTGGCGCTTGCTGGCCCGCGCGGCGCGCAAGCTGGAGCCGAAGGACTGGCGCGAGCGCTATGACATGCAGGAGCGCGCAACGGCTGCCGCCTACATCGCCTATACCCGCGCGCGCACCAAGCCGGAGGAAGCCACCACCCTCGCTCTGCTGGGCGAGATCTTCGAATGGCGCGAGATGTGGCGCCCCGCGCTGACGGCCTATCGCCTGAGCCTTGAGAATGAGGACAAGCCGGAGGTTCGCAAGACCTATGAAGCCCTGCGTGAGCAGCGCGGCTTCCGCCTCACCGGCAACAATACGGATGCGGATTCCGCGACCCCGCGCGCCTGCTTCACGTTCTCCGAGCCGCTGGGGCGCGGCAAGGTCGATTTCGCGCCCTATGTCGCCATCACCGGGCAAGGTGATTTCGCTGTCACGGCCGAGGAGAGCCAGCTCTGCGTGGAAGGCCTGCGCCACGGCGAGCGCTATGGCATCGTCTTGCGGCAGGGCATTCCCTCTGCCATTCTCGGCGAGAGCCTGCTAAAAAACGCCGATTACGACATTTATGTGCGTGATCGCACGCCCTCCGTGCGCGCTTCGGGCAAAACCTATGTGCTGCCGCGCACGGCCCAGCAGGGCATACCGCTCACCTCCGTCAACACTGAGAGCGTCGCCATCCGCATCATGCGCGTGGGGGATCGCAACCTGATCAACACGGTGCGGAGCTCGGATTTCCTCGGCCAGATGGAAAACGAGGCGATCAACAAGGTGATGAATGAAACCGGCGCCAAGGTGTGGGAAGGCACTATGGCGGTGAAAACCCAGCTCAACCGCGATGTCACCACGGCCTTTCCGGTGGGGGAAGCGGTCGGCAAGCTGGAGCCGGGCGTCTACCTGCTCGCCGCCAAGGCGGGCGATTTCAAGAAGCGCAGCGAGAGCGGTGAGGGCGATTATGACCCCGATCCCGTCTCCACCCAGTGGTTTGTCGTCTCCGATCTGGGCATCACGGCCTTCAACGGGCCGGATGGCGTGCATGTCATCGTCAAGAATCTGGCTGATGCGAAGCCGGTCTCCGGCAGCGAAATTCGCCTGCTGGCGAAGAACAACGAAATCCTCGGCACCGCCAAGACCAATGGCGAGGGCTATGCCCGCTTCGATGCCGGGCTCTCGCGCGGGGAGGGGGGCCTTGCGCCGGGCCTCGTGACCGCAACGCTGGGCGAGGATTACGGCTTCCTCGATGTGCAGCAGACCGCCTTCGACCTGTCCGATCGCGGCGTTTCCGGGCGCATCGCCCCCAAGGGGCTGGACGCTTTCATCTATGCCGAGCGGGGTGTCTATCGCCCCGGCGAAACCGTGCATCTCGCCGCCGTGCTGCGCGACGCCAAGGGTGCGGCGGTGACGGGGATGCCGCTCACACTCATCGTCAAGCGGCCTGACGGCATGGAATATCGCCGCTCCGTTGTGGAAGATCAGGGCGCGGGCGGGCGCGCGCTCTCCGTGCCGCTGCTGGGCGGGGCGCCGGTCGGCACATGGCGCGCGCAGGTCTTCACCGACCCCAAGCGCCCCGCCATCGGCGAGGCCACCTTCCTCGTGGATGATTACGTGCCCGAACGGCTGGAGGTGAACCTTGTCCCCAAGGCGAAAGCTGTCAAATCGGGCCAAGCAGCGGAACTCGATGTCGCCGTGCGCTATCTCTATGGCGCGCCGGGGGCAGGGCTGACCGTTTCCGCCGATGCCACCGTGCGCGTGGCGAAACAAAGCGGCATTCCGGGGCTGGAGGGCTATCGCATTGGCCTGACGGATGAGCCCATCGAGGCGATCAAGACGGAAGCCGAGGAGCGCCCCACCACCAACGACAAGGGGCAGACCACCCTCGCGATCGAACTGAAAGAGCCGGAAACCAACCTGCCGCTGGAAGCGGAAATCGCGGTGACGGCCTCGGAGGCGGGCGGGCGCGGTGTGACCCGCATGGTGACGCTGCCCATTCTGCCCAAGGGCGCGGTGATCGGCGTCAAGCCGCTCTTCAAGGACGATGAGCTGGCCGAAGGCTCCATGGCGAAGTTCGGCGTGGTGATGGCCACGGGGGACGGCAAGCGCCTCGCCAAAAAGGGGCTGAAATGGCAGCTCTCGCGCATCTCCAAGAATTATCAGTGGTATTTCAAGGATGGCCGCTGGGCATACGAGGGCATCAAATCTACCCGGCGCGTGGCGGACGGCGAAATCGCGACGGTGGAGAACGCCGAGGCCGAGATCGCCGCCAAGGTGGGCTGGGGCACCTACCGCATCGAGGTGCGCGGCGAGGATGCCGAAACCGCCTTTGAATTCACGGCCGGTTATGTGGCAGATAGCCGCGCTGATACGCCGGATATGGCCGATCTTGTGCTGGACAAGAAGGCCTATGCCGCAGGCGACACCATGCAGGTGCGTCTGAACGCCCGCTTTGCCGGAACCGCGACCCTCGCCGTGGTCTCCGACCGCTTGGTCGAGATCAAGACCGTGACCATCGCCGAAGGCGGCAGCACCGTTTCGCTTCCCGTGGGCAAGGATTGGGGCGCGGGGGCCTATCTCGTCGCGCTGGCGCATCGCCCGCTCGATGCTTCCGCCAAGCGCATGCCGGGGCGGGCCATCGGTCTGTCGTGGTTCGGCATTGACCGCGAGGCGCGCAAGCTCTCCGTGTCGCTCAATGCGCCGCAGATGGTGCGCCCGCGGGGGCAACTGGAGGTGCCGCTCAAGATCGCCAACCTGAAATCGGGTGAAGAGGCTTTCGTCACGCTTGCGGCGGTCGATGTCGGCATCTTGAACCTGACGCGCTACCAAAGCCCGGATGCCTCCGGCTATCTCTTTGGCCAGCGCCAGATGTCCGGCGAATGGCGCGACCTTTACGGCTACCTGATTGACGGCATGCAGGGCACCAAGGGCGCGATACGCTCGGGCGGTGACGCAGCCCCGGAGATGAAGGGCGAAAAGCCGACGCAGGAGCCCCTCGCGCGCTTCTCCGGCGTTGTGAAGGTAGGCGCGGATGGCGTGGCGAAGATCAGCTTCGATCTGCCCGCCTTCAACGGCACCGTGCGCCTCATGGCGGTGGCATGGTCCAAGGATCGTGTCGGCGAAGCCAATAGTGATGTCATCGTGCGTGATCCCATCGTGGTGCAGGCCACAACCCCGCGCTTCCTCAGCTTGGGCGACCGCTCGCGCCTCTTTGTCGAGATCAACAATGTGGAAGGCGAGACGGGCGAATATGCCCTCGATGTGGACCTGAAAGGCCCGCTTTCTGCCGAGCTTGACCCCGCGCTGCGCAAGATCAAGCTGGAGAAGGGCAGGAAGACCGAGGCGCATCTGCCGATCCTCGGCGCAGGGTTGGGCGTCGCGGAAATCACGCTGACCCTCAAAGGGCCGAACACATCGCTGGCGCAGACGCTCAAAGTGCCGGTCAAATCCTCCGCGCCCACGCTGGTCAGCCGCATTGTGCGCCCGCTGCCCGGCGGGCAGAGCCTTGAAATCTCGAAGGATCTGCTGGGCGATCTCGTGCCGCGTTCCGGCGCTGTTTCGGTGGCGGCATCCCCCTTTGCGGGGCTGGATGCGGCGGCCTTGCTCGCCTCGCTCGATCGCTATCCCTATGGCTGCACCGAGCAGACCGTGAGCCGCGCGCTGCCGCTGCTTTATGCCAACCGCCTCGCCAGCCTCGAGGCCTTGGGGCTGGATGACAATCTTGATGATCGCATCAAGGGCGCCATCGAGCGTGTGCTGGCGCGGCAAGGCTCCAACGGCGGTTTCGGCCTCTGGGGCATCGGCGGGGATGACCTTTGGCTCGATGCCTTCGTGACCGATTTCCTCACCCGAGCGCGGGAGAGGAACTTCGCGGTGCCGCAGGTGGGCTTCACGCTGGCGCTCGATAACCTGCGCAACAAGGTGGTGAACGCGGGCGATGTACGGGCCGAGGAAGCCTCGGGCCTTGCCTATGCCATTTATGTTCTGGCCCGCAATGGCCGCCCCATCATGGGCGATCTGCGCTACCTCTCGGACAACAAGATGGGCGATTTCGCCTCGCCCTTGGCCAAGGGGCAGCTCGGCGCGGCGCTCGCGCTGCTGGGGGATCGCACCCGCGCGAAAGCGGCCTTCGATGCCGCCATTTCCGGCTACTCGGCAGAGAAGGAAACCCAGAGCTGGCGCGCGGACTACGGCTCCAAACTGCGTGACGGCGCGGGCCTGCTGGCCCTGATGGCGGAAGCAAACACGGAGCGCACGCAGCTCGTGCGTCTCTCTGGTGAGGTGGACCGCTTGCGCGCCTCCTCCCGTTACACCTCCACGCAGGAGCAGACCTGGATGGTGCTGGCCGCGCAGGCGCTCGCCAAAGAGGCCGAGGGCTTCACGCTGGCGGTCAACGGCCAGCCGATGAAGGGCGCGTTCAACCGCACGCTGTCTGAGGCCAAGCTGGAGGCCAACCCGCTCACCCTGAAAAACGAGGGCACGACCGACGCGCGCGTTACGCTCTCTATCTCGGGCATTCCGCTCAAACCGGAAGGCCCGGCCAAAGAGGGCTACATGGTTGAGCGCGACATCTTCACGATGAAGGGCGAGAAGGCGAACCTTGGTGCGCTCAAGCAGAACGAGCGCTACGTCGTGCGCCTCACCATTGCCCGCACGGCGCCCCAGCGTGCGCGCCTCCTGGTGGTGGACCCGCTGCCGGCGGGGCTGGAAATCGAAAACGCGAGCCTTGGCGGTGCGGCCTCCACGGAGGGGCTGAGCTTCCTCGGTGAACTCGATACCCCCGCCAGCACTGAAGCGCGCGATGATCGCTTCGTGGCGGCTTTCGAGGATGAGCCGGGCCAGAAGAACGCGCCGTTGGTCGTCGCCTACATCTTGCGCGCTGTCACGCCGGGCACCTACACCTACCCGGCGGCGATTGCGGAAGACATGTACCGGCCTGAGCGCTTCGGTCGCACCGCCTTCGGCGCGGCTACCATTGAGCGCGTGCGGTAGCATTTTGCGCAAAAGTGGGAACCGGTTTTGCGAAACAAAATGCGTGAAAAAGGGAGTGCGCTGATGGGCGTGTCTCGGCCTTTGCGTGTGCTCGCGGCGGGGCTTGCCCTGCCGGTGCTCGCGCTTGGGCTGATCTGGGGCGGCTTTCGGCTCTATGCCGCGAGCCTGCCCCCGCTCGATCTGGCCGCGCTGGAGGAGCGCTCCGCCGTGGTGCTGGACCGCAACGGCAAGCTCTTACGACCCTTTGCCATGGCGAGCGGGCGCTGGCGTCTGCCGATCACGGCGGAAGAGGTGGACCCGCGCTATCTCGCCATGCTGATCGCCTATGAGGACCGCCGCTTCTGGCAGCATTCGGGCGTGGACCCCGTGGCACTCGTGCGCGCGGGCTGGCAGATGCTGCGCTCCGGCCGCATCGTCTCTGGCGGCTCCACGCTTTCCATGCAGGTGGCGCGTCTGGCGGAGCCGCGCGAGGCCCGCTCGCTGGGCGCGAAACTGCGCCAGATGGCCCGCGCCGTGGAGCTGGAAAACCGCCTCGGTAAGAAGGCGATCCTCGATCTTTATCTGAGCCTTGCCCCCTTCGGCGGCAATCTTGAGGGCCTGCGGGCGGCGTCCTTGGCCTATTTCGGGCGCGAGCCCCATCGCTTGTCCACAGCACAGGCGGCGCTTCTCGTCGCCATTCCCCAATCGCCGGAAACACGCCGTCCGGATCGTCACCCGCGCGCCGCCGAGCGCGCCCGCGCCATGGTGCTCGCGCGGATCGAAGCGGCGGGCACGCTGCCCGCGCCGGAAGTTGCCCGCGCGCGGGATGAGAGCCTCCCGGAGGCACGCCATGCCTTCCCCCAGCACGCGGCCCACCGCGCCGAGGCGTTGATGGCGGAAAACCCTGCTGCGCGGCGCATCGCGACCACGCTGGATCGGGATTGGCAGGCCAATCTCGCGCATCTCGCGCGTGAGCGCGCGGAGGCACTGGGACCGAAGCTTTCGGTTGCGATTGTGGTGATCGAGCACGCGACCGGCGCCGTGCGCGCCTCGATCGGCGGGGCGGAATACCTCGCCTCGGATCGCGCCGGCGGTATGGATCTGACGCGGGCGATACGCTCGCCCGGCTCCGCGCTCAAGCCCTTCATCTACGCCTTGGCCTTTGAGGATGGCCTCGCCCACCCCGAAACCATGCTGGAAGACCGCCCCATGCGCTTCTCCGGCTATGCGCCGGAGAATTTTGACCCCGGTTTTCAGGGCATGGTGAGCGCCCGGCAGGCGCTGCAAATGTCGCTCAATCTGCCGGTTGTCGATCTTCTCTCGGCCTATGGCCCGCAGCGCTTCATCACCCGCCTCAAGGAAAGCGGCGCGGATATCCAGATGCCGCGCACCACCGCGAGTGGTGATCTGGCGGCGCCCGGTCTCGCTGTGGCGCTCGGTGGGTTGGGCATAACCCTTCAGGATCTCACCACCCTGTTTGCGGGCCTCGCGCGAGGCGGCGAGATGATTCCCGCGCAGGAGCGCCCGCAGGCTGTGGCATCCGGCATCCGCCTCTTCGGGAGCGTTCCGGCTTGGTATGTCGCGGATATCCTGCGCTTTGCTCCCCCGCCCGATAATGGTGCCAGCGGGCGCATCGCCTTCAAAACCGGCACATCCTATGGCTATCGCGATGCTTTTGCAGTGGGGTTCGATCGCCGCCACACCATTGGTGTCTGGGTGGGTCGCGCAGACAATGCCGCTGTGCCGGGGCTGGTGGGCCGCAAGGTGGCCGCGCCCATCCTCTTCGATGCCTTCGCTCGCATCGGCCTTCAGCCCGGAATCGGCCCGCGCCCGCCGGATGCGCTCGTGGCGAGCAATGCGCAACTACCGCCCCCCTTGCGTCATCTGCGCAAGGATCAGCCCAAGACACTGTCTGCGCTGGCCGATCAGCCGCTCAGCATCGCGTTTCCGCCGGATGGCGCGAGCATTGATCTGGCGGCCTCGGAAGTGGAGGGGCGGACGGCACTGGCGATCAAGCTTCAGGGCGGCGTCGGGCCTTACACCTGCCTGCTGGACGGCACCCCTGTCGCGGAAGCTGTGTCACGCCGTCATTTTGATCTGGAGCCGAAGGGAAAAGGCTTTTCGCAGATCAGTGTGGTGGATTCCCGCGGTCAAACCGCAATTGTGCGCGTGCGCTTTCAATAAAGCGCCCGGCTTCAATTTCGCGGCAAATTCGGAAATTGTTGCCCGAAAACGCCCACTGCGGGTGATTGATCTTCCGCAAAATATTTGAATTGCAACCCCTAGCATAATCTGTGTCCAATCGGCTGCATAATTCAGATACCAAGCTCCATGCAGTTGGCGGTGCAACGAAAATCTGAAGGTGCAAGTCATTGGCAATTAACCCGGGATGGTTATATGCACTAGTGAACACTGTCGCCTGAATCCCCAGGATGAGGAATGCAGATTAAAGTGGACACCGGCGACACCGAACTGATTCGGGCGATCAATCGCTACCGGATCGTCGATACCGTGCGTCGCCTTGAACCGGTCTCCCGGCAGGTGATCTGCGAGAAAACGGGCCTCAGTCGTTCCACTGTTTCCATCGCTGTCAATGCTCTCATGGCCGAGGGCGTTTTGCGCGATGACGACATCGCCGAGAGCGTCGTTTCGGCCCGCGGTCGTCCCACCAGCCTGCTGCGCATCAATCCCAATGCCGCCTATGTCGTGGGCATGAAGCTTTCCGCGCAAGACGTGACGGTTGTTGCCACCAATCTGCGGGCGGATACGCTCGCCACGCTCACCCTGCCGATCCGGCCTTGGCGTCTGGGCACCGAGAGCCTGTGCCATATGCTGGAGGATGGCCTTGGTGCCGTTGTCGCGCAGGCGGGAATCCAGCGGGAGGAGATTGCCGGTGTTGGCATCGGCCTGCCGGTCATCGAAGACCTGACGCAGGGCGGCACCACGCGCAGCCCCTTGCTGAGCGGAGAAACCACGCAGAGCTTTGCTGCCATGCTTCAGGCGCGTCTCGACCTACCCGTCACCGTGGATAGCGATGCCAATCTCCTCGCATTGGCGGAACGCTGGTTCGGGCAAGGGCGGGATGTCGATAATTTCGCCGTCGTTCTGGTCGGTTACGGCATTGGCATGGGCATATTCGTCAACGGTGTCCTGCATCGGGGGGCGCATCGGCTGGGCGCGGAATTCGGTCACATGAAGATCGACTGGCACGGCCCGCAGTGCCACTGCGGCCAGCACGGCTGCGTGGAGGCTTATGCGGCGGAGTCTGCCATTGTCGCCAAGGCCAGAGAGCATATGACCCTGCCGCCGGACGATGAGATTCACGGCACCGGCAAGGCCTTGCAGGCGGCAGCGGCGGAGGCCCGGGCAGGGCATGCCGGCCTGCGCACCGTGTTCGCGCAGGCAGGCGAGGCCTTGGGGGTTGGCATTGCCAACGTCATCAACCTGATGGACCCCTCGCGCATCATCGTGGCGGGGCCGGGGGTGCGCGCATATGATCTGTTCGGCGAGGCCATGATCGAGGCGGTTCGGCACCATTCGATCAAGCGAGGCGACGAAGCCTGCGAGATCGTGGTGCACGACTGGCCGGTGGAGGCCTGGGTGCGGGGCGCGGTTTCGCTGATCCTGGAAAAGCTCTACGCCCGCCCCATCCTCAAGCTGAAAAGCTGATGTGGCGGCGCGCCAGCAGGTGATCGAGCGAGATCGCCCCGGCACCGAAACGAACCAGAACCAGCAACACCGCCGCCCATGTTCCATGCGTCGGCCAGGCATCGGGATAGACGAAGATCTGGATCACCAGCGTCATCCCCAGCAGCGCCAGCGCCGAGGCGCGGGTGGCAAGGCCCAGCACCAGCAGCATCGGAAACACGTGCTCGGCCAGCGTCGCGAGCGTTGCTGCCACCTCGGGGGACAGCAGCGGAACGCGATATTCATCCCGGAACAGATCAATCGCGCTGTCGGAAAAGCGTGGCCAGCCCAGTTCGAACCGCCCGGCAAGGGGATCGAGCGCAAAACCGGCCACCTTGGTCTGGCCCGATCGCCAGAACACGCCGGCAATCCCCAATCGGGCGATGAGCAGGGTCAACCCCAGCGGCACCTGTGCGCAGAGCGCGTTGAAGCGTTCGACAAGCCGCATCATGGGCCGGTATCCTTCTGAATGGCATAGGAAATGGTGACGCCGGATTGGACCAGCGTGTTGATGAGCAGGGGCAGGTGCGCCGCCGCTTCAGGCGCGAGCCGCGTAGCGGCCTCGCCCAAGGGGTAGCCCGCGCGCAGATCATCAAAAAACGATGCGCCGCCGAGGGGCAGCGGAACGATATCCACCTCGTAGATCGGGCGCAGGATCAAGGCTTCTTCGGGCACATGCGGGTCCACCGCCTCCAGCGCACCTTGTCCCTGATGCGCCGCCCAGAGCGAGACGGCCGCATGGCGTGCTGAAAAAACCTGAAGGCTGGGATGTAGGGTGACGACAAGACCGGGGAGGGCGGCCGGATCGAGCGAGGCAAAATCCTCCGGGGACAGCGAGGCGGCATCCGCCGCGTGGAAAGCGCGGCGCCGTGCGGCCTCCAGCCGGGCAAGATCGGGCAGGTAAGCCAAGGTGGCAACAGGGGCGAAGCCAGCCAGAAAATCCGGAAAACTCTCGCCAAACCGCACCATCATGGGGGAGGAAGGCGGGTGCGCGCGCAGATAGACCCGCGCCATGTCGCGGAAGAAGTCCTCCCCCACCATGGCCTTGACGGTGGGGAAGGTCGCCCCCAGCGCCTCGATCAGCGAGACCGTGACATTGTTGCGATAGACCGCGAAGCGCTGAGCCGGGTCCGAGCCGTTCCAGCTCGTCACCTCCGGCGGCACGGCGGTCTCAGGATCGAGCAGCGCCTGCCGGAAGCGGCTTTGCAGGCTTGCATTCAGGCTCATGCTGCCGCTCCCGACGCAATGGCGCGCATCTCGGCCTCAGCGCGGGCAGCTTCCGTCGCCAGCACGGCGAAATCGGGCACATCATTGTCCCATTCGATCAGCGTCGCCACCGGTCCGGTGCGGGCGAGTGTGGCGCGATAAAGCGGCCAGACATCCTCTGCCACGGCGCTGTCATGCGCATCGATCAGCAGGCGCGCGCCGAGGCTATCCTGTGCTTCGGCATAGCCGCCGAGGTGAATCTCTTTCACAAGCTCCACCGGGAAGTCCTTGATATACTGGAAGGGATTGCGCCCGTGGTTGGTGGCGCTCACCATGACGTTGTTCACATCCAGCAGCAGTCCGCAGCCCGAACGCCGCGCGACCTCGCGGATGAAGTCGATCTCGTCATAGCTGCTCTGGCGGAACGCCACATAGGTCGAGGGATTTTCCAGCAGCATCTGGCGCTTCAGGCGGCTTTGCACCCGGTCCACATGCTCCACCACCCGCGCCAGCGTCGGTGCGTCATAGGCCACGGGCAGCAGATCGTTGAGATAGGCATCGTCGTGCGTGGACCACGCGAGATGCTCCGAGAAGCTCTGGGGCGCAAAGCGCTCCACCAGCCGGGCAAGGCGGGCGAGATGCTCCTCATTCAGCGGCGCCTCCCCGCCGATCGACAGGCCCACACCGTGCAGGGAGAGCGGGAAACGCTCCCTGAGCGCGCTCAACCGGGCGAGCGGCAGGCCGCCGTCCCCCATGTAATTCTCGGCATGCACTTCGATGAAGCCGATGCGATGCGCCTGAGCGATCAGCTCGTCGAAATGCTGGGGTTTGAAGCCGATTCCGGCGCGGGCGGGAAGCTCCGGGGGGAACCTGCCCGCGCCGAACCCTTCGGCGCCAAAAGACGAAAGATGGCGGGGGACTGTCATCATCGCCTCCTTGGGGCGCCGAAGGACCACTTTGAAATCAGCGGCGGAAGATCACATCTTCTCTTTGAACGCTGCCATCTGGCCGAAGCCGGTCGGCGAGGTCTTCGAGGCGGTCTTCATGCAGGTGCCCGAGGGAACCGACTTCCAGGCATTGCCCTGATAATCGACCTTCGAGGTGCCCGCGCAGGTGGTGCCGGCACCGGCGGCGCAATCGTTCTGGCCCTTCAGCGCCACGCCGTAGCACTTCTCCTTGCCGGCCATCTTGTCCTGCGCGGCGGCGGGTGCGGAGAGGGCGAGGGCAGAGGTGAGCGAGGCGGCAAGGGCGAGGCCAAGAGTACGACGGTCCATGGGGGGTCTCCGTAAATGTTCGAGACCGACCACCGGCCTCGTATCCACCCTTTCGGAGGCAGGGGGGCTTGCGTTACGCCCTTCACGCTTCTGTGATCCCGCGTGATTTATTTTCCGAAGCCTGTAACAAAGCGGCTCATGCGCG